>Ga0207657_10003379_pt1 | contig 17066 bp, 18 predicted proteins | sample KBSC33metaG_FD_184316 | JGI IMG/M metagenome (GOLD analysis project Ga0207657, IMG submission 184316) | Corn rhizosphere microbial communities from Kellogg Biological Station, Michigan, USA - KBS C3-3 metaG (SPAdes) (version 2) | ecosystem: Host-associated > Plants > Roots > Rhizosphere > Soil ... | reverse complement strand
ATGCACATAGATGGAGAGCGACGGCTGGCCCATGCCGGTCGCCTGCACGCTGACCGGCTTGCCCTTCCAGGTGCCGGTGAAGCCGAGGCAGTTGCGCACCCCGTTGACCTGCCGGGGCGCGGTGAAGAACGTCTCGGCGATCCATCTGGCGCGCAAGGGATCGCCGGGCAGCAGTACCGCTGCCGCGTAGTCGCCGGGCTTGGCCTCATTGTGCGGGGTCATCGAGGGGTCCTCCTGAGCCAACCTGCCTACCCCGTCCCCAGCCCTTCCCACAAGGGGGAGGGGGCGCCGCTTGACCGCTTTTGCCCGCTGGTTCATTACACGCCGCGAAACGATGAGGTCTCTGCCATGGACAAGTTCAATCAGCTCACCGGCGTCGCGGCACCGCTGCCGTTCATCAATATCGACACCGACATGATCATCCCCAAGCAGTACCTGAAGACCATCAAGCGCACCGGGCTCGGCTCCGCCCTGTTCTCCGAGATGCGCTACAAGGACGATGGCAGCGAGAACCCGGACTTCGTGCTCAACAAGCCGGCCTATCGCAACGCCAAGATCATCGTCGCCGGCGACAATTTCGGCTGCGGCTCGAGCCGCGAGCACGCCCCCTGGGCGCTGCTCGATTTCGGCATCCGCTGCGTCATCTCCACCAGCTTTGCTGATATCTTCTATAACAACTGCTTCAAGAACGGCATCCTGCCCATCAAGGTGACGCCCGAGCAACTGGCGCTGCTGATGGACGACGCCGAGCGCGGCTCCAACGCCACCATTTCCGTCGATCTCGAGGCGCAGACCATTCGCGGCCCCGACGGCGGCACGGTGCATTTCGACATCGACCCGGCCCGCAAGCACACCCTGCTCGAGGGCCTCGACGATATCGCCATGACGCTCAAGGCCGATCCGGTGATCTCCGGCTTCGAGCAGCAGATGCACGCCGACCGCCCCTGGCTCTGAGGCCTTCGGACCGGCTCGCGCCGTCCGTTCCCGCCGATGGCCTGAAATTCAGTCTGTGTTGTTGACCCAAAGCGCCCGGCATGTAACGAAGCCCGGCGGTAAACGACCTTGGGGGTAACCATGACCGAAACGCCGCTGCTCGATCGCGCGTTGAGCCGCCTCGATGAGGCCACGAGGCATATCTCCATCGACTCCGATGTCATCGAAAAGCTGAAATACCCCCGCGAAACCATCAAGATGCGGCTGCTGATCCGGATGGACGACGGTTCGCGCAAGTCTTTCCTCGCCTGGCGCTGCCGTTACGACGACACGCGCGGCCCCACCAAGGGCGGCATCCGTTTCCACCCCGACGCCTCGGTCGAGGAAGTGGAGACGCTGGCCTTCTGGATGACCTTCAAGTGCGCCGTGATGAACCTGCCGTTCGGCGGCGGCAAGGGCGCCGTGCGGGTCGATCCGCGCCTGCTGTCCAAATCCGAACTCGAGCGGCTGAGCCGCGCCTACATGCAGGCCTTCTCCCGCGTCGTCGGCCCGGATCGCGACATCCCGGCCCCCGACGTCTACACCAATGCCATGATCATGGGCTGGATGGCCGACGAATACAGCCAGATCGTCGGCTGCGTCACCCCGGCGGTGATCACCGGCAAGCCGATCGCGCTCGGCGGCTCGCTCGGGCGCGGCGACGCCACGGCGCGCGGCGGCTATTATCTCGTGCGCCACCTGAGCAAGAAGCTCGGCCTGCCCGAAACCCTGCGCGTCGCCATCCAGGGCTTTGGCAATGCCGGCCAGTATATCGCCTCCCTGCTCGCCGCCGAAGGTCACCGCATCGTCGCAGTCTCGGACTCGACCGGCGCCATCGCCCGGCCGGAAGGCCTCGACGTCACGGCCCTGATCAAGGCCAAGACGGGCGGCGCGTCAGTTGCCTCGCAGGCCGCCGCCCAGCACGCCTGCGTCATCGATGGCGCCTCCCTCATCGGCACCGACTGCGAATTGCTGGTGCCGGCCGCGCTCGAGGACATGATCACCAGGGACAATGCCGGCTCGATCCGCGCCAAGGTGCTGCTCGAGCTCGCCAACGGCCCGGTGACGCCGGAGGCCGACGCCATCCTGCAGCAGCGCGGTATCGTCGTCTTGCCCGATATTCTCGCCAATGCCGGGGGCGTCACCGTCTCCTATTTCGAGTGGGTGCAGAACCGGCAGGGGCTCTACTGGGAGCTCGAGGAGGTGCACCAGCGCCTGCTGCGCATGATGGAGCGCGAAGGCCAGGCGGTGTGGGAGATCGCTTGCGGCAAGCACATCACCATGCGCTCCGCCGCCTATGTGCATGCGCTGAGCCGCCTCGCCGAGGCCATCGAATCGCACGGCACGCAGTCCTTCTTCGTCAGCTGATGAAGCGGCACTGCCGCTTGCGGGCGGCGGGAAACCGCCGTACCAACGCTCGTCTTTCGTAACCTTCCAGGATCGGCCATGGCCAGCAAATCCCTGTTCCTCCTCCCCGGCGACGGCATCGGCACCGAGATCATGGCCGAAGTCGAAAAGCTCATCGCCCACCTGAACAACAAGGGGCTGACCGATTTCACCACCGATCGCGGTCTGGTCGGCGGCTGCGCCTATGACGCGCATGGCGAGGCGATCTCGGAAGCCGACATGCAGAAGGCCATGGCCGCCGATGCGGTGCTGTTCGGCGCCGTGGGCGGACCGAAATGGGACAAGGTGCCCTATGAGCAGCGCCCCGAGGCGGGCCTGTTGCGCCTGCGCAAGGACCTCGGCCTGTTCGCCAACCTCCGGCCCGCCATCGTCTATCCGGCGCTGGCCGACGCCTCCTCGCTGAAGCGCGAAGTGGTGGAAGGCCTCGACATCCTGATCGTCCGCGAACTGACCGGCGGCGTCTATTTCGGCGAGCCCAAGGAGATCACCGATCTCGGCAACGGCCAGCGGCGCGCCGTCGACACCCAGGTCTACGAGACCTACGAAATCGACCGCATCTGCCGCGTCGCGTTCGATCTGGCGCGCACCCGCCGCAAGCAGGTGCACTCGGCCGACAAGCGCAACGTCATGAAGACCGGCGTGCTCTGGGACGAGGTCGCCCATCAGGTCGCCGCCGACTATCCCGACGTGAAGCTGCAGCAGATCCTCGCCGACAATTGCGCCATGCAACTGGTCCGCAACCCGAAGCAGTTCGACGTCATCGTCACCGACAATCTGTTCGGCGACATCCTCTCCGATGCCGCCGCCATGCTGACCGGTTCGCTCGGCATGCTGCCCTCCGCCTCGCTCGGCGCCCCCGACGCCGCCGGCAATCGCAAGGCGCTGTACGAGCCGGTGCACGGCTCGGCCCCCGACATCGCCGGCAAGGGCATCGCCAACCCGATCGCCACCATTGCCAGCTTCGCCATGGCGCTGCGCTATTCCTTCGGTATGCTCGACCTGGCCAACCAGCTCGAGACTGCCATTGCCGACGTGCTCGCCGACGGCCTCCGCACCGCCGACATCGCCGAAGCCAACCACAAGACGGTCGGCACCACCGAGATGGGCGCCGCCATCATCGCGCGCCTCTAGCGGGTTGATCGGGCGGCATGGAGGTCAAGGTCCAGAGCCTAAAAAAGGCCCCCTCACCCGGATTGCTGTCGCAATCCGACCTCTCCCCCAAGGGAGAGGTGAGTTGTGGCACGGCATTGCTGCCCTTCACCTCTCCCTGGGGGGGAGAGGTCGACGCGAAGCGGCGGGTGAGGGGGCCTTGGTCGCGTCCGCAAGCCTGTCGCCTGAATCGATTCGACCTGAAGCGGCCGGCGTGTTTCGCCCTGCGGCAAGGAATGAGGCCAGACCGATGAGCAATGAATGGAATGCGGTGCTGGGTGCGGCGGTGGCGCACGCCATCGCCTATCGGACCTCGCTCGCCGAGCGCCCGCACGCCCCTGCCCTGACCTACCCCGAAATGCGCGCCCGCCTCGCCGAGACCCTGCCCGAGACCGGCAGCGACGCGGTGGCGGTGATCGACGAGCTGGTGGAACGCTGCGATCCCGGATTGATGTCGATCGCCGGGCCGCGGTTTTTCGGCTGGGTGATGGGCTCGTCCGAACTGCCGGGCGTCGCGGCCGACCTGCTGGTTTCGGCCTGGGGGCAGAACGCCGCCTTCCAGACCCCGACCCCGGCCATGGCCGCGCTCGAGGAAGTCACCGAAGCCTGGCTGCTCGACATTCTCGATCTGCCGCGCACGGCCAGCATCGGCTTCGTCACCGGCGCCACGCTCGCCAATGCGACGTGCCTCGCCGCGGCGCGCACCCGCCTGCTGCTCGAGGCGGGCTGGGACCCCGATGCAGAAGGCCTGTTCGGCGCCCCGCCGGTCGAAGTGTTGCTCGGCGCCGAAGCGCATTCCTCCGTGCTCGCCGCCCTGCAACTGATCGGCTTCGGCTCCCAGCGCGTCACCCGCATCGAAGCCGATGCTGAGGGGCGCATGCAGCCCGAGGCACTCGCCGCCGCCCTCGCCAAAGGCCACGGCCCGCGCCTCGTCATCGCCCAGGCCGGGCACGTCAATACCGGCGCCTTCGATCCGGCACGCGCCATCGTGGCGCTCGCCAAGGCGGCCGACGCCTGGGTGCATTTCGACGGCGCGTTCGGCCTGTGGACCCGCGCCGTGCCGGCCTTGCATGGCCTGAGCGACGGCATCGAGGGCGCCGATTCCTGGGTCACCGACGGCCACAAATGGCTGCAGGTGCCCTATGATTGCGGCTTCGCCATCGTCCGCGACCGGCAGGCGCACCAGCGCGCCATGACGAGCTGGGCCAGCTACCTGCCGAGCCTCGGCGAAGATCGCGTACCGTCCTCGCTGGTCCCCGAGCTGTCGCGCCGCGCCCGTGCCGTGCCGGTGTGGGCCATGCTGAAGACCCTCGGGCGGCAAGGCGTTGCCGAACTGGTGGCACGCCATTGCGCCGAAGCGCGCCAGCTCGCCACGCGGCTGGCGGCCGAACCGGGCATCGCGGTGCTCAATGAGGTGGCGATCAACCAGGTGCTGGTCGAATTCGGCACGGGCGACAGCGCAGCGCGAAAAGCCGCCACCGAGAGGGTGATCGCCGGCGTGCAGGCCGACGGCACCTGCTTTGCCGCCGGTGCCGGCTGGCACGGCCGCTGGGTAATGCGCCTCTCGGTCTCCTCCGCGGCCACCACGCCCACCGACATCGACCGCGCCGCCGCCGCCATCATCGCCGTCTGGCGGCAGGTGCAGGGCGCGGCGGGCACCCGCCGGTCCTGACGGGCGGCCGGCCGCGGTTGGGCCTCTGGCCCCCGCCCGGAGCGCAGCTCATTGGCCCGCAGGCGGCCCGGCGGCGGAGCCCCGGATTACGGTCTAGGCATACGCAACCCACCCCTTGAAGCTGAAGCCGGCGTAGAACAGGCTGACATGCGAGAAGCCCGCCTCGTGCAGCATCGCTTCCTCCTCCTCGGGCGCGAGGATCGAGAGCCGGGTGGCGATGGCCTGCCGGGAGCTTTCCAACTGCCGGGGATCCGTCCCGTCGGGCGCGCCGAAAGCGACATGGCGGGCGATCCAGATCGATCGCTCGGGCTCGCTTTGCGGAAAGCTGATGTGGGCGACGATGAAGGGCGCACCCGGCCTCAGCCGCCGGTGAATCTGCCGCAGCGTTTCGAGGCGCTGCTCGCGCGGGATGAAGTGGAAGGTCAGCAGCGATGTGGCGGCCTCGAAGGGACCCTCCGGGGCGCTGTCGACATAGCCCTGATGGAGCCGGATGCGGGCCGCATGCTCACCCACCACCTGCCCCGCCTGCCGCAGCATATCGGTTGATGGATCGACGCCGTCGAACGACCAGTCGGGGTTGAAGTCTGCGAAGGCCTTCAACTCGAGCCCGCCGCCCGCCCCGAGCACCAGCACGCGGCCTGTGGTTGGCATCCGCTCGGCGAGCAGCAGGCTCGTCATTCGGTGCAGGCCGGAGAACCCCGGCACCTGCCGCGGCGGCCCCTCGGCATAGGAGCTTGTTGCCAGGAATGCGGACGGCCTCATGTGAACGCCTCCGCCACCAGCCGATAGGAGCGCCGCCGGTCATCGTAGCCGTGCATGGTGGTCGACAGCATCACTTCGTCGGCGCCACCCGCTGCCGCGACCTTGTCGAGGATCGCCTGCCGCACCGTTTCGGGGCTGCCGACGATCCACAATTTGCGCTGTTCCTCGATTCCCCCAAGCTCCTGCGGCGTGAACGGATAGGCCGCCGCTTCCTCGGGCGTCGTCAGCCGGCGCGGCCGGTTGGAATGCAGCAGCACCCAGCTCAGCGTCTGCGGACCGGCGAGATACTGCGCCTCCTCGTCGGTCGGCGCGCAGATCACCGACAGGCAGAGCATCGCCTCCGGCCGGGCGAACCAGTCCGAGGGCCGGAAGGCGCGGCGGTAGGCGTCGAACGCCGGCTTTGGCGGGGCAGCGCTGAAATGGGCGGCAAAGCCGTACCCCATGCCGAGCCCGCCGGCGAATTCGGCGCTCGCCCCGCTGGAACCCAGAATCCACACTGGCGGCAGGTCGACATTTTCCGGCACCACGCGCACCTCGGCGAACGGATGCCCCTCGGGAAATTCCCGCCGCTCGAACGCCAGCAGCTCCGCCATTTCCTCGGCAAAGTGCTCGCCGCCGAACGAGCGCAGCGCCGACAGCGTCCGCCCGTCGCTGCCCCCGGCCCGCCCGATGCCGAGGTCGATGCGCCCCGGATTGAGGCCGTTGAGGGTGCGGAACGTCTCGGCCACCCGTAGCGGCACGTGGTTGGGCAGCATCACCCCGCCCGAGCCGACGCGGATGCGCGAGGTGCGCGCCGCGGTGTTGGCGATCAGCACGTCCGGCGAGGATGAGGCGATCGAGGGCATGCCGTGATGCTCGGCGTACCAGACGCGGGCAAAACCCAGAGCGTCGCCGAGCTGGGCCAGCTTGACCGTTTCGGCCAGCGCCGTCTCGGAGGAGGCGCCCTGTGCTACCGGGGCGAGGTCGAGGATGGAAAGACGAAAGGGGGCTGTCATGTGCTGCAAGTGGCGCGCCGGAATGGCGCTGTCAATCTTCGGCGATTTTCCCACCGCGAGATTCCGGCGGGGCGCTGAAACTATCGCGGCGCGCTTCCCGTATCTGCTCCCGACAGATGATCAACCTGTCCACCATGGAGAAACAAGATGCACAATTCCCTCGCCCGTTCGGTTCTGCTCGTCGCCGCCCTCGCATTGCTGCCTGCCGCCGCCGTCGTGCCTGCCTATGCCGCCGGCATGGCGTCCAATTCGATGGCCATGGCCAAGACCAAGATGGTCGGCGGTGCCGCCATGTACCCGACCAAGAACATCGTCGAGAATGCCATCAATTCCAAGGACCACACCACGCTGGTCGCGGCGGTGAAGGCCGCCGGCCTGGTCGCGACGCTCGAGAGCAAGGGCCCGTTCACCGTGTTCGCGCCGACCAACGAGGCTTTCGCGGCGCTCCCCGCCGGCACCGTCGACACCCTGCTGAAGCCCGAAAACAAGGCGAAGCTCGGCACCATCCTTACCGACCATGTTGTGGCCGGCCATTACGACGTCGCCGACCTCGCGGCCAAGGCGAAAGCCATGGGCGGCAGCTTCAAGCTGAAGACCGTCGGCGGCGCCTGGCTGACCTTCACCAACAAGGCCGGCCACGTCTACGTGACCGACGCCTCCGGCGGCACGGCCCGCATCACCATCGCCGATGTCGAGCAGTCGAACGGCGTCATCCAGGTCGTCAACAAGGTGCTGCTGCCCAAGATGTGACCGACACCACACCCATTCGCCGCGCCGCGCGCCGTTCTCCATAGCGGCGGGCGGTGCGTGCGAAAGGAGAAAGGCCGCCCTCCGCCGGGGTGGCCTTTCGACTTTTCACCGGCCGTGCACCACGGCACGCTGCAACCAGTTGACAACCGCGCTCCCGACGTATTCGCTTCGCGGCCGGGGGAGAAAGCATGAAATCCATCATCTTGCTGGCCACGCTGCTGGCCGGGGCATACTGCGGATCGGCGGAGGCGCAGAGCGTGCTGCAGGGCGGCGAAATCCGTGGCGGCATCTACGCCCACAGTTTTGATCGTGCCGGCCCGGGTGGCGCCATGCTGGATTTCACCCGCATCGAGGACGTCAACGTCGAACTCAAATTCGCGCCGCTGCTCGACTTTCATGCCTGGGGCACCATTGCACCCAATGTGGGTGCCACCGTCAATTTCGGCGGCCTCGAGTCGATGATCTATGGCGGCATGGTCTGGCACGTGCCGGTGGCCGCCACCCCGTTCTTCACCGAAGCCGCGCTCGGCGCGGCACTCCATAACGGGGCGCTCAGCGGCGCCACGGCGCCGGCCCGCAATCTCGGCTGTTCGCTGCTGTTTCACGAGCAGCTCTCGCTCGGCGCCAATCTGAGCCCGTCGACCAGCGTCATGCTGACGGCGGAACACGCCTCCTCCGCCAATCTCTGCCTGCCCAATGAGGGCCTGACCAATATCGGCGTGCGCGTCGGCTTCAAGTTCTAGAGCCTCGGGCCAGTCGACATTCAGGTCGAGATCGGTAGGCCAGGAAGGCCCCCTCACCCGGCTTGCTGGCGTAATCCGACCTCTCCCCCCGAAGGGCGAGGTGAAGCTGGGGCACGGCTGTCGCCTTTCCCACCTCTTCCTGGGGGGAGAGGTCGACGCGCAGCGGCGGGTGAGGGGGCCTTGGCGGCAAATACCAACCCGTTTGGGCTGAAGGTCGATACAGCCCGCGGCCGGCCGCCGCCTCAGGCGACTTGCCCGGCCGCCCACCCGGACGCCCACGCCCACTGGAAATTGTAGCCGCCGAGCCAGCCCGTCACGTCGACCACCTCGCCGATGACGAACAGGCCCGGCACCGTCCGCGCCATCATGGTGGTCGAATCGAGCCCGGCGGTATCGACCCCGCCCAGCGTCACCTCGGCGGTGCGAAATCCCTCCGAACTCACCGGCTTCACCGCCCAGCGCTGCACCCCCTGGCGTACCCGCTCGAACTTGGCATCCGACATGTCGCCGACCGGCCCCGTGAGCCCGATCTCGTCGGCGATGAGCTGCGCCAGCCGCTTCGACAACTGGCCGGCGAGCACCGTCTGTACCTGCAGCTTCGGCGTTTCGGCGCGCGCCCGGCGCAGCAGCGCCATCACATCGGTGCCGGGCAACAGGTCGATCTCGAGCCCGTCGCCCTCCCGCCAGTACGACGATATCTGCAGGATCGCCGGCCCGGAGAGGCCCCGATGCGTGAACAGCAGCGCCTCGGTGAAACGCTGCCGGCCGCAGGCGACACTCGCCTCGGCCGAAATCCCGGCGAGCGGGGTAAGCCGCTCCAGCGCCCCCGGCTCGAAGGTCAGCGGCACCAGCCCCGGGCGCGTCTCGGTGACGGCGAGCCCGAACTGCCCGGCCAGCCGATAGCCGAACCCGGTCGCGCCCATCTTCGGGATCGACTTGCCGCCCGTCGCCACCACCAGCGAGGTGCAGGTGACCGCCCCCGACGACAGCCGCACCTGAAACCCGGCATCGGTCCTGTCGACCGCCTCGATGCTGGTGCCGAGCTGCAGCGTCGCACCCGCCTGCTGCACCTCGTTGACCAGCAGGTTGACGATCTGCGCCGACGCGCCGTCGCAGAACAATTGCCCCAGCGTCTTTTCGTGAAAGGCGATGCCGTAGCGCCTGACCAGCCCGATGAACCGCTCGGGCGGGTAGCGGGTCAGCGCTGAAATGGCAAAGCGCGGATTGCCCGACAGGAAGCGTTCGGGCCGCGTCTGGGTGTTGGTGAAATTGCACCGGCCGCCGCCCGAAATCCGGATCTTTTCCCCCGGCGCGGCGGCATGATCGACGACCAGCACGCGGCGGCCGCGCCTGCCGGCCTCGATGGCGGCCATCAGGCCGGCGGCACCGGCGCCGAGCACGATCACGTCATGGTGGGACAAGGCTGACTCCGGGGTTGCGGGCCCTGCCCTAGCGGGCGCCGCGGCGCGAGACAAGCGCCCCGTGCCGCGCCGGCCGCCGCCCCGCGAATTTATTGACTCTTGGCCATTTGCGCGTAGAACCCTAGCCGATTGTTCACCCAGCGCTGCGGGCTCGCGTCGAAATGGCCATGACCATTGCCGAACTCGGACTCCCTGCACGGCCCATTGGGCCGCTGTTCAGGCGCGCCGGCGTAACACCGAAAACCAAAGCCATCTGAGCTTTTCCCCGGGTCTGCTCCCGCCGGGGAGAGGCCGCTGATTGTGTGGACCGCGGCACGGCCGCGCGGGGCGAACGGGCAAAAGGACTTTTCCATGGGTTATCGCGTCGCCGTCGTCGGGGCCACGGGCAATGTGGGCCGTGAAATGCTGAACGTGCTCGCCGAGCGCAAGTTTCCGGTGAGCGAGATGGTGGCGCTCGCCTCCTCGCGGTCGATCGGCACCGAACTCTCCTTCGGCGACGCCCGGGTGAAGGTCAAGGACCTCGAGAACTTCGATTTCCGTGGGCTCGATTTCGTGCTGATGAGCGCCGGCTCGGGCCCCTCCCGGCAATGGGCCGAAAAGATCGGCGCCACCGGCGCCATGGTGATCGATAATTCGAGCTTCTGGCGCTACCACTCCGACGTGCCGCTGGTGGTGCCCGAGGTCAACGCCCACGTGCTCGACGCCTATATGGCCCAGCGCGATCGCAAGAACATCATCGCCAACCCGAACTGCTCGACCGCCCAGATGGTGGTGACGCTGAAGCCGCTGCACGATTTTGCCAATATCCGGCGCGTCGTGGTGTCGACCTACCAGTCGGTCTCCGGCGCCGGCAAGGAAGGCGTCGACGAGCTCTACGACCAGACCAAGGGCATCTTCGTCAACGATCGCCCGACCGCGAGGAAGTTCCAGAAGCAGATCGCCTTCAACGTCATCCCGCAGATCGATGTGTTCATGGAAGACGGCTCCACTAAGGAAGAGTGGAAGATGATGGCCGAAACCAAGAAGATCCTCGACCCCAAGATCCGTGTCATGGCGACCTGCGTGCGGGTGCCGGTGTTCGTCGGCCACTCCGAGGCCATCACCCTCGAATTCGACCGGCCGATCTCGGCCGACGAGGCGCGCGACCTGCTGCGCGAGGCGCCGGGCGTGCAGGTGCTCGATAAGCGCGAGCCGGGCGGCTACATCACCCCGATCGAATGCGTCGGCGAGGACGACACCTACGTGTCGCGCATCCGCGAGGACAATACCGTCGAGAACGGGCTGGCCCTGTGGGTGGTGTCGGACAATCTGCGCAAGGGCGCCGCCACCAATGCGGTGCAGATCGCCGAAACGCTGATCGAGCGCGGGCTACTGGCCCAGCGCGCCGCCTGAGGCCCGCCCCACGCGAAAAGGCCGCCCCTGCAACGGGACGGCCTCCTGCTCGTGACGATCATCGACGAGGATTACTTGCTGTCGGTATTGGAGTCGGTGGTATCACCGCCCGTGGCCGGCTCCTTGGTCAGCGAGGCCGAGTCGGGAATGGCGTTGAATTCGGACTGGTTGAGCGTGCTGCTCTTGTCGGTGTCAGCCGCCGCGAACTGTTCGGGCGTGACGGTCTTCATGACGGCGAGCAACTCGGTCATCGTCACTTCACCGTTATGATCGGCGTCGGCAGTCGCGAAATCGACGGTCGCCGCGTGCGCGGCAGCGGTCAGGACGCCCAGCGACAGGGCAGCGACGGCGAAAGATGTGGTAAGGCGGTTCATCGTTTCTTCTCCACTATTTTATAGTCTGAATCTTCTCGTCTCAAGTCGACTGAGGGTAAATCCGTGAATGCCTTTGCAGTTCCAAATAATGCCTGACAAAAACGTTGCCGGAAATGCTGAAATTTGATGGAACGAAATCGCTGCATTCTCATCTCGCGTGCCTTGCTGCCGATTGTCGCTGCCGGGATCCAATGAAGTACCATTTTTGGCGGAGCTGTACCGCCGGACGACCCGAGAATATCGATGTCACCTCGTGATATAGTGCTGGCGCTGGTCGTCGTCCTCGTCTGGGGGTTGAACTTCATCGCCATCAAATGGGGCGTCGAGCGGATGCCGCCCCTGCTGCTCGGTGCGCTGCGCTACACGCTCGCGGCGCTGCCGCTGGTGTTCTTCATCAAGCCGCCGAAAGTCAGGCTGTCGCTGCTGGTGAGCTACGGCCTGCTGGCCGGGGCGCTGCAGTTCGCCGCCCTCTATGTCGCCATCGGCATCGGCATGCCGGCGGGGCTCTCCTCGCTGATCATCCAGATGCAGGCGTTCTTCACCATCGCGCTCGCCATGCTGTTCCTCGGCGAGCGCCCCGGCTGGTTCCAGGCCGGCGGCGCCGCCGTCGCCCTGCTCGGCATCGTCGCCATTGCCAGCGAGCGGCTGTCGGGCGCGGCGTTCCTGCCGCTGCTCCTCACCCTCGTGTCGGCGGCGTTCTGGGGTGGCGGCAACATCCTGACCAAGCGCGCCGGGCAGATCGACATGCTGGCCTTCATCGTCTGGTCGAGCCTGATCCCGCCGCTGCCGCTGCTCGCCGTCTCGCTGCTGACCGAAGGGCCGGCCGCCGACTGGACCGCGCTCAGCCAGCCGAGCTGGATCCTCACCGGCTCGATCCTGTTCAGCGCCTACGCCTCGACCGTCATCGGCTATGGCCTGTGGAGCAACCTGCTCGCCCGCTATCCGGCTTCGACCGTCGCGCCGTTCTCGCTACTGGTGCCCGTGGTCGGCATCGCCGCCAGCGCCCTGGTGCTGGGGGAGCATCTGTCGCCGCTCGAGGCAATCGGCAGCCTCGTCATCTTCTTCGGGCTGATGCTCAATGTCTTCGGCGCCCGCCGGGCCCGCCGCGCCCGTCGCGCCGCCTGACCAGGCGCCACCGCTGAACGCTGGCTGAACGGCGGCTTCACCGGCCGTTCCACGCAATCCCTGTAGAGCAGGAGAAAGCGGCGAGAAGGGATCGAGCACCAGCCGCACCACAACAGGGTGATTGAGATGAAGATCAAATACATCCTTGCCACGGCTGCGATTGCCATGTTCGCCATTCCCGGGACCGCCAGCCAGCTGAGCGCCCGGGCCGCCATGTCGGCACCGCCCGCCATCGGCACCGCCGGCCTGTTCAGCGACCCGCACGTCGCGCCGCAATTGACCATCGCCTTGCCGACGCGCTTCGTCGCGGCGCCGGTCGATGATCGCGAGCTGTCACGCTTCGCCGGCTGAACTGGGCTACCCCTGCAAGGCCCCCTCACCCGCCGCTTCGCGTCGACCTTTCCCCCCGGGGGAGAGGTAGGGATGTGGCGTGGCCTTGCCCTTTTTCACCTCTCCCTGGGGGGAGAGGTCGGATTGCCTTGGCAATCCGGGTGAGGGGGCCTTGGGGGCAAGCTCCACCCCACCTGAAACACCCCCTACGGGTGGAGCGCCAGGAACTGCAGCAGCATGATGGTCTTGCCGTCGGTGATCTCGCCGCTGTCGATCTTCGCCAAGGCCTCGGCCAGCGCCAACTCGACGACTTCGATGTCTTCGCCCTCCGCCACGAGCCCGCCGCCAGCCGACACCCGCGACGCCGCGTCATAGGTGCCGACGAAGCAGGCCACGGTTTCGATCAGCGAACCGGGGCTGGTATCGACGTCGAAGGCATGCCGCAGCGTCTTCACCCGCACCCCGGCCTCCTCCTCGGCCTCGCGCCGCACGCCGGCCGCCGGCGCCTCATCCTCGAGCAGGCCGGCGCAAACCTCGAGGATCACTCCATCGCGGCCCTGCGCGTAGATCGGAAAGCGGAACTGGCGCACCAGCAGCACCGTGTCGCGCTCCGGGCAATGCAGCAGCACGGCCGCCGCCCGGCCGTTCTCGTAGGTCTCGCGCACCAGGCGCTGCCAACTGCCGTCGCGGCGCTGGAAATCGAAGCTCGTCCGCTTCAGGGTGCCCCAGTTCTTCGACAGCAATTCCTCGCTGACGAGCTTCACGCGCTCGCGCATCGCTTCCCTCCGGGAACCCGGACCGCGCGGGCGCCCGGCGCCCCGATCCGGCGCCTGCCTAGCATGATCCCGCCGCGCTGGGAAAGCGCTCCGGCGGCGATGCCCATTTCGCGCTTTGACGGCGGCGACTACGGGGTCTAAGAGACATCGATCGTCTGCAAACCCATGCCGCAGGGGTTCTTCCCGCGGCGCTAAGCGAGGCCCGAATTGCCGCCCCACGCCCGGCCGCTTTCGCCACATCTTTTCGCCTATCGCCTCACCGCCACCATGGTCACCTCGTTCCTGCACCGGGCGACCGGCATGGGGCTCTACGCCGGCACGGTACTGCTGGCCCTGTGGTTCGTTGCCGCCGCCTATGGCGACGGGCCGCTCGGGGTCGTGCACTGGATCTTCGCCAGCTGGATCGGCCAGCTCGTGCTGTTCCTGCTGACCTGGTCGCTGTTCCATCATCTGCTTGGCGGTTTCCGCCACTTCCTCTGGGACACCGGGCGCGGCTTTTCGCGCGAAGCCCGCTTCGGGCTGGCCCGCGCCAACCTCGTCGGCGGCCTGCTGCTGACACTTATCGCCTGGGCGGCGTTCGTGTGGTTCTGATGGCCATTCCCGAAAAGACCATCGCCAACCCGACCACCCGTTACGGCGCCGCGCGCTCCTCGAGCTGGCGCTTCATCGTGCAGCGGGCAACGGGCGCGCTCAATGTCGCCTTCACCGTGTTCCTGATCTGGCTCGTCGTGCGGCTCGCCAGCGCCGATGCTATCAGCATGGGCGACCTGCTCGCCAATCCGATCGTCGCCATGGTCACCGGCCTGATGATCATTTCGACCGCCATCCACATGCAGATCGGCATGCGCGAGGTGATCGAGGACTATGTGCACGACGACAAGCTCAACCGCCTCTGCCTGCTGCTCAACACGCTGGTCGCTGCGGTGATCGCGCTGGCGACGCTCGCCGCGCTGGCGAAACTGGTATTCTGGGGATAGGCGATGGCGGCATATGAACTCATCGACCACGCTTACGACGTGGTGGTCGTGGGCGCCGGCGGCGCCGGTCTGCGCGCGACGCTGGGCATGGCCGAGCAGGGCTTGAAGACCGCCTGCATCACCAAGGTGTTTCCGACTCGCTCGCACACCGTCGCGGCGCAGGGCGGCATTGCCGCCAGCCTCAAGAACATGGGCCCCGACAACTGGCAGTGGCACATGTACGACACCGTCAAGGGCTCCGACTGGCTCGGCGACATGGATGCCATGGAGTACCTCGCGCGCCAGGCGCCCGAGGCCGTCTACGAGCTCGAGCATTACGGCGTGCCGTTCTCGCGCACCGAGCAGGGCAAGATCTACCAGCGCCCGTTCGGCGGCCACATGACCGAGTTCGGCGAAGGCCCGCCGGTGCAGCGCACCTGCGCCGCCGCCGACCGTACCGGTCACGCCATCCTGCACACCCTCTACGGCCAGTCGGTGCGCCATAATGCCGAGTTCTTCGTCGAGTATTTCGCCCTCGACCTGCTGATGAGCCCGGACGGGACATGCCGCGGCGTCATCGCCTGGAACCTCACCGACGGCACCCTGCACCGCTTCCGTGCCAAGACCACGGTGCTGGCGACGGGCGGCTATGGTCGCGCCTTCTTCTCCGCCACCTCCGCCCACACCTGCACCGGCGACGGCAATGGCATGGTGGCGCGCGCCGGCCTGCCGCTGCAGGACATGGAGTTCGTGCAGTTCCACCCCACCGGCGTCTACGGCGCCGGCGTGCTGATCACCGAAGGGGCTCGCGGCGAAGGCGGCTACCTCACCAATTCGGAGGGCGAGCGCTTCATGGAGCGCTACGCCCCCAGCGCCAAGGACCTCGCCAGCCGCGACGTCGTTTCGCGGTGCATGACCATCGAGATCCGCGAGGGCCGCGGCGTCGGGCCGAAAAAGGACCACATCTTCCTTCACCTCGACCATCTCGATCCCAAGGTGCTGCACGAGCGGCTGCCCGGCATCACCGAGAGCGCCCGCATCTTCGCCGGCGTCGACCTGACCCGCGAGCCGATCCCGGTGCTGCCGACGGTGCACTACAACATGGGCGGCATCCCGACCAATTATCACGGCGAGGCGCTCCGCCCCACCGCCGAAGACCCCGACGCCATCATCCCCGGCCTGATGGCCGTGGGCGAGGCCGCCTGCGCCTCGGTGCATGGCGCCAACCGGCTTGGCTCCAACTCGCTGACCGACCTGGTGGTGTTCGGCCGGGCCGCCGCGCTGCGCACCGGCCAGACCATCGACCGCGCCGCGGCACTGGCCCCCGCCGACCCCGCCGCGGACGAAAAGATCCTCGCCCGCTTCGACCGCCTGCGGCATGCCAGCGGCGGCTCGCCCACCGCCGAGGTGCGCGACCGCATGCAGCACATCATGCAGGAGGACGCAGCGGTGTTCCGCACCACCGAATCGCTGCAGGCCGGCGTGGCGCGCATGCACGATCTGTGGGGCGCGCTCGCCGATCTGCGCGTTTCCGACCGCTCGATGATCTGGAACTCCGACCTCGCCGAGACGCTGGAACTCGAAAATCTGATGGCCAACGCCATGTGTACCGTGGTGTCGGCCGAGGCCCGGCACGAAAGCCGCGGCGCCCACGCGCACGAAAACTTCCCCGACCGCGACGACGTCAACTGGCGCAAGCACACCCTGAGCTGGATCGATCCGCGCGGCGACGTGAGGCTCGATTACCGGCCGGTCCATACCGTGCCGCTGACGCCGGAAGCCGAGGGCGGCATTGCCCTCAAGCGCATCGCGCCAAAAGCGCGCGTCTACTGAGGGAGCCTTCTCATGCGAACCCTTGCGATTGTCCTCGCCGCGGCCCTGCTCGCCACACCGGCCTGGGCCGCCAGGGCGCCCGACGCCCGGGCCGGCTTCGTCAAGTCGTGCGAGACGCAGATGTATTATTCGACCGCGATCTGCACCTGCATGGCGGACAAGGCCGCGGCCGAGCTCTCCCCCGCCGCCATCGCCTATCTCAGCCTGCCGGCGCTCGACGTCGCCCACTCCACCGCCATGGCCAAGGCGATGTCGGGCAGCGACCGCAACAAGATCGACTCCTTCATGAAGACCGCCCCGCACCAGTGCCAGGGGAAGTAGGCAATGGCCGAGGCCGCCGGGCCCGCCCCGGATAGCGTCGCCGCCACCGCGACCCTGTGGGACTGGCGCCGGCGCGTTGCCGATCTGT
>Ga0207657_10003378_pt1 | contig 17066 bp, 20 predicted proteins | sample KBSC33metaG_FD_184316 | JGI IMG/M metagenome (GOLD analysis project Ga0207657, IMG submission 184316) | Corn rhizosphere microbial communities from Kellogg Biological Station, Michigan, USA - KBS C3-3 metaG (SPAdes) (version 2) | ecosystem: Host-associated > Plants > Roots > Rhizosphere > Soil ... | reverse complement strand
GGCTCGAGCGAGAACACGTTCGAGATGTAGGCGACCAGGAACGGCACCGGGAAGATCAGGTCGCTCGTCGAGCCGTCCTGCAGCACCTCCCCGTTCAGACGCTGCACGACCCGCAGCCCGCTGCCGTCGCCGAGCTCCGACACCGGCACGACGCGGTCGCCGAGCGGGCAGAACGTGTCGAAGCCCTTGGCGCGCGTCCACTGGCTCTCCGTGTACTGGATGTTGCGCGCAGAGAGGTCGTTCGCGCAGCGGTAGCCGCGCACGTGCTCGAGCGCACGGGCCTCGGGGATCCGGTGCCCGGCGGTGCCGATCTCGAGGCATAGCTCCGCTTCGGCGTCGACGTGCGTCGCCTCGGGTGGGATGACGATCGGCTCACCGGGGCCGATCAGCGTGTTCGTGAACTTGCCGAAAAGGAGCGGCGCGGTCGGCGGCTCGTCTCCGAGCTCCGCCGCGTGCTCCGCGTAGTTTCGTCCGACGCAGATGATCTTCATTCCGGCGATTTTGTCGTAGTAGGCTGGGGTCGTGCCTCTGAGCTTCGGCGTCACGGTTCTGCCAGACCCGCCGTACCAGCGGATGATCGAGCTGATGAAGCTCGCCGAGAGCCATGGCTTCGAGTACGCGTGGACGTACGACTCGCACGTGCTGTGGCAGGAGTCGATGCCGACACTCGCCCTCGCCGCCGACCAGACCTCGAAGATCAAGCTCGGGCACATGGTCACGAACCCGGGAACGCGCGAGCCCACCGTGCTGGCGAGCGCCTACGCGACCCTGCACGACATCTCGAACGGCCGGATGATCATGGGCATCGGCCGCGGCGACTCGGCCCGCCGGTACATCGGCCAGAAGCCGGTGAGGGTGGCCGAGTTCGAGGCTGCGCTGGCGATGATCAAGCCGTTCATGAACGGCCAGGAGGTCAACTGGAACGAGAAGGACCTCCAGCTGAAGTGGGTGCGCCCCGAACTGCCCGAGATCGAGATGCACGTCGCCGGCTACGGGCCGAAGGCGCTTGCCGTCGCCGGCCGTCAGGGCGACGGCGTGATCATCCAGCTCGCCGACCCCGACATCATCCAGTGGATCATGGCCACCGCGCGACGGGCGGCCGAAGAGGCCGGTCGAGACCCGGCGGCGCTGAAGTGCATCGTCAGCGCTCCGAGTCACATCAGCGACGACCTCGCCGATGCCCGCGAGCAGGTCCGCTGGTTTCCCGCGATGGTCTCGAACCATGTGCAGGATCTGATCGATCGCTACGGGACGGACGGCAGCACCGTGCCGAAGGCGCTCACCGAATACGTGCTCGCGCGCAAGTTCTACGACTACAACGAGCATTCGCGCGTCGGCGCGAAGCACGGCGCGTTCGTCACCGACGAGATCTGCGACCGCTTCTGCGTCATCGGCAGCATCGACCAGTGCAAGCAGAAGCTGCGTGAGCTCGAGGAGATCGGCGTCGACCAGTTCAACATCTACCTGATGACCCACGGTCAGGAGGAGACGTTGGCTGCGTACGGCGACGGGATCCTTCCCGACTTCGCGCAGCTTCCAGCGTAGGGAGAGCCCTAGGGTCGATTGGGGGGACAACCCCAATATCGCCTTCTGCGCGAAGCCGGTAGCCTCGGCGCATGAATTCAAACGGAGCAGTCGTCACCGCAACGGACCTCTCCCGCCGCTACGGCGAGGGCGAGGCCGCAGTCGACGCGCTGCGCGGGGTCTCGCTTTCCGTCGGAACAGGCGAGCTCGTCGCAGTGATGGGCCCTTCGGGCTCGGGCAAGTCGACCCTCATGCACCTCCTCGCGGCGCTGGACAAGCCGACGGGCGGGCACGTCACGATCGCCGGCGAGGACGTCGGCAGCCTTTCCGACCGCGGAGTGACCCTGCTCCGCCGCAAGCACATCGGTTTCGTCTTCCAGTTCTTCAACCTGCTCCCGATGCTGTCGGCGGAGGAGAACGTCCTTCTGCCGCTCTCGATCGCCGGCGAGAAGCCCGATCCGGAGTTCTTCAAGGAGCTCATGGACCGTGTCGGGCTCACCCCCCGAAAGACCCATCGCCCGTCGGAGCTGTCCGGCGGCCAGCAGCAGCGCGTGGCGATCGCGCGTGCGCTCGTGGCGCAGCCGACCGTCGTGTTCGCCGACGAGCCGACAGGCAACCTCGACTCGAAGACCGGGACCGAGATCCTCGAGCTGCTGCGCGCATCGACGACCGAGCTGGGCCAGACGATGGTCATGGTCACCCACGACGCGCAGGCCGCCTCGATCGCCGACCGCGTGCTGTTCCTCGCCGACGGCGCGATCGTGCGGGAGCTGCCTCGGAGCCCGGCGGCCCAGATCCTCGCGACGATGACCGAGATCTCCTAGTCCGATGATCACTGCTGAGCTCAGAGGCCTCTTCGGCCGCAAGTTGCGCACGATCCTGACTGCGGTGGCGATCATCCTCGGCGTCGCGATGGTCAGCGGCACGTTCGTGCTGACCGACTCGATCGACAAGGCGTTCAACTCGATCTTCACCGACTCGCGGAAGGGCTCCGATGCGGTGATCACCGGGAAAGCCGCAACGAGCACGAACAACGGCTCGACCGCGCCGACGATCTCTCAGTCGCTCCTCGGCCGCGTTCAAGCCCTGCCAGACGTCCTTGCTGCAGAGGGAAACGTCGCCAGCGACGGCACCCACCTGATCGACAAGAACGGCAAGGCAATCGTCTTCGGTGGCGCACCGAACCTCGGTTTCAGCGTCCCGCACGGGGCTTCGCGCTTCAATCCGCTGACGCTCGTGGACGGGGCCTGGCCGCACGGTAGACAAGTCGTGATCGACAAGGGCACCGCGAAGAAGAAGCACCTCGTAGTCGGCGACACGATCGGCGTGCAGGCGCAGGGCCCGGTCGTGCGCCTCCGAATCTCGGGGATCGTCAAGTTCGGAACGGTCGGCAGCATCGGCGGCGCGACACTTGCCGGCTTCGACTTGCCCACCGCGCAATCCCTCTTCGACAAGCCCAATTCCCTCGACGAGATCGACATCGCGGCGAAGCCGAACGTCAGCGACCAACAGTTGCTCAAGGAAGTGCGCGCGATCTTGCCTGCGAACGCCCAGGCGCGAACGGCTGCACAACAGGCAGCCGAGGACGCCAAGGACACGAATAGCTTCATCTCGTTCCTGCGCGGGTTCCTGCTCGCGTTCGGCGGAATCGCACTGTTCGTCGGCAGCTTCGTGATCGCGAACTCGCTCTCGATCACGATCGCGCAGCGGACGCGGGAGTTCGCGACGTACCGGACGATGGGTGCGACGCGCCGGCAGGTGCTGCGCGCGATCGTCGTGGAGGCGCTCGTGATCGGGACGGCTGCGTCCGTGGTCGGCCTGTTCCTCGGCCTCGGGATCGCAAAGGGGCTCTTCAAGCTGTTCGACGCGGTCGGGTTCACCCTGCCCAACAGCGGGATCATCTTCGCGACGCGGACGGTGATCGTCTCGATGATCGTCGGCGTGATCGTGACGCTGATCGCGAGCTTGCGGCCCGCGATCCGGGCGACGCGCGTGCCGCCGATCGCAGCCGTGCGGGAAGGCTCGACGTTGCCGCCCTCGCGGTTCGCACGGTTCCGCGTCGTCGGTTCGGCGATCGTCACCGCGGCCGGGTTCGCGGCCCTGCTCTTCGGGCTGTTCGGCAACCATCTCGGGACGAAGGGCGTCCTGATCTGGATGGGCGTCGGCACGCTGGCGATCTTCGTCGGTGTCTCGATGCTGTCGGTTCGGTTCATCCGCCCGCTCGCGTGGGCTCTGGGGTGGCCGGCGACCAGGCTGGGGGGCACCGCCGGTTGGCTCGCCCGAGACAACGCACGGCGCAATCCACAGCGGACTGCGTCGACCGCGGCGGCGCTGATGATCGGTCTCGCGCTCGTCACGCTGGTCTCGCTCCTCGCCGCGGGGATCACCGCGTCGTTCCGCGGCGCCGTGAACAAGATCTGGACCAACGCCGACTACGCGATCACCGCCCAGAACAACTTCGACCCGATTCCGGTCGCCGCCGCCAACGCGGTTGCGAAGGTGCCGGGGGTTGAGGCGGTCGCGAACGTCCGCACGGGTGACGCGCGCGCGTTCGGCAAGAACTTCTTCGCAACGGCCGTCAACCCTCCGGGCGGGACGATCTTCCAACTCGACTGGAAGGAAGGCTCGCAGGCGGTGTTCTCGCACCTCGGCGCCGACGGCGCGTTCATCGACGACGGGTATGCCAAGAAGCACGACCTGAGCATCGGCTCGCCGATCGACATGACGTTCTCGAGCGGTGCGCGCAAGACGTTCTTCGTGCGCGGCGTCTTCAACCCGCCGACCGGCGGCTCGCCGTTCGGCACGGTCACGGTCTCGCAGTCGGCGTGGGACAAGCTGAACGCGAACCCGGAGAACCTCTATTCGTTCATCCGAATGACCGGCGGCGACACACCGCAGAACGCTGCCAAGCTCGATCAGGCGCTGAAGCGGTTCCCGGACGCGAAAGAGGCGACGCGGAAGAAGTTCATCGACAACCAGATCAGCGGTCTGAACTCGATCCTGAACATCTTCTACGTGCTGCTCGCACTCTCCGTGATCGTGAGCCTGTTCGGCATCGTCAACACGCTCGTGCTGACCGTGTTCGAACGGACGCGTGAGATCGGGATGCTGCGCGCGATCGGGATGACCCGGCGGCAGGTGCGCCGCATGATCCGCCACGAGAGCATCATCACCGCGCTGATCGGGGGTGTCCTCGGGATCGTGCTCGGCATCGTGCTCGGCGGCATGCTGATCGCACGAGTCGACTTCATCGTCTTCTCGCTTCCCGTCGTCTCACTGATCGTCCTGGCAATCGCGACGATCTTGGTCGGGATCCTGGCGGCGATCTTCCCGGCTCGCCGGGCCGCGAGGCTCAACGTGCTCGAGGCGCTGCAATACGAGTGATGCTCGAGCAGCTGCTGCGGACGCACGTCGCGACCGACGATCGTGAGGAGGCAGACCGGATCGCCATGCTGCGCCTCGCGGCGGAGCTCGAGGCGCCGACGTCTCGCGAGCAGGCACGCGCGCACTTCACCGCGTCGGCGATGGTGATCGACGCGGAGTGCGCTCGCGTGTGCCTGGTCGAGCACGCGAAGCTCGGGCGCCTGCTGCAACCCGGCGGTCACATCGAGCCGAGCGACGAGTCGCCGGAGGCGGCCGCCGTCCGCGAGGCAACCGAGGAGACGCACCTCGAGCTCGACTTCCATCCGGACGCGCCGCGGCCGTTCGATCTCGACATCCACGCGATCCCCGAACGGCCGGGCGAACCGGCGCACTTCCACCTGGACATCCGGTACCTGCTCGTCGGTGCCGGCGAGCCATGCGCGGGCGCCGCGTGGTACGCGTTCGGCGAAGCGGGTGACGGGTCGGTCGCGCGGCTCACCGCCAAGGCCGCGGTCTACCGCATGCCGCTCTACGGCGAGGACGCGCGGCGCGACGACCACCCCGACTGACCGGGACTCCCTGTCCCGTCGTCGAAGGAGGTCGATCGTGGTCACCGTACTGGCGGCCGTTGCAGCTTCCTGGGGCGTGGTGATGGCGCTTTCGCCGCTGCTCCAGATTCGTGAGATAAGGCGTCACCGCTCCTCGCGGAGCGTCTCGGTTGCGTATCAGCAGGTGTTACTGGTGGGCTTCGTGCTGTGGCTCGCGTACGGCATCGCCGACAGGAACGTGGCGCTGATCGTGCCGAACACGGTCGCGGCGGTCGTGTCGCTCGCGACGATCGCCGTCGTGTTTCGCTACCGGCGCGGCTAGCAGCCCAGCGAGTGCACGTCACGCTTCGCGATGTCGGCGGGCCGTGCATTCGCGTACGTGCACGGTTCAGCCGGGTTCACCGAAAGCCGGCGCGCTGTTCGATCTGCAGCGGCGGCTGCGGCAGCCCTTCGACAGGCGACGCCGCGTTGAAGCCGCCCGGGGCGACGTCGTTCGGTGCGTCGGCATGGAAGAGTGACGCGAGCAGCTGGATCTGGTCGCGGCCGGGACCGAGCTCGAACTGCCCGCCGCCGTACAGCGCGATTCCTTCGCGTGCACACGCATCGTAGAAGTCGAAGAGCCGCTTGATCGAACCGAACCGCGACGGCTTGCAGTTCAGGCACCTCGGTTCGAACGGCAGGGCTTCGACATCGCTCCACTCGTGGATCGCCGCGTCCCACGTGATGCGGTGGCGGTACGGCTCGAGCGCGCGCATCGTCTCCGGCGTGAGTGCCGGGTCTTCGATCCACGCCTCGGGGAACGCGCTCGACACGCGCGCGTACAGCTCGGCGTCGGGTGGCCCGCCGAATGCGCCGCGGTAGATCCCCTTGAAGTCGATCGTCTCGACGTTGCGCAGCGTCGCGATCACCGCGTCCGTCCAGTCGCGGTCCGGATCGAGCTTGAAGTGCAGGTCCGGGTAGAGCGCAGCCCAGCCCGGCACGTTCGCGGTGCGCGTCGACACGACGAAGCGGAGCGGCTGCGGCTCGCGGCCGACCGCGTCGCCGAGCGACTGCCCGGACTGGCGCAGCGCGAGATCGAGCGCCGCCGACTCGAACGCCCAGCGTCGGTACTCGGTCTGGCCCGCCTGGAGGAGCGAGAACGAGTCGAGTGTGTGCTCGCCCGGGAACGGCAGCTTGCCCTCGTCCGCCTGGAACGCCGCCTGCGCGTGCGGGTCGTAGTCGACCTCCTCGCCACGGCCCTCCTCGCCCTTGCCGTAGAGCACCACGACCGTCCGCTTGAGCGTGAAGCCGCGCGCCACCTCACGCTCGAGCGGCTCGAGGCGGTAGCCGTCGATCTGGAGCGGCAGGCTGCGGACGGCGTCGTAGAGGCTCATCGGCGGTGGCGCGTCAGGTGGGAGCGAAGCGCGTCGAGACGATCGTCCCATTCCGCGCCTGCGTCTGTCAGCCGGAACCGCGTCTCGCGGCCGTGTCGCTCCGACTCGACGAGCCCTGCGTCGGCGAGCGTCGCGAGGTGCTTCGCGACCGCCTGCCGCGTCATCGGCAGCTCGCCCGTCAGCTCGGTTGCGGTCGCGGTGCCGCGCGCCGACAGGTAGCCGATCACCTGGCGGCGCGACGGGTCGGCGAGCGCGCCGAAGACCTGTCCCAGTGGATCAGACAAGCGCGAACGCGAACGCGGACGCTTGAAGCTCGAGCGCGGTCGACCAGGCAGGCGACGACTCCACGACGACGAGCCTCGTGCCGTCGACGTCGTCGTCGAGCGTGAACTCGACCGTCCCCTCGTCCTCCCAGTCGAAGGCGAGGCGACGCTCCGGCTCGACCTCGGTCACGGTCGCGTGCCGCTCCTCGCCGTTCGACCAGCGGAAGCTGGCACCGCCGCCCGGCCGCAGGTCGAGCTCGACGTCGTTCGCGAACCAATCCTCGAGCCGGTCCTCGTCCGTGAGCGCCTCCCAGACGTCGTCGCGGGTGGCCGGCAGGACGATCTCCTTGCGAATCATATGCAACCTCCGGGTTGCGCTATTGTGCAACGAACAGGTTGCACATTACAGGGAGGTCCCATGCTGGTGGGTTCGGTCATTCCAATGGTCGTCGAGCAAGATGGCCGCTGGGAGCGCTCGTTCGACATCTACTCGCGCCTCTTGCGCGAGCGCATCGTCTTCCTCGGGCAAGAGGTGAACGATGACATCGCCAATCTGATCGCGGCGCAGCTGCTCCATCTCGACGCCCAGGAGCCCGGGCGCGACATCTCGCTCTACGTCAACTCGCCGGGCGGCTCGGCGTACGCCGGGATGGCGATCTACGACGCGATGCAGTACGTCCAGTCCGATGTGTCGACGGTGTGCCTCGGCATGGGGATGAGCGCCGCGGCGATGATCCTGAGCGGGGGCGCGCCGGGGAAGCGCTTCGCGCTGCCGAACGCGAAGATCATGATCCACCAGGGTTCCGCGGGGTATCGCGGCACGCCGGCGGACATCCAGATCGCCGCGCGCGAGGTGTTGTCGATGACGCGGCGGATGGCCGAGATCATCTCGCGCCACACGAACCAGGACGTCGAACAGGTCATGAAGGACATCGACCGCGACCGGTTCATGACCCCGGAGGAGGCGGTCGAGTACGGCATCGTCGACGCGATCATGGAGAACCGCACCCCGGAGCCGGGCGGCAACGGCATCGGGCTAGGCAAGTAACAGACTGTTACTAACCCGTCTGAAGCCCGGCAACCATGCGGCCGTGCCGTGAGCCGAGCTTGTAACAGACTGTTACTTGCTCAGGCGCCGCGGGTCGTTCTCGGGGCTCGCCGCGCGCTCGCGACGACGCGCTCGACCGCCTGGCGCAGCGGGCCGGGGACGTCGCCGTTGCCGTCCTGGAAGCGCTTGAACGCCGCGACCGGCTTGCCGCGCCTCGCGCGGAAGCCGGCGACGCCCTCGAAGTCCGGGACGAGCGCGATCGTGTGCCGCTTGCCGGCGGCGCGCAGGATCGCCTCGTTCGAGATCCGCTCCGCGTCGGACGGCGTCTGTCCGCGCGGCGCGTCCCGGTCGTGGACGACGACGTACGGAATCTCGCAGGCGTTGCACACCTCGGCGAACAGCGGGATGTTCCCCTTGCCCGCGCAGTCGACGATCGCGATCGCTTCCTGGTCCGCGTCGTAGCCGAGTGCGCGGAACACGAACGGGAACGCGAGCTTCTCGGTCCGTCCCTCGACGAGCATCACGGCCCGCGAGAGGAAGATCTCCGCCCGCTCCGCGTCGAGCTCGGTGAAGAGGCGGAGCGCCTGGTCGCGCGGGAGCTCGTTCGGTTGCAGCAGCGTCGTTCCGGTCCGGTCGTCGTGGCGCACGAGCACCAGCTGTTCGAGCCGGTCGACGCCGAGGAACACCGGCGAGTGCGTCGAGTACAGCACCTGGTTGCGGCCGCGCGCGGCGAGACGGCGGAGCTGCGTGTGCAGGTGGCGCTGCGACGGCGGGCTCAGATAGAGCTCGGGCTCCTCGATCAGGATCACGTGCCCCCGGATGCGCGCATCGGCGAGCGCCGCGACCGCACGCACGAGCGACAGTCCACCATCCTCGGTCTGCCGCTCCTCGACGACGAGGACTGCGCGCTTGGCGTGACGGTCGGTCGGTGCGAGGAGCGAGGTCACACGCAGGTGGGCTGGGAAGAAGAGGGCCGGGGGTGCGCCCTCGCGGTTCAGATTGAGCGTTCCCGGCGGCTTCGAGTCGAGGAACAGCGTCCGGCCGCCGCTGTCCGCCTCGACGTGGATCCGGGTGTACCCGTGCGAGACGTCGGCGACCGTCGGCATCGGGGCAGCCGCCTCGAGCAGCGTCCAGACCGCCGCGAGGACGGTCGACTTGCCGGACGACGACTCACCGACGAGCACGCACACCGCGCCCGGCTCGAGCTCGACCTCGCGTGCGCCGCGAAAGCCGTGGATCGAGACGCGGTCGAGGACCGCCACTACCCGCGGAACGTGTTCTTCACGAAGAACAGGAGGTTCGCCGGCCGCTCGCCGAGCCGCCGCATCAGGTAGGGGTACCACTCCGGCCCGTACGGCGTCGCGACCAGCACCTTGTAGCCGCGCCGTACGAGATCGAGCTGGAGCTGCGGCCGCACGCCGTACAGCATCTGGAACTCGAACCGCTCGCGCGGCACGTCGTGCTCCTCCGTGTAGCGAATCGTGTGGTCGATCAGCTTCTCGTCGTGCGTCGCGATCGCGACATGGCCCGTGCCCGAGAGCATTCGCTCCGCGAGCCGCGCGTACACCGCGTCGACGTCCGCCTTGCGTGGGTACGCGATGTCGGCCGGCTCGAGGTACGCGCCCTTGACGAGCCGCAAGTTGGGTGCGAGCGCGAGCAGCGAGTCGAGGTCGTCAGGCGTCCGGTAGAGGTACGCCTGCAGCACCGTGCCGACGTTGTCGAAGCCGTCGTTGCGCAGCCTGCGGTAGATGCGAATCGTCGCGTCGACGAACTGCGACTGCTCCATGTCGATCCGGATGAACGATCCCTTGCCGAGCAGCCGCGTCATGTTCGCGTACGCGAGCTCCTCGTCGATCTCGAGCCCGAGATGCGTCAGCTTCAGCGCGACGTTCGCGCGCAGCTCCTCGGCGGCGATCCGGTCGACCACCCCCTCGTACGCCGACACGACCCGCTCGGTCTCGCCGGGCTCGAGGACGCCCTCCCCGAGCAGCGTCGTGTTCGCGTAGAGCCCTTGGTCGTTCAACCGGCGGAGCACCGCGACGCAGTCGTCGAGCGTCTCGCCGGCGACGAAGCGTGCCGCGCCGAGGCGCATGCCGTGCTTGCGGACGAGCGACTGCACGCGCTTGCTGTCGGCCGCCGCGAGGATCGCCTTGCGGGCCGCCGCGCTGAACGCCGTGCTCAGTGACGCTGCAGCCACGCGTGGACCTCCGGCACCAGCTGCTCGGCGAGCGTGAGATGGCCGTGCGCGTCCTCGATTCGCGCCTCGCAGCCCGGCACGTTCGCCGCCAGCCACTCGCCGTGCTGTCGCGGGACCATCAGGTCGTCGCCGCCCTGGACGACAAGCACCGGACGGGCGATCGTGGACAGCTCGAAGCCCCACGGCTTGACGAACGCGAGGTTGTCGTCGATCCAGCCGTCTGCGCTGTCCGCCAGCGCATGGGTCATGCTCGAGTGGAAGTACTCCGCCAGGTCGGCCGTGAGCGCGTCGCTGTCGGTCGGGCTCAGGTGCGGCGCCATCTCGTCGCGCAGCTGCGCGGCCGTCGCGGCGAGCAGCCCGTTTCGATCACGCTCGATCGCCGGTCGCAGCGCGTCCTCGCCGGCCAGCACCAGGTCGAACTCCCGCAGGTTCCCTTCGCCCATGCCCGCGAGCCAGTCGAGGCCCTCCGCGTTCCAGGGGCCGACACCGGCGAGCGTCGCGGCGGCGACGAGCCGCTCGTCGCAGAGCGCCGCGCACGCGAGCGAGTGCGGCCCGCCGCCCGACAGCCCCCAGGTCGCGAACCGCTCGAGGCCGAGCGCGTCTGCGAGCGCGGTGATGTCGGCGACGACGTCGGCGACCACGCGGCCGGCTTTCCTCGTCGAGCCGCCGTATCCGGCGCGGTCGTACGCGATCAGGCGAACGCCCGGCGTGTCCCAGCGCGCGTAGATCGTCCCGGAACCGGGCGTGCCGTGGTGGAAGACGATCGGGAACCCGTCGGGATCGCCGAGCTCGTGCACCTCGAGCGAGCGGCCGTCGGCCAGCTCGACGATGCGGGTCGACTCAGACGACACGCGAGGTCGCGATCGGACGCTTGTGCGCGTCGAGTGCCTTCACGGCGATGTGTGCCGGCGCGTTGCGCAGGCTGATCGGCGTCTCGAACCCGTTTCGCCTGGCGACCGCCAACGGCTTGAGCGCGTTGCGCGCGGCGCCGCCGAGCACGCTCCAGTACGCCGTCTCGGTGCTGCCGTTGAAGCTCGCGTAGACCGTCGCGCCGGTTCCGCGCCGCTTCACCGCGATCGCCGGTGGGTGCGCGGGCTTCGCGCTCCACACGTTGCGGAAGGCACGATAGTTCCAGGCGCCGCCTTCGAACGTCGCGTCGAAGCGAACGTCTCCGAGCGGGCCGAATTCGGTCACGTACGGTGCCGTGCCCCAACCGACGACGACGTTCCCGTTCGCGAGGAACTGCGCGCTCCCCATCGCGACGGCGGTGATCGGGTTCGGATGCAGGAACTCCTGGAGCAGCACGGCCCGGCGGTCGGTCATGCTGAGGCCGATGCGGATCGCGCGCGACTGGTGCGAAGCATTGCCCGGGCCGTCGTCGTAGAGCGTGATCGTGCCGTCGGGTTGCGCGCGGGCATCGTGCTGGTACATGAACTGGACGCCGGGGCCGAGCTCGAAGTCGGTCGACTTGCTGCCGAGGCGCCAGATGATGGCGCCGGTCTTGCGGTCGAGCTTGTACACGCCCCAGGTGTTGCGCGCCGACACGAGCAGGTTCCCGTCGAGGTCGACGTCGATCGAGTTGATGTGGAAGTAGTCGAACGGCGACAGGATCGGCGACCAGCTGTCCCTGATGTCGACGTTGTCGAGGCTGTGCCACTCGAACAGCACCTTGCCCGACGCGATGTCGATCTCCTGCACGATCGAGTCGAGCGTCGGATGCGCGGCGGGGCCGCCGATCGACGTCAGGTCGATCGTCTTCTCGCTGTAGATCGTGATCAGCGCGGTGTTCTCCGGCGTGATCAGGAACTCGTGCACGTCGGCGGCGAAGCCGTTGCCGGCGCGAACGCGCGCGATCTCCTTGTACGTCGAGTCGACGATCACACCCTCGCCCTCACCGGTGCCGATGTTCGAGATCGTCCCTTCCCACCACGTGAGCACAGGGCGGTTCTTGTAGATCTGGCGGCGGAAGTTGATCGCCACGTCCTTCGTCTTCTTGAACCAGATGAGCTGTCCGCGGTCGTCGAGGATGATCGGGCCGCGCTGGCCGGGCCCGGTCAGCGTCGTCACGAACAGGGAGCCGGCGCTCGGGCTCGACCGCTTGAGGACGCTGAGCGTCGGGACCTGGAACGCCGGCTCCGTGACGTAGGTCGCGACGCCGGCGACCCGCTCGGCCGCCGCGGCGAGGCCGGGGAACGTGAGCCCGAGCCCTGCGCCCGCGGCCGCTGTCAGAAACTCGCGCCGGGTCCGCTTCACGAGGTCAGATCCTACGGATCAGCCGTGCACCGACAGCTGCAAGGTGGTGACACGCCCGCTCGTGAAGCAGATGCGGCGCCCGTCGTGGGCGCTCGTGACGGCGTAGACCCAGCATCGAAGCCCGGTGTCGTCGGGCGCCCCGGCCGCTGCGGCGACGTCGGCGTCGCTCATGCCGATCTTCAACGCGCCCAGGTCGGGGTGCCTCGTGCAGGAGCGCCGCTCGGCGCGCGCGAGGTCCTCGTTGATCGTCGAGTACGTCGTGCTGATCGCGAGGTGCGCCCTGGCGATCACGATCGCCGCGCACGGATGTGGCTGGTCGACGACGCTGTCGGGGTACCAGTCGTTCAGCACCGCCTTCCACTCGGCCGGCCGGATCGGCGGCCGCCGAGCCGCCTGGTGGGACGCACAGCCGGCGGCGACGATGACGAGCGCGATCGCAGCGAGCCTCATCGGGCCGATCCTCACGCGTCGACGTGAGGACTCGGTGACGAAGAGGTACGGAACCTACGAACGTGCGGCTGCTCGCCGGAACCGCCGGCCGCGGACGAGCGCGACGGCGCCGAGGCTGAGCGGGAACAGGATCACGCCGCCGAACAGGACGAACAGCGGGATCGCATACCAGTGGGAGAGACGCGCCTTGTTCGTCGCCGGGCTCGGGCTGCTCGACGGTGCGTTGAAGTCGCTCGGCCCGACCACCCGTGCCGTCTTCGCGGTCGGAGGGCTGAACGTCGCGATCGTGTAGAGGCGGTTGACGCGCCAACCGGTCCCGTGGCGGATCACCTGGCCCGAGAACTCGTACGAGGGGATGACTATCTTCGGTCGCGGGTGCAGCAGGATGTTGAACAGCACCTCGTTCTTCCCGACGTACACCACGGTCCAGAAATGGAACTTCGTTCCGCGCGCGGGGTATTGCGGAACCGGCGAGTTGCCGGCCCGCCATTGCGCGACGCTCGAGTACGCGTGCAGCTCGGGGCCGGCGAGCGCCCACGCTGTCCTGGCGGAGCGGCGCTCGACGGCGGCGGGGATGAACCTGTCGAGCAGCAGGTCGATCTTCGCCCGGTCGGCTCGGGTGAGGTGGTAGACGTGGGTGTCGGCGAGCTGCGCCGGGCCTTCGTTGGTGGTGATGGCGTCGGGGATCGACGAGCGTTCGGGAACGAGCAGGACGAGCAGCGCGATCCCGGTGACCGGCACGGCTGCGATCAGCAGCCAGATGGCCCGGCGGCGCCAGCGTGCAGAACGTCTCGTCACCCCGCTTCGACGATAGCTCGGGTTGCGTGAGACTGTGCGGGCCGTGCCCGACGTTCTCGAAATCGCAACACCGCACGGACCCGCGCATGCGCAGCTGCGGCTGATCGACGAGCCCCGCGCCGCGCTCGTCCTCGGCCACGGAGCGGGAGGTGGCGTCAACGCGCCGGATCTCGTCGCCGCGACGCGCGCGGCGCAGGTGGCCGACGTCTCGGTGGTGCTGGTCGAACAGCCGTACCGCGTGGCGGGCCGCCGCTCGCCTGCGCCGGCCGCCCAACTCGACGCCGCCTGGGCGGCGGTCGTCGCCGAGCTGCGCGCCGGAGCTCTCGCCGGACTGCCGCTCGTCGCGGGTGGGCGATCCTCCGGTGCGCGCGTCGCGTGCCGCACCGCGGCGGCAACGGGCGCTGCCGGAGTGCTCTGCCTCGCGTTCCCGGTCCATCCACCCGGGCGGCCGGAGAAGACCCGGCTCGACGAGCTGGACGCGGTCGGCGTCCCGGTGCTCGTGATCCAGGGGGAGCGCGATCCGTTCGGCATGCCGCCGGCCGCGAAAGGGCGCACCGTCGTGGCCATCGCGGGCGACCACGGTCTCAAGGCCGACCGCGCCGCGCTCGAGGCCGCAGTGACGGCCTGGCTCCAGGGCGGCTGGCTATCCTCGACGCGTGGCAGTCGCAGACGAGCGCGCACTCCGCGAGCTGATCGGTCAGCCGACTGAGCTCGTCGCCGCGAAGATCGCCGACCGGCTGAACGACCTCACGAGGCAGTTCATCGAGCGCTCGCCGTTCGTCTGCGTGGCGACGTCACGTCCCGACGGCGGGCTCGACGTCTCGCCTCGCGGCGACCCGGCGGGCTTCGTGCGCATCCTCGACGAGCGCACGCTGCTGATTCCCGACCGGCCCGGCAACAAGCTCGCCGACACGCTCACGAACCTCCTGGAGGATCCGCGCATCGGGTTGTTGTTCCTGATCCCCGGCATCGGCGACACGTTCCGCGTCAACGGCCGCGCGCGGATCGTCGACGACGCCGAGTTGCTCGAGGCCAGCACAGTCGAAGGCAAGGCCCCGAAGCTCGGGATCCTGATCGAGATCGACGAGGCATTCACGCAGTGCCCCAAGGCGCTCGTGCGCTCCGACCTGTGGAACCCCGCCAAGCACATCGACCGCTCGGAGCTCCCGAAGTCGGGCGCCATCATGGCGTCGATCGCCGACCCCGAGCTCGATGTCGACGAGTACGAACGGGCGCGCGCCGCGCGGTATGCGCGACGCGAAGGCTTCTACTAGGAGCGGCGCGAGCGGACGATCTTCGCGGCGAGGAGTGTTCCGGCCACCGTGACGACGAGCTTGACCGCCTTCGAGCCGCGCAGCTTCGACTCGCCGCTCGCGCGCGCCTCCATCACGACCGGAACCTCCTCGAGGTGGAGACCCGCTTTCGCGATCCGGACGAGCGCCTCGACCTCCGGCGCCCGGCTCGTGTACGTCTCGGCGAGGAGCGGCAGTGCAAGTGCGTTGACCGCGTACAACCCGCTCGTGGCGTCGCCGAAGGTGCGGCCGAGCACGAGTCGCATCGCCCGGCGGAGCACGGCCGTGCCGAACCGCCGCGCCGGGCTCGAGAGGTAGCGGTAGGCGGGGTACCCCTCGCCCGAGACGAAGCGCGACCCGACCGCGACGTCGCACTCACCGCGCCGAACCATGGCGAGGAGGCGCGCAAGCTCGCGCGGCGGGTGCTGGCCGTCGGCGTCGACCCGGCCGCAGTACGCGTAGCCGTGCTCGAGCGCGTACCGGTAGCCGGCGGCGATCCCGAAGCGCAGCCCGAGGTTGGTGCCCAGTGAGTGCACCTCGGCGCCGTGCACGCGTGCGACGTCGGCCGTGCGGTCGGTCGAGCCGTCGTCGACGACGAGCACGTCGGCGTCGGGCAGCTCCGTGTGGAGTGCGTCGAGGACCGCGGGGAGGTTGTCCTCCTCGTTCCAGGCGGGGATGAAGACCAGCGTGTCGCTCATCGGTGCTCCTTCACCTGCCGGCGCGCGACGGTCGCCGCGCCGAGCTCGTACACGACCGCTGCGGGCGTGGGCAGCACGCGCGCGGCCCGCATCCGCACGCGGATCCCGTGCGGGCCGTAGATCCGCCTGAAGATCCAGCCGGCACGCAGTGCATGCGCCGGTGCGCAGACGACGATCGCCTCGCGCACGCCGTGCTCGACCAGCGTCGGCAACGTGTGCGCCGCGTTCTCGACCGTCGTCCGGGCCGTCTCGTCGACGACCAGCTCGACGTCAGGGCCGCGCCACAGGCTGCGCATGTGCTCGGCCTCGTCCCGGCCCGTGAAGACGACGAGCTCGGCGCCGGCCCGAACGGCTACGCGCTCGGCCTCGCGCACGAGGCGCTCGCGCGTGCTCCGCAGGGTGCTGCCGGGGACGACGACGGCGGGCATGGCGTCAGGGTAGTTGCGGGCCGATTTCGTAGGGTGTTCACGCCTTTCGTCTGCGCAGCCGCCGCCGCAAACTCGTGGCCAGGACGACGTCACAGACCAAAGGGAGGCACCAGCAAATGCATCGCCGCAGGATCCCAATCGCAGCCGCGGTCTCGACTCTCGCCGTGCTCGCCCTCGCGGGCGGCGTGACGGCGGCCACCCACCGCAGTGCCGCGCCACATCTCAGCGGCAGCTGGTCGGGGAAGTACAGCGGGGCCGTCTCGGGGACGTTCACGCTCACCTGGACGCAGTCCCCTCGCGGGCGGCTGATCGGAGCGATCAAGCTCTCGAGGCCGGCGGGCACCTACCCGATCACGGGCAGTGTCTCCGGAGGCACGATCAAGTTCGGCGCCGTCGGCGTCGGGGCGACCTACACCGGGTCGGCGTCTGCCTCCGGGCTGACGATGTCCGGCAACTGGAAGAGCGGGCCGGGCGGCGGCGCGTGGAGCGCGCACAAGCTCCTCACCGTCGTGAGGATCAAGCTGCCGTAGCCCCCGCGGGGGAGAAACGACTAGGGCCGCCTCGCGGCGGCCCTAGTCGGAGCGGATTGCGCCGTCGGCTCAGCCGCAGCCGGTCGACGTGCCGCAGTCGCGGCACGTGTAGCAGGTGCCTGCGCGCACCATGCGGCCGCCGCAGCGGTTGCACTCGATCGCATCCTCGAAGGAGTTGAAGAGCGCGGTCTGGCCGGGCGCCGGCGCTTCCGCGACGGGCTTCGTCCCGCCGTTCGCATACTGGTCGGCGAGCTTCGCGCGCACCTCGGCGGACAGGATCCCCGCCTCCTCCTGCTGGTCG
>Ga0207657_10003373_pt1 | contig 17075 bp, 13 predicted proteins | sample KBSC33metaG_FD_184316 | JGI IMG/M metagenome (GOLD analysis project Ga0207657, IMG submission 184316) | Corn rhizosphere microbial communities from Kellogg Biological Station, Michigan, USA - KBS C3-3 metaG (SPAdes) (version 2) | ecosystem: Host-associated > Plants > Roots > Rhizosphere > Soil ... | reverse complement strand
GTCGAGCGCAATATCGCGCGCATCCAAGCGGCCTGCAACGCGGCAGGTGTCGCCAACCGACCGCACATCAAGACGCACAAGAGTCCCGAATTGGCCAAGCTGCAGATCGCGGCCGGCGCGCGCGGCATCACCTGCCAGAAGCTCGGCGAAGCAGAGGTGATGGCGAATGCGGGCATCGACGACATCCTCATCAGCTACAATCTGCTCGGCGACGAGAAAATGACACGGCTCGGCGCGCTGCGCGCGAGAGCCAACGTCACCGTGGCTGCGGACAACCCGGTGGTCGTCGCCGATCTGACCAAAGCCGCCGCGACCGCCGGCCGTTCGCTGCCGGTTGTCGTCGAATGCGACACCGGCCGTAAGCGCGCCGGCGTCGAGACTACGGCAGAGGCCATTGCGCTGGCGCGCACCATTTCAACCTCGCCCGGGCTGACGTTCACCGGTTTCATGCTGTACCCGACTGAGACCGGCTGGCCGCAAGCGCAAGCCTTCTTCGACGAAGCGCTGGCGGGCGTTCGCGCGCTCGGCCTCGATGCGACGATCGTCTCCACCGGCGGCACGCCGAACCTGAAGAATGTCGGCCAGTTGAAAGGCGCGACCGAACATCGCCCCGGCACCTACATCTACAACGATCGCATGCAGGTCGCGGCCGGCGTTGCGACCTGGGACGATTGCGCGCTCAACATCTATTCAACCGTGGTGAGCCGCGCCGGTCCGGATCGCGGCATTCTCGACGCTGGCTCCAAGACGCTGACGGCTGACACCGGCGGCCTCGATGGTTACGGGCTGATCCTCGAGCATCCCGAAGCGAAGATCGCCCGCTTCGCGGAGGAGCACGGCTTTCTCGATCTGACGCGGAGCAACACCCGGCCCAATATCGGCGACGTGGTGCGCATCGTTCCGAACCACGTTTGCGTCGTCGTCAATATGCTTGATGAGGTGGTGATGGTCCGGGGCGACGAAATACTCGGCATCCTTCCCGTCGCCGCGCGCGGCAAGCTGCGGTGATTTATTTGCCGAGTAACTTCAGCGCACCGCGCCCAGCCGCCGCGCCGGTGGCGAACGACGCCTGCAGCAGGTAGCCGCCGGTTGGTGCTTCCCAATCCAGCATTTCACCTGCGACGAAGATTCCCGGCAACTGGCGGAGCATATAATTCGCGTCTAGTTCGTCGAATGCGATGCCGCCGGCGGTCGAGATCGATTTCTCCAGCGCAGACGTTCCGGTCAACACGATTTCCACATTGTTGATCCGCGCCGCCAACGCCTCCGGTGGCATCGCGGACAGCGAGACACCCGATACCATTGCGACCTCCTGCAACAAGCCGATCGCCGCCGGGGAAAGCCCCGCCGCCTTGCGCAGGAACGTCGAGAACGATTGCTTGCCGCGCGCCGCTGACAGCCGCGCCGTCAGGTTGTTAGCATCCAGATCAGGGCGCAATGCAACGCGCAACATCGCTTGGCCCGCCGCGGCAATTGCATCGCGCAATGCGGCCGAAAGCGCGTAGATCGCACCGCCCTCGATTCCATCGCGGGTCAGAACCGCTTCGCCGCGAATAGTGTGCGAGCCGAATGTCAGTTCGATGGTTTTCAACGGATGGCCCGCGAAACGGTCCTTGAATACATCCGACCATGCGACCGTGAATCCGCAATTGGCAGGCCGCAACGGCGCGACGTCAATGCCGCGCTGTTCCAGCGTTTCGACCCAACTGCCATCCGACCCCAGTCGCGGCCAACTTGCGCCGCCGAGTGCCAGCACAGTCGCGGACGCCGCAACGGCAACATGTCCATCCGATGTCTGAAAGGTCAGGCGACCATCGCTGTCCCAACCGGTCCAGCGATGGCGCAGCTTCAACTGCACACCCATCGCATCGAGCCGCCGCAGCCACGCGCGCAACAATGGCGAGGCCTTGAAGCCTTGCGGAAACACCCGGCCGCTGCTGCCGACAAACGTCGGCTGTCCCAACGCCTCGCTCCATGCGCGCAAGGCGTCGGGCGGAAAAGCCGCGATGGGCGGAGCGAGACACGGCATAGCTGTGCCGTATCGCGCGAGGAATGCCGGCAGCGCCTCGCTGTGGGTGAGATTGAGCCCGCCCCTGCCCGCCATCAGGAGCTTGCGCCCCGCTGACGGCATGGCATCATAGATCGTGACGTTTGCACCGCCGCGCGCCGCGACCTCGGCCGCCATCAAGCCGGCGGGACCGGCGCCGATTACAACGACCTCTGATTGATGAGCTGCCATGATGCCGAGTGTAGGCGCTAACGGCGCGACCGCGCAGCCTACTTGTTCAACTTGATGCCAGCCGCGGCTGCCGCCTGCTCGACGTATTTCTGCGTCTGCTGAAACGCCCCCTCAAGCGGCTTGGCTTTCGACATGTCCGCGATCTCGTTGAAATGCGCGGCAATCGCGTCCGGCGTCCATTCTGCCTGCGGCAGATTGATGCCTTCGCTCTCGAGAATCTTGATCACCGCGAACGAGCCCGCGCCCGCGCCCATGATGGTGCGCGTCGGTGCATCCTCGCCGAGCAGGAACAGCACCGCCGGCGTGATCGCTTCGGGCTTCATCAGCGCCAGCGCCTGCGCCGGCAGCAACTCTTCGGTCATGCGCGTCGCTGCCGTGGGCGAAATGGTGTTGACACGAATGTTGGTCTTGCGCCCCTCTTCCGCCAGCACGTTCATCAGGCCGACCATGCCGGTCTTCGCCGCACCGTAATTAGCCTGACCGAAATTGCCGTAGAGGCCCGACGACGACGTGGTAACGACGATGCGGCCATAGTTGCGCGCGCGCATGCCGTCCCATACCGCCTTGCAGCAATAGAATGTGCCGACCAGATGCACGTCGAGCACCTTGGCGAAGTCGGCAACCTCCATCTTGCCGAACGACTTGTCGCGCAGGATTCCGGCATTGGCGCACAGCAGATCGACGCTGCCCCATTTCTCGGTCGCCTTCGCGACCATCGCGGTCACCTGCTCGAAGTTCGAAACGTCGGCGCCGTCCGCCATCGCCTCGCCGCCTGCCTTGCGGATTTCCTCGACCACGGTTTCCGCGGCGGTCAGCGAACCACCGGTGCCGTCGCGCGCGCCGCCGAAATCATTGACGACGACCTTCGCTCCACGGGCCGCCAGCCCGAGTGCATGCTCGCGGCCAAGGCCATTGCCGGCACCGGTGACGATGGCGACGCGTCCGTCAAATCTGATTGTCATGATTGCAAATCCCGGAGTTCAAGCGAAGTACACAAGGCCGAGCCAATCGGCGACCAGCGCCGGCTTGGACTCGCCATCGATTTCCACACTGACGCTGGTGCGCGACAGCAATTCGTTCGGCTTGCGCATGGTCGCCTCAGTCAGTGTGAAGCGGCCACGCACGCGTGAGCCGGCTTTCACAGGCGAGACGAAACGCAATTTGTCGAAGCCGTAATTGACGCCCATCGTCGCGCCGTCGATCTTCGGCAGCGCCTCGTAGGAGAATACGCTCAGCAACGACACGGTGAGAAATCCGTGCGCGATGGTGGCGCCGAATGGTGTCTCGCGCGCCGCGCGTTCGGGATCAATGTGAATGAATTGATGATCTTCGGTCGCGTCGGCAAAAACGTCGATTCGCTTCTGGTCCACCATGTGCCAGGATGAAACACCAATTTCCTTGCCGACCATGCCGATATAGGCGTCGCGCTCAATCGCCAAACTCATTCCATCACCGCTGTCCGTTCAATCCGGGCAGCAGTTTCCACACAATGCGGCGATGGCCAAGCTAAATTTGCATACGACTGCGAATACCGGCCGTGCTGGCCGCGGTCAGGTCCCGGACGCTCCCGCCGACCGCAGCGCTTGCAACTCCGGGAACTCCTCTTCGCGGAATTCCTTGCCTCGCAATTTGTCGTTGCGATCGTTGTCGTGCTCGAGGCGACGAAGCTGTACCCGGCGGATCTTGCCGGAGATGGTCTTGGGCAGTTCGGTGACGAGCTCGATGCGGCGAATACGCTTGAACGGCGCAAGGCGCGTATGCACATAGCGGAAGATAGAGACCGCGGTTTCTGCGGAAGGTTCAGTGCCCGCGGTCAACAGCACATAGGCCTTCGGCAGCGCCAGCCGGATCGGATCCGGAGTCGGCACCACGGCCGCCTCCGCCACCAGATCGTGCTCGAGCAGAACGCTCTCCAGCTCGAACGGGCTGATGCGATAGTCGGACGACTTGAACACATCGTCCGCGCGTCCAACGAAGGTCAGGTAGCCGTCATCGTCAACGAAGACGACGTCGCCGCTGCGATACACCTCGCCATCGGTGCCGCTGACTTTGCCGTCGTCGGTTTGATAGCCCTGCATCAAACCGGCAGGCCGATCGGCGCCTAGCGAAAGCGCGACCTCGCCTTCCGTGGCTGCGTTGCCATCGGCATCCACGACCTTGATGTGGTAGCCCGGCAATGACCTCCCCATCGAGCCGATCTTCAGCGGCTGCCCCGGCGAGTTACCCGCGATTGCAGTCGTCTCCGTCTGGCCGTAGCCATCACGGATGGTCAAACCCCAGGCGGACTTCACCTGATCGATCACTTCCGGATTGAGCGGCTCGCCGGCGCCACACACTTCACGCAGCGAAATCTTGAAATCCGCAAGCTTCTCCTGAATGAACAAGCGCCACACCGTCGGCGGCGCACACAGCGTCGTCACACCGCAGCGCCCGATGGTCGCGAGCAGGCTCTTGGCGTCGAACCGCGGTTGATTGACCACGAACACCGTCGCGCCCGCATTCCACGGCGCGAAGAAACAACTCCACGCGTGCTTGGCCCAGCCGGGCGACGAGATGTTGAGGTGAATGTCGCCGGGCTGCAGCCCGATCCAGTACATCGTCGAGAGATGACCGACCGGATAGCTGCGCTGGCTGTGCCGCACCAGCTTCGGCTTGGCGGTGGTGCCTGAGGTGAAATACAGCAGCATCGGATCGTCGGCGCGCGTCGGTCCATCCGGCTCGAACGTGTCGGCGAAATCGGCGGTCTTGTCGAACGCCAGCCAGCCGTCGCTGGCGGCACCGACCACGATGCGCGTCAGTCCGTCGTCGCCGAGCGCGGCAAATTTCGCCACTTGATCCTGCGCCGCGACGACGACCTTGGCGCGGCCGCGATCCAGCCGGTCACGCAACTCGTCCGGCGTCAGCAGCGTGGTCGCCGGAATGATGACAACGCCGAGCTTGATGCAGGCCAGCATGGTTTCCCACAGCGGCACCACATTGCCGAGCAGCAGCAGCAAGTGATCGCCACGCTTGAGGCCTTGCGCACGCAGGAAGTTCGCCACCTGATTGGAGCGCCGCGACAGCGTCGCGAACGACAGCTTGGTGTCGGTGTTGCTGGCGGCGTCGACGATCCAGAGGCCCGGCAGGTCCTTGCTCTGCGGATCGCGAGCCAGTTCGGCATCGAACCAGTCCAGCGCCCAGTTGAACGTGGTCTGGTCCGGCCATTTGAACCCGGCCACGGCCTTGTCGTAGTCCAATCGGTTTTGCAGAAGAAACGCGCGAGCTTCCTGAAATGTCGTCATGGCGACGCCCCTAGCGTTTGCTGGCCAACTCGCGCAGGTGGTGAATGATGCCGGAGAAGTCTGTGCCACCATGGCCGGCCTTCTCAAAAGCGGCATAGATTTCTTCGGCGTGCGCGCCCAGTGGCGTCGCCGCGCCGGACGCCTTCGATGCCTCCTGCGACAACCGCAGGTCTTTCAGCATCAATGCCGCTGCGAAACCCGGCTTGTAATCGTTGTTGGCGGGCGATGTCGGCACCGGGCCGGGTACCGGGCAATAGCTGGTCAACGACCAGCACTGGCCGGACGAGGTCGAAGCGACGTCGAACAGCGCCTGGTGCGAAAGACCGAGTTTCTCGGCCAGTGTGAACGCCTCGCTGACGCCGATCATCGAGATACCGAGGATCATGTTGTTGCAGATCTTGGCCGCCTGCCCCGCGCCGGGGTTGCCGCAATGAACGATTTTCTTGCCCATCACTTCGAGGATCGGCTTGGCCGCCGCGAATGCCTTGTCGTCGCCGCCGCACATGAACGTCAGCGTCGCGCCTTTGGCACCGCCGACGCCGCCGGACACCGGCGCATCGACCGACGCGATACCTTGCTTGGCAGCGAGCCCGTGGGCCTGCACCGAACTCTCGACGTCGACGGTCGAGCAATCGATGATCAATGCACCCTTGGCGATCGACGGCAGGACTTCCGTCCACACGCCAACGACATGCTTTCCGGCGGGCAGCATGGTGACGACCACCTGCGCGTCCTTGATGGCATCGAGCGCTGTGCTCGCAATCGCGACGCCCTCGGCCTGAGCCGCGTCGCGTGATGCCGCAACCAGATCGAAGCCTTTCACCTTGTGCCCCGCCTTGACGAGATTAGCGGCCATCGGGCCGCCCATGTTGCCGAGACCGATGAATGCGATGTTCGCCATGACGCTTCCTCTGATGCTTGCGTTTCTTAGCTTGGAAAAACCAGGTCATCCTTACCCAATGGGGCAAGGTACCGCGCGACGATCTCTGGTGTCACGTCTTCAATGCGCGCCGGCGACCATTTCGGATTGCGGTCCTTGTCGATGATGGCCGCGCGAATACCTTCGACGAAATCGGCGCTGGCGAATACTTCCAGCGCCGCGCGATATTCGCGCACCAGACATTCCTCGAGCGACTTTGATGTTCGCGCTAGACGCAGCAGCTTCAATGCCACCTTGAGGCCACGCGGCGATTTCTCGCGCAGCGCTGTCAGCGTCGCCTGCGCGAACTCCGAGCCGTCGCGCTCCAGCGCCGCGACGATCTCCTCGACCGACTCATGGCCGAATGCGCTGTCGATCAGCCCCTGCTGACGGGCGACCGGGCCTTGCTCCGCAGGTGTCGCGAACCGCTCGATCGCCGCCATCGTCGCATCTGCACCGACGCCGGACGGCAATTCGGTGAGCGTTGCGCGCAACGCGGGCCAGTCGGCGGTTGAGATCAGCACATCGCCGAGGCGCGCATGCACGGCGTCCGCGCCGTTAGCGGTCTGCCCGGTCAAGCCGAGATAGGTTCCGATCTCGCCCGGCACGCGCGACAGCAGCCACGTGCCGCCGACGTCGGGAAAGAAGCCGAGGCTGACCTCGGGCATCGCCACCTTGGTCTTTTCCGTCACGATGCGATGGCTGGCGTGGCCTGCCAGACCAATGCCGCCGCCCATCACAAAGCCGTCCATATAGGCGACGTAAGGCTTGGGGAACGAGGCGATGCGTGCGTTGAGCAGATACTCCTCGCGCCAGAACACCTTACCGAGGTCGCCGTGGGCGCGCGCGCTTTCGTAAAGTCCGCGAATGTCGCCGCCAGCGCACAGGCCGCGCTCGCCGGCCCCCTCCAGCAGGATCAAACCCACCGCGGGATCGGCCTCGAACGCATCGAGCGCGACAACGATCTCCCGCGTCATCTCCAGCGTCAGCGCATTGAGTGCCTTCGGGCGATTGAGCCGAAGCACACCCGCCGCGCCTTCACGCCGAACGATCAGGTCCGGCTCGGCCGCGCCGGCATTCATCGCGCGCCCTCGATCAGCTTGCGCGACACGATCAATCGCATGATCTCGTTGGTGCCTTCCAGAATTTGATGAACGCGCAGGTCGCGCACGATCTTCTCGATGCCGTATTCCGCGAGATAGCCGTAGCCGCCATGCAGTTGCAGCGCCTGATTGGCGACCTCGAAACCGACATCGGTGCCGAAGCGCTTGGCCATCGCGCACAGCATCGTCGCGTCGGCGTCCTTGCGATCCAGCGCCGACGCCGCACGCCATAGGAAGGTGCGCGCCGCTTCAAGTTCGGTCGCCATGTCGGCGAGGCGGAATTGCAGCGCCTGGAATTCGTCGAGCCGCTTGCCGAACGCCTTGCGCTCTTTCATGTAGGCCAGCGTCTTGTCGAGCGCGGCTTGCGCGCCGCCGAGCGAACAGGCCGCGATATTCAGCCGCCCGCCATCGAGCCCGGCCATCGCGATCTTGAAACCGATGCCTTCGTCGCCGAGGCGATTGGCCACCGGCACGCGGGCGTTCTCGAAAATCACCGCGCGGGTCGGCTGCGCGTTCCAGCCCATCTTGCGTTCGTTGGCGCCGAACGAGAGGCCCGGCGTATCGCCCTCCACTACCAGCGTCGAGATGCCGCCGGGGCCGTCATTGCCGGTGCGAACCATGACAACATAAACGTCGCCCTTGCCGGCGCCCGAAATGAACTGCTTCTGGCCGTTGAGAATGTAATGGTCGCCATCGCGCACCGCGCGCGTGCGAAGCGCCGCTGCATCCGAGCCGGAGCCCGGCTCGGTCAGGCAGTAACTCGCCACCAGCTCCATGGTGCACAGCCTCGGCAGCCATTTCTGCCGCTGCACGTCGGAGCCGTAGGCGTCGATCATCCACGACGCCATGTTGTGAATCGAAATGAACGCCGACACTGTCGGGCAGCCCTGCGCCAGCGCCTCGAAGATCAGCGCCGCGTCGAACCGCGTCAGCGCCGAACCGCCGACGTCGTCCTTGATGTAGATGCCGCCGATGCCGAGGCTTGCCGCCTCGCGCATCACATCGACCGGGAAATGCTTGTCCTCATCCCACTTCAGGGCGAACGGCGCGATCTTTTCCGCGGCAAAGTCGCGGGCCATCTCGCGCACGGCGATCTGATCTTCATTGAGAGCGAACTGCATAACACCCCGCTTCGTTCAGCCGTTGGATCACGATGATCATGGATCTCACGATCCAAGATCATGCACGTGATCGATTCTAGGAGTTAGAGCACATGCTATCCGAAAACTGGTTCACACTTTTCGGTCGTATGCTTTAGCTCGTCGGCATGGCGAAGTCAGCGCCCTCCTTGACGCCGGACGGCCAGCGTGCCGTCACCGTCTTGGTCTTGGTGTAGAAGCGGATCGAGTCCGTGCCGTACTGGTTGAGGTCGCCGAAGCCCGAACGCTTCCAGCCACCGAACGAGAAGTAAGCCACCGGTACCGGGATCGGCACGTTGATGCCGACCATGCCGACATTGACCTTGGCGGCGAATTCGCGCGCCGAGTCGCCGTCGCGCGTGAAGATCGCGACGCCGTTGCCATATTCATTCTCGGAGGGAAGCGCGAGCGCCTCGTCGAAATCGTGCGCGCGCACCACCGACAGCACCGGCCCGAAGATCTCTTCCTTGTAGATCCGCATGTCCTTGGTGACGTTGTCGAACAGGCAGCCGCCCATATAGAAGCCGTTCTCGTAGCCCTGCATCTTGAAGCCACGGCCATCGACCGCCAGCTTGGCGCCTTCCTTGATGCCGATATCCACGTAGTTCTTGACGCGCTCCAGCGCGGCTTTGGTCACCAGCGGACCGAAGTCGGCACTTGGATCCATCGACGGACCGATCTTCAGGCTCTCGACGCGCGGGATCAGCTTTTCCATCAAGCGGTCCGCCGTGGTCTTGCCCACCGGCACCGCCACCGACACTGCCATGCAACGCTCGCCCGCGGCGCCGTAGCCGGCACCGACCAGCGCGTCGACCGCCTGATCCATGTCCGCATCGGGCATCACGATCATGTGGTTCTTCGCACCGCCGAAGCACTGCGCGCGCTTGCCGGTCGCGGCGGCACGCTCATAAATGTACTGCGCAATATCGGACGAACCCACAAAGCCGACGGCGGAGATGTCGCGGTCATCAAGGATCGCATCGACCGCTTCCTTGTCGCCGTTGACGACATTGAGAATGCCCGGCGGCAGACCGGCCTCGAGCATCAGTTCGGCGAGCATCATCGGCACGCCGGGATCGCGCTCGGACGGCTTGAGGATGAAGGCGTTGCCGCAGGCGATAGCCGGTGCGAACTGCCACATCGGAATCATCGCAGGGAAGTTGAACGGCGTGATACCGGCGACCACACCCAGCGGCTGGCGGATCGAATAAAGGTCGATGCCCGGTCCGGCACCTTCCATATATTCACCCTTCATGAGGTGCGGAGCGCCGAGCGCGAATTCCACGACTTCGACGCCGCGCAGGATATCGCCCTTGGCATCGGGAAAGGTCTTGCCGTGTTCGCGGGCGAGCATCTCAGCCATGACATCGTTGTCGCGGGCGACCAGTTCAAGGAATTTCATGAACACGCGGGCGCGGCGCTGCGGATTGGTCGCTGCCCACGCCGGTTGTGCTGCCTTGGCGTTTTCGACGGCGGCGCGAAGCTCGGCCTTGGTGGCCAGCGCGACTTGCGCCTGCACATCGCCGGTCATCGGCTGGAACACGTCCGCAAACCGTCCCGAAGTGCCCTTGACGTGCTTGCCGCCGATGAAATGTCCAATGCTGCGCATGTATTCCTCCAAAAATCTGTTCTGGAGGTCATTTTGCCTCCCCTTCCACGGCTTTGGAAAGGGTTTCCTGCGCGCAACCTGATTGCGAAAATGCGGACACCCGCGCCAAGGGACCGTCAGGCGCGGCAGCAGCCTAATGTTGGCTTCACGATGCCGCAGCTTTGGTGGCACGCTTCTTCGCGGTCGGTTTCACCGGCGCCGGGCGATCCAGCAACGCGTTGCGCCCCGCCGCCAGGATATCGTCCGAAAGATCTCCACCCCCGCCGGCACGCGCGAGAATCATCGTTCCCACCATGGTCGCCAGCGACGCCATCGCCTGCGCGCGCGCCGCCTTGCGCGAACGTCCGGGGATCTGCTCCGCAAACATCTCGATCATCTGTTCAAGCTTGGCCGCAAACGCCCGGCGGGTCTTGACGCCCTCGCGCGCGATCTCAGCCGCCAGCGCAGGAACCGCGCAACCGTTGCCCGGATCATCCCGGTGCACCTCGGTCAGATAGGCGTCGACGATCCCCGCGAAACGCTGTTCAGGCGGCAGTTCTTCCGCCTTGCGGCGCCAGCGAGCTGTCGAGCGATCCATCGCATAAGCAAACGCCTCGATCACCAGTGCTTCGCGCGAGGCGAAATGCGCATAGAAGCCGCCATGCGTGAGGCCTGCGTCCTTCATCAGGTCGGCAACGCCGATGCCGTGCGCGCCATACTCACGCAGCTTCACCGAAGCCTTCTTCACGATCCGCGCATGGGTCTCGTGTTTGTGTTCCTTGGAATAGCGCATCGGATTTCCATCACATGCCGAATTCAGATATGCAGTAAATTATATGCCGAAGATCATATAACGCATAACAGCTAAAGAAACTGTGACAAACTCAAGATAATCTGGCTGTATAAGCATTACAACCCGCGGTTGCCTTGGCCTTGCCGAGCCACGTCCAATGCGGCAAAACCTATCGATAATATTGACGAGGGTAGCGATGGATATGATCAATTCCTACTGCGGCGTCGAGCGCGATGCGCGCGGCGTGGTGCGGCTGACCATCAGCAATGCCGGCTCGCTCAATATTCTCAACACCGCGGTGATCAACGGCGTTCGCCAGGGGCTCGAACAACTCGCCAAGGAACCCGACATTCGCGCGCTGGTGATCGCCGGGAGTGGCGAGAAAAGCATGATCGGCGGCGCCGACATCAAGGAGATGGCGACGCTCGACCAGAAATCGGCCGAGATATTCATCACCGGGTTGCGTGATCTTTGCGAAGCCGTGCGCGCCTTTCCGGGGCCGACCATCGCCCGGATGCCGGGCTGGTGCCTCGGCGGGGGCCTGGAGTTCGCCGCGGCCTGCGACTTCCGCGTCGCGGCGGCGGATGCCAAGTTCTCGATGCCCGAGGTCAAGGTGGGGATTCCCTCCGTGATCCACGCCGCGCTGCTACCGCGACTGATCGGCTGGGGCCGCGCCCGCTGGCTGATGATGACGGCGGCCACCATCGATGCACCAACCGCGCTGGCGTGGGGGCTGGTCGACGTCGTCGCGGCGGAAGGCGGTCTTGATGCGGCCGTCGAAGGCGTTATCGAAACCCTGCTCGACTGCGCCCCGCAGGCGCTCCGGGCACAAAAGGCCCTGCTGAAACAGTGGGAAGAGTTGCCGCTGAAAGAATCCGTCAATCTGTCGATCGGCGTTTTCGGCCAATCCTATCTGACCGGGGAACCGCAAAAGCTGATGCAGGACTTCGTCAACAGCAAGAAGAAGGCCTGACAGCCGGGGCGACACCTTATGTCGATTGCCCTGCCGCGCTAGCCGCTCACGACAAATTGCCGGACAAATCACAAACACGGTCGTTGCATTTTTTGCACCGCATCATATGATGCGTATCATCTAACAAGACCCGGTTGCATTTCTGGAGCGCTGCCATGTCCGTTTCCGATCCCGTCGTCATCGTTTCCGCCGCCCGCACGCCGCTCGGTCGCTTTCAGGGCGACCTGTCATCGTTCAGCGCCCACAAGCTCGGCTCGCACGTCATTGGCGCCGCGGTCGAGCGTGCGAAGCTCTCGCCCGATCGCATCGACGAGGTGTTCATGGGCTGCGTGCTCCCTGCGGGCCAGGGCCAGGCACCCGCGCGGCAGGCCGCGCGCGGCGCCAAGCTGCCGGACGCCACTGGCGCGACGACGATCAACAAGGTTTGCGGCTCCGGGATGAAAGCAACGATGCTGGCGCACGACATCATTCGCGCCGGTTCGGCCGAACTGGTGGTCGCCGGCGGCATGGAGAGCATGACCAACGCGCCCTATCTGTTGACCAAGGCGCGCGGCGGCTATCGCGTCGGTCACGACCGCATCATCGATCACATGCTAATGGATGGACTGGAGGATGCCTATGAGGTCGGCCGTTCGATGGGCGACTTTGGCGAAGCCACCGCCGAGGCCTATCAGTTCACCCGCAAGGACCAAGACGACTACGCCATCGAGACGCTGACCCGCGCCCGCAAGGCGGTCGAAAGCGGCGCATTCCGCAACGAGATCGTGCCGCTTCACGTGGTGGAGAAAGCCGGACCGCGCGTCGTCGCCAACGACGAGCATCCGCTGAAAGTCGATCCCGCGAAAATCCCCGGGCTGAAGCCAGCGTTCCGCGCCAACGGCACCATCACCCCGGCTGCGTCATCGGCCAACGCAGACGGCGCGGCGGCCTTGGTGCTGGCGCTGCGATCCAAGGCCAACAGCGAAGGCCTGCCGATCCTCGCGGAAATCAAGGGTCATTCGACTCACAGCCAGGAGCCGCAGTGGTTCACCACGGCGCCGATCCCGGCGATCCGCAAGCTGCTCGACAAGATCGGCTGGGATGTCGGCGACGTCGATCTGTTCGAGATCAACGAAGCGTTCGCCGTGGTGCCGATGGCGGCGGCGCGCGATCTCGGCATTCCGCGCGAGAAACTGAACGTCAACGGAGGCGCCTGCGCGCTCGGCCATCCGATCGGCGCCACCGGCGCACGGCTGATCGTGACGCTGCTGCACGCCATGGAAGCCCGCAACGTGCGACGTGGCATTGCATCGCTGTGCATCGGTGGTGGCGAAGCCACCGCCATCGCCATCGAGCGTGTCGTGCACTGAAAGCGTATGTCATAAATTGAGGGAAATATGTCATTTTGGACACGGAGCGTCCGTGGCATATTACCTCGCAATCCACCGCATTCCGATTCAAGGATCCGAATCCCTATGATCTCGTCCTGGTTGTCCGCCGTCCTCGCGCGCCGCAATCTGCATTACGGCTGGGCGATGGTCGGTGTGACCTTCCTCACGGCACTCGTCGTCGCCGGCGCGGTCGGCGCGCCGGGTGTCTTCATCCTGCCGCTGCAGCAGGAATTCGGCTGGAGCACCGCGGAGATTTCCTCGGCGTTGTCGATCCGGCTGCTGTTATTCGGATTGATGGCCCCGTTCGCCGCCGCGCTGCTCAATCGCTACGGCCTGCGCAACGTCACGCTGGTCTCGCTGCTGATTGTCGTGTCGGGCATGACGGTCTCGCTGGCGATGACCAAGGTCTGGCAGCTGATGCTGCTGTGGGGCGTTGTCGTCGGCTTCGGCACCGGCATGACGGCGCTGGTGCTCGGCGCGACGGTGGCGGCACGCTGGTTCAATCAGCGTCGCGGTCTCGTTGTCGGCATCCTTACCGCCAGTTCGGCGACCGGCCAGTTGGTGTTTCTACCGCTGCTCGCCAGCCTCACCGATCATTTCGGCTGGCGTTTCGCCGTCGCGTTGATGTGCGCCGTGCTGGCGATCGCGGCATTGGCCGTATTGCTGCTGATGCGCGATCGGCCCAGCGACGTCGGCTTGCGCCCGTTCGGCGACGACGGCACCCAGCCGCTGCCGGCACCACCGCCGGCAACCGGATCGATCTTCGCCGCCGCACTCGGCACATTACGAGACGCCGCCAAGACGCGGGTGTTCTGGATTTTGTTCGGCACGTTTTTCATCTGCGGCGCCAGCACCAACGGCCTGATCCAGGTGCACTTGATTCCGATGTGCGCCGACTTCGGCATTCCGCAGGTTCAGGCGGCGGGCCTGCTCGCGGCGATGGGCGTGTTCGATTTCTTCGGCACCATCGTGTCCGGCTGGCTGTCGGACCGCTACGACAATCGCAAGCTGCTGTTCTGGTATTACGGCCTGCGCGGACTGTCCCTGCTGTTCCTGCCGATGACCAACTTCACGTTCTACGGGCTATCGATCTTCGCAGTGTTCTACGGCCTCGACTGGATCGCGACCGTACCACCGACAGTACGGCTCACCGCCGCACGCTTCGGGGCGGAGCGCGCCGGTCTGGTGTTCGGCTGGATCTTCGCGGGACATCAGCTCGGCGCCGCAGCCGCGGCGTATGGCGCGGGGCTGTCGCGCACAGTGCTGTTGAGCTACCTGCCGGCGTTCATCGTAGCCGGCGCGTTGTGCCTGGTCGCGGCTCTCTTCATCCTGACGATGTCGAGCGAGAAGAAAGCCACCGTAGCTGCACCTGCGACGGCCTGATCGGACGGCATCGGATCAGGCCCGTCGTGGTTCCTGTTACGGCCGGATCGCCATGCTGGATGGCCCGGGCGTGCGGATCGGCTCGGCAAGCCGCGCGAATTCGCAGATCAGCGAACGCGTCTTGCGCGGATCGATGACCTCCTCGACCCAGAACTTCTCCGCCGAACGGAATGGTGAGCGCAACTTGTTGAGACGGTCTTCGATCTCCAGCATCTTCGCCTTGGGATCGGCCGCCGCGTCGATATCGGCGCGATAGGCCGCTTCGATACCGCCCTCCAGCGGCAGCGATCCCCAATACGCCGACGGCCACGCATAACGCATCGAGAACCGGTTCGCCGGTTGATGAACGACGCCAGCGACCCCGAACGCGTTGCGCACGATGATCGTGCACCATGGCACCGTGGTCTGGTTGACGGCCGCCATCGCTCGCACGCCGTGCCGGATGGTGGCAGACTTTTCCGCATCGAGCCCGATCATGAAACCGGGGCAATCCATCAGGTAAACCACCGGCAGATGGAACGTCTCGGCGAGATCGACGAACCGCACCACCTTCTGGCACGCCTCGGTGGTCCACGATCCGCCGTAGTGATACGGATCGCTCGCCAGCAGCAGTACCGCACGTCCTTCGAAACGCGCGAGGCCTGCGATGACCGAGCGGCCGAAATTCTGGCCCATCTCGAAGAACGAGCCCTTGTCGACCACCGCCTCGATGATCGGCCGCATCTTGTAGACCTGACGGCGATTGCGCGGCACCGCTTTCATCAGGGATTCTTCCGCGCGTTCAGGATCGTCATCGCACGGCACGGTGGCCGGAAGCTCGAACACCGACGACGGCAGATAAGAGAGGAAACGCCGCGCGCAGGCGAACGCCTCCTCTTCGGTATCGACGGCGTGATCGATGCCGCCGGATTTGGTCTGGATTTCCCAGCCGCCAAGCTCCTGCTTGTCCAGTTTTTGTCCAAGTCGCGCCACCACCGGCGGCCCGGCGACGAACATCGCCGACGTCTTGGTCATCACCGAATAATGGCTCGCGGCCAGCCGCGCGGCGCCAAGTCCGGCCACCGAACCGAGCCCAAGCCCGACGACGGGGACGCGCGCCATGTTCGCCGTCGTATAGGCATACCACCTGGTGCTGCCGACACCGCCGGGCAGATTGGCCGCGCCTTTGGTTTCGATGGTCTTCACCGAACCGCCGCCGCCCGAGCCTTCGATGACGCGAATGATCGGCAGACGAAAGTCGTGCGCCATCTCTTCCGCCATCAGCGGCTTGGCCGAGATCGACGCATCCGCAGACCCGCCGCGCACGGTGAAGTCGTCGCCGACGATCACCACGGTGCGGCCATCGACCTTGCCGCGGCCGAACACGCAATTGGCCGGCGTCAGGTTGGTGAGTTCGCCCGCCGTGTCGTATTCCGCGGTTCCGGAGATCGCGCCGATTTCATGAAAGCTGTTCTGGTCGAGGATCCTGTCGATACGTTCGCGGACATTCAGCCGGCCCTGATCGCGCTGACGTTTGACCTTGTCAGCGCCGCCCATCTCCTGCGCGAAGGCTTCGCGCCGGGCGAGATCGTCGAGTTCCGGCTTCCAGTTCATTCTTGTTCTCCGCCTTGATGATTTTCTTGTTGAGCGTCGGTGTGAACGATTCACGCTCGATATGATTGAGGATGTGACCCTCGGTGCTCTCGAGGATGTCGCCGATCGCGCGCGACAATTCGAGCAGCCGTGGCGCCACCTCCTCGCGCAGGCGCGCCTCGCCATACATCGCGGACAGCAGACCGATCGTCACCACCACGAAGGTTTGATATTGCGGCGACCATAGCGGCGCGGCGATGCCGTTGATGTGCGGGCTCCATAGACCGCAAGCCGTCACATAGCCATGCTCGCGCAGGAATTGCCGATTGCCTTCGAGCCGCGGCCGCAGGATCTTTGCGTCGTCAGGATTGTCGCGCTCCATCTCCGCCAGCAAGGCGTCGCCGACTTCGACGTCCAGTGCCGCGGTATAAGCGTGACCGGCCGCAGTGCGTGCCATCGCGATGCGGGTGCCGGTGCCGGAGTGCAGGCCCAGCGCATTGGCTGAACGGGCAAACTCCAGATAGACCAGATAAAACCGATCGGGGATGACAAACCCGATGGTTCCTGGAATTTCGTCGGCGATATCGTCCAGACGCGACCGGATCAATTTGCGAAGCTGCAGGCCGCGCATCATCGATGTGCTCATCGCCACTGCGCTCGGCCCGATGCGGTACTTCTGATCGCGCGGCAGATAGACCAGTTGACCCATCCGGGT
>Ga0207657_10003370_pt1 | contig 17079 bp, 18 predicted proteins | sample KBSC33metaG_FD_184316 | JGI IMG/M metagenome (GOLD analysis project Ga0207657, IMG submission 184316) | Corn rhizosphere microbial communities from Kellogg Biological Station, Michigan, USA - KBS C3-3 metaG (SPAdes) (version 2) | ecosystem: Host-associated > Plants > Roots > Rhizosphere > Soil ... | reverse complement strand
TTCGGGCCACGAACCGTAGGCTCCTGTTTCCCGGCTCATCGTTCTAGCCGACGGTGGGCCGGGACTTCGCCCGGGAAGGCACGTTTCAGCGCGGCGGCCAGCCGACCCGAATCTCGTTTCCGTCCGGATCGTGCAGGGTGAACATGCGCATGCCGAAGTTCGTGTGCGTCAGCGGCGTCACCGTCGCGCCGGCTTCGCTCCACCGCGTGTGCAGCCCGTCGATCTCCTCGGCGTAGACGAACGCGCTCCCCGGGGTGCGCTCGCCCAGCGTGTGGCCCGCGAAGTGCAGCTCGCACCCGTCGGATTCGATGATCAGGTAATCCCACTCGCCGGGCGGCGCACCTCGGCTCGTGAAGCCGAGCCGCTCGTAGAACTCGAGCGTCGCTCGCGTGTCGTTGCTCGCGAGGAGCGGGAGCGCGCGGTTCATGCCTCGATCGTACGCACGCCGGACGTGGCGCGTCAGGCTCGCGTGAACGTCAGCGCTCGGCTCGTGCCGCCGAGGTAGCCCGCGCCCGCCTGGTTCACGCTGAACGCGCCGCGCACCGTCGACCGCCCCTTCGGGATGGTCGCGCGGAACTCGATGCGCGAGCGCAGACCGAGCCGCACGCGCTTGATCGTCACCCAGCGCGTCCCGACCTTGCGCTGCAGCTGCACGACGCGGTGCGGGAATCCGTGCGGGCCCGAGACGCGGATGAAGAAATGGCCGCTCCGGTACCGCGTGATCGTGACGCGCGGGTGCACCGCGATGCTGGCGGCGGCGCTGAGCCCGCTCCGCCAGCTCGCCTGGTACACGGTCGCGATCTGCGGCCGCGCGAGGTACGTCCACACACCGTTCGCGCCTGTCAGGACGGTCGCGACGGAGCGCGCGGATGCGACGCCGTACGGCTTCGAGAAGACGACGACCTGCTCTCCGGCCGTATGGGTCGGCACGCTGCCGGTCAGCTGGATGCGGCCACCGAAGACGACCCGGCGCGCGGCGACGACGAGGCTCACGCCGCTCGTCGAGAAGGTGGCGTCGGCGCCGTACCTCGTGCCTCCGTCGCTCGTGGCGACGAGTCGGTAGTGGTACGCGGTGTTCGCGGCCAGCCCGGTGAGCGGCGCGGTGACCGTCTGCGCTCCCGCTTTCGAACCGGCGCTCCTGTGCGGGGTCGACTTGCCGTACTTGGTCGTCGTTCCGTAGTCGAACCACCAGGTCGTCGAGCGGCCGAGGGAGTCGAGCGAGCCGGTCAGCTGCGCGGTGTCGGGCCCGATCGACTGTGCTGCACCGGTCGTCGCGTTGGGCGCGCCGACCGTCGTGAACAGGCGATCCAGCCCGAAGACGCGACCGCTCGAGTTCTGCGCGACGAGGCGGAAGTGATAGCTCTTGCCCGCCGTCAGCTTCGTGACGGCATCCGAGACGGCACGCGCGGTCGTGCCCGAGCCCGCAGAGTGCGACGCGGTCTTCTGCCCGTACGACAGCGAGGATCCGTATTCGAACCACCACGTCGTCGCGAGGCCGTTCGGCGTCACCTCGCCGCGGAGCGTCGCGGCGGTGACGCCGACCGGGCTCGCGTCGGCGGTCTCGACGACGGGCGCCGAGCTGGTCGTGAACGTCGCATCACCGCCGGTCGTCGTCCCCGCATCGCTCGTCGCGACGATCCGGAAGTGGTACGTCTTGCCGACCGCGAGCTTGGAGACGGCGACCGCCTCGTTCTGAGCACTCGGACCCGAGCCCGCGCTCTTGACCGGGGTCTTCGTGCCGTAGCTCGTCGACGTCCCGTACTCGAAGTAGAAGGTCGTGTCGCGGCTGTTCGGGTCGACGGTCCCGTTGAGGGTCGCCGTCGTCGTGCCGATGCCGGTGGCGGCTCCCGTGGTCGCGCCCGGCGGCGTGAGCGTCGTGAACACCGCGTCGCTGCCGTGCACCGTGCCCGCGCTGTTCGCGGCGACGACGCGGTAGTGGTACGTCGAGCCGGCCTTCAGGCTCGTGAGATTGGCGGTGATGTTCACGGCGGCGGTGCCGGAGCCCGCGTTCGTCTTGGCCGTCTGCGAGCCGTAGGACGTCGACGTCCCGTACTGGACGTACGCGGTCGTGGCCTCGCCTCCCGGAAGGACGATGCCGGTGACCGTTGCCGTCGTCGCGCCGATCGCGGTCGCGGGACCGGTCGTCGCGGTCGGCGCACCTGCGCGCGCGATGCCGCCGAAGAGCACGAATGTGACCGCCGACACCGCTACGGCGGCAAGCACTGTCCGCTTACCGGTCATGACCCCCCAGATCGTGGCCCCGCGAGCATGATCCCAGGTCGTGCGTTTTTTTGCGGACGCCGCGTAAGAGGGGGGTAAAACCACTAGGCTCGCAGCGATGAGCGTGGATCTCGAATCACGTGTCTCAGCGCTCCGCCGCTCGGCGGTGTTCGGCGGGCTCGACGAGCCGTTCCTGAAAGGGCTCGCGCTGTCGATGTCCGAGGTCACCTTCCCCGCGGGGCGCGTGCTGATCGAGCCGCGCGCGATCGCGTCGGGGATGTTCGTGATCGCGGACGGCACGGTCACCGTGCAGCCGCGCGACGTCGATCCCACCGAGCTCGGGCCTGGAGCGGTCGTCGGCGAGCTTGCCCTGCTCACCAACGACGGAACGAGGACGGCGCGCGTGCAGGCCGTCACCGACGTCCGCTGCCTCACGCTCGACCGCGCGACGCTGCAGCAGGCGTTCGAGGAAGAGCCGAAGCTCGCGATCGCCCTCTTGCAGAGCGCGGTCGAGCGCCTGTCGGCGCAGATCCTCTCTTAGCCCACCGGGCCGCGCAGCACGATCTCCTCGTACAGCGGCACGTAGCCGAACCGGCGGTTCAGGGCGAGCATCGAGTCGAGCCGAACCTCGGTCGCGGTGCGCAGCTTGCCGATGCCCGCGCGCTTCGCCCAGTTGATCTGCGCGCGTTTGAGCGCGCCGGCGACGCCGCGGCCGCGCGCGGCGCGCGCGACGGCCATGAAGCCGTGGCTCCACGTCTCGCCCTCGAGCTCCAGGTAGCCGTAACCGAGCACGCGCCCGTGCTCGAGCGCGATGAAGTACCCATCGGGCCGATGCGCGTGCAGGCCCCAGCCGGGCCAGTTCTCGATCCGGCTCTCGGAGCGGCCGGGCTGGTCGGCGTACGCGAGCCGCGCGAGCGCGTGCAGCTCCTCCTCGAGGTCGGGCCGGTCGGCGAAGGTGACGATCTCGAAGAGCGGCCCGCCGAGATCGGGCGCAGCCGCGACGTCGAGCTCCGAGATCACGTAGCGGCGCACCTCGTCGTAGCCCTTGCCTTCGAGCCAGGAGGCGACCTCGGGCGTGCGCGTCGTCGTCCAGACCTCGAGGCCCGTCTTGCCGATCGCGCGTGCCGCGGCGGACGCCTTGCGCCAGGCGTCGTCGTCGACGGCGTGGAACCACACCTCCGCGTACGGCAGGTGCTCGAGCCCGGGAATCGGCCGAACGTCCACTCCCGGGATTGTGGACGGATCCACCTGACGAAGGACGGCGAATCATCTTCGGCGCCGATGCGCGCGGGGCCTGCGGTTTCGCGCCCGCGTTCAGTAGTTAGCCTGGTTAACTGCTTCGGCTAGCCTACGAAGGTGAGCAGGCGCTCTCTTTCCGTGGACCCGCCCGATCTCGGCCTCTGGCCGACGACGAAGGGCCTGGCGCGCTTGTGGCGCGAACAGCGCCGGCTGGTCCTGGTCGGCCTCGCGTGCGCGCTCGTCTACAGCACCCTCTCGCTGGCCATCCCGATCGTCGTCCAGCACGCGATCGACCACTCGATCAAGCCGACGAACGGGCACCGGGAGTCGCTCTGGCCGTACCTCGGGGCGATCGTGGTGCTCGCAGCGATTCGCTTCCCGGTCAACTTCACCCGGCGATACGCGACATCGCGGACGGGCATCCGCGTCGAGTGGCGCATGCGCGAGCTGCTCTACCAGGCGTACCTCCGCTACCCGCGGGCGTTCTACGACGTGCACGCGACCGGCCAGGTGGTCTCGCGGGCGACGAACGACCTGTACCCCGTCCGCTACTTCATCGGCTGGGGCATGACGCAGGGGATCCAGTCGCTGATGATGATCTTCGGGATCGCGATCGTGCTGTTCGTCGTCAACGCGAAGCTCGCGGCGATCGCACTGATCGCGATGCCGCTGGTCGCGATCCTGACCTACAACTTCGGCCGCCGCGTGATGCCGATCTCGCGCGAGGTGCAGCAGCTGAAGGCCGATGTCACCGAGGCGGCCGACGAGTCCGTCGTCGGGATCGAGATGGTGCAGGCGTTCGGCCGCGAGGACGACGTGCAGGCGCGCTTCAACGTGAAGGCGGGCCGGGTGCGCGACGGCGTGCTGCGCCAGGCGCGCGTGGAGGGGCTGTTCCTGCCGGGCCTGCTCTTCCTGCCCTCGCTGTCGATCGCCGCGATCCTCTACTTCGGCGGCACGGACGTGATCAACGGGCATCTCACGAACGGGCAGTTCTATCTCTTCTACCAGCTGCTCCTGCAGCTCGTGTGGCCGCTCGAGGCGCTCGGCTGGATCCTGTCGCTCGGACAGCGTGCGACCGCGTCTGCGTCGCGCACCTTCGCGTGGCTTCAGGGGATCGAGACGATCCCCGAGGCGGCGGAGCCCACCGCGCTCCCCTCCGGCCCGCTCGGCGTCACGTTCGAGAACGTCCATTTCTCGTACCCGACCGGCAGCGAGGTGCTGACGGGCGTTGAGCTCGAGATCACGCCGGGCGAGGTCGTCGCGATCTGCGGGCCGACGGGCGCGGGCAAGACGTCGCTCCTCAACCTGCTTCCGCGTTTCTACGACCCGGACGACGGCCGCGTTCTGGTCGGCGGCGTCGACGTCAGCACCGTGCGGACGGCGGAGCTGCGGACGGCCGTCGCGATCGTCACACAGAAGCCGATCCTCTTCTCGATCCCGCTCCGCGACAACCTGACGGCGGCGCGCCCGGACGCGCCGTGGGAAGAGGTCGTCGCCGCGTGCGAGGCGGCCGGCGTCGCGCACTTCGCGGCCGACCTGCCCGACGGCTACGACACGCTGATCGGCGAGCGCGGCGTCAACCTGTCGGGCGGCCAGCGCCAGCGCGTCGCGCTCGCGCGCGCGCTGATCGCAGGCGCACGGGTGATCGTGCTCGACGACCCGATGTCGGCGGTCGACACGCAGACCGAGCGCCACCTCGTGACGAACCTCCGCCCCGCGCTCGCCGGCCGCACCGTGCTCATCGCGACGCAGCGCCTCTCGACGGTCGAGGTCGCCGACCGTGCCGTCGTGCTCGACGACGGCGTGATCGTCGAATCGGGCAAGCCACAGGAGCTGCTCGAGAGCGGTGCGCTGTTCAGCGCGCTCTTCGGGGAGGAGGTCGCGGTTGCCTAAGAAGCGAGCAGGCCTCTCGCGCCTCAAGCACTACCTCCCCGGGCAGCGCCTCCGGGTCTCCGCGCTCGGCGTGTGCGGCGTGCTGATGGCGGGCGCGCCCGTGGCGGCGCTGCTCATCGTGGCCAACGCGATCAACAAGGGGATGGTCGCCGGAGACAAGTCGCGCCTCACACGCGACGTCGTCGCGTACCTGGTCGTGATGGCGCTCGCCTACGTGCTGCAGACGACGCTCGTGCGCGGGCTGGCGCGCGTCGGCCAGAACATCGTGCTCGGTCTGCGGCAGGACCTCTTCGACCACCTGACCACGCTCTCGCTCCGCTACTTCAGCGAGCAGAAGGCGGGCTGGATCATCTCCCGGCTCACCTCGGACGCCGACGCGTTGTCGGACGTCCTCTCGCAGGGGCTGACGACACTGGTCGTGAACACGCTCACGATCCTGGCCGCGATCGTCGGCCTCTTCGTGCTCGACTGGCGGCTCGGCCTGGTCGCGCTGGTGATCCTGCCGCCGACGCTCGTCAGCGGACGATGGTTCCAGGTGAAGTCCCACGCCGCGTTCCTGCGCGTGCGCGAGACGATCGCGATCATGACCGCGCAGATCGCCGAGTCCGTCGCCGGCATGGCGATCATCCAGGCGTTCAATCGCGAGCGCGCGTTCCTCGCCGAGTTCGACAAGGCGAACGCGGCAAACCGCGAGACCAACACGCATGCGCAGTACCTGAACTCGATCTTCTTCCCGGGGATCGAAGCGCTGGGAGTGGTCGCGATGGTGTCCGTCCTGTTCGTCGGGGATCACCTGCTGCTGCACGGTTCGATCCAGGTGGGAACCGTCACCGCCGCGGTGTTCATGCTGAACATGATCTTCCAGCCGTTGCAGGAGCTCTCCGATCTCTACGGCCAGGTGCAGTCCGCCGGCGCGGCGATGGAGAAGATCACCGGGATCCTCGACACCGAGCCGGAGATACGCGACACGCCGGGTGCCTTGTCATTGGCGGTGGCGGGCCACCTCCAGTTCGATCGCGTCACGTTCTCGTACGGTCGCGAGCCCGTGCTGCATGGGATCGAGATCGAGGTGCCGGCCGGGAACTGCCTCGCGCTCGTCGGTGAGTCGGGCGGCGGCAAGTCGACGACGGCGAAGCTCGTCGGACGCTTCTACGACCCCGATGAGGGTGCGGTGCGCATCGACGGCCACGACCTCCGCGAGCTCGAGTTGCGGGCGTATCGCCGGCAGCTCGGCGTCGTGCTCCAGGATCCGTTCCTCTTCTCCGGCACGATCGCCGACAACATCCGCTTCGCCCAGCCGTCCGCGACCGACGAGCAGGTCGCGGACGTCGCGCGATCGGTCGGTGTCGACCGGATCGCGCGCCGCTTCGACAAGGGGCTGCTGCACGAGGTGCGCGAGGGCGGCGCCGGCCTCTCTGCGGGTGAACGGCAGCTGATCTCGATCGCGCGTGCACTCCTCGCCGACCCGCGCATCCTGATCTTCGACGAGGCGACGTCGAACATCGACCGGCCGACGGAGATCCTGATCGAGCAGGCGCTCGACCGGCTGCTGCGCGGGCGGACGTCGATCATCATCGCCCACCGTCTCGCGACCGTCCGGCGCGCGGACGAGATCCTCGTGCTCGAGCACGGGCGCATCACCCAGCGCGGGCGGTTCGACGAGCTACTCGCGACGGCGGGGCCGTTCCGCGAGCTGGCGGCTCAGCTGCAGGGCGTGCCGGACGCGTCCGGCTTGCAGTCGGCGCCCGTCACGGGCAGCCGGCCGAGAAGCTCGGCCAGCGTCGTCAGCTCGGAGCCGGAGTAACGCGACACGAAGAGCTCGTCGATCCCGCGGAGGTGGGTCTCGGCGGCGGAACGCAGCTTGGCGCGTCCTCGGTCGGTCAGCGCCGCGTAGGAGACGCGTGCGTCCGAGGGGCACGACTCCTTGCGGACGAACCCGGCGCGCTCGAGGCCCTCGAGGAGGCGCGTGATCCCGGAGGCGGTCAGCAGGACCCGCTCGGCGAGGTCGACTCGGCGCATCATCCCGCCCTCCGCGTGCGACAGGTGAAGCAGCACTTCGTAGTCGTTCAGGGTCAGGTCGTGCTCGCGCTGCAGCTGCGCGGACAGCTCCCGCGTGATCGCCGCGTGGGCGCGCAGGAACGAGACCCAGCTCTCGAGCTGGAGGGGTACGGGGATCGTTGCCACAGCCATAGTTGCGTACTCAAGTGTAGCGCGAAACGCGGCCTGGGGACAGTCCCCGGGCCGCTTTCGTGGGGGCTGTCCCCGGTTTTCGGCGCTCGGACAGGCCGGAACACCGGGGACTGTCCCCCGAACACCGCCCCACGCAGCCATGCCCCTGCGGCGGCGGTCGACGTAGGTAGGTTCAGCCGGTGAGCCGGAGCGACGAGGGAATCGAGGCAATCGGGCTCCGGCGGCAGTTCAAGGACATCGAGGCCGTGGCCGGGATCGACCTGCGGGTGCTGCCCGGGGAGATCTACGGCTTCCTCGGCCCGAACGGCGCGGGGAAATCGACCACCGTCCACATGCTGACCACCCTCCTTCCCCCCTCCGGCGGGCGGGCGACCGTGGCCGGGTTCGACGTCGCGAAGCAGGGGTCGCAGGTCCGCGCATCGATCGGGGCCGCGCTGCAGGAAGCCGCGCTCGACCCGTTCCTGACCGGAGCCGAGCACCTCCGCCTCCAGGCCTCCCTCCACGGCATCCGCGGCGACGAGCGCAAGCGCCTGATCGCCCAGCTCCTCGACCGCGTCGGCCTGACGAGCGCGGGGAGCCGCAAGGTCCGCACCTACTCGGGCGGCATGAAGCGCCGCCTCGACCTCGCGCTCGCGCTGATCCACGACCCGTCGATCCTCTTCCTCGACGAGCCCACGACCGGGCTCGACCCGCAGAGCCGCACCGCGCTCTGGGACGAGGTCGGCCGCCTTGCGCGCGAGGAGGGTGTCACCGTGTTCCTGACGACGCAGTACCTCGAGGAAGCGGACGTCCTCGCCGACCGCGTCGGGATCATCGACCACGGCCGGATCGTCGCCGAGGGCACGCCGGCGCAGCTGAAGGCGCAGATCGGCAAGCCGACCGTCGAGGTCGTGCCCGAGTCGCCCGACGAGCTCGAGCGTCTCCGCACGTTGCTTCGCCGTTTCGGCGCCGAGACGGCGGCGCGCCCCGGCGGGTTCGCCGTGCAGCTCCCGGGCCACGGCGCGCTCCCGGACGTCGTGCGCGCGCTCGACACCGAGAATCTCCGCGCGGCGCAGATCAACCTGCACGAGCCGTCACTCGACGACGTCTTCCTCGCCAAGACCGGCCGAACGCTCGAAGGCGCCGAGGACGAGGGATGACGCAGCAGATCTGGCTGATCGCGCGGCGATCGATCGTGCGCACGTTCAGGCAGCCCGGGACGTGGATCCCGCCGCTCACGTTCCCGCTCATGCTGATGGCCGTCAACTCGAACGGCCTGCGCGCAGCCACGCACCTGCCGGGATTCCCGACCGACTCGTTCCTCGCCTTCTTCCTGCCGTTCTCGTTCCTGCAGGGAGCGCTGTTCGCGTCCGGCATCGCCGGTGTCGACCTGGCGCGCGACATCGACACCGGGTTCCTGAACCGGCTCGCGCTCACGCCGGTTCGGGGCTCGGCGCTCCTGATCGGCCAGATCGGCGGCGCCGTGGGGCTCGGCGCCCTGCAGGCCTGCGTGTACCTCGGCGTCGGCCTGGCGTTCGGCGTCCACATCGACACCGGTGTCGCCGGCGCGTTCCTCATCCTGCTGCTCGCGGTGCTGATCGCGACGGGCTGGGGCACGCTCGGTCTCTGGCTCGCGCTGCGCACCGGATCGAGCGAAGGCGTGCAGTCGCAGTTCCCGCTGCTCTTCTTCGCGACGTTCATCTCGAGCATGAACCTGCCGCGGAACCTGATCGAGGTGACGTGGTTCCGCGACGTCGCGACGATCAATCCGGTCAGCTACATGATCGAGGGGCTGCGCTCGCTCGTGATCAGCGGCTGGGACGCGCAGGCGCTTCTCCTCGGGTTCGGGTTCACGCTGGCGATGATCGCCGTCTCGCTCGGCCTCGCGGGCCGGCAACTCAAGGTCAGGATGGCGCGAACGTGAGGCGCACCATGGACGTGGCGTTGGGGCTCGCGCACCGGCAGATCACGGTGCTGTTCAAGAACCCGTCGCTGTTCATCCCGCCGATGCTCTTCCCGCTCATGAACTTCATGGCGTTCGCGGGCGGCCTCTCGCGGCTGCGCCATGTGCCCGGCTTCGACTTCCACGGCGGCTACACGGCGTTCCAGTTCGTCTTCGTGCTGCTGCAGTCGGCCGCGTTCGGCGGCGTCTTCGCCGGCTTCGGGATCGCGCGCGACTTCGAGCGCGGCTTCGCGCGGCGCCTGCTCGTGTCCGCGCCGCAGCGGAGCGGGATCATCGCCGGCTACGCGATCGCGGCGCTCGTCCGCTGGGCGATGATCGCCGTCGTCCTGACGACCGTCGGGCTCATCGCCGGGATGAAGATCGGGGGCAACGGCGTCGACCTGTTCGGCATGTACGGCCTGGCGATCATCTTCAACCAGGTCGGCCTGCTCTGGGCGTGCGGCGTCGCGATGCGCTTCCGCTCCGTCCAGGCCGGGCCGCTGATGCAGACGCCGGTCTTCATGGTGTTGTTCCTCGCGCCCGTCTACGTGCCGCTCGACCTCCTGAGCGGCTGGATCCACGCCGTCGCGCGACTGAACCCCCTGACGTTCATCCTCGAGTCCGGCCGCGGCTTCATCCAGGGCGAGCCGACCCAGGTCGCGCTGGCGTTCGGTCTCGCCGCCGCGCTGTTCGTGGTCTTCGCCGTCTGGGCGCGCACCGGGCTCCGCGCCGCCGAGAGCTCCGGCTAGTTTCACGCACCGACCGTGCGGTGATCACCGGCCCGTGGGGAGACGGACGCTGGTGCTCGGGAGCGTCGCCGCGGCGATCGCCGCCGGCGCCTTCGCCGTGCTGTCGGCACTCGGCGCCTCGACCGGAAGCGTCGTCCCCGCCAAGGCCGCCGCACCCGTCGCCCTCGGCTCGCGCTCGGTGGCCTTCGGAAACGGACGCGTCGTCCTGCGCATGCGAACGAGCAGCCTCGGCTGCTTCCGCGTCGTCGTCGGCTCGTCGACAGTCGCGCGCTCGTGCACGTCGAGCCTCGCAGCCGACCAGATCGCCTACGCGTCCTCGCGATACGCAGTCGGAGGCGTCGCGGGAAGTGACGTCCGCGCGGTGATCGTGCGACTGACGAACAAGGGAACGGTGTGGGCGGCGCTGCGCCGCGGGACGTTCTACGTCGCTGTGCCGGCGAAGCACAACGTGCGCGCCGTCGTCAAGGTCCTGAGCAACGGCTCGCGCACGAGCTTCACCGTCACAGGTTCCCGCTGAACGTGTCGCAGCCGCTCGGCTCGCCCCGCTGGTAGCCGCGGGCGAACCACTTCTGCCGCTCGGCCGACGAGCCGTGCGTCCACGTCTCCGGGTTCACCCGCCCCTGCGTCGCCTGCTGGATGCGGTCGTCGCCGACGGCGGCCGCGGCATCGAGGCCGTCGTTCACATCCTGCTGCGTGAGATCGACGATGTACCCGGTCGCGACCGCGTTGCGCGCCCAGACGCCCGCGTAGCAGTCGGCCTGCAGCTCGGTGCGCACCGAGCCTCCCGTCGCGCCCTGCGACTGGTGCCCGCTCAGATCGCCGAGCAGGTCCTGCGCGTGGTGGCCGTATTCGTGCGCGATCACGTACGCCTCGGCGAACGGGCCGCCCTGCGCGCCGAAGCGGTCGTGCAGCTCCTGGTAGAAGCCGAGATCGATGTAGACGTGGCGGTCCGTCGGGCAGTAGAACGGCCCGACGTCCGTGGTCGCCGTCCCGCAACCGGTCGATGTCGAGCCGGTGAAGAAGACGGTGTTCGCGGGCTCGTACCGCTTTCCATGGCGCTTGAACCAGCTGCTCCAGTACGCCTGCACGCTGTTGACGTCGCCGAGGATCCGGCAGTCCTGCCGGTCGTTCGCGTCGGCGCCGGTCGAGCAGTCGAGTTGCGCGGACGCGGGTGTCGTGCCGGGACCGACGCTGACGCCGTCGAGCTGGTCGAACGCGCCCGAGCCACCGCCTCCGAGCAGTGCGAACAGCAGGTAGATGACGATGCCGGCAACGCCAAGACCACCCCCGCCGACCGCGACCGCCCCGCCCCTGCCGCGGCGGTCCTCGACCTGCGACGGATCGAGCCGCGCTCCGGGACGGAACCTCACGTCTCGCTTTCTACAGGTCGCGCAGCGAGAACGCCGCGACAGCCGCCGCGAGCACGAGCACGAGGTAGACGACCGACCACGTCAGGAGCGATGTGCCCGCCTGGTGCGATCCGCCAAACGGACCGAGCTTGAGCACGTACTCGGCGAAGCCGGTCGTGTCGACCGTCAGACGGTGCAGGGCGTCCTCGTAGAGCGCGTCGAACGGCAACACCCACGAGGCGAGGCGCGCGATGTGCTGCAGACGCTGCGACTGGATCGCTTGCCCGATCTCTCCGAGCAGGCCGGCGATCAGCCCGGCGCCGAAGACCATGAGCGTCCCGATCCCGTTCGCGATCGGCGCGAAGAACACCGAGCCGGCGAGTGCGATGGCACTGACGACGACGACAGCGGCGGCAAGCTCGAGGCCCGGAGCGACGATGCGGTCCGGCGTCCAGCCGCCCGCCCAGTCGGCGATCGCGACTGTTGCCGCGTACACGCCGACGACGTAGAGGGCTGCGACCCCCGCTGCCCCGATGAACCGGGCGACCAACAGCCGCGCGCGTCCGACCGGTCGCACGACCAACGGCTGCAGCAGTCCCGCTTCCGCGTCGCCACGGATCACGTTCAACGTGAGGAACACCGACAGGACCGCGCCGAGGAACAGCGTCGCGAACATCGCGAGACCCTGGACGATCGCACCTGTGAGCGCGTCCGGATCGAGGTTCTCGTTTCCCGTTCCGACGAAGCCGCGCGTGTCGCGGAATGCGGCGTGCGCTCCCCACGCATAGAGCGCGAGGAAGCCCACGGTGAGGACGAGGACGACGGCGAACATCTTGCGGCGCAGGCTCTCGCGCAGCCCGTAGAGCACGATCGCCGTCATTCGACGACCTCCAGGTACGCCTCTTCGAGCGTCGACGTGACGACGCGGACCGCGAAGACGTCCTCGCCCGCCGCCACGAGCTCGCGCACGAGGCCGGGCACGTCGGCGCGCCGCGCGACGGGGAACTTCCGGACGCCGGACGCCGTCTCCACCTCCACCCCTCCCTCGCGCCGCAGCTCGGAGGGCGTCCCGGCCGCGACCACGCGGCCGTGGTCGACGATCACGACGTGGTCGCACACGAGCTCGACCTCCGACAGGAGGTGCGAGTTGAGGAGAACGGCGGTGCCGCGGCGGCGGAGCTCTTCGAGCAGCTCGCGCACCACGCGGCGTCCTGCAGGATCGAGCGCGCTCGTCGGCTCGTCGAGGAGCAGCAGCTTCGGCTCACCGACCATCGCCTGCGCGATCCCGAGCCGCTGCTGCATGCCCTTCGACATCGCGGCCACGCGCGTGCCTCGCGCGTCGGGGAGCCCGACGAGCTCGAGCAGCTCGCCGCGCTCGCGCTCCGCGCCGCGGGAGTGCGCCAGCCGCTGGTGAAGCCCGAGCACCTCGTCCGCCGTCATCCAGCCCGGGAAGCGGAACAGCTCGGCGAGGTAGCCGAGGGCCTGGCGCGCGGCGAGCGAGCCGGCCGGCGCGCCGGCCACCTCCGCCCGCCCGCGGGTCGGCCGCACCAGCCCGCACGCGATCTTGACGAGCGTCGACTTGCCTGCGCCGTTCGGGCCGAGCAGCCCGACGAGCTGGCCCGGCTCGACCGCCAGATCGACGCCCGCCAGCGCCTGCACCCGCCGGTAACGCTTCTCGAGGCCCGAGACGGCGAGGACGGAAGCCACGGGCCGAGCCTAGCTGCTGCATGTTGCTTATTTGACGTATGAGAGTGTCTTATGTAGCTTTCCCCACCATGCCGATGAACAAAGCACGCAAACTGACACTGCTCGCGGCCGGTGTGGCCGCCCTCGCGACCGCCGCTGCGGCGACCGCCGGGCCCAACCTCTCGCTCGTCGCCTACTCCACGCCGAAGACGGTGCTGGGCAAGATCATCCTGGCCTGGCAGCAGACGCCGGACGGAAAGGACGTCTCGTTCAACCAGTCGTACGGCGCCTCGACCGACCAGGCGCGCGCCGTCGGCCAGGGGCTCAAAGCGGACGTCGTCTTCCTCTCGACCGGCGACGACGTGAATCTCCTCGTCGACGACGGCCTCGTCGATTCGAAGTGGAACCGCCAGAGCTACGACGGCATCGCGGCCGACACGGTCGTCGTCTTCGCCGTCCGGAACGGCAACCCGAAGCACATCAAGGGCTGGGCCGATCTGGTCAAGCCGGGTGTGCAGGTGGTCACGCCGAACCCGTTCAGCTCCGGCTCCGCGAAGTGGAACGTCCTTGCCGCCTACGGCGCAGAGCGTCGCCTCGGAAAGACCGACAAGCAGGCAACGGCGTACGTCCAGAAGCTCTTCACGCACGTCGTCTCACAGGACACGTCGGGCCGCAACGCGACCAACACGTTCCTCTCGGGCAAGGGCGACGTCCTCATCACCTACGAGAGCGAAGCGTTCGCCTCACGTCAGGCCGGTCAGGACATCCAGTACGTGATCCCGCGCCAGTCGATGCTGATCGAGCTGCCGATCGCGGTGCTCAAGAGCTCCGCGAACAAGGACGTCGCGAACAGGTTCGTCCGCTTCGTGAAGAGCGACACCGCGCAGGATCTCTTCGGCCGGTACGGCTTCCGGCCTGTCAGCAAGAAGATCGCCGCCAAGTACGCCGACAAGTTCCCGTCGCGGCCCGGCATCTTCAAGGTGGACGACAAGATCATCGGCGGTTGGCGGAACGCCGACAAGGTGTGGTTCGACCCGAACAAGGGCCGCATGGTGAAGATCGAGCAGGCCGTCGGAGGACCGAGCTCTGGCTAGCACGGCGGTCGCACTCCCCGCAGTCAAGCGGCGCTCCCGTCCGGGGGCGCCGCTGCAGTTGGGCTTCGTGACGACGTTTCTCTCGGTCGTCGTTCTGCTCCCCATCGCGGCGCTCGTCTGGACGTCCGGGAAGCACGGCCGGCACGAGTTCTGGACGGTCGTCTCGGCACCCGAGGCGGTCGCGGCGCTGAAGCTGACGCTGGGTGCGGCCGTGATCGTCTCGGCACTGAACGCGGTGCTCGGGACGGTCACCGCCTGGGTGCTCGTGCGGGACGACTTCGCCGGCAAGAGCCTGATGAACGCGGTCATCGACCTGCCGTTCGCGTTGCCCACGATCGTCGGCGGCCTGACGCTGCTCGCGCTCTACGGGCCGTCCTCCCCACTCGGCGTCGATATCGCCTTCACGCGGACGGCGATCGTGCTCGCGCTGATGTTCGAGACGCTGCCGTTCGTCGTGCGCACGGTGCAGCCGGTGCTGCTCGAGCTCGACCTCGAGTCGGAGGAGGCCGCGCGGTCGCTCGGCGCGGGCGAAGCACGCGTGTTCCGCAGCATCGTTCTCCCGAACATCCTCCCTGGGATCCTCTCCGGGGTCGCGCTCGCGTTCGCGCGCGCGGTCGGTGAGATCGGGTCGATCGTGCTGATCAGCGGCAACGTGCCGTTCAAGACCGAGGTCGCTGCGGTCTTCGTGTTCAACCACATCCAGAGCGGCGACCAGAACGGCGCGTCGGCCGTCGCGGTCGTGATGCTGCTGATCTCGTTCCTGTTGCTGCTCGTGATCGGCGGCCTCCGCTACCTGACGACGCGGCACGAGCGCCATGCCTAGGTTCAGCCTCCGCGGGATCGCCGTCCTCTATCTGCTCGCGGTGCTGCTCGGGCCGCTCGCGATGGTCTTCTACCGCGCGTTCGAGCGCGGCGCCCATCCGTTGTGGACGTCGCTGACCGACCCGAACACGATCCACGCGTTCAAGCTGACGCTCGAGATCACGGCGATCGCCGTTCCGATCAACACCGTCTTCGGCATCGTCTGCGCGCTCGCGATCGTCCGCCGCCGGTTCCCCGGAGCCGGCATCGTCAATGCGATCGTCGACCTGCCGCTCGCCCTCTCGCCGGTCGTCGTCGGGCTGATGCTGTTCCTGCTCTACGGCCGCACCGGCTGGTTCGGGTCGTTCTTCCAGGATCACGGCATCCAGATCCTCTTCGCGACGCCGGCGATGGTGATCGCGACGATCTTCGTCTCGCTGCCGTTCGTCGCGCGCGAGGTCGTGCCGACGCTGCGTGAGCTCGGCGACGAGCAAGAGCAGGCGGCACACACCCTCGGCGCCTCCGGCTGGCAGACGTTCTGGCGCGTGACGCTGCCGTCGATCCGCTGGGCGGTCGTCTACGGCGTCGTGCTGACGACCGCGCGCTGCCTCGGCGAGTACGGCGCCGTCGCGGTCGTCTCGGGCCACATCGAAGGCAAGACCGAGACGGCCACGCTCCGCGTCCAGGACTACTACGAGAACTTCAACCAGTCGGGCTCGTACGGGATCGCGATCGTTCTCGCGGCGATCTCCGTGATCGTGCTGCTCGCCATGACACTCCTCCGTCCGAAGGAAGGTTCCTGATGTCGATCGAAGTCCGCAACGTCTCGAAGCGGTTCGGCAGCTTCCAGGCGCTGGACGACGTCTCGCTCGACGTCGACGGCGGCTCGCTGACCGCGCTCCTCGGCCCGTCCGGGTCCGGCAAGTCCACCCTCCTCCGGATCATCGCGGGGCTGGAGCACCCCGACGTGGGAGCGATCCGGCTGGCCGGCGAGGACGCGACGGTGGTCGCGCCGCAGAAGCGCGGAGTCGGGTTCGTGTTCCAGCACTACGCCGCGTTCAAGCACATGACGGTGCGCGACAACGTCGCATTCGGGCTGAAGATCCGGAAGCAGCCGAAGGATGCGATCGAGGCGCGCGTCGAGGAGCTGCTCCAGCTCGTCCAGCTCCAGGGATTCGGACACCGCTACCCGGCCCAGCTGTCGGGCGGCCAGCGACAGCGCATGGCGCTCGCCCGCGCACTCGCACCCGAGCCGAAGGTGCTGCTGCTGGACGAGCCGTTCGGCGCCCTCGACGCGCGGGTGCGCGCCGAGCTGCGCGTGTGGCTGCGGAGGCTGCACGACGAGACGCACACGACGACCGTGTTCGTGACGCACGACCAGGAGGAGGCGATGGAAGTCGCCGACAGCGTCGTCGTGATGAACGACGGGCGCGTCGAGCAAGTCGCCGGCCCGCGTGAGCTCTACGACGCTCCGGCGAACGAGTTCGTGATGCGGTTCGTCGGCGAGGCGATCTCGTTCGACGGCAGCCTCGTCCGGCCGCACGACCTCGAGCTGAGCCTCGAGGCGGACGAGTCGACCCGGGAGGCGCAAGTCGAGCGCGTCGTGCATCTCGGTTTCGACGTCCGCGCGGAGCTGGTCGGCGACGACGGCCGGCCGTTCGTCGTGCAGCTCACGCGCGACGACGCTGAGACGCTGGAGCTCGAGCCCGGCGAGATCGTCTTCGTCCGCGCGAAGCGCTCGCGGCAACCGGCCTGACGAGCCGTGTCCAGGGACTGTCCCTGGACACGGCTTCTAGTGCGGAGCCCAGGCGTCTGGATCGGACGCGAGCGCACTGACGTGCTCCGGTAGCTCTCCGCGCGCGACCTCGGCGAGGCTGACCTGCTCGAGGACGCTCCGCAGGCTCGCGCGGACCGCGATCCAGACTTCGGCGAGCGCT
>Ga0207657_10003369_pt1 | contig 17082 bp, 20 predicted proteins | sample KBSC33metaG_FD_184316 | JGI IMG/M metagenome (GOLD analysis project Ga0207657, IMG submission 184316) | Corn rhizosphere microbial communities from Kellogg Biological Station, Michigan, USA - KBS C3-3 metaG (SPAdes) (version 2) | ecosystem: Host-associated > Plants > Roots > Rhizosphere > Soil ... | reverse complement strand
ACAGGCGCGGATCGGCGGCGCCGAGCTCGCGGTCACGCGCTACGCTTGCGCACGGCCGCGCTCGTTCGAGCTGCTCGACCGCGAGGTGGAGCTTTCGGCAGCGCCGCCCGAAGCGGCACCGGCCGGACAGATATTCGAGCGGCACGGCTGCCGCGAGATACTCGACTGGAGCCGTCCGTCGACGGCCGGCAGCCCCGGCGCCACTTTGCGCCTGAACAGCGGCCTCCGAGCCGATTTCGAATGGGCTTTCGACAGAAGGACGATGCGGCCCGCCGGTTTCTCGGCGGTCGATCCGGTGCGAAGCAACCTGCTGACCATCTTCGAGTTGCTCGCCTCGGCGGGCGACCCGAGCTCGATCGCGCCCGTGAAGCCGTTCCTGCGCTGCGACAAGCATTACGTGCGCTGGGCCGCGGCGCGCACGCTCGCCGCGATAGACAAAGGCGAAGGCGTGGCGAGCCTGCACGCACTCGCCGACGATTCCCACGTGGAGGTGCGGACCGCCGCCCGAGCGACCCTTCAAAGCCTGGCCTCGGCGGCCTGAGGAGACGTCATGGCGCGGATCTGGGACATCGACTGCGACGGCATCCTCGGACCGGAGGAGCTGCTCGACCGGGTGCAGGGAAAGGTCGACGGCCGCGATCCGGAGAGTCTCGCGGAATGCGCCGCCGACCTGCGCGCGCTCGCCAACGACCGGAGCTTCGTCCTCGACGCCTTCCATAAGGAGCTGGAAGGATTCTGGAGCGGCAATCGCGACAATGCCCACCAGCCCCAGTCGATCCAGCTCGCCAACACGCGGGATTTCTTTCTTCGGGCGAACATCTGGCTTCCGATCGAGAAAGGCGAGCGTACCGAGCAGTTCCAGAAACGGCTCTATTCGTACGAGCTCGCGCACGATCACAATTTCAGCTTTTTAACGGTCGGTTATTTCGGCCTGGGCTACGAAACCGACATCTTCGAATACGAATGGGGGCGCTGCGTCGGCTATCAGGGGGAAACAGCGGGCTGCCGTTTCCTTGGCCGCTACCGGCTCAATCCCGGACGAGTGATGATGTACCGGGGAGGGCGCGACATCCACGTTCAATACACACCCGCCGACGTGTCCGTTTCGGTGAACCTGATGGGTCGCAACTCGGACGTGAACTGGGACCAGCAATATATCTTCGATCCGGAAACGGACCGGCTGGTCGGCGGGGCGGGCGACCTCGTCTCCAACCGCCTCTACCTGATCGAATGCGCTCAGCATGTCGGCAATGGCGAGACCGCCGGGATCCTGGCCGACCTCGTCAGAACCTTCCCGTGCGACAAGTCGAAGGCGATGGCGCTCCGCTCCCTCGACCGGCTCCTTCCGGAGGAGGCGGAGCGGGCCCGCGCGGGCGCCTCGGCCAAGGTTCGAACGCTTGCCCAGCTGCCGCTGATCAGCGGCAATTATGCGCGGAGCTACTCGGGTGCATAGCGCGCTTACGAAACGGATGCGGACGATCCGCCCGCTCGACCTGATCGTCCTCCTGGCGGGCTTCACGGCCACCCTGCTGCTTCGGAGGAACGCCGCCGCCGTCGCCGGGGCCGTCGGAGCGGTGGCCACGGTCTATCTGGTCTCCGCGGCGGGCGCAGCCGTCTACACCCTGCGGCCGGGCAACCGCCCTGGCGCGCTCATCGACGGCGCGAAGGTCGTCGCCGGAATCCATTGCATCGCCATCGCCGTCCTAGCGCCCCTGTGGGCGCATACGCCCGGCGAGTTCGCGCCCCGGCTGACGGCCTTGTCCCTCCCGCTGCTGATCTACGGCGCGTGGCAGGCCTTCCGGCTCGCGTCGCTCGGCGAGGGAGACCTGCTGAAGCGGATCGTCGCGGTGTTCGTTCCGCGCCGCATGGCGCCGCTGCTGACGGCGGAGCTTCGGATCATCGGGCTGTCGATCTTCGCCTGGGCCCCGCACCGATGTCCGGCCGGGCAGCGCAGCTTCTCCTCCGCCGCGATGCTCGGCCCGGTGCTCCTGGCGGTCGCGGCGCTCTCCAGCGTCGAGGTGCTGGTGATGCACATCGTGATTAGGCACTGGAGCCCGACCGGCGCTTCGACCGTCGCGGCACTCGGGATCTTCACCGCCGTCTACATAGTCGGGCTGGCCAAGTCGCTGAAATATATGCCGAGTCTGATGACGAGCGACGCGCTGATCGTCCGCCTCGGCCATTTCCTGTCGGTGGAGATTCCGTACGAGGAAATACAGGGGATCGGCCCGTCGGCGGGGGGCGCCGGCGCCCCGGCCGGGACTCTGAACCTCGCGCCGCTCACCTCCCCCAACCTGATCATCCGGCTCGCCCGGGAACGGGAGGTAGTCGGCCCGACCGGCCGCAAGCGCCGCTTCAGGGAGCTCGCCCTGCGGCTCGACGACCCGCGCGACTTCGAGGCTTCGCTTCGCGCGCACCTCGGCCAACAGACGCGCCCGGAGCGGCTCGATCCGGGCCGCAAGGCCAGCCTACCCGCCTAGGACAAGGTGAAGCCGATCTTCAGCGTGACCTGATAGTGGGCGACCTTGCCGTTCTCGACGTGGCCGCGGGTCTCGAGGACCTCGAACCAGCGAATGTCGCGGACCGTGGTGGAGGCGCGGGTTATGGCGCCTTCGATCGCGTCCTCGATGCTGGTGGGCGAGCTTCCGACCAGCTCGATGACCTTGTAGATGCTGTCGCTCATGGGGAACCTCCGCTGCGCGACCAACGGCCGGCTGGGCGGATCGTTGCCCGCTTCTCCGCCGCCGGACGCGCCGCTAGGGTGCCGGCGAAACTGCAAGGAGCGCACGATGCGACTTTCCCTCACCCTGGCCGCATTGCTCCTGGCGGGCGCGGCGCCGGCCGCCGCCGCTCCGGCCGACGACCTCAACGGGCTGATGGCGGATTATTATGCGTGGCTGCTGCGCGAGAATCCGGTCTCCGCGACCTCGCTGGGCGTGCGCGACTATGACGACAGGATCGACGATCTGAGCCTCGCGGCGGCGGACCGGCGGGCGAAGGACGCGGCGGGCTTCCTCGCCCGGCTCGAGCGGATCCCCGGCGCCGGCCTCGACTCCGCCGGCCAGGCCAATCGCGCCATCCTGAAGCGCAGTCTTGAAGGTACGGTCGAGGGGAATCGTTATCCGCAGCGGGTCATGCTGTTCACAACCTATTATGGCTGGCACCAGGGTTTCGCGGGGATCGCCGAGAACCTGCCGTTTCGCACAAAAGCGGATTACGAGAGCTATCTCGCCCGGCTCGCCCAATATCCCAAACAGAACGACACGGCGCTCGCCGTCACCGCCCAGGCGGTTCGGGGCGGCTTCGTCCTGCCCTGCTCGGTGCTCGGCAATTACGAGCGGAGCATCACCGGCGTGATCGCCGAGGATCCGGCCAAATCGCGCTTTTACGAGCCGTTCACGAGGCCTCGGCCGGCGGACGTGAGCGAGGCGGAGTGGGCGGCGATGCAGGTCCGGGCGAAGCGGACGATCCTCGACGTCCTGAACCCCGCCTACGCCAAGCACGCGACCTTTTACCGGACCCAATATCTGCCGCATTGCGCCAAGTCCGACAGCATCTCGGCCCAGCCGGGCGGACGGGCCTATTACGCCTTCCGGGTCCGGCAGGAGACGACCACCGACCTGACGCCCGAGCAGATCCACGTCATCGGCCTGAGCGAGGCGGCGCGGATCCGCGGCGAGATGGACAAGGTGGCCAGGCAAGCAGGCTTTGCCAGCCGGGCGGCGTTCATCCGGGAGCTTCGAACCAACCCGAAATATTATGCCAGGACGCCCGAGGACCTGATGGCCGCCTCGGCCCTGGTCGCCAAGACGATCGACGGCAAGATGCCGAGCCTGTTCGGGCGGCTGCCCCGGCTGCCTTACGGGATCAGGGCGATTCCCGCGGAGACGGCGGAAGGGACGACGACGGCCTATTACAGCCCAGGATCGCCGAAGAGCGGGATCGCGGGGACCTATTACGTCAATACCTCGAAGCTAGACCAGCGGCCGCTGTGGGAGCAGACCGCGCTCACGCTCCACGAGGCCGTGCCCGGCCACCACAACCAGATCGCCCTGCAGCAGGAGCTCGACCTGCCCCCGTTCCGGCGCGATTTCACGTCATTCACCGCCTTCACGGAAGGCTGGGCGCTCTATGCGGAGAGCCTGGGCGAGGAGATGGGGCTTTACGACAGCCCGGCCAAGAAGATGGGTCAGCTCTCCTACCAGGCATGGCGGGCGGCCCGGCTGGTGGTGGATACGGGCATTCATTCCAAAGGCTGGAACAAGGCGCAGGCGGTGGCCTTCATGCGCGAGAATACGGCGCTTTCCGACGCCAATATCGACGCCGAGGTCAATCGCTACATCAGCTGGCCCGGCCAGGCGCTCGCCTACAAGGTGGGCGAGCTCAAGATACGCGAGCTCCGCGCCCGGGCGGAGAAGGCGTTGGGTGCGAAGTTCGACTTGAGGCGCTTCCACGACGCGGTGCTGGCGCAGGGCTCGGTCCCGCTCGACGCGCTCGAGGCGCAGGTCGATGCGTGGATCGGGGCGGAGAAGCGACTCTGACGGGGGCAGGCGACGTCGGCCTCCGCGTGGCGCGACTCGCCGACGGGCCGGCAATCGGTCGGCTTCATATCGCCTCCTGGCGGGAAACCTATACCGGCCTCGTCCCCGCAGCCTTGCTCGCGAGACTGTCGGCGGAGGACCGGTCGGCCGAGTGGCGCGCGGTGATCGAGGATTCCGCGGCCCATGGCGGCAGCGCCGTCATCGTCGCCGAGACCGGCGGGGAGATCGTCGGTTTCGCAGCGTTCGGCACGCAGCGGGACGGCGCCCTCGCCGCGCGCGGCTTCGGCGGAGAGATCGGTGCGATCTATGTGCTGCGCGCGAATCAGCGGGCGGGTGTCGGCCGCGCGCTGATGCGCATGGCGGCGCGAGGTCTTTCGGATCGCGGGCACGGAGGCGCGGCGCTGTGGGTGTTGGAGGGCAATGCGGCCGCTCGAAGCTTCTACGAGAGGCTCGGCGGCACCCTGGTGGGCGAGAAAGCGGAGGCTATGGCCGGCGCCACGCTTCGCGAGGTCGCCTATGGGTGGAGCGACCTTGAGTCGCTGAAAGTGTAGTGCCCCGCCCCGTACCAAGGCGGGGGCAACGCGGGAAGGGTGGCGGAGGGGTAGAGCGCCCCGGCTTTCGCCAGTTACCCCTCCACCACCCTTCGGGTGGTCCCCCTCCCCATCTTCGATGGGGAGGAACTAGCGGCCGGGTTCGCCGTCGCCCTTGCGACGGTCGCCGCGGGCGGCGCGCATCACTTCGCCCCAGCAGCCGGTGAAGCCTCCCGGGCCGACGGTGGAGCAGCTCTCGGTGCCGGTTCGGCCGACATATTCGAGGCTTTCGGCCCGCGCCGCCCAGCTCGCATTGGCGGGATCGCCGCGGCTGGTGGTTCGAAGCTCCTCGGGGATCCGGTAGCGCTCCTTGTCCGGGCGGCGGGCGCAGACGACGATGTCGCTCTCGCTGACCGGGCAGGGATCGTTGCCGTAGATGATGACCCGGCGGATATGGTCGCGGCCCTGCGCGGCGGCGGGGGCGGCGGGCCAGCAGGCCGCGGCGGCGGCGGCCAGGAACAAGGTTTTCGACAGCACGGCTTTCATCGCCCGGCTCCTTTCGCTTCTCGAAGGAAGAAGGGCTCGAACGGCGGCTTTGTTCCCTTGCCGGCGGGGCAGTGGCACGACCCGTCAGGCTGGACTTGATCCGGAATCCACCTGCCCCGTCTTGCGGCGACGGGAAGAAGGTGGCGGAAGGGGAGGTGGCGGAAGGGGACAGTCACTATTTTCCCGCAGCGTCGGGAGAGTGTCCCACGCCGGGGAAGAAAATAGTGACTGTCCCCAATTGATAGTGACTGTCCCCGAGGGGGAGTCTCAGCGTGGGTTGGCGGCGGCTTCGTCGGCGGCGGCCTTGGCGTCGATCTGGCCCAGCCGTTCCTGGCGGGCGGCCTCGATCAAAGCGTTCCAGTTCACTTCGTCGCGGCCGGCGCGTTCGGCGCGGGCCTCGCGGACGATCTGGTTGAAGCAGCCCGAGGCGCCGCCGGGGCCGACCGTCGAGCAGCTTCCGGTGCCGGAGCGGCCGACATATTGAAGCTCGGTGGCGCGGTTGGTCCAGGCCTGGTTCGCGGGATCGTTCGGATTGCCGCGCAGCGCCTTCGGGATTCGGTAGCGCTCGCTCTCCGGCTTGCGCGCGCAGACGACGATCTCGTCGGCATTGCCGCGCGGGCAGGGATCGTCGCCATAGACGATGAGCGCGCTGACCTTCTCCTCGCCGGGAGCGGCGGCGGCGGGCGCGCCGGCGGACGCCTGGGCGGCAGGAGACTGGGCGGCGGCGGCCGCCGCCGCCGGAAGAAGAGCGGTGGCGGCGGCGAGGAGAAGCAGGCGCACGGGGTTCAGATCCTCCTGGAAAGGGCGATGGCGAGCCGGCAGCCGGCGCGGATCACGCTCGACAGGACCGGATAGGCGAAGGCGTCCTCGGCGCCCGAGGCGATCGCGGTGTCGCGATGCTCCAGCTCCTCGGCCTGGAAGCGCGAGATGGTGGCGGAGAGGTCCGCCTCCTCGGCTCCGAGCGAAGTCACTTGGCGGCCGTAATGCTTGTCGATCTCGGTCTCGACGGCGGCGGTGCAGGCCATTGCGGCGCTGGGCCCGAGCAAGGCGGTGACGGCGCCGAGCGTATAGCCCGCGACATTCCAGATCGGCTGCAGGAGGGTCGGGCGCACTCCGCGCTCGACCATCATCTCGTCGAAGCTTTGGAGGTGCCGCTCCTCCTGGCTCTGCATCCGGGCGATCGCCCGCGCCGCCGGCTGGTGGGCGCCGAGCACGGCGAGCTGGCCGCAATAGATCCGGGTGGCGCCATATTCGCCGGCCTGGTCGACCCGGATCATCGACGTGACGTCGGGGCGCTCGTCTCCCGGGCGCCAGCGCGGCGCCTTCGGGATTTCGGTTGAAGTAGCCGCGTTCATGCGCGCGCCGTGCGAGGTCGTTTGAGGCTCAGCCATAGGATCGCCAGTGCCGACAGAGTGGAGACGATGAAGTTCCAGCCGGCCATGGATATGCCGAGGAACGACCATTGCACCTCGTCGCAGCGGACGATCGGCGCGGCGAGGATCTGGCGCATCAGGTCGTCGGTCGAGCTGGCCTTCACCGTGCTGGTGCAGCTTCCGACGCCCTCGAATATCTTCAGCTCGACGCCGGCATGGTAGAAGCCGATCAGGCCGCTGGTCAGGATGGCGAGCGCCGCGAGCCAGACGAAGCTTCTTCCCCGGTCGGGCAGCCCGACCAGCGCGTAGGCGAGGAGCGCGAAGGCGAGGGCGGCGAAATGGGCGTAACGCTGCCACCAGCAATAGTGGCACGGGAAGAGGCCGCCGAAATATTGCGAGCCGTAGGCCCCGGCGAGCAGGGCCGCCGGGACGAGGAGGGCGAGCGCCTTGGCCTTGTCGAGGGAGGTCATGCCTTCCCCTCTCCCCCTGGGGGAGAGGGCAGGGTGAGCGGGTTCCGGGCCAGAGTTAAGGCTCGGAGGCCGAACCCCCTCACCCCGACCCTCTCCCCCCTGGGGAGAGGGGGATTCAACGCTTCGCCCCCGTGCGCGCCGGGCCGCCGGCGGCCGCGGGGGTAGCCTTGGCGAGGCGGGAGATGGCCTGGACGGCGTAGCTTAGCTGGAAGTCCTCGACGCCCTTCTTCTTGAGCTCTTCCGCGGTCGCGGTGAAGCGGGGATCGGGCTTGGAATCGTCCTTGATGATGTCGTCGCTGACGCTCGCCTCGTTGATGAGGTGGCGGCGAAGGTCCGCCTCGCGAAGCCGCGGCCGCGACTTGTAGTCGGGATCGGTGAGCTGCGGCACTTCGATGTCGGGCGTGATCCCGCCTTCCTGAACCGAGCGGCCCGACGGCGTGTAGTAGCGCGCCGTGGTGAGCCGGAGCGCGGTGTTGGACGACAGCGGAAGCAGGGTCTGGACCGAGCCCTTGCCGAAGCTTCGCTCGCCCATGACGATGGCGCGGTGCTGATCCTGGAGCGCGGCGGCGACGATCTCGGCCGCCGAGGCGCTTCCGGCATCGACGAGGACGATCACCGGCGCTCCGCCGGTCGCGTCGCCGGGCTGGGCGTAATAGCGCTCGATGTCGGTCTTCTTGCGGCCGCGCTGACTGACCACCTCGCCGCGCTCCAGGAACACGTCGGAAAGGCCGACCGCCTGGTCGAGCAGGCCGCCGGGATTGGAGCGAAGGTCGAGGATGTAGCCGGTCGGCTCGTGACCCAGGGTCTTGCGGATGTTCGCGATAGCGGCGAGCGTCTCGGAGGTGGTGGTGCGGCTGAAGGTGTTGACGTTCAACACGCCGACATTGTCCTTCACCTCCCACTTCACCGCGGGAAGGTTGACGATCGCCCGGGTCAAGGTGACGTCGAACGGCTTGTCGCGGCCGGGACGGAAGATGGTGAGCCTGATCGGAGTTCCGGGCGCTCCGCGCATCGCGTCGACCGCCTCGTCGAGCGTTCCGCCGACGATGAACTTGCCGTTCAGATGGGTAATGTAGTCGCCCGCCTTGAGGCCGGCCTTGAAGGCGGGGCTGTCCTCGATCGGGGTGACGACCTTGACGGTGCCGTCCTCCATCGTGACGTTGAGTCCGAGGCCGCCGTAATTGCCCTCGGTCGTCGTCATCATCGACTGGTAGCCGCGCTCGTCGAGATAGGAGCTGTGCGGATCGAGCGCGTTGAGCATTCCGTCGATCGCGCCGCGGATCAGGGTCTTGTCGTCGACCTGGTCGACATAGTCGGAGCGGACCCGGTTGAAGACGTTCATGAACTCGTCGAACTCGCGGATCGAGCCGACGTCGGCCGCCGCGAAGGCGGAGGTGAAGGTCGGCACGAGCGCGAGAGCGCTGACGAGGCCGAGGGAGCGGATGAGATTGCTGGCCATGGGAATCCTGCGTGTCACGGTTCGGCGGGAGGTTAGCCGCTTTTCTAGCGGCGCGAAAGCAACGGCAGGTGAATGGATAGATGCCTCCCCATCGAAGATGGGGAGGGGGACCACCCGAAGGGTGGCGGAGGGGTAGAACGCGCAGGCCGTCGCCAAATACCCCTCCACCACCCTTCGGGTGGTCCCCCTCCCCAAGCGAGCTTGGGGAGGAACGGGTTAGCCGATGAGAGCGGTGATCGGGACGGGGTGGCCGTCCTTGCGGAGCTCGACGGTCACTCGGGTCCCGGTGCGGCCGAGGGGAGCGCCGCGGCGGACGGTGTCGCCGCGGTGCACGCCGAGCGAAGCGAGGTTGGTGAGGGCGGTGACCCAGCCTCCGCCATGGTCGAGGATGACCACGCTCCCGTAGCTTCGGAAGGGGCCGGCATAGACGACGCGGCCGGGCGCCGGAGCGACCGCCGCGCTGCCGGCGGACGTATCGAAGGCGAGGCCGCGGGCATGGACCCCGGAATCGGAGATCTCCCCCGTGCCGGCGACGAGGCGGCCCGACACGGGAAGGATATAGCGGCCCGGCGGAGGGGCGGGCGGCGGCGGATTGACCGGCCTCGGGACCGGCCCGGGGAGCGCCGCCAGCCGAGCCCGCAAGGCGGCCTGGAAGGCTTTGGTGCCCTGGAGCTCGGCAAGCTCGCGGGCCTCCTCGCCCAAGGCCAGAGCGCGGTCGGATTCGCCGAGGGCATTGGTGGTGAGGTTCTGCCACAGCGCCCGCTGCCGCCGCTCGAGGGCGGCGAGCGCCAGCCGGCGGCGGCGCAGATCGTCCTGGCTGGTGCGCAGCGCGGCGACGGCGAGGTCGGCCTCGCGGCGAAGGGCGTCGCCGCGCGCCACTTCGGCCCGCAACCCCTCGGTTCGGGCGCGGATGGCGGGAAGGGTGGCGGCGAGGACGGCCCGGACATGGACCAGCCGATCGATCGAGCCGGGCTGGACGAGGGCGAGGGCGGGCGGGCGGCGGCCCATCGTCTGGAGGGCTGCGGCGAGCCTTACCACCGGCCCCTGCTCGCGGGCGAGGCGCTCGCGCTGCTCGGCGCGCAGGCGCTCGATGAGGCGGATGCGCGCCTCGGCGGCGGTGATCTCGGCCTCGGCGCTTTCGATCCCGGCGGCGGACGCCGCCGCCTGGGCGCGGGCGCGCTCTGCCTCGCTTTGGGCCCGGGCGGCCTGCGCGGAGAGCGTTTCCGATCGCCGCCGCGCCGCGTCCGCCTCCCGCTTCGCCGCCGCAAGCTCCTGCGCTCCGGCGACGCCCGAGCCGTCCTGAGCGAGCGCCAGGCCGCCGCCGGCGAGGGCGAGGGCGAGGGCGGGGGCAAGGATAAGGCGGCGCATCCCCGTCATCCTTCACGATGATAGGGGTGGTTCGCAAGGATCGAGGTGGCGCGCCAGAGCTGCTCGGCAAGCATCGCCCGGGCGAGGAGGTGGGGCCAGGTCGCCCGACCGAACGAGAGGAGGAGGTCGGCGGCGGAGCGGTCGGCCTCGCCGAAGCCGTCGGCGCCGCCGATCAGGAAGCGCGCCTCGCGGCGCCCTTCGTCGCGCCAGCGCTCGAGCCGGCGGGCGAAGTCGAGACTGCCGAGAGTCTCGCCTTTCTCGTCGAGGAGGATCGTGACTCCCGATTCGGCGGACGGCGGGAGCCTGCCGCCGCTCTCGGGAAGCTCGGTGACTTTGACCGGCCAGGCGATCCGCTTCAAGTAGCGCTCGACCAGTTCCGACTCCGGGCTTCGACCGATCTTGCCGCGGGCGATTACGTGGAGAAGCATTTCCTAGCCGTTATTCGCACGTCGGTGTTCATGGGTCCCGGCTTTCGCCGGGATGACGCGCGAATGCGTTGGTCGGCCGCTACGGCAATCGGCGGCCCTCAATGCGCCGCCGTCGCCGCGCTTTCCTCGAATCCCCACATCCGCTCGAGATTGTAGAAGCTGCGAACCTCGGGCCGGAAGAGGTGGACGATGACGTCGTCGGCGTCGATCAGCACCCAGTCGGCGACCGGAAGCCCTTCGACCCGGACGTTGCGGCCGAGATCCTGCTTGATCCGCTCCTGGAGCTTCTGCGCCATCGACGCGACCTGACGGGTGGATCGCCCGGAGGCGATCACCATGTGGTCGGCGATGCTCGACTTGCCCGAAAGGGGGATGGTGACGACGTCCTGGGCCTGATCGTCGTCGAGGGAGCGAAGCACGAGGTCGTGCAGAGCTTCGATCCGTTCGTTCGCTCCGTCTGGTTTCGGAGCAGGCTGGGTGGCGGGCAATGTGCCTCCTTACTATACGGGCCGCCGCGTCACGTCGTCGCGGTGGTGGCCGGGCTTTAACGGTTGTGACCGGCTTTGGTGCCAGTCGGGGGTGGCGGCGCGGATGCCGGTGGCGGAGGTCGGATCGAGCGGCAATCTCAGGAACACGAGCGCCGGATTTCTCCACTCCGTCCAGCTCCTGGCCGTGGCCGCGGGGCGGACGAACCGCCGAAGCCAGCCCATCGCGCGAGCCGCATGGGCGGGGCCATCATATCCGGGACGCGAAACGACTGCAATCGGAACCCTCCGGGCGATTGCCCGCCAGTCGCGCCAGCGGTGGAACTGGACGAGATTGTCGCCGCCCATGATCCAGACGAAGCGGCGGTGGGGGTAGCGAAGGACGAGGGTTCGGATCGTGTCGGCGGTGTAGGGGCTGCCAAGCTCCCGCTCGAGCGCGGTGACCCGGATCGGCAGGTGGCGCGCCGCGCGGCGGGCGGAGGCGAAGCGGGCGGCGAGCGGCGCCATTCCGGCCTGGGGCTTCAAGGGATTGCCCGGCGACACCATCCACCACATCTCGTCGAGGCCGAGCGCGTCGATCGCGGCGGCGCTGATCCGCCGGTGCCCGCCATGCGCCGGGTTGAACGAGCCGCCGAGAAGGCCGGTCCTGATCATGGCCTGCGCCAATCCGACGCGGAATGATGAACTCGGGCTACCTCTACCGCGGAGTGAAGCACCCGGTAGGTCGAGACGAAAGGCGTGCCTCGGACCGTCCACTTGCGGTACCGACCGCGGCCCGTGGCCGGGCCGAGCTTCGGTTGATCGAGGAGGATCAGCGGAGCCTGCTCGATCTTCTCGAGCAGATGCTCACCGAGCCCCGGCTCCACGGACTCGTAATAATCCGCGAGTTCGAGCAAGTCGCGTCGGGCGCGATGCGCCCAGCGTAGCTGCATCAGGCCGCTTTCCGTGTGGCCCGACGCTCCCGAAGCTCCTCGACCAGTTGTTCATGCGAAATCCAGCGTCCGTTTTCAAGATCGTCCTCACCTTCCTGGACGAACTCGATGAACTCCAGCTCCTCGCGGACGTAGCGCTCCACGGCGCTCGCCACGAGCCAGGCCCGGGACCGGTCCAAAGCTTTGCCGAGACGATCCAGCCCGGCCAAATTCTCATCGTCGATCCGCGCGGTGATCACATGCTGCTTGCTCATGCTGCGGTTAGTAGCACATGTATACATGTGAAGCAACGCTCCCTCTCGACGTGCCCATCGGCTTGCGCCATGTTTCGCCTATGGAATCGGGGGGAATTGAGGCGGTGGGCGACGCGGCGCTGGGCGGCGCCCTGGCGCGCGCGGTGGAACCGGCGGCCGGAGAAGGGCACGGGGAGAGCTCCGGCGCCTGCCTCAATTGCGGCACCGCTCTGATCGGGCCGCACTGCCACCAATGCGGCCAGGCGGCGCACGTCCATCGAAGCGTCTCCGCCTGGTGGCACGACCTCGCGCACGGCGTTCTCCACCTCGACGGCAAGGTCTGGCGGACCCTGCCGCTGCTCGCCTGGTATCCCGGTGAGCTGACCCGCCGCTACGTCGCCGGCGAGCGGGCGCGCTTCGTGTCGCCGCTTGCCTTGTTCCTGTTCTCGGTGTTCGTGATGTTCGCGGCGATCCACAATCTCGGCGGCGAGGTGAACGTCGACCGGCCCGGGGTCAGGCGCGGGCTTGCGGAGGAAGTGCGCAAGCAGGCGGATGAGGTGGCGAAGCTGGAGGCGCGCCGAGGCGCCGCCGTGGCCGCGCGCCAGCCGACCGCCGAGCTCGAGGCGCAGCTCAAGAACGCCCGCGAGGAGCTCGTCCTCCTCAAGACGATGAGCGAGCGCGGAATGGTAAAGGGCGGCATCGTCCGGGTGTCCGACGATGTTCCCGCCTGGCTTCGCAAGCCCTTGGCGAAGGCCGGGGACAACCCGTCGCTGACGCTCTACAAGCTCCAGTCCAACGCCTATAAATTCTCCTGGGCGCTGATCCCGATCTCGGTGCCGTTCCTCTGGCTGCTGTTCCTCCACCGGGGCCGCTACCGCCGGGAGTACAAGGCCTACGACCACCTCATCTTCGTCACCTATTCGATCGCCTTCATAAGCCTGGCCCTGGTGGCCGTCGTATTGCTGAAGGCACTGCATGCGCCTTCCGCGCTGCTCGGCCTGCTCGTCTTCGCGGTGCCGCCGGTCCACATGTACCGGCAGCTTCGCGGCGCCTACCAGGTCAGCCGGATCGGAGCGGCGTGGCGCACGGCGGCGCTGCTGCTCTTCGCGACCTGGGCGCTTAGCCTGTTCCTGTTGCTTCTCGTCACGCTCGGCGTGCTCGGCTAGGGGTCAGCGCCGGCAGGGATATTTGCGCGCAAGGAGGGCGCGGAGCGCGTCCTTCACCTCGACCCGCGGGCGCTGCGCCGCCGGGATCGTCCGGAACGCCTTCAAGATCTCGTCGCTGCGGAGCCCCGGCGCCGCGTCGCCCGGACAATAAGCCTGTGGACGCCCCGCCGCCTTGGCCGCGAGGCGCTCCTGCCGAAGGGCTGCTGCTCCCGCCTCGACCTCGGCCTTGAGCAGCTTATAGTCGCTCGAGAAGAACGCCATCATCCCTTTCTGCTGAAGGGCGTCGGCCTTTGCGAGGAACTGGTCCACCTTCATCGCCTGGGCGCCGCTCACCGGCACGGCGACGAGCAACATCGCGACAATCCACCTTTTCTTCACGTGCAGAACCCCTCCCTGGGCCAAGATCGGCGGCAAGGAAGGGCTCCGGCCCTGAACGGCGGTTGAACGGTCCTTAAGCGCCTTGCGGAGCGGGGCCGCCGATGCCGCCGCCGCGGGGACGGCGGGTGCTCGGGATCGAGGAGCCCGCCACCGCGACTCCCGGCCGGCGGGCGTTGGGATCCTCGCGGCCGATATCCTCGCCGCGGATCGCCCGCTTCGATTCCTCGCCGGTCAGGGTCTCGAACTCGAGCAGGGTGCCGGCGAGACGGTGGAGCTCGTCGATATTCTCGGTGAGCACGTTGCGCGCCGTCGCCTCGGCTTCCTCGATCAGCCGGCGGACCTCCTGGTCGATCAGCTGAGCCGTCTGCTCCGAGACGGTCTGGTTGCGCGACACGCTGTGGCCGAGGAACACCTCTTCCTGGTTGTCGCGGTAGCGAAGCCAGCCGAGCCGCTCCGACATGCCATATTCCATCACCATCGCGCGGGCCATGTCGGTGGCCTGCTGGATGTCGTTGGAGGCGCCGGTGTTGAGCTCGTCCTGGCCGTAGATGAGCTGCTCGGCGATCCGGCCTCCGAAGCAGAGCGCGAGGCGCGCCTTCATCTGCTTCATCGTCATCGAATAGCGGTCGCGCTCGGGCAGATTCCAGGTCACTCCGAGGGCCCGGCCGCGCGGGATGATCGTCACCTTGTGGAGCGGATCGCAGCCCGGGACGTGGAGCGAGACGAGGGCGTGGCCGGCCTCGTGATAGGCGGTCGCCTTCTTCTCGTCCTCGGTCATGACCATCGACTTTCGCTCGGCGCCCATCATCACCTTGTCCTTGGCGAGCTCGAATTCGGACATGGCGACGAGGCGCTTGCCCTTGCGGGCGGCGAGGAGGGCGGCCTCGTTGACGAGGTTGGCGAGGTCGGCGCCCGAGAAGCCGGGCGTTCCGCGCGCGATGGTGCGCGCGTCGACGTCGGGGGCGAGCGGGACCTTCTTCATGTGGACGGCGAGGATCTTCTCGCGCCCGTCAATGTCGGGGCGGGGAACGACGACCTGGCGGTCGAAGCGGCCGGGACGCAGAAGCGCCGGATCGAGCACGTCGGGCCGGTTGGTCGCGGCGATGATGATGATGCCCTCGTTGGCCTCGAAGCCGTCCATCTCGACGAGGAGCTGGTTCAAGGTCTGCTCGCGCTCGTCATTGCCGTTGCCGAGCCCGGCGCCGCGATGGCGGCCGACGGCGTCGATCTCGTCGATGAAGACGATGCACGGGGCGTTCTTCTTGGCCTGCTCGAACATGTCGCGGACCCGCGACGCGCCCACACCGACGAACATCTCGACGAAGTCGGAGCCCGAGATGGTGAAGAAGGGCACGTTGGCCTCGCCGGCGATCGCGCGGGCGAGCAGGGTCTTGCCGGTTCCGGGCGAGCCGACGAGGAGGGCGCCCTTGGGGATCTTGCCGCCCAGGCGGGCGAACTTGGTCGGGTCCTTGAGGAAATCGACGATCTCCTGCAATTCCTCGCGCGCCTCGTCGATTCCGGCGACGTCGTCGAAGGTCACACGGCCCTGCTTCTCGGTCAGCAATTTGGCCTTGGACTTGCCGAAGCCCATCGCGCCCGAGCCGGCATTCTTCTGCATCTGGCGCATGATGAAGAAGGCGATCCCGAGGATGAGGAGGAAGGGCAGCGCCTGGTAGAGGAGGAGCAGCCACACCGAAGGCTGCGCGTCCGGCTGGCCGGAGAAGGACACGCCGCGCTCGCGAAGCCGCGCCGGAAGGGTCGGATCGGGAACCGCGTTGGTCTTGAAGGTCTCGCCGCTGGCGAGCTTGCCGGTGATCACTTCCTTGCCGATCGCGACGTCCTTCACGGACCCGTCCTCGACCCGGTTCAGGAACTCCGAATAAGCGATCCCCTGGCCCGCGGCGGAACGCCCGCCGCCCTCGACCACCTGAACGAACAGGATGAAGGCGAGCAGGATCCCGGCCCAGATGAAGAGGCTCTTCATCCAGGGGTTCGAGGAGCCGCCGTTCGGATCCTTGTCGGGCTTGGGGTTCTGGTCGGCCATGAAGCAATCCCATGAAAGTGGTACTTTCATGGGGGCCCGGGGGGGGCGGGCGCCCAGGGAGTACCGGTCGTTTCTCGCGTTCCTGCCTTAAATAGGGTTTGGGCGCGGCTTGGCAATGTCGGGGAGGACCTTAGCGAAAGCGGGTGAACGGGGTATTACGGGCGGGATTCGAGCGTCGCGCCGATCCGTCGGGGACGAGGCCAGTCGGGGCGACGGCGGGAATTATTCGAGACTCGGCAAGGCGTGACGGTGGTCACGCGCCTGCCTGCCGCGGCTATGCGATCATAACTTTCCGAAAGGGGAGCCATGATCGAGGAAGAAGTTCTTTTCGAAGGCGCGTTGATGCCGGCGCCCGCGGGCGATCCGCTGGCCTCTGCGCCCGAAGCGGTGACCGCCGAAGTCCATTCGATGCTCATGGCGATGCCCCCGCCCCCGCGAAACGCGGTGCCGGCGCCGGACAGCTATCCGTGGAGCGCCGTGGCCTTGCTCAACTTCTTCCGGCACGGGGCATTCCGGGGCCACGCGACCGGCTTCTTCGTCGGACCGGACTTGCTCGTCACCGCCGCGCACAACCTCATCCGCAGTCAGCCCGACGCCGTCGGCGTCTATCCCGGCTATGACGCGCATCTGAACCCGAGCGCCGACCTCGGCGGCCGCTCCTGGGCGGTAGATTCGGGCTGGGACGTCGGCGTGATCGTGACCCACGGCTCGAACGGGGCGCTGATGGGGTTCGGCGGCGCTTCTCCCCACAATGTCACGCTCGCCGGTTATGCTTATCCCTATCCGAGCGGAGCGCCCCGGATGACAGCCACGTCCGGACCCGGGTCCAAGTCGGAGCATGAGCTGCTTTACCCGCTCCTCGTCGACGAAGGCGACAGCGGCGCGGCGGTGTTCGTTTCGGGTGGCGGCGGCGCCGTAGCGATGGCGGTCCATTTCGACCGGCGCGTTCAGGGCGGGCAGAGCATCGGCGTAGGGATCTTCGCCGATTCCGATCTTGGGCATGTGCTGGCGGATCTCGAGCAAAAAGCAAGGGCTCATCCCTGAGGGAGGCGACATATGAAAAGCTGGATTTTGCTTGTCGGTACGGCATCTCTGCTGGGCGGATGCGCCAATGGCGTGGACGGCCTAA
>Ga0207657_10003367_pt1 | contig 17087 bp, 9 predicted proteins | sample KBSC33metaG_FD_184316 | JGI IMG/M metagenome (GOLD analysis project Ga0207657, IMG submission 184316) | Corn rhizosphere microbial communities from Kellogg Biological Station, Michigan, USA - KBS C3-3 metaG (SPAdes) (version 2) | ecosystem: Host-associated > Plants > Roots > Rhizosphere > Soil ... | reverse complement strand
AGGCCGAGACGAAATTGCCACCTGGATAGCGGATGATGGGCACGCCTAGGCGGCGTACTTCGTCCATCACATCCTTACGGAATCCATTCGCATCAGCCAGGCCGGAACCAGGTTCGTAGATTCCCTCGTAGATGGCTCGTCCCAGATGCTCGAGGAATGAACCGAACAAATTTCTGTCAAGCGGAGAAATGGCGCGTCGCGAATCTACATACAGCCGTGTGACTTTTTGAGTGCGTGCAGCGGGCTGGGCGAATGCGAGAGGACTCAGGATTTTGTTTGCCGAGTACGCGATTCCAGCGCCGGCAACTTGCTGTAAGAACTGTCGCCTGCTCTGATACATGCGAACACTCTCCTTATCAGCTTCTTGAATCAGGTGCGGTACGAGTGAGCCGACGATCCGGTAATCGTTTGCTGGGCAGACACCCTAGAGAACAATGTCCTATTTGTCAATCCGGCTGAGCATCACCACCGCGCGGATGAAAATGCCGGCGGAATAATTGAGGATCGCCTCCAGGAACGAGACTACGGAAAAAACAAGCAAGTTCTAAAGGATTGCAATCTACGCTTCAGGTGCCCAGCGGTAGTACATTTCGTTCCACCGAAGTTCATTGGTGAACTGCGCTGGTTTGGTGTCACGATCGATGACGATGCACTCTATTCCCGCGAGCTCGGCAAAGTCACGCCAATGCTCGCTTGTCAACGCACGACTGAGAACCGTGTGGTGAGCGCCACCGGCAGAAATCCAGGCTTTCGCGGCCGTCTTGAGGTTTGGTTGCGGTATCCATACCGCCCGGGCGACCGGTAATTTGGGCAGAGGCTGTTCGGGGCGAACGATATTCACCTCGTTTACAATCAATCGAAAGCGAGTACCCAAGTCGACTAATGAAGCGTTGACCGCATTTCCGGCTCCCGAAGTAAATACCAGGCGCACCGGATCCTGCTTCCCACCAATAGAAAGTGGATGGACTTCAACACTAGGCTTTCCGTCTGCGATCGAAGGACACACTTCCAGCATGTGCGCACCAAGCACCTGTCCTCCATTTCTCAGGTGATACGTGTAATCCTCCATGAACGAAGAACCGCCGGGCAATCCTTGCGCCATAACTTTGGCCGCCCGCACAAGGGCTGCCGTTTTCCAGTCACCTTCAGCTCCGAATCCGTAGCCATCCGCCATTAGCCGTTGGACCGCAATTCCGGGCAACTGCTTCAAACCGTGCAGATCCTCAAAAGTATCGGTAAAGGCATTCGCCCCGGTTCTCTCAAGGAACTCTCGCAGCCCCAACTCGATTCTCGCGGCATCGTTGAGGGATTCCCGGCGGTTGCCACCTTTCCGCAAACATGGTGCTAGGGCGTAAAGCTCCTCATATTTATCGCTGAGCTTGGCAATCTCTGTTTCCGTAACTTGGTCGACAACAGTCACCAAATCACCTACTCCGTAACCATTGACCGCATAGCAGAGCTGGATTTCGGCACTGACCTTATTGCCTTCTGTAACGGCAACATTGCGCATGTTGTCGCCCAGGCGTGCCACCTTGAGATGCTGGGCGTCATGCCACGCACATGCCGCACGCGTCCAGGTTCCGATCTCGGCGTGAACGTCCTCATCTTTCCAGTAGCCCACGACAATCTTGCGCTTCAGTCGCATGCGGGTGCCAATGAATCCGAATTCGCGGTCCCCGTGTGCCGCCTGATTCAGATTCATGAAATCCATGTCGATGGTTGACCAGGGCAACTCCTGGTTGAATTGCGTGTGCAGATGCAGCAATGGCTTGTTCAGAGCTCGGAACCCGGCTATCCACATTCGAGCGGGGGAAAAGGTATGCATCCAGGTTATCAGTCCTGCACAAGTCTTCGAGCTGTTAGCGGTCAGACACAGCTCATGGATGGATTCACTACCCGTCATCACCGGCTTGGCTACGAGTTGGACAGGAATTTGCGGAGACGCTGACATCGCGCGGACCATCTCGATCGAATGTTCTTCCACCTTTTCGAGAGCTTCCGGTCCGTATAGATGCTGGCTGCCGGTAACAAACCACACTTCCAATTTCGCAAGATCTATCATGCGGTTTCCCTTAGCGGCCGGACTCGGTCCGCGGATGCGCAACTGACGTGTGAACCAGTGAGTCGCGCGGCGGCCGGTAACGTTGCGTGTTCTTGGCGGACCAACCCGCTACTGATCAGTGTTCGCTGGGGGCGGGCCGCGCTGCAAAGGGCAGTAATCGTTTACTCAAGCTCTTATAGCACCCTTGTGACACGTGTCAAGCTCTCTTGTCGTACGGCTCTCCTCGTTCCCTGAAGACAAGAACGGCTTAGAAAGACTTTTCCCTGAACGCAATAACGACGTGACCTCAAGGTGCTGGCTCGGTAACGACAAGAATGCGATCGGCGGCTACGTTTCGCAGCAACTGCACTTTACCCGACGGCCAGCGAATTTCGACCGTCTCGGCTGTCGTTTCAGAACCCAATCCGAAGTGAAGAGGGCCAGCACTGGACGAGGCATACCCGGCGCTGGTCGTCATGTGATTGTACTGAATTGCTTTTTTGGTCACGACTTTGATCCGCGATCCGATTCCGTCTCGATTGCTCTTCGTACCACGCAGCTTTAGCTCAAGCCAGTGATTACGGTCAGGACTCTTGTTGATCCAGATTTCCGCGGGAGCACTGATCGCAGACACCACCAAATCAAGACGCCCGTCAGCATCTAAATCCCCCACAGCTGATCCTCGGTGCCGGGCTGCTCGCTGGCTGAAACCGGCCTCTTCGGTCAAGGCTGCAAACTTCATTCCTCCGAGGTTGCGGAACACAGTGTTGGGCTGTTCGATCGAGAGCTTGGGAGCCGATAAGAGCGACTGCACATGCCCGCGGGAGACGAAGATGTCTTTCCATCCGTCGTTATCGAAGTCTGCGATTAGCGGAGAATACCCGGCCATGGATGCGCTTGCAGCGACCATACCGCTCGACTGCGTTGCCTCGACAAAGGTTCCCTTCCCGGTGTTGCGATACACAGGGAACGTTTCGTGGTCGAGTGCCACGAGACAAATGTCGGGATAACCATCATTGTCGAGATCGCGGAAGTCAGTACCCATGCCGGAGATAAAGACTCCATCCTCTCGCAAAGCCACGTTGGCTTCGAATCCTGATTCCTCGAATTTTCCGTTCCCCTGGTTGCGAAAGAGATAGTTGACCAGTTTGTCGTTGGTGATGAACAGATCCATTCGACTATTCAACGTTGTGTCTGCGATTGCGACGGCCATACCTTTGCCCGGATGCGCCCACAAACCCGAGTCAACTGACGCGTCTCTGAATGTTCCATTGCCGTTATTTATAAACAGCTGATTGGGCGTTGGCTTGTACATCTTCGGATGGCAATAATCGCGATGCCCATCGCCCATGCAGACAGGCTCATTTTCCGCATGCCACTTCAGGTAATTAATGACCACTAAATCGAGTAGGCCATCGTTGTTCACGTCGACCCAAGCCGCACCCACTGCCCACAAACGCCCATACTCCTCATCGCCCTTGCTGAGCCCTGCTTTGGGCGTTACATCGGTAAACGTACCATTGCCATTGTTGTGATAGAGCGTGTTGCGATACACACCGGCGATGAAAAGGTCTTCGAAACCATCGTTATCGTAATCGCCAACTGCAACGCCCACATCGAAGCCGCTGCCCGTGACCCCCGCTTTTTCAGTTACATCTTTAAAATGCCCTTTGCCATCGTTTTCGAAGAGGCGGTTCCAGTATTTCGGTTCGCTTTTCTGCAGGGTATGAATGTCCGCGCCATTGGCAAAGAAGATGTCGAGCTTGCCGTCGTTGTTGTAGTCGAAAACGGCCACCCCACCCGCCATGGTTTCTGGGGCGTGGCGCTCCGCAGATTCCGAACTATCGAGGCGGAAATCGATGGGCAGAAATGCGAAACGAATAGGGCCGCTCGCCAGCGCCTGGGCAGACGCTTGCGGCTGCGCTGCCGCCGGCCCAACTTTCGCAGGAGGCGCTTGCGCGCTCAGACATGCTGCAAACAACCCTCCGGCAATCACACTGACCAACGCAAATCGCATGATAACGAGACTACTTCAAAGTTGATCAGTCAATCCGGCAATCTCTGCTCTCCACGAATCACCAACGCTGATTCCGAAATTGAAGCTCCAGTGCCGGGCTGTCCGCCACCTACGGTAATGCGATAGTCGCCGGCGCTGATAACGTGTTCGCCCGTTTCACTCACGTGACTCAAATCTCGCGGCAGAACATCCATCGTGACTTGGCGTGACTCACCTGCTCGCAAATGGACTCGCGTAAATGCGCGCAAAGCGCGAATCGGTGCTCCTGGTGTGTTTGGGAAATTCACATAAAGCTGTACGACTTCGTCACCTTCGCGTTGGCTTACATTCTTGACGTCCACCTGCACCCCGAGTTTGTCGCCGGCATTCAATTCATCCTTCGAGAGCTTGAGATTGCTGTACAAAAATTGCGAGTAGCTCAATCCATAGCCAAAGGGATAAAGCGGCTTGCCTTCGAAGAACCGGTAAGTGCGATTCTTCATAGCGTATTCTTCAAATGGCGGTAGTTGGTCAACACTCGTATAAAAAGTAACAGGCAAGCGTCCCGCAGGATTGTTCACCCCAGCGAGCGTCTGGGCAATAGCCGTTCCACCCTCTTCGCCGGGATACCAGGCATCGAGAATGGCATTGGCGTGCTGATTGGCCCAGTTCACCGCTATTGCGCTACCATTCATCAGCACGACAACAACGGGCTTCCCGGTTCCGCCTAACGCGTGCAGTAATTCTTCTTCCTCCTTGGGCAGATCGAGGCTGGTGCGGTCCCCACCCTTGAAGCCGGGCACTTCGACCTTCATCTCCTCGCCTTCCAATCGCGATGTGATCCCCACCACGGCAATAATGACGTCGGCCTGTTTCGCGGCGAGAACCGCTTCGCCAACTGGGTTCGCGATAATCGGGAGCCACACCAACTTGGTGCCGAAACCGCCGCCTGAGTATTCGATCTTGATAGTGTATCGACGACCCTTCTCTAATTGCATGCTGGTGGTCGTCGGTATGGCATCGTGCAAGCCGAGATCGTCTACCACGAGCTTGTCATCGATCCACATCCGGTTCATGGAGCCCATGAGTCCGACCTTATAGGTACCCGATTCGCTCGGCGCTAAAAATCCCGTCCACCGTACCGAGGACTCCTTCAAAGCGTCAGGAAGCTTGAGTGCCGATTCCTGCTGATGCCCCGGTTGCAAGTCAACATAGGGATCAATGCGTATCAAGCTCGGCTTCCCCGCGAATGACTTGTCAGCAAAGTATTCGCCCCTCAAGCCGGGCCGGCCATCCGGAGTGATTAGGGCCGCACCGGGCACGACCACCGTGTCCCGCAAAAAATTCATACCCGGTGCAAACGTGACCTCGGCAAGGGCAAATTGCTTTCGAATACCTTGCAAAGCAGTGACCGACCGGGAAGGGGTACCGTTGTAATTGCCATAGAGCACTTCGGCTTGTTCTGCGAGAGGCCCGACTACCAGGATTTTCTTTGTGTCTGGGCCCACAGGCAGCGCGCCATCGTTCTTCAACAGCACCATGGATTCACGGGCCGCTTTGAGGGCCAGCTCGCGATGTGCCGCGCTATCAATCTCGGAGTCGGGCGTGCGCGCGTAGGCGACCATTTCCGGGGGATCGAACATGCCAAGGCGGAAACGCGCTGTGAACAGCCGCTTTAGCGCCCTGTCAATATCCTTCTCGCTGATCAAGCCTTGTTTGACCGCATCGAGAAACTTAATGTAATCGGAATTATCCGTGCGCTTGGTAAAAAAATCGGCGCACTCGTTGTCCATACCCGTCTTAAGCGCCAGGGCACCGGCTTCCGCCAAACTCTTTGTGTAGTGATGTCCATTGAAGATGTCGTCTATTGCATCGCAGTCTGACACGACGTACCCGCCAAACTTCCAGGCACCGCGTAACTGGGCTTGCAGCAAAAAACGGTTGCCGCAGGCGGGCTCTCCGTTAACCCGATTGTAGGCACACATAACGGATGCGGCATGACCTTCGACCACCGTGGCCCTAAAAGCAGGCAAGTAGGTGTCCTGCATGTCATGTTTTGAAATAGTTACGTCCATGCTGTGACGCGCGGGCTCGGGTCCGCTGTGTACGGCAAAATGTTTGGGTGTGGCGATCACGCGGTAGTACTTGGGATCTTCCCCCTGCATTCCGGTTACGAATGCAACGCCCATTTTTGCTGTCAGGAACGGATCCTCGCCGTAGGTTTCCTGGCCGCGTCCCCACCGGGGATCTCGAAAGATGTTGATGTTAGGTGACCAGAAGTCGAGTCCCTCCATGATGTCGCTGTGACCGGCGCGTAGTGCCTGGTTATGCTTAGCGCGGGCCTCCGTGCCAATGACCACCGCCATCTCGTGAATCAGGGGAGCGTCAAATGTTGCCGCGAGCCCGATGGGCTCCGGAAAAACCGTGGCCGTTCCATTTCGAGCAACGCCGTGCAGGGCTTCACTCCACCAGTCATACGCAGGGACCTGAAGTCGAGGTATCGCACGTGCCTGATTGACTAATTGCGACGCCTTTTCTTCCAGCGTCATACGCGAAATCAGATCATCCACTCGCGTGTCGACCGGCTGTGAAGCATCCCGGTACAGTGGGGCGGCTGTTTCGCTCGCGCTTTGAGCAAAAGTGATAGTGGTGGAAAGTAGGGCGAGAACACAAGTTGCGACCGTCTGCATGTGCAGTCTCATAAAACTCTGCTCCTGCGCAGAAGTTTGAAGTGGTCTAGCTTCACACGAGCGATGAAGTATGTATGCTTTTCTAAATCGTTTTAGACGATACGCGTTGTAGCATCTGCTCCGACGGCCGTCAAGCCAGATTTACTTCTTACGCTTGTCGCTGCCAACCGCGTTGCCTCTGAAGATGGGTTGAAAATATCCGGTTTTCGCGTTAGCTGAGCTGCAGTATCTTGTTGGACCGTCTTTTGCGCGAAGCAGGCGCAGCTGCAGTCGTTCCACGCACGATCAGTTCGGGTTCCACGATAATTTTCGCGGCGATACGCGACATCTCATCTTCGGGGCGAGCGATGCGCCTCAAAATGTTTTCTGCCGCCATCATCCCCATTTTTCGCAGGGGCTGCTGCACCGTGGTCAGGCCAGGAATGTGATACGCAGCAGTCTCGATATTGTCAAACCCAATGACGGAGACGTCTCGCGGAACTCGCGAACCAAATTCGTCGATCGCGCGCATCGCGCCTAATGCGGAAATATCGTTGAAGGCGAAAAGAGCCGTGAACGGCTCACGCGAGGCCAGAAGTTCCTGCGTGACCCGATATCCCAACTCGGGCGATGGAGAGTTCCGTTCGATTTGGATGGTAAGTTTTGGAGAGATAGGCACGCCTAATTCTTGGGCCACCGATGCAATCGCATGCCATCGGACCTCGGTGTCTGGAACGAACTCCTGGCCCTTGATGACCGCAATTTTCCTGTGTCCCAACTCAACCAGGTGGCGCAAGGCGATCTCAGCAGCACGCCGATGATCGAGCACGATGTTGGTCACGCCTTTCGTCTCCTCGTGATTCGAAACAGTGGCCACCGGGATCGGTAGCTGGCGGCGCCAGCCTGTATTGACCACGATCAAACCATCGCAGGAGCGGTGCAGAAACATCTGACCATACTCGTCAACCAGATCCCGCCGGAATCGATGACTAGCTACGAAATAGAAATAACCTTCTTGGAGAAGATGGTCCTCGATCCCGCTGAGGACGGTGGCGTTATAGCCTTGGCTAACCTCCGGGACCATAACCCCAATCGTGAAGCTGCGACCTGTTCGCAGAGAGCGTGCCAGAAAATTTGGCTTGTAATTAAGTTTTCGAGCACCCTCGTAGATCAGATCCCGTGTCTCTTGTGCGATCGTGTCGGCGACCGCGGCCCCGTTCATGACCAGGGAAATGGTGGCCGGTGCTAACCCCAGATACTCGGCTAGTTCTTTCAGACCAGTCGAGTTTGCTTTCTTGGTTCGTGGGCCACTCCGGCGTGTTCCGCCTCTATCTCGCCTCATTTGGCTGCAAGTTTCGCACAACCCATCTACAACTTCAAGAATTTCCCACCATGAATCTATGGATTTCCATAAATCTAAATCGATATAGATGGAATCGAAACGAAATACTAACTTACTCCTTGACAAGTGTCCCGGAGAGCGATAAAAGCTGCAACAACGATTTTGTTGGGGTTTAAGGCTCAAATAGTCGCGCATTCGGAATCGTCGTGGAGGAACCTATGAAGTCTCTCTCGTCCTCAGTTGCCGGGAGCAATGGGCATTCCGTAGGCATCTACAGAATTTTGCGTGGTCTGGCGCTTTCGGCGCTGTCCATCTTTTGCTTTGCCGTTTTGGCCTTGGGCCAAGACGCAACCGTCGTCGGCACAGTGACTGATCCGACAGGCTCAGTCCTGCCGAAAGCAACCATCAAAATCACGAGCATCAATACTGGCCAGGTCCGAACGCTCACTACTAACGAGTCTGGTCAATACGTGGCCCCGGATCTGGCTGTCGGCCAATATGACGTTCAGGCCCAGGCGCCGGGATTTAAAGTGGCGTCCCTGAAGAATGTTGTGCTGAACGTTGGCGACCGTAGACGCCTTGATTTTGCGATGCAGGTAGGCAACGTTCAGGAGTCAGTCACGGTCGAAGCCAATGAAGTCCGCGTGCAGACCGACTCCGGCGAAGTCAGTAACGTCATTACCGGTAAGGAAGTATCGCAATTGACGACCAACGGTCGGAGTATCTATACATTGATCAATCTGACGCCAGGCTCCTCCAGCCTGCAATCAGATTTTCAAACCCCAACGCCGGTGGGGGGTGATGCCAACGTGAGCTTTAATGGCAATCGCCCCGGTCACACCATCTACTTAATGGATGGTGGCGAGAACCTCGATCGGGGTGGCAGCGGAACTTTTAGCGTCATGCCCTCGCTCGAGTCGCTCGGCGAGTTTCGCGTGCTCAGTTCCAACTACAGCGCCGAATATGGCCTGTCTTCCTCCGCGACGATGACCACAGTTCTTAAGTCAGGAACCAAAACTTTGCATGCATCTGCCTGGGAGTTCCTGCGTAACGACGCTCTGGATGCCCGCAACTACTTCAACCCGCGCCCCAACAAAGTGGCTGAGTTGCGCTTCCACACCTTCGGCTTCAATGTCGGTGGACCGGTTGACTTCTGGAAGAGCGATCACAAGACCTTCTTCTTTTACAACATGGAATGGCGCAAGCTGATTCAGGGGCAGACGCTCAATCAGGCAGTGCCGCTGCCGAGCACGTATGGCGGAAACTTCGCCGGAACGGGTGTCACACTGCACACTCCGTGCGCGAGCCAGATTTCGCCGACCTTACAGGCGCAATACGCAACTGCTGGGCTACCTCTGAGCACCTGCGATAGCACAGGCGCCATCGTCACCGCACAAGCTTTCCCGAACAACACGATTCCGGCAAGCTTGCTGGACCCCAACGCGCAGGCTCTTTTGGCTGCGAAGATCTTCCCAGCACCAACCTCGGGCACACAGTTCTTAGGCGGAAACAATTCGCCCACCGACGTGCGCGAAGAGATTGCTAGGGTGGACCATCAGTTCAACGACAAGTTGGCAATTTTTGGCCACTGGGTATCCGAGCAGATCACGCAAGGTTACGGCACAACCCAATGGAGCGGCGACAACGTGCCGACCATCGGGAATACGTTCGGCAATCCCTCTTACAGCGCTGTAGTTCACCTTACCCAGACCATCAGCCCGTCCCTGCTGAACGAGGTTGCCTTCAATTACAATGGGAATCGCATCAACATCATTCCCAAGGCTGCGTTTGGCGCACCCCTTTCGGCACCCTCCGACTTCACATTCAACAGGATCTTCACCGGGCCGAATGCGAGCAATCGCATTCCCACTATAAACCTCCAGAACACGGGGACTCAGTACAGCGCGAATTGGACCCCCTGGGTCAACAAGGCCGATGATTATCAAATCCGGGATGACATTTCCTGGACCAGGGGAGCGCACCAGTTCAAAATGGGGGCGAGTTGGGCCCTCTACAAGAAAATCCAGGATGTATTCGCCAGCACCCAAGGCAACTTTGCCTTTAACGGCCTTTACAGCGGAAACGACTTCGCGGACTTCCTGCTGGGCTATGCCCAAAGTTACAGCGAAGATGCTGTCCACGATAATGGCCACTGGAACAATGTATCTTGGGCCGCATACTTCCAGGATAACTGGCGGGTTAACTCCCGACTTACGTTGAACCTTGGTCTACGATGGGACGGTGTTCCGCATACCTATGAAGCCAATCACCGCACTTCGAATTTCTACCCCAATCTCTTTGATCCCGCTGCCGCCGCGGTATTCGATTCCAGCGGCAACATCTCCCCCACCAGTCCGGGGTTAGGCACAAGTCCCAATCCCATTCTGGCTGGCTACCAATTCTACGTAAATGGGATTGGCATCGACGGCAAGAATGGCATTCCCAAAGGCTTGGTTGACAATCACTGGGCCGCCTTCGGTCCGCGTATCGGTTTTGCCTACGATCTGACCGGCGGCGGAAAGACCGTACTGCGTGGCGGCTTCGGCACCATGTATGAGCGTATTCAAGGCAATGACATGTATAACGCTGGTACCAACGTGCCGTTCAGTGCCACGGCTAATTTCAATAACGTGTCGTTGTCCGATCCTCACACCAGCCTTGCGACCGGCAGCACACTTGCTGTGCCGATCGTTGCGCCTAACATCACTGGTTTAGCCCGAGATAACTACAAACTGCCAGTTAGCTATCAATTCAGCCTAGGTCTGCAACAATCGCTTGGAGCCAGATCGGTTCTGTCCGTATCGTATGTTGGCAATCAGAACCGCCATCAGAACTACTGGATAGAGAGGAATTTGGTTCCACAGGCGGCTCTGCCCTCCCTGGTCCAGACCGGTACCTTCCTTGGCCAAAACTACAATCAACTGGTCACATATCGTGGCTACCACTCCCTTCGCTTAGCTGAAAACGGAGGCAACGCGCACTACAACTCGTTGCAAGTTGACTTGCATTCCAACATGCGCAACGGCTTGTCGGCGCAATTCGGCTACACCTATTCCAAGGCGATCGATCCAGCCACCGGCAGCGGGGGCAACGGTTACGATCTCAACAACGTCACCAACCCATATGTGGGATGGAGATTTGATAATGGCCCCTCCGTCTTCGACCGCACGCACGTTGCTTTCGTGAATTTCGTCTATGACCTACCCTTCTTCAAAAGCACGGGAAGTCGCCTGCTGAAGTCCACTCTCGGTGGTTGGCAACTGTCAGGAATTGTTACCATGCAATCGGGGGCACCCCTCAACATTGTTGCTGGCGGCACTGATGTCAGTAGCATTCTTCCCAATGGAGTGTCGGGTCGCCAGGCCGGTGCGCGACCGGACCTCGTGGCCCCAATCAGCTACCCGAAGACCAAGGTGGCAGCCGGGGTCCAGTGGTTTGATCCTAACTCGTTCGTCTCGCCCGCTCCCGGTAGCTTCGGCACGCTTGGTCACAACGCTGTTCGTGGCCCGGGTCGCGACAACTGGAACCTGGCCGTCCACAAGAGCTTCGTCTTCAGCGAGACCAGGGGCAGCGCCCTGGAATTCCGAGCCGAGGCCTACAACGCCTGGAATCACACCCAGCTCAGGGCTGACGTACAAAGCGGCAACTACGGATCCGCCGTGAACGGCAGCAACTTCGGCGTCATCACTCAGGCTTACGATCCGAGGGTCTTCCAACTCGGCTTGAGACTGACTTACTAGGTTTCGGTACAAGGTGCGCGTGCCCCGCTCACGGCGAACCTGCCGCGGGCGGGGCACTTCTCTTATGGGAAGCTGTAAAATGGTCCAACCCGAGTATCTGTCCTCGGGGTTGGCTTCAGCCGTCGGTTCCGAGCATGAGCAAGAAGTTGTTTTTGACCGTCCTCGCCATTGCATTGTCGACTACCGCAATTCCACAGTCCACAAGTCAAACAACGGCGCAGGCGCTGGAACAGCAAGGCAGATTGGCCGAGGCTGCGCAGGCGTGGAGAACAATCGCGCAGAAAAACCCGAAGGACGCTCGTGCATTCGCCAGCCTGGGAGTGGTCCTCTCAAAGCAACAGAGCTATAAAGAGGCCGCTTTCGCGTACAGGAGAGCGCTCGCACTCGATCCCACATTGCCCTCCATCCAACTGAATCTCGGACTCGCGGAATTCAAACAGGGTCATTTCGGCTCGGCCATCCCCCCGCTTAAGGCGGCCCTCCTCGCCGATCCGTCCAGCACCCAGGCTCAGACGCTGCTAGGCATCAGCTACTACGGAGCAAAACGGTTTGCCGACGCCGTCCGATATCTTGAGCCCGCCGCAAAGGCTAATCCCGAGAATACCGAACTTCATCACATGCTCGCCCAGAGCTGCCTTCAGGCGAAACAATACCAGTGCGCGTTTGAAGAATTTCGGCAGATTGTGAACAAAGATCCTAATTCCGCGCCAGCTCATATTCTCACCGGAGAAGCCTTGGACGGCTTAGGCAAAACGCCCGAAGCGATTGCAGAGTTTCAAACAGCCGCAAAGGTTTCTCCGCGCGAGCCGAATGTTTACTTCGGCTTGGGCTACCTATACTGGAAATCCAATCAGTTCGATGAAGCCGAGCGTGAATTTAAGAACCAGTTAGCGCAGGATCCGGGCAATGCTCTGGCGTTGGCCTATCTCGGTGATCTCGAGATGAAGAGATCTCACCACGAGAAAGCCCTAGCGTACCTGCGACAGGCGGTGCAATTGAGAAAGGACATCCGGATAGCGTACATGGATTTGGGGATCATCCTTGCCGAAGCGAAACAATATACGGAAGCGATCGATGCATTGCAGCGAGCGGCCGAACTCGATCCCGCGCAACCAGATGCTCACTACCGCCTCGGGCGTGTGTACCAGAACATGGGTAACAAGAGCGCTGCCCAGCGAGAGCTGAACAAAGTGCAGGAACTTCACAAAGCAGCAGATGAAGACATGGCTTCGCAAATGGCCAAGGCGGCCGGTCGCAACTCAAGTCAGTGATCCCGAAGTGTCGGAAAGTTCCGCCTCCGCCGTTCCATACCGCCCCTCCATATTAGGTCTAGCGCTATTAGCTCTGGATGAGCCCCTACTCACACGCGTGCGCGTCATGGGCTTCGAACCGGGTGCAACCCGCACTATATCGAACCGAGAGGGTGGTGCTAATGGAAGGTGTTCAAACCAGGTGAAGGCCTTGCGAGAATGGTGGCCAGGGACGGAGTTGAACCGCCGACGCCAGCCTTTTCAGGGCTGCGCTCTACCACCTGAGCTACCTGGCCACTCGCTGCAAAAGGCTCGGGCGACGGTCCCGCACGAACCTTGTTCGAAACACGCTGAACTGGATGGGAAGTGATGCCAGCAACCAGATATTCCGGAGCGTGCGGAACGTTGTCGATTATAACAACCGGGTCTGAATCCCTCAATGCTGACGCTATCCAGGGTTTGACTGCGCCAGCTGTTAAGAACTTCGCTCGCTCGCAGGGTATAGATCCACGAACTAGATGACCCTCATTCTCAAGGCTGAAACAGGGCTCGCATTCACCGGGAGCAGTGCGCGTGAGACCGGCAGGATCAGAAGATGATGTGCATCTTTGCTCAGATCGCAGAACTTAACTAATGACCGCAACGTAGCGCTTCAAGAACCACATCGGCCAGAGATAACGGCTATCTCTGGCCAATTGTTTTATACCTATTCGGGCTCTTACTTCTTCTTGGCGGAGATTTCTGCACGCAATCGTTCCTCTTGCGCTCTGAGCTCGGGAGTGAACTCAGCACCGAAATCCTCCGCCTCAAAAACAGGGCGGATTTCCACCTCCGTGCCGCCGTCAAACGGCGCGCGCTTCAGCCATTCCAGCGCCTCCTCCATCGACCTCACCTGCCAGACCCAGAAGCCGGCAATCAGCTCCTTTGTCTCGGTAAATGGGCCGTCAATGACGGTGCGCGTGGCTCCAGAAAATCTGATGCGCTTCCCTTTTTTACTTGGATGCAGGCCCTCGCCTGCCAACATGATGCCGGCCTTCACCAACTCTTCGTTGTATTTGCCCATATCACTCAAAATTTTCTGGCTTGGCATTATCCCTGCCTCTGAGTTCTTATCAGCCTTAACGATAACCATTACACGCATTTGTTTTCTCCTTTAAGAAATGAACTCTGGTGTGTCTGGAAGTTACAGATCGTCTCGCCTACCAACCGAGCGCGAGGGCTGCGCCATGTACTCTAAAAGAGTAATTCTAGGCACATGCTCTCCGGTGAGCGTTGACGATCAACAGTGCGAAACTCATTGTTATCCCCGGTTAGTGTTGGAGCGCAGCTGGTGAGAGGTTCGTCTCAATTCCCCGCGCTCTATAAGCACGTCGAGCGAGGAAGGTGAGAATCGACACTGGGCCAAACTTTTCAGAAAGGCTTTTCTTCGTCTAATCAGAGACTCTCGCACCCGGATGAACGACAGCACTCGCCTGCCATCGCGAGATCATTGAAGGGAGGGGATGCTCCACCCGCAACAATGACTTGTGCGCGAGAGTACCTAGTCTCTTTTCACTTGTCCGTAGTAGGCATCCTTGCCGTGTTTCCGGAGGAAATGCTTATCGTGGAGCCCGCGCGTGAGGGGCGGTGCGTCATGGCAGATGGACCGGGTGAAATAGGCGGTGCGAGCCAGGGATTCGAGAATCACGGCGTTATGCGCGGCTGCTCGGGCGTCGCATCCCCAAGTGAACGGCCCATGATTGACGACCAGCACGCCAGGGATGGCTGAGTAATCTATTCCACGAAAAAGTCTAACGATGGCCTCACCTGTATTCTTTTCGTAGTCGCTGGCGATCTCGTCATCGGTTAGAGGTTCTGTAACCGGCACTGGGCCATGAAAGTAATCAGCATGAGTGGTGCCGAAGCATGGAATTGCGCGCTGAGCTTGTGCCCAAGCGGTTGCGTATTCCGAGTGAGTGTGACTCACGCCCCCGATTTCGGAAAACGACTTGTAGAGCGCAAGATGGGTGGGCAAATCCGAGGACGGGCGCAAATCGCCTTCCACCGTATTGCCGCTGAGGTCCGTGATCACGAGGTGCTCAGGTCTCATCGTCTCGTAAGGAACGCCGCTGGGCTTGATGACAACCAGATGATCTTCTCGCGAGATGCCACTGGCGTTGCCGAACGTATAAAGGACCAAGCCTCGTCGAACCAGCTCCAGGTTCGCGTCTAAAACTTCCTCCCTCAGCGCGGTTAGTAACATAGTATTCCTCTCGACAACTCAGATCGGAGCGATTGGGTCGTTCTCAAAATCAGGCAAGCGACCCATCATTGTCAATCGGAGAGCGCCCAATGAGGTCATTGGCCGCCTCCCTCGTACTTCATCGCCTTGACAAGCTCACGACACGCTGAGTAACCTCGTCGCGGTGAAACGTTTCACCATCTACTACCCCATACCGTAAACAAAGAAGGCTGCCGATGGGAACTGTGGCAAAAGAAAATCTGTACCGCTGGTGCAAGATCCCGGGCCGCCAACTTGTCGGCCACCCTGACCGAAGAACTCCGTTCATGATCGTCGCAGATTCCATCGAAATGGGCCGGGTGATGGCTTTGGAGCTAGCTGGACTGGTCGAGTCTCGCAACCAGCAACAACTCTCAACGCGAGCCATAGTTCCTTGTGGCCCAAAATGCTGGTATGCGCCGTTTACGCAAGCTGTCAACGCCCGCAGCATCTCTTTGAAGAATTTGTTCGTCTTCCATATGGACGAGTGTCTGGACTGGCAAGGCCGTACACTTCCGCGCAATCATCCTTACAATTTTCGCACTTTTATGGAAGAGCATTTCTATGGAGGTATTCGAGCGGAACTGGCGGTGCCTGAAGAGCAGAGATTCTGGTTGCTGCCCGAGACGGCGGAACAAGTCAGAACCGAGATCGACAAAGCCCCGGTGGACCTCACGTTGGGCGGATGGGGACAGGATGGACACGTTGCCTACAACCAGGCTCGCCGCAATGTCTACAGTCCCATCACCCTGGACGAACTCGCACAGTCAACCATCCGAATTCAGGAAAACAACACGGATACAGTTTTGGCGTTGGCTCATCGCACTTTCGGTGGGGCATACCAATTTGTTCCGCCGATGTCCATCACTCTGGGTATTCGCGAGTGCTTCTCTGCCGCCAAAGTACGTGTGTTTAGTGACACCGGCGCCTGGAAGCAGACCGCCCTGCGAGTCGCTTTGTTCTCTGAGCCCACCACGGAGTACCCGATGACCCTTTTGCAAAACCATCCCGACGCATTGATTACCGCAACTGAAGAGACGGCAAGGCATCCCATCAGCGAAAACCCCGAGTGGGAACTGTTTTAGAACGGATCGGCATGCAGAAGCTCAGGATTGATTCCAACTCACCGTACCAGCGGGTGATCGGCGTCGGTGGGGTAGGCACCGGTGTATTTTTCAAACTTGCGGGCGACCACACGCTGGGTCGCAATGAGAGCCGTGCCGGAGAGCTGTTGGATGTCCGCGACTACTGCAAGCTGCACATTGTCCTTCACTATGTCGCCAAGCTATTGGGCGCGGGCAAACACGGTTCGGGCTTTGACATTCTTCCGCTTGCGAAAATTGGTAACGACGCTCCGGGTCGGTTTGTGTTGCATGAAATGCAGATGGTAGGCATTAACACGCGGTTTGTTGAACCCCTGTCCGGCAAACCCACACTTTTTAGTGTGTGTTTTCAATATCCGGACGGCGCCGGTGGAAATATAACCACGAACAATTCAGCTGCGGCTGAGCTCAGATCTTCAGACTTGAATAAGGTAAAGCAACTCCTTCAAGCCGACGGCCAGCAAACTATCGCGCTGTCAGTGCCAGAAGCTCATCTCTCAACAAGACACGAGTTCCTGCGGATTGCACGTGAAGCAGGAGCCTTCTGCGCGGCGTCATTCGTCTCCGCAGAAATTGCCGAGGCAAAAGCATCTGGCATGCTTTCCTTGTTAGACTTGATCGCAGTCAACGAATCGGAAGCGGTGGAACTGCTGGGATTTTCTTTTCCAGCAGATAAGCCGGAGTCG
>Ga0207657_10003365_pt1 | contig 17090 bp, 20 predicted proteins | sample KBSC33metaG_FD_184316 | JGI IMG/M metagenome (GOLD analysis project Ga0207657, IMG submission 184316) | Corn rhizosphere microbial communities from Kellogg Biological Station, Michigan, USA - KBS C3-3 metaG (SPAdes) (version 2) | ecosystem: Host-associated > Plants > Roots > Rhizosphere > Soil ... | reverse complement strand
CAGGAATCGGCGCGGTCGGCGCGTGGCGGTGCGGGGAGGAAGACGCGCAGCATCGGCGGGAGTTTACGGGAACGCGCAGTGCAATGCAGGCACCTGCGGGGCAATGCAGGTACCTCCCGGGCAATGCAGGTACCTGCCGGGGCAATGCAGGCACGCGCCGGGGCAATGCAGGCACCTGCCGGGACAATGCAGGCAAGCGCCGGGCGCTCGCGTCCTATTCGATCGTCTGCCAGACGATCGACGCCGATGCGTTGTCGCGCCGGATCAGCGCATGGGCCTGCGCGATCGTTTCTCCCTGCCGCGCGCGAACGCTCACGAAAAAATAGCCGGTGGAAACCGAGATCAGGTCGGGGTCGATCACCGCGACCCCGGTGGGAAGCCGCCCGCGAAAGTCTTCCAGCGAGGCAAACGGATGCTCGTTGCGGCTCGCCACGAGTGCGCCGAGTGCGCCGGCGTCGATGTTGTCGAGCAGCGCCGCGAGCACTTCGGGCGCCGCGGTGTTGACGTTGACCGGCGCGCCGGGCGGCAGGCTCGTCACGAACGGAGCGATGCGCGCCAGCGCCGGCACGGTCATTCCGCGTACGAGCGCGAGCTCCTCGATGCGCGTCGCGGGCCCGTTCGCTGCGAGCGACGCATCTGCTTCACCGAGGTACCACGCGTCCTCGGCGCCGCCTTGCTGCGGCACGTTATCCGCGTCGACCCAATCGACGATGGCTGCAAGCGTCGTTTCCGGTATCCCGAGCGCGGCGAAAAGGCGTGTGAAGCGCCGGCGCTCGAGCGGCCCATGCGCAGTCGCGAGCTCGTTCACGTTCAGCATCGCCTGCGCGTCGACGATCCGGCCTTCGACGTCGCCGTTCTCGACGGGCGTGGCGGGCAGCGGCAGCGCCCACGGCTCGCCGAGATGATCGATGCCGCGCGCATCGGCATCGACGATCGCGCGCGCCCATTGGAGGCCGGCGAGGGCGATCGATTGCGCTTCGACCTGATCGCGCCGATGGTCGACCTCGGCCAGCCACTGCGACTGCGCCGTAGCGACGGATACGGCAACGGCCGCAGCGAGCGCCGCGATCAGCATGGCGATGATCAGCGCGAGCCCTTGCTGCGTTGCGCGTGCGCCGAGGTGCGCCGAAATGGCGGCGGGCGTCATTGCAGCGCGAGCCAGCGCTCGATCACACTGCCGTCGGCCAGCTCGACGTCGACGCGAACGCCGCGCGGGATGCCGTCGACGCCCGAAGGCGGCCAGCGCTCGGTCCAGCGCGCATCGGCGCCGAGTTGCAGCACGCGAAAGCGGGTGATTCCGTCGACCAGCGCGTACGTGGCCGGGTCGCGCGTGGCGACGTTGTCGAGTCGCGGCCAGTACAGGAGCTCGATGCGGCCATCGCGCAGCCGATAGCCGATGCGCTGCCCGCCGCTGTCCGGCTCGTCGATCGCATCGGGACCCGCGCGCGTGAAGACGAGCGTGGTGTTGCCTGCCGCATCGATCGGGCCCGCCAACCATGCGGGCTCCACGACGCTGCCGTGACGGACGCTGCGTGGAATCGCCTTGCGCATGTCCGCTTCCATCCGCGTCATCAGCGCGTCGAGGCGGCGCCAGCGCGCACTTTCGCTCGCCAGGCGCGCTTCGCTGTCGGTCATGGCCGCCGTCGCTCGCCATGCGATCGTCGCGACGATCGCCAGGATCGCGACGGCAACGAGCGCCTCGACGAGCGTGAAGCCGCCAGCGCGCCGCTCAGCGATGCCCATTGCCGAGGTAGCCCACGAGCCTCGCGAGCGCGTAATCGGGCACGCCGGGCTCGGAAACAATGATTTCGATTCTGCGGAACGCCGGATTCGGCGTATCGCTCACCGTCTCCCGCCACGCGAGAAGGGTGCCCGCCTGCGTCTCGTCGCCGCTGGCGACCCCGCGCGCGGGCCACGGATCGGCCAGCTGCGCCTGCGCAAGCCGGTTCTGCGCCACCCACAGCGCGAGCGTGCGCATCTTGAGCGAAGTAGCGCCATCGGCGCTTTGCGCGACCGCACGCATGCCGGCGGTCAACGCGACGGCAAGAATGGCGAGCGCGACCAGCACTTCGATCAGCGTGAACGCGCGAGCGCTGCGCATCACGAGCCGTTCGGGTCGGGGCCGGCGATGGACGCGCGATTCAACGGGTCGAGCGCGATGACCGTGCGAAAGCGCGGCGTCGCGAGCGCGAACGCGAATGGCTCGTTGCGTCCGGACGCACGCAACGGCACGATCGCGTTCGACGCGATGCTGCGCCCGGCGTAGGCCAGTGCCATCGCCTCGACCGGTGAAGCCAGCGCATGGGCACGAAGCACGTCGTCGTCCGCGAGAACGACCCAGCGGTCGTTCGCGGCGTCGCGGCGCCAGTAGCGAAGGACACGACCGTCCGCCGATACGCCGAGCATCTCGTTTCGCCATTGCGCGCGCGCCGCCGCATATTCGAGGGCGCCGGCGAAGCTGCGCGCCTCGCGCGCCGAGGCGTCGCGTTCTCCCGGATCGACGAGCGCAATCGCAAGTCCCGCGACGATGCCGAGGATGACGATGACCACGAGGATCTCGACGAGCGTGAACGCCCGCGTCCTCGAGACCGGCGAGGGGGACGTCACCGACCGATTTCCCGCACGCGACGCTTCGGACGCCACCCGTCTCGGGAACCGATCGCTCACGCGCTCAGAGGTCCCACGAACCGATATCGGCGTCCGCACCCGTGCCGCCGGCCGCACCGTCGGCGCCGTAGGTGAACACGTCGACGTCGCTTTTGAGACCGGGATTCAGGTATTGGTATGGCCGGCCCCACGGATCGAGCGGGACCTTTTCGAGATACCCGCCCGGCTTCCAGTTCGGGGGTAGCGGCGGCTCGGTGGGCCGGGTGGCGAGGGCTGCCAAGCCCTGCTCGGTCGTGGGGTAGCGCTGATTGTCGAGGCGGTAGAGCTTGAGTGCCTGGCGGATCGCGCCGAGATCGGTCTTCGCTGCGACGATGCGCGCATCGTCGGTGCGCGACAGGACACTCGGCACGACGAGTGCTGCGAGCACGCCGAGGATCACGATCACGACCATGATCTCGATCAGCGTGAAGCCCCGCGCGCGCGGACCGCCGGGCGCCCGCCGCCGGTGCATGGCGCCGCGTTTGCGGAGCGAACGGCGCGGCGCGAGTGCAATCATCGGCCCATTATAATCGGCCATGTCGTCGCGCGATGCGCCACCCGCGGGCGCTCCGCTCATTCCACGCGCCACTCGATTGCATGCGCAAGTCCCGTGTCGCCACCTTCGTTGCCCTGCTGCTCGTCGCTGCGCTGGCCGCCGCGGCGGCGATCGGTTTCGCGCTGTATCGCAAGCCGCTTGCGCTGCCGAACACGCCGTTCGACTTCGAGGTTCGCGCCGGCGCGTCGCTTGCGAGCGTCGCGCGATCGCTGCAAGCGGCCGGCGTCCTGCCGCACGCGTTCGCGCTGACCGCGCTTGCGCGGGTGATGCACGTCGATCGCGCGATCAAGGCAGGCAGCTACGAGATCGAGCAGGGGATCACGCTTCCGGAGCTGCTCGCGAAGCTCACCCAGGGCGACGTGACGCAGACCGCGATCACGATCGTCGAGGGCACGACGTTCGAACAACTGAAGCGCGCGCTGGACGAGAACCCCGACGTCGCGCATCAGTCGGAGGGCCTCTCCGATGCAGAGCTGCTCGCCCGCCTCGGCGCGGCAGAGCCCGCGCCGGAGGGCCTGTTCTTTCCCGACACGTATTACTTCGCCGCCGGCACAAGCGACATCGCGGTGCTGAAGCGCGCCTACCGCGCGCTGCACGCGAGGCTCGACGCGGCATGGTCGCGCCGCGCGGCCGACCTGCCGCTCGCGTCGCCCTACGAGGCGCTCATCCTCGCATCGCTCGTCGAGAAGGAGACCGGGCGTGCGGAGGATCGGCCGCTGATCGCCTCGGTGTTCATCAACCGGCTCGCGCGCGGCATGCGCCTGCAGACGGATCCCGCGGTCATCTACGGCATCGGGCAGCGCTTCGACGGCAACCTGCGCAAGCGCGACCTCGAGGCCGATTCGCCGTACAACACGTACGTGCGCACGGGGCTGCCTCCGACGCCGATCGCGCTCGCGTCGCAGGCGTCGCTCGACGTCGTCGTCAATCCGCCGGTCACGCCGTACCTGTATTTCGTTTCGCGCGGCGACGGCACATCGCAGTTCTCGGCGAACCTGATCGAGCACAATCGCGCCGTGTCAAAATACCAGCGCGGCGGACGTTGACCGAAAGTCGTCATTGCACGCCGGACCTTCGCCGAACGACACTCTTGCCCGATCAACGCACCCGCGGCCGCTTCATCACGCTCGAAGGCATCGATGGCGCGGGCAAGAGCACGCATGCGCGCTTTCTCGCCGAGGCGCTCGTCGCGCGCGGCAAACGCGTCGTCGCCACCCGCGAGCCCGGCGGCACGTCGGCCGGTGAAGCCATTCGCGAATGGCTGCTGCACGGCGCGATGAGCCACGACACCGAGGCGTTGCTGATGTTCGCGGCGCGGCGCGAGCACGTCGCACAGGTCATCGAGCCGGCGCTCGCCCGCGGCGATATCGTGCTGTGCGACCGGTTCACCGACGCCACCTATGCGTACCAGGGCGCGGGGCACGGCGTGTCGCTCGCGATGATCGACGCGCTCGCCGCGTGGGTCCACGGGCATTGCAACCCCGAGCTGACGCTGCTCTTCGACGTTCCCGGCGAGGTGTCGCGCGAGCGGCTCGCGCGCATGCATGCGAAGGGCAAGGCAGCGGACAAGTTCGAGCGCGAAACATCCGGCTTCTTCGCGCGGGTGCGCGACGGCTATCTCGCCCGCGCCGCCGCCGAGCCTGCACGCTTTCGCATCATCGATTCGACCCGCCCGGTGGCCGAAGTGCGCGCCGAGCTTCGCGGCATCGTCGACGCGCTGTGACGCGGGACGGCGAAGGCGTGCCGGACGGGCTTGCGCAATCGCCGCTGCCCTGGCAGCACGACGTCGTCGCCTCGCTGCTGTCGCGTCGCAGTCAATGGCCGCACGCGCTGCTCGTGACCGGTCCTGCGGGCATCGGCAAGCGGATGCTCGCGCAAGCGATCGCCCGTGCGCTGCTCTGCGAAGCGCCTCGGGCGGGCGGTGCCGCATGCGGCGAGTGTGCGAGCTGCCGCTACGTGGCGGCCGCGCAGCATCCCGATCTGCGGACGATCGAGCCGATCGAGATCGACGATGACGGCGACGCAAGAATCGTCGAGTGGATTGCGGTCGAGCGTATCCGCGCCCTCACGCGCTGGGCCGCCATCACGAGTCATCGCGGTGGCGCGAAAGTCGCACTCATCGTTCCGGCCGAGCGCATGAGTGAAGCGGCGGCCAACGCGCTGCTGAAGACGCTCGAGGAGCCGCCCGACGGCACCTGCTTCCTGCTCGTGTCGAATCTGCCCGGACGATTGCCGGCGACGATTGCGAGCCGCTGCCAGCGAATCGTCGCGCCGCGTCCGACGCCTGCGCAGGCCCGCGCCTGGCTGATGCAGCACGGCACGCACGACCCCGACGCGCTGCTCGCCCAGGCGCACGGCGCGCCGCTGCGCGCGTTGGCGCTGGCCGATCCCGCGTACCAGGGCGAGCGAAGTGCATGGATACGCGCGTTCGCCGCACCGGCGAAGCTCGAAGTCGCGGGAATGGGAGCGCGAATCGACGCGGCGCCGCGCGACCAGCGGAAGGACCGGCTCGCGGGCGTGATCGACTGGCTGCTCGGGTGGTGTGCCGACCTTGCCCGCGTGCGCGCCGGGGCCGCGCCGTCCGAGAACGTGGCGTTCGAAGGCGCGCTGCGCGAGCTCGCGCGGTCGGTGGCACCGCCGGCGCTCTTTCGATATCATCGCCAACTGCTGCGCCAGCGGGCCTTGCTTGCTCATCCGCTGTCACCGCGTCTCGTCGCCGAGGCGCTCATCATCGATTACCGCGCATTGTTTGGGTGACCATGGCCGACAAGATTCCTGGACCGACACCGGCACTCGCCCGCCCAGGCGTGCTGTCGCTCAACATCCGCGAAAAGGCGGCGCTCTATGCGGCGTACATGCCGTTCCTGAAAGGTGGCGGCATCTTCATTCCCACGTCGCGCCCGTACACGCTCGGCGAGGAAGTGTTCATGCTGCTGTCGCTGATGGACGACCCGAACCGCATTGCCGTGCAGGGCAAGGTCGTCTGGATCACGCCCGACGGCGGGCAGGGCAACCGCACGCAAGGCATCGGGGTGCAGTTCACGCTCGACGATACCGGCGCGGCGGCGAAGGCGACGATCGAGCGCATCCTCGGCGAGCACCTCGCGTCGACGCGCGCAACCCATACGATGTAGGCAGGAGTCAGAAGGCAGGGGACAGAAGTCAGCCAGCGCGCGCCGAGCCGAGCGCCGCCACAGGCGCTCTGTTCTCTGACTTCTGGCTTCTGACTTCTGACTCCTGACATGTTCGTCGATTCGCACTGCCATCTCGATTTCCCGGAACTGCGCGACGACCTGCCGCAGGTGCTCGACGCGATGCGCGACGGCGGCGTCACGCACGCGCTTTGCATCGGCGTCGAGATGGGCGCATGGCCGGCGGTGCACGCGCTTGCGCTCGGGCATGCGAACCTGTATGCGAGCGTCGGCGTGCATCCGGACTACGAGGATTTGGAGGAACCCGGCATCGGCCTCCTGGTCGCACGCGCGCATGAGCGGAAGGTCGTCGCGATCGGCGAGACCGGACTCGACTATTTCCGCCGCAGCGGCGACCTCGAATGGCAGCGCGCGCGGTTTCGCACGCATATCCGGGCGGCGCGCGAAGCCGGCCGGCCGCTGGTCATCCACACGCGCGCGGCCGCCGACGACACACTCGCGATCATGCGCGAGGAGCGCGCAGCCGACGCCGGCGGCGTCATGCACTGCTTCACCGAGACCTGGGACGTGGCTCAGCGCGCGATCGATCTCGGCTTTTATATCTCGTTCTCCGGAATCGTGACCTTTCGCAATGCAACGGCACTGAAGGACGTGGCGAGACAGGTTCCGCTTTCGCGGATGCTGATCGAGACCGACAGCCCGTATCTCGCGCCCGTGCCGCATCGCGGCAAGCGCAACCAGCCGGCGTGGGTGCGTCATGTTGCCGAAGAGATCGCCGCACTGCGCGAGGTGCCGCTCGAAGCGGTCGCGCAGGCCACGTCCGACAATTTCTTTCGCCTTTTCGGGATCCGGCGCGATGACGATTGACCGCACGAGACGCCGCGTGCTGGCGACGGTGTGGCTCTGTGCGCTGCCGCTTGCCGCGGTGGGCGAGCCGCTTCTCGACGAGCTCGCGCTTGCGGTCGAGAACGATCGCGTCGACGAGGTGAAGAAGCTTCTTGCGCGCGGCATGGACGCCGATTCGGTCGGCGCGAACGGCGAGCCGATGCTCTGCATCGCGGCGCGCAACGGCTACGCACAGACGGCGCAGGCGCTGCTCGCGTCGAAGGCGCACCCGAACATGCCGAACGCGTATGGCGATACGCCGCTGATGCTCGCGGCGCTGGGCGGGCATCTCGATACCGCCAAGGTGCTGCTGGCCGGTGGCGCCGACGTGAATCGGCGCGGCTGGACGCCGCTCATCTACGCGGCAACCGGCGGTCACGATGAGGTCGCCACGTTCCTGCTGCTGCACGGCGCCGACATCGATGCGCAGTCGCCGAACGGCACCACGGCACTGATGATGGCCATCCACGAGCACCATCCCGACACGGCGCGGCTGCTCATCGCGCGCGGGGCCGATGTTTCGCTGCGCAACCAGGATGGCGCCACCGCGCTTTCGTGGGCGATTCGCGGCAACGAGAACGATACGGTGAAGGAGCTGCGCCGCGTCGGTGCGCGCGAGTAGGCGACGCGTCAGCGACCGCGTGCGGCACGCCGCTGCCGCGCCGTCTTTGCGTCGCATACGAGCGGGCGCGTGATTTCGACGCGATCACCTTCGCGAAGCAGCGTGTCGTGACCGACGCGGCGGCCGAAGACCGCGCAAGCGAGACGCCCGCAGGTCACGTCGTCAACGAGACCGAGGCCCGACTGCGCGACGGCATCGCGGACGCTCGCGCCGTGCGGCAGATCGAGCGTGACCAGCGCCTGCTGCGCGACGTCGGCGAAGGCGACCTGCACGCGCACGTCAGTTCCGCCGGGACGCCCCAAGGGACTGACTGCGCCCCCTTGGTGGCAGCGAGCAGAGCGAGCGCGGGGGTCGTTTCATCAGTTGCGCCGGGCCGCCCCAAGAGACTGACTGCGCCCCGTTGAGGGCAGCGAACAGTTGGTCATCCTGGCCGCACACTTTCGGCACGCTTGACGAACGCGTCGATGAACGTGTTCGCGATGTGGCTGAACACGGGGCCGATGACACGGTCGAGCAGGCTCGTCGCGAACTCGTACGTGAGATCGAATTCGACCTTGCAGCCCTGTTCCGACAGCGCGATGAAGCGCCATTCGCCATGCAGGTGACGAAACGGGCCGTCCTTCAGCGTTACCACGATCGAGCGCGGCGGGTCGTTCACGTTGGTCGTCGTGAAGTGCGCGCGCACGCCGTGATAGTCGATGTCGATCCGGGCGGTCTTGCGGTTTTCGCCCTGCTCGAGCACCTGGGTGCCGCCGCACCAGGGCAGGAACTGCGGATAGAGATCCACGCGGTCGACGAGCTCGAACATCTGCGCGGCAGCGTACGGCACGAGCACGCTCTTCTTCACCGACCGCATGGCGGATTCCGGGGAGGCGCGCAGCGCGGGCTCGCCGCTGCGTTGCACGTAGAATGCACGGACAGCAGGTAACGGCGCAGCGCGTCAGTGAGCATTGCAATGAGCATCGTCGAGAACCGGAAGGCCTTTCACGACTATTTTATCGAGGAGCGCTTCGAGGCCGGGATTGCGCTCGAAGGCTGGGAAGTGAAGGCGATCCGCGGCGGTCGCGCGAATCTCAAGGAGGCGTATGTGGTCGTCAAGGACGGAGCGCTCATGCTGATCGGCGCGCATATCGCGCCGTTGACGACGGCGTCGACGCACGTTACCCCGGATCCGACCCGCACGCGGCGCCTTCTCATGCATCGCGAGGAAATCAACCGGCTGATCGGCAAGGTCGAGCGTGCAGGCTACACGCTGACGCCGCTCGACCTTCATTACACGAAGGGCCGCGTGAAGCTCGCCGTCGGGCTCGCGAAGGGCAAGAAGCAGCACGACAAGCGCGCGGCGATCAAGGAGCGCGAATGGAACCGCGAGCAGCAGCGGCTGCTCCGGCAGTAAGCGCCACCCAAGACGCGAACTACGCGCCCTCCGGGGTCGGCGCAGCGGCACCGACCGTTGCGCGGGCGGCGATGCGTCCGCTGCGCACGGCGGCCTCGAGTGTCGCCGGGAACGCCTCGTACGCGTAGTCGCCTGCGAGGCCGACCCGGTCGACGAGACGCCCGCACGAGGGCCGCGCGAGACCGGGCACGCACGCATACGTTGCCCGCTTCTCCTCGATTACGCGCGACCACACGAGCGGTGCCAGGTCGGGTGCAAGACGGCGCAGCTGGCCGTCGGTGGCGCCGACGAGCGCCGCGTGATCGAGCCCGCTATGCGGGCCCCGCGCGCTGATCACGACCGAGACGAGCGAGCGCATCGACGCGCGCGTCCCCGACGCGGCGGCGCGTTCGAGGATATCGGAACGATCGAAGATCCACTGTCCGGGCGCGTCGTCGAGACGCAGCAGCCCGCGCGGCAACGCGCGTGGTGCCGCGTAGCCGAGATACACCGTGGTGATCGGCTCGTAATCGAAGCGGGCAACGGAAGCCAGCGCCTGCGCGATCGGAGCGTGGTCGCGCTCGACGCCCGGGGCGAACGCCGAAGCGAGTTGATGCGGACCGACGGCGACGACGACCGCATCGGCACGGGTGGTTTCGCCCGACGCTTCGAGGAGCACGCCATCCGCATCGATGCCCCGGATTCGCGTTCGTGTCGAGCGCTGCACCGGATGACCATGCGCCGCGAGCCAGCGCGCCGCCGCTTCAGGCACCGCCTCGGCGAGGCCTTCGCGCGGCAGGACGAGCGACGTTGCGCGTGCGCCGGTGCCGAACGTTTCGCGCAGGATGTTGAGGAACACCTGCGCCGACGCGCGCGCAGGCGGCGTGTTGAGCGCGGCTAGGCAAAGCGGATGCCACAGATCGTCGCGGACGCCGGCCGGGGCGTCCGCAAGCAGTTCGGCAACCGTGACGTTCGGTGCGCATCGCCAGCCGTTGCGCCGTTGCCGCGCGAACCACCGAATGGTGGCGATGCGCGCAGCGATCGGCAGGCCGCGCGCGCGGACGAGGCCCGCCAGCAGCGCAAGCGGTGCCGGCGCGTGGCGGGTCGAAAGCGACAGCGCGTTGCGCTGCGTGCGGGCGAACGGGCGCAGCGCGAGGGGTTCGATCGTCCATGCGGACGAGGTTCCGTCGCGAATCGCGGCCGCAAACGCGAGCGTCTCGGTGTAAGCCCCGAGCAGCAGATGCTGGCCGTTGTCGAGCGGCAATCCGTCGCGCACGACCGCGCGTGCGCGGCCACCGAGCGCGATCGCCGCTTCGTGCAATTCCACCGCGTGTCCTAATCGCGCAAGCTCGACGGCGGCAGCGCAGCCCGCCCAGCCTCCGCCGATGACGACGACGCGCCTGGGACGGCCCGGCGCGCTCATTGAACGATCCTCCGCGCTTCGCGCTGCGGGGCTGATTCGCGCCTGGGACGGCCCGGCGCGCTCATTGAACGATCCTCCGCGCTTCGCGCTGCGGGGCTGATTCGCGCTGGGGACGGCCCGGCGCGGTCATTGAACTCCCCTTCGCGCTTCGCGCTCCGGGGCTGATTCGCGCTTGGGGCGGCCCGGCGCGCTCATGCCCGCCAGGCGGCGCGCGTCGCGATCCACAGCTTGCGCAGCGGCGTCAGCGCGATGCGCCGGTCGAGCACGCGGTAGCCGTCGCGCGCGATCTCGTCGAGAAGCGTGCGGTAGATGGCCGCCATAGCGAGACCGGCACGTTGTGCATGACGATCGCGTGCGGGCAGTGCCGCGAATGCCGCGTCGTACCAGGCGCGCGCGCGTTCGGTCTGGAAGCGCATGAGATCGACGAACGCCGGCGACGAGCGCGCGCGCAGAACGTCCGACGCGGCCACGCCGAAGCGCGCGAGCTCGTCCTGCGGCAGGTAGATGCGGCCGCGGCGAGCGTCTTCGCCGACGTCGCGGATGATGTTCGTCAACTGGAAAGCGACGCCGAGCTTGCGCGCATAAACGAGCGTCGACGGATCGGCGTAGCCGAAGATCGTGGCCGACATGAGACCCACGACACCCGCGACGCGATCGCAATAGGTCTCGAGCTCGGCGAAATCGACGTAACGGACCTTCTCGAGGTCCATCTGCATGCCGTCGATCACCGTCAGCAGGTGCGACTGCTCGAGGCCGTAACGCTCGACGGCCGTCGCCAGCGCAAGTGCCACCGGGTGCTGCGGCTTCCCCGCGAAGATCGCGTCGACTTCGGTGCGCCACCACGCGAGCTTCACGCGAGCGACGTTCGGGTCGGACACTTCGTCGACGATGTCGTCGACCTCGCGGCAATACGCATAGAGCGCGCTGATGGCGGCGCGCCGCGGCGGCGGCAGCAGCCGGAAGCTGTAGTAGAAGCTCGAACCGCTTTGCGCAACTTTGCGTGCGCAGTATTCGTCCGGCGTCATGCCGCGCGCACCGCGGCGGGGGGCGCGAGCATGCGCAGTGCGAGCAGCGCCCAGTCGCGCTTGCCGAGGACGGGCCGCTGCGTGAAAACGTCGCCGCGCACGGCGTCGATGCGCTCGAGCACGCGCATGCCGCCGGCGATCACGGCGGCAAGCTCGAGTCCGAGCCGCCAGGGCAGGCGCCGGATCAGCGGGCGGCCCGACACGAAGAGCGCCCGCGTGCGAGCGGTCTCGAATGCCATCAGCCGCGAGAAGGGCTCGTCGCATACGCCGTTGGCGATGTGCGAGAGCGGCACGCCGAAGCGGTCGAGATCCTCGAGGGGCAGGTAGAGCCGTGTGTCCTTGCGCCAGTCGATGGCCACGTCCTGCCAGAAGTTCGCAAGTTGCAAAGCCGTGCAGATCGCATCGCTTTCGGCGAGCGCCTGCGCCTCATCGATTTGGTACATCGCGAGCAGCAGGCGGCCGACGGGATTGGCCGAGCGGCGGCAGTAGTCGAGCACGTCGGCGAACGCCGGATAGCGCGTGACGTCGACGTCCTGGCCGAACGCGGACAAGAGGTCGCGCAAGAGCGCGATCGGCAGATGATGCCGGCGCACGGCGCCCGCGAGTTCGGTGAACGGGGCCGCGGCCGGTGTTTCGCCGCGTTCGATGGCGTCGAGACCGCGCGAAAACGCGTCGAGCGCAGCATGGCGCTCGGCGGGCGTCGCGGCGCCTTCGTCGGCGATGTCGTCGGCCGCCCGTGCGAAGCGGTAGATGGCGATGACCGCGGCACGGTAGCGCGCCGGCACGAGCACGGACGCAACGGGGAAGTTTTCGTAGTGGCCGACCGACAAGCGACGATCCGGTGAAAGCGGACGGGCCCGGCGCGAAGCAGCGCGAGCTGCCTGGCGAGCGCGAGCCCGGTCGGCTATACTAGCCGATTCTCTTCTCGCGGCCGTCCGCAGTCGCGAAAGTGGCGGAATTGGTAGACGCACCAGCCTTAGGAGCTGGCGGGGCAGCCCATGGGGGTTCGAGTCCCCCCTTTCGCACCAGATCGGATTCCTTCTCGCATGCAGACCACACTCGAAACGCTCGGCGCACTCGAACGCCGTTTGAACGTTGCAGTACCGCTCGCCGAGATCGAGGGCGAGGTGAAGAAGCGCCTGTCGCGCCTTGCACGCACGGCGAAGGTCGCGGGCTTTCGCCCGGGCAAGGTGCCGCTGCGCATGCTCGACCAGCAGTACGGCCCGCAGGTGCGCTCCGACGTCATCACCGAGCGCGTTCAGTCGACGTTCAACGACGCGGTGCGCGCACAGAACCTGCGCGTTGCCGGCGTGCCGCGCATCGAGCCGCGTCACGGCGACGCGCCGGCCGCCGACGCGCTGCAGTTCTCCGCCGTGTTCGAGGTTTATCCGGACGTGAAAGTCGGTGATGTGGCGGCTATCACGGTATCGCGGCCTCGTGCAGAGGTGACGCCGGCGGATGTCGACCGTACGCTCGACGTGCTGCGCAAGCAGCGCACCACGTACGCGCCGGTGGAGCGTGCCGCGCAGGGCGGCGACCGTGTGCAGGTCGATTTCACCGGCACGATCGACGGTGTCGAGTTTCCCGGCGGGCAGGCCAGGAATTTTCCGATCGTTCTCGGCGAGGCACGCATGCTGCCCGAGTTCGAGGCTGCGGTCACCGGGATGAAAGCGGGCGAAACGGTGGAGTTCGACCTCACGTTTCCGGCCGACTATCACGGCCGCGAAGTCGCGGGCAAGACCGCGCACTTTTCGCTTGCCGTCACGGGGGTCGAGGCGCCTCACTTGCCGACGCTCGACGCCGATTTCGTGAAGGCATTCGGCATTGCAAGCGGCGAGATCGACGACCTGCGGCGTGAAGTCGAGGCCAATCTCAAGCTCGAGTTGAAGCGCAAGATCGAATCCAGCGTGAAGGCACAGGCATTGCAAGGCCTGCGCAAGCAGGCGAGCTTCGCCCTTCCGAAAGCGCTCGTCGACAGCGAAGCGCAGTTGCTGCGCGAGCGGGCGCTCGCGAACCTCCGCGAGCAGCAGAACGTCAAAGCGGAAGGGCTCGACGTGTCGGTCGACTTGTTCCGCCCTCAAGCCGAGGAGCGCGTTGCGCTCGGGCTCATCATCGGCGAGCTCGTGCGCAGCGAGAACCTGCACGCCAAGCCGGAGCAGGTGCGCGCGCTGGTGACCGAAACGGCGCAGACTTACGAGCAACCCGAGGCGGTGGTCCGTTGGCATTACGAAAAGCCCGAGCGGCTGCGCGATTTCGAGGCGATGGTGCTCGAGCAGAACGTCGTCGACTGGGTACTGGCACGCGCGAAAGTCACCGACGAGCCGGCGACCTTCGAGCAGCTGATGGCGCCGCAGAGCGCCGCCGCCTGATCTTCTCCGTTCGCCGGGCGGCGCTTGACGATCCGGCGTCGAAGACCCATCTTCGTGTGTTCCACGGCATGCTGCGCGGAATGATCGCGCGACCCGGCCGGTTGACACTCCTAACGAAAGCATCCAAACCCTATGGAACAACCTCAAGGCCTCGGCCTGATCCCGATGGTGATCGAGCAGAGCGGACGCGGCGAGCGCGCGTACGACATCTACTCGCGGCTGTTGAAGGAACGCGTCGTGTTCCTGGTCGGGCCCGTCAACGAGGCGACGGCCAACCTCGTCGTCGCGCAAATGCTGTTCCTCGAATCCGAGAACCCCGACAAGGACATTCACTTCTACATCAACTCGCCCGGGGGCTCGATCGCCGCGGGGTTCGCTGTGTACGACACGATGCAGTTCATCAAGCCCGACGTGTCCACGTTGTGCGTCGGGATGGCCGCGTCGATGGGCGCATTCCTGCTCGCCGCGGGCGCCAAGGGCAAGCGCTTCGCGCTGCCCAATTCCGACGTGATGATCCACCAGCCGCTCGGCGGCTTCCAGGGCCAGGCCTCGGACGTCGAAATCCATGCCAAGTACATCCTGAGCCTGCGCCAGCGGCTCAACGTGCTGATGGCCACACATACGGGCAAGCCCGTCGAGCAGATCGCCCGCGACACCGAGCGTGACAATTTCCTCACGGCCGAGCAGGCCCGCGACTATGGGATCGTCGATAAAGTGTTGCAAAAGCGACTCTTACCCGAGTAAAGTCAACCGAATTCACGAGGTGCTGCGTTAATGGCCGAAAAATCCTCATCCGGCGACAAGCTCCTTTACTGCTCGTTCTGCGGCAAGAGCCAGCACGAGGTCCGCAAGCTGATCGCGGGCCCGTCGGTGTTCATCTGCGACGAGTGCATCGAGCTTTGCAATGACATCATCCGCGAGGAGGGCACCGGCAGCGAAACCGCGCGCGCCGATCGCAGCAAGCTGCCCACGCCGCACGAAATCCGGCAGATCCTCGACCAGTACGTGATCGGCCAGGAGCCGGCGAAGAAGATCCTCTCGGTCGCCGTCTACAACCACTACAAGCGGCTCGAATCGGGCGGCAAGGACGACGAGGTCGAGCTCGCGAAATCGAACATCCTGCTGATCGGGCCCACCGGATCGGGCAAGACGCTGCTCGCGCAGACACTCGCGCGGCTGCTCGACGTGCCGTTCGTCATCGCCGATGCCACGACGCTCACCGAAGCCGGCTACGTCGGCGAGGACGTCGAGAACATCATCCAGAAGCTGTTGCAGAAGTGCGATTACGACATCGAGAAGGCGCAGCGCGGGATCGTCTATATCGACGAAATCGACAAGATCTCGCGCAAGAGCGACAACCCGTCGATCACGCGCGATGTCTCCGGCGAGGGCGTGCAGCAGGCGCTTCTGAAGCTGATCGAAGGCACGATCGCCAGCGTGCCGCCGCAGGGCGGGCGCAAGCATCCGAACCAGGAATTCGTGCAGGTCGACACGACCAACATCCTGTTCGTCTGCGGCGGCGCGTTCGACGGGCTCGAGAAGATCATCCGCCAGCGCACCGCGAAAACCGGGATCGGCTTCGGCGCCGAGGTGGCCTCGCCCGACGATCGGCGCAGCATGACGATCCTGCTGCGCGGCACCGAGCCCGAGGACCTGATCAAATTCGGGCTGATCCCCGAATTCGTCGGCCGGCTGCCGGTGGTGGCCACGCTCGACGAGCTCGACGAGGCGGCGCTGATCCAGATCCTGGTCGAGCCCAAGAACGCGCTGATCAAGCAGTACCACAAGATGTTCCGGATGGAGGGCGTCGAGCTCGAGATCCGCGAGCTCGCATTGCGCGCCATCGCCCGCAAGGCACTGGCGCGCAAGACCGGCGCACGGGGCCTGCGCTCGATCCTCGAGCAGGTGCTCCTCGACGTCATGTACGACCTGCCGTCGATGTCCAACCTCGCACGCGTCGTCGTCGACGAGTCGACGATCGCCAACGACGGCAAGCCGCTGCTGATGTTCGCGGATACGGCGAAAGTGGCGGCGTCCGCGAAGTAGCGTCAATGCATCACGCCGGTCGCCGAGCGCGGCTTCGGTGAGCCGATCGTCGCCGCGCCGGCCTGACGGCGCTCGATCGAGCGTCGATTGCGTCGACGATCGATTAGCGCGACCGGAACCCTTTGCCGGATCAAGCTGTTAGCGACTGATCGGCCCATCCGGGCGGCGGTTCGTCAGCCCGCGGGGCGGGCGCAGGAATTCGCCGCGGCGCCCGGTGCCTAAGCCCGCAAGCCGATGGCGCCGGCGTGCCGTTTGTAGGAATGTCAATCCGATGGCCAGCCCGCGGGCCGCACCGGGTACCCTGTTCCTTGAAGGCCCCCCCGGCGGCCCCATGTTGACCGATACTCTCCCACCCGAGGCACGAATGCCCAACGATACATCCCTCCCGCCTGGCGTCACCACGCTGCCGCTTCTTCCGCTGCGCGACGTCGTCGTCTTTCCGCACATGGTGATCCCGCTGTTCGTCGGCCGCCCGAAGTCGATCAAGGCGCTCGACGTGGCGATGGACGCCGGCAAGCACATCCTGCTTGTCGCCCAGAAGCAGGCGGCCAAGGACGATCCCACCGCGGAAGACCTGTACGCAATCGGCAGCGTCGCGACGGTGCTGCAGATGCTGAAGCTCCCCGACGGCACCGTGAAGGTCCTCGTCGAGGGCACGCAGCGCGCCGATATCCGCAGCATCGAGGAGCACGGCGAGTACCTTGCCGCGCACACGCAGCCGATCCCGGGCGACCCCGGCACCGCGCACGAGGTCGAGGCGATGCGCCGTGCGCTTCTTGCGCAGTTCGATTCGTACGTCAAGCTCAACAAGAAGATTCCGCCCGAAATCCTGACGTCGATGTCCGGTATCGACGACGGCGGCCGTCTGGCCGACGCCATCGCCGCGCACCTGCCGCTCAAGCTCGAGCAGAAGCAGCAGATCCTCGAGATGAGCGACGTCGGCAAGCGCCTCGAGCACCTGCTCGGCGTGCTCGAAGGCGAGGTCGACATC
>Ga0207657_10003364_pt1 | contig 17093 bp, 20 predicted proteins | sample KBSC33metaG_FD_184316 | JGI IMG/M metagenome (GOLD analysis project Ga0207657, IMG submission 184316) | Corn rhizosphere microbial communities from Kellogg Biological Station, Michigan, USA - KBS C3-3 metaG (SPAdes) (version 2) | ecosystem: Host-associated > Plants > Roots > Rhizosphere > Soil ... | reverse complement strand
AAGCCATCGATTTTACTCGTGCGGCAAAGCGCCAGGGTGAGCGCGGCGTGATCATTTACGCCTACATGGCGCACCACCAGGGGATGAGCTTGCTGGCACTCGACAACACCGTGCACCGCTGTGTGATGCAACGTCGCTTCCATGCAGATCTGCGGATTCGCGCTATCGAATCCGTTCTGTTCGAGCGGATTCCGCTGACGAACTCTTCGCTGGAGAAAAACACAAGCACCACGCTTGCCATCCGTCCATCGACGGCGGAAGAGCCCGCGGAGCGCATTTGGAAAGGCACCAACGCCGTACCGCACGTCCATTTTTACGGCAACGGCCGCTATTCCTTGATGGTGACGGATTCAGGAGGCAGCTACAGCCGGTGGAACGATCTGGATGTTTCCCGCTGGCGTTCCGACACTACGCTTGACGCCTGGGGCAGCTTCCTATACATTCGCGACACGCGCTCGGATGCGCTGTGGGCCGCGGCCGCAAAGCCGGCCGGAAGCCAGTTGGGTTCTGCGGAGGCGCGTTTCTCGGCCGACCGCGCCGAATATCATCGCCAGGTATTCGGCATTGAAACCATCATGGAAGTGACCGTGGCGCCCGAGGACGACGTGGAGTTGCGGCGGGTAAAAGTAACCAATCGTTCCATTCGAACCCGCCCTCTGGAATTTACCAGCTATTGCGAGCTGGCGCTGACCCCTCACGCGGCCGATAAGGCCCACCCCGCCTTCGCCAAGATGTTCATCGAAACCGAGCGAACGCCCGATGACATTCTGCTGGCCCACCGGCGCCAGCGCTCACCCGAGGAGCCACAAGTGTGGGCCGCACATTTCTTGATGGGCGTTCCCGGCAAGCTTCAATCCGAGACCGACCGCGCGAAATTTCTCGGCCGGGGCAACCCCGTGGAATTTGCGGATGCCTTGCGGCGGCCCCTGACCGGCTCGGCCGGGATTGTTCTCGATCCGGTGTTCAGCCTCCGCTGCCGTGTCGCTCTCGAACCGCTCGACCAAATCGAATTTGTGCTGGTGACCCTGATCGCGAATTCCCGTGACGAGGTGCTGGCCCTTGCGGGAAAATACCGGCGTCCGGAATCCATCACGCGATCCTTCGAGATGGCGTGGACCCGCAGTCAGTTGGAGTTTCGCTACCTTGGAATCGGTCCCGCAAAGAGCCACCGTTTCCAGGAACTCGCGGGGAATCTGCTCTACTCAAATCCCAACCTTCGAGTGCCGGGAGTCAGGCTGGAACGCAACCGTCTAGGACAATCCGCCCTCTGGGGCCACGGAATTTCGGGCGATCTCCCCATGGTCACCGTGATGATCACCGACGTCCGCTCTCTGCCTCTGGTTCGCGATCTCCTGCTGGCGCACACCTACTGGAAAATGCGAGGCTTCCGCGCCGACCTGATTGTTCTCAATCAGGAGGGTCCGAGTTACGATCATCCGCTGCATCTCCAGCTGCAGCGGCAAATAGACGCTCATTCGGGACGAGACGGCGATAATAAGCACGGCGGAGTATTTCTGCTGGATTGGGGCGAGCTGCCTGAGGCTCAACTCGACTTACTTCTGTCGGTTTCACGCGTGGTGCTCAGCGGTAGCCGGGGCTCGCTACAGCAACAGCTCGCGATCGCTGCAAAGAGCCCGGAACAACCGGCCTTTGTTCGAGCCGGGAGCGGCGCAGAGGAGCCTTCGGTCCCGTTGCCCTTTCTCGAACTCCCTTACTTCAACGGGCTAGGCGGTTTCACTAAAGATGGACGCGAATATGCGATCTATCTGGCTCCCGGAAGCAAGACTCCGGCGCCTTGGGCCAACGTCATGGCCAATGCAAACTTTGGCGCGCTGGTGACCGAGAGCGGCTTAGGATTCACGTGGCGCGGCAATAGCCAGACCAACCGGCTGACGCCGTGGCACAACGATCCAGTGACTGACCCGCAATCGGAAGTCATCTACCTGCGCGACAACGACAGCGGCGCCTGCTGGAGTCCCACGCCGCAGCCCATTCGCGAGAATGACGCCTACCGGGCTCGCCACGGCCAAGGCTACACAGTGTTCGAGCACAATAGCCACGCCATCGGGCAGGAGCTGACGGTGTTCGTGCCGCTGAATGACGACGGAACCGGAGATCCCGTGAAGGTTTGCCGCCTGCGGCTCCGTAACGATTCTTCCCGCCGCCGCCGCGTGACGGCTCTGTATTTCGCCGAGTGGGTGCTGGGGACGAATCGCGAGGATCAACAGCCGCATATACAAACTGTTTACGATCAGGAATGCGGCGCGCTGTTCGCCAGGCAATCCTGGAACGGCAGTCATCCCAATCAAATCGCATTCGTGGCCGCGAGCCCCCGTGCGACATCTTATTCCGGCGATCGCACCGCGGTACTGGGACGGAACCGCTCGGCGTCACGGGCTGCGGCCCTGGAACGGATGCATCTCGACAACCACGCGGGCGCGGGCTTGGATCCGGCGGCGGCGCTTCAGGTTGAAGTTTCGCTCGAACGCGGCGAACACATGGATGTCATTTTCCTGCTGGGAGAGGCCGCCAACGCCGAAGAAGCGCGAGCCATCATCAACCGCTATCAAACAGCAGAGCAAGTGGACCACGCTTACGCTGCCACCCGTAAATCCTGGGATTCGACGCTCGGCGTATTGCAGGTGCGGACTCCGGTTCTTTCCACCGACTTCTTGCTAAATCGGTGGTTGCCATACCAGGCTATGAGCTGCCGCTTTTGGGCCCGCTCCGCATTTTATCAGTCCAGCGGGGCTTTCGGCTTCCGCGATCAGCTCCAGGATGTGCTGGCCTTTGTCTATGCGCGGCCCGGCATCACGCGGGCGCACATCCTGCTTTCAGCCAGCCGGCAATTCGTTGAAGGCGACGTGCAGCATTGGTGGCACGCCGACACCGGCATGGGAGTGCGCACGCTTTGTTCCGACGATCTTTTATGGCTGCCCTACGTCGTATCGCATTACGTTGCGGTTACGGGAGACACCGGAGTCCTGGATCAAGAAATTACGTTCATCGAGGGCGAGCCGCTGAAGGCCGGTGAACACGAGCGCCTGTTTGTTCCCGAGGTTTCGACGCACACGGCCCCTCTGTGGGAGCACTGCCGTCGCGCGATTGAGCACGGCTGGCGGCTCGGCTCTCGTGGACTCCCCTTATTCGGCAACGGCGATTGGAACGACGGGATGAATCGCGTCGGAATCGAAGGGAAGGGCGAAAGTGTTTGGCTGGCGTGGTTCCTTTGCGTCGTAGTAGATTCGTTTAGCCCGTGGATCGAAAAGAAGGAACCGAGCGTAGTTGCGGAATGGCGCGGCCGCGCGGCGATGCTCAGAGATGCCATCGAGTTTTTCGCTTGGGATGGCGATTGGTACCTTCGCGGGTTTTTCGACAACGGCGCCCCGCTCGGTTCCCATGCAAATCCGGAGGCCCGCATCGATTCCATCGCGCAATCCTGGGCGGCGATGGCCAAAGCTCCCGCTACCCGTGTCCGTCGCGCGATGGAATCCGCCGACCGGATTTTAGTGGACGATGCGAATCAGCTAGTGCGCCTTTTTACGCCGCCCTTCGACCATTCGACCCCTCATCCCGGCTATATCATGGGTTACCCGCCAGGCTTGCGTGAGAATGGCGGACAGTACACCCATGGCTCACTGTGGATGGCAATGGCGTGGGCCCGCCTGGGGGAGGGCGGCGCCGCGGTGCGCCTGCTCACGATGATGAATCCGGCGGAACACAGCCGCAACCTCGAGGATGCCGCCTGTTATCGCGGAGAGGCGTACGTTGCCGCCGCCGACGTATCGACCGCTGTGGGAAGGGAAGGACAGGCGGGCTGGACCTGGTATACGGGCTCAGCGGGGGTGATGTATCGCGCCTGGATTGAAGATGTGCTGGGTTTCAAGCTCCGTGGCGATCTTCTGACGCTGAGCCCGGCGTTGCCGGAGGAGTGGCCTGGGTTCGACATCACCTATCGGTATCGTTCCAGCGCGTATCAGATTACGGTGCAGATCGATCCGTCCATCGAGGAGACAACCATGGCACTGGATGGCGGGGCGCCGGCAGTTCGAGATACCCTTCAACTGAACGGCGACGGCGGCGCTCATCGCGTCGAGGTCCGGATTCCCGCTAAAACGCAGCCAACTCGTCCGCCGGAGGTCCCAGCCCGGATCGGGGCCGCCGATAGAACGGTTCGGACCAAAAACGTTCTGTCTCTCTCCTGACAAATCGCTCCCGTCTTAAATCTTCGACGCGCCGGGCTCGAGCGCGCGCTGAACGCGCCCGCAGGATATATTGTATGAAGGCATACGTTCCCTGTTGAAGAAGGAGATCCCCATGCGCGCCTGGAAATACGCACTTTTAATCCCGCTCGCGGTCGGCCTGTTGACGGCAGCCTATGAGCGCATGCAAACCGACCACCTCATGGTCGACGCCGCCAAGAATTACCTGGCGTCGCTCAATCCGGATCAGCGCAAGCTAACTTCTTTCGCGCTTGACAACATGGACGAACGCACGCACTGGCTGTACACGCCGTTCCTGCGCCATGGCCTCACGCTGCGCGAAATGACCCCGACGCAACGCAATCTTGCCGAGGCGCTGGTCGCCGCCGGCCTTTCGTCGCAGGGATTGGTGAAGGCCCACACCATCATGAGCCTCGAAGAGATTCTCTTTATTCTCGAGAAGAACGGCGACATGGAACGCGATCCCGCCAAATACTTCGTCTCCATTTTCGGTGAGCCGTCGGAGCATGGCGCTTGGGGATACCGTTTCGAAGGCCATCACGTGAGTCTCAACTACACCATCGTCGATGGCAAGATCGCATCGTCGCCGAGTTTCTTCGGCTCGAATCCGGCTCAGATTCTGGATGGGCGGCGCAAAGGCTTGCGCGCGCTGGCTCGCGAAGACGACCTCGGGTACAAGCTGGTGGACTCGCTGACAGGGGAAGAGCGCGCCATCGCCGTGGTCGACAAGGAAGCACCCGGAGATATCCTCACTACCAACACGCGCAAAGCCGCTTTGAACGGCCAGCCCAATGGCCTGCCTTACTCGAAAATGACGGCGCCGCAGAAGGAGATCATGGACGCGCTGATCGCCGAGTATGCCAACGATTTTCCACCGGAGATCGCCTCCCACCGCGTCGAACAGTTCCGCCGCTTGCAAGGCAGCGCATTTTTCGCCTGGTCGGGTCCTGTCCAAGCTGGCCAGAAGCATTACTATCGCGTGCAGACGCCTGAATTTTTAATTGAGTTCGACGATACGCAGGACAACGGCAACCATATCCACAGCGTGTGGCGCGACTACAAGAACGATTGGGGCGAGGATCTTCTCGCTGCCCATTACAAAGCCAGCCACTAAACTAGCGCCGCGTGTAGATTTCGATCCGCGGCGTCGCCGGGTTAAAATCGGCGCGTTCCGTGTAACCGAAATCCGTTAGTTGATGCTGCCGTTCCGTAATCGAATTCTTAGGCGCATACGGACTGATCGCCAGGGCCACGCGCGGGGCTTGTCCGGACGCGCATTCGCGATTGGCGAGATCCGGAACAAAAAAGGCGTAGAGCAGGCGCGAATCCGGCGGCGAATATACGATACATGGTTCGCTCTCAAGGACAACCGCGGCAGTGCGCCAGTCCTCGCGCGGGCGGCGGAAGAAACTAATGTTGCCCGCTATGAGTGTGATCAGAAGCGCGGCCGTGAGAATCGCTGCTGGCCGCCGCGGCAGCGCTTCGACGCCCGCGGTGAACAGCAGCGCCAACGGCGCCAGCACAAAAATCATCTGCCGGATCGCGAGGAAGTAACCAAACCACGCGTCGGCCGCCACCGCACAAACAATCGGCACCATCAAATACAGCAGCCAAAGTGGCCAGTCTTGCCGCCGTGTCAAACCGTAGGCAAAGCCCGCCAGCACCAGCAGTGAACCGATGTAGCCGGCCGCTACCAATTCCCGAAGGATCATTGGGAGGGCGCGAAGAGTAATGGTCCCCTTGAGCTGACCGATCGCCACCGCCGTGCGCCAAGATGCGGCCGAATGTAGATACCAGGGAGCGAAGATCAGCCCTGCGATTCCGAGCGCAAGTGCGGCCGCCAGCAGCGGCTGCCAGCGCGTTGTTCTGTAAGAGATCAAGCTGGCCCATGCGAGATGCGCCAAGGGTATGAACACCGTATACGGGAACGTAAACGGGCCGACGGCTATACCCAGCGCGTACAAGGCAGCACGCGCCACGGATCCCGGCTGCTCGACGACGCGCAGAAACGCAACCGTCGCCCAAATGCTGAGGCACAGCGCCAATTCATAAGGCCGGGCTTCCAGCGCATAGCGGAGTTGCAGAGGAAACAACGCGAAAATTGCGGCCGCCAGCAGGGGCCAGCGGAATCCCAATTTTCTTGCGAGAACGAATATCCCGGCGCATGCTATTACACTCGAGATCGCCGAGGGCAGACGGCCTGTGAAGGCCGAGAATCCCAGCAGGTGCACGCTCCCGAACTGGACGACGTAGTTGAGGGGAACATTGCCCGAGACATGAGGCACGTAAGCCAGCACATCCGCAAGATGGTCCATGCGCGCGACCATCAGATCATAAATTTCATCCAGCCACAGCGAAAGGACCGGCAGCAGCGCGGCGAGCGCACACGCATAGACCGCCAGAAATAGAAAAAGCCCGGCTCGCGAGTTGCCTGTGAGCCGGGCCTTCATATTTGGAGTGCGTTTATTCCGCGGGCGCTTCGCCTTCGTTCTTGCCCTGGCGAACCGCGTTCATCCGCTCCTCGCGCCGCTTCGCGCGTTCGGTGGCGCGCTTGACCAGCTCCGAACCCACCAGTTCGAGCATCGCCTGTTCGGCGCCATCGCCTTTGCGAAAGCCTAGGCGAACCACGCGAGTGTAGCCGCCGCTGCGCTGGCCGAAGCGGGTACCCAGCTTGTCGAATAACTTCTGGACCGCCGCGGGAGTCTCCAGAAACGAGGCCGCCTGCCGCCGCGAGTGCAGCGTGTCGCGTTTTGCCAGCGTGATCATTTTGTCCACCAGCGGCTGCACGGCCTTGGCCTTCGGGATCGTGGTGATGACGCGCTCATGCTCGATGACGCTGGTCACCAGGCCTTTGAGCAGCGCCTTGCGCGAACCTGCGTCGCGCTTGAGTTTGTAACCGGATACTCCGTGTTTCATATAGTTTCCGCCCTGTAATCCGGTTTATTCAACCGCGGGGCTGACCTCTTCTTCGTCCTCTTCGTCATCGTCGACGTCGGTATCGATGCTATATTCGCTCGGCGAAAGCGGGGTTCCGATCTGCGCCGGCGCGCCGCTCGGTGAAATCAGGCGGCCCTGCGCGTCGAACTTCATGCCGAAAGTCAGTCCCAGACCGGAGAGAATTTCTTTGATCTCGTTCAGCGATTTGCGGCCGAAGTTCTTGGTGCGCAGCATCTCGGCTTCCGACTTCTGCACCAGGTCGCCAATGGTTTGAATATTGGCGTTCTTCAGGCAGTTATAGGAACGGACGCTCAACTCCAGTTCCTCCACCGAACGATTCAGCACCTCGTTCATCTGGCTCAAAGCGCGCTCGGCCGGCTCCTCGGCAAACTCCGCCACTTCCTCGAAGTTGATGAAGATGGCCATGTGATCCTTCAGCAGCTTGGCCGCCTGCCCGATAGCGTCCGCTGGCGAGATAGCGCCGTTGGTCCACACTTCGATTGTCAGTTTGTCGTAGTCCGTGGTCTGGCCCAGGCGCGCGGCTTCCACCGCGAAGTTCACTTTGCGCACCGGCGAATGAACTGAGTCGATCGGAATGTAGCCGACCGCCAAGTCTTCGTCGTTGTTGCGATCCGCTGCCACATAGCCGCGCCCCGACTTCAGGCGCATTTCGATATTGAGCTTGCCACCAGGCCCGATGGTGGCGATATGCATGTTGCGGTCGAGCACTTCGATATCCTGATCAGTCTCGATCTGTCCGCTCAAAACCGGCCCCGGCGTGCTGGATTTAAGGCGCACGGTGCGGGTGCCCTCGCCCATCATCTTAAAGGGCACCTGCTTCAGGTTTAGAATGATGTCCGTGGCATCTTCAACCACGCTTGGAATTGGGCTGAACTCGTGGGCCACGCCCTCGATACGTACTGCCGTAATGGCCGCCCCTTCAATCGAGCTCAGCAGCACGCGCCGCAGCCCGGTGCCGATGGTCGAGCCGAATCCGCGCTCGAACGGCTGCGCGATGAACATGCCGTAACGCTCAGTGAGCGTTTCGGTATTCGCAACTAACCTTTTGGGTTTTTGAAATCCTTTGAACATTCTTTGGCTCCTCTATTTTCCGAACGCCTGCTTCGAATACAACTCGCCTATTTCGAATACAACTCACCTATTTTGAATACAATTCAACGATGAGCTGCTCGTTCAACTGGATCTGCACCAGGTCTTCACGCTTGGGCTGTCCCAACACGCGCGCCCGCAAATTCTCGCGATCCACTTCCAGCCAGTTGGGACTGGGCGAGTGCGCGGTGGCTTCCGTGGCGTGCAAAACTGTGGGGTTCTTCTTGCTGGCTTCCTGGATTTCAATCACGTCGTTGGGTTTCACCAGGAACGACGGGATGTCCACGCGGCGTCCGTTCACCTGCACGTGGCCGTGGCGCACCAACTGCCGGCTCTGCGCGCGCGAGGTGCCGAAGCCCATGCGGTAGATTACGTTGTCCAGGCGGCGCTCCAGCATGTTCAACATGTTGTCGCCGGTGATGCCCTTCATGCCGCTGGCCTTCTCAAACAGATTGCGGAACTGGCCCTCAAGCAACTGATAATAGCGGCGCGCCTTCTGCTTTTCGCGGAGCTGCAAGCCGTAGCCCACGATCTTGGGCTTACGGTCCTTACCGTGCTGGCCGGGAATAAAATTGCGCTTTTCAATCGCGCACTTCTCGGTGTGGCAGCGCTCGCCTTTCAGGAATAGCTTCATGCCCTCGCGCCGGCATTGCCGGCAAACGGGGCCAATATATCGTGCCAAATCAAACCTCCCTAAACTTCAGTCAGGTGCAGTTTACAACCCGTTCGGGTCTTCTTCCTGCTTTACTTCTGCAACCCGTTTCCGGGCTTACATCAAACTCTGCGCTTCTTGGGCGGACGGCAGCCATTATGCGGAATGGGCGTGAGATCCTTGATGATTCTCACTTCCAGCCCCGCCGTCGACAGCGCGCGCACCGCCGACTCACGGCCGGCGCCAGGTCCGCTCACTTCCACATTTACGGTCCGCAATCCCGATTCCTTAGCCTTGTTGGCCGCGGTCAGCGAAGCCTGCTGCGCCGCGAACGGCGTGCCTTTGCGCGATCCCCGGAACCCCAGCGAACCCGAACTCGACCACGACAGCACGTTTCCCATGGGATCCGTGATGGTGATGATCGTGTTGTTGAAAGACGCCTGCACGTGGACCACGCCCACGGGCACCATCTTCTTTTCCTTCTTCTTGAAGGTCTTCTTCTTGCCGCCTTTGGCCGCTGTCTTCGCTGGTGCTTTGGTCGCCATGTGGTATTTTCAGCTCTCTCTGGTCTGCGCTTTAGGTCTTCGCGCTGGCTTTCTTCTTGTTGGCCACGGTGCCGCGCCGCGGACCCTTGCGGGTGCGCGCGTTGGTGTGGGTGCGCTGTCCCCGCACCGGCAGGCCGCGGCGATGCCGCATTCCGCGATACGAACCCATCTCGATCAGGCGCTTGATGTTCATCGAGATTTCTTTGCGCAGATCGCCTTCAACCGAGCCTTCGGCCTCGAGAATGGTTCGAATATGATTGATTTCGTCTTCCGTCAGCTCCGAGACTTTCTTGTTGGGATCCACGCCCGCCCGGTAGCACAGCGACTTGCTGCGTGTCCGCCCGATGCCGTAGATGTAGGTGAGACCGATCTCGGTCCGCTTCTTCGCCGGTAAATCGACACCCGCTAAACGCGCCATGGTTATCCTTGCCTCTGCTTATGCTTCGGATTGGTGCAAATCACCCGCACCACGCCTTCGCGGTGGACGATCTTGCATTTGTCGCACATCACTTTTACGGAAGCTCTTACTTTCATATCAACCTTTCGTCAATAACTCGACAATCCTGCCGCGCGTCCGGTCGTGCGGCGAAAGCTCCACTCGCACCCGATCCCCAGGACGCACCCTCACAAAATTCACTGTGGCCGCGCCCGCTGCATGCGCTAATACCACATCCTCATTCGCCAGCTTCAGCCGGTACGCGGCGCTAGGCAACAGCTCCACCACCACCGCTTCTTCACTAGTCCCCGGCTTCACAGCCCCGGCCATCAAGGTCTCGTCAAAACCCACGGCCCTTCGGCCGTCACCGCCACTGTATGCTCGAAATGCGCCGAGTATTTTCCATCCTCGGTCACCGCCGTCCACTTGTCCGGCCTTACCCGGCTCCCTGGCGCTCCGGCGTTCACCATCGGCTCGATAGCTAGAACCATTCCTTCTTTCAACCGCGGATTCTCATTGCGCCGGTCGACATAGTTGGGAACCTGCGGCTCTTCGTGCATCTGCGTTCCGATGCCGTGGCCCACAAACTCCCGCACTACCGAAAATCCGTTGGCGGTCACGTGCCGCTCCACCGTTCCGCAAACATCGAACAGCCGGTTGCCCGGCCGCATCTTGTCGATCGCCAGCTCCAGCGATTCGCGGGTCACTTCGATCAGCCGCTTGGCCTCTTCGGAAATTTCGCCCACCGGGACCGTAATCGCCGAATCGCCATAATACCCGTTCAACTGCACGCCGGTGTCGATCGAGACAATATCGCCGTTCTTCAAGATCTTCTTCTGCGACGGCATGCCATGCACAATCTCATCATTCACCGACACACATAACACAAAGGGAAACTTGCTTCCCGCCGCCGGATTCGGATAACCCTTGAAGGCCGGCCGCGCACCCCCTTCGGTGATCATCTTCTCGGCCGCCACTTCCAGATCGTAAGTCGAAACACCTTCCTTGACCATACTTCTCAAGGTGCTCAGAACCTTGTAGACCAATAATCCCGCGGCGCGCATCTTTTCGAGCTCGGGTTGATTCTTGCGAACGATCATGATCCCGCGGCTACCTTAGCCCCACCTCAGTTTCGATACCCTTTATCTTTCAACATCCCTTGAATCAACCTGGCGATCGCCTGCGGACCGCCCGCTCCCGCGCCATCCACTTCCCAGACATCGAACTTGGATGCCCGGAAGTACTCCAACACCGGCGTCGTCTGGCGGTCGTACCCTCGCATCCGCTCGGTCACCACTTCTTCCCGATCGTCGTCGCGAACCACCAGCGTCGATCCGTCGTAATCGCAAACTTCCGAAACCGTGGGAGCATTCGGAGACAAACTATACAGCGCGCCACACACCGGACACTGCCGCCGCCCGGCAAGTCTCGCCACAATAACATTATAGTCGACCTTCAGGTGCACCACCACGGCCGCAATCGCACGCGACCTCAGCAGCTCCGTCAGGATCTCCGCCTGGCTCACCGTCCTCGGATAGCCGTCCAGGATGAAGCCTGGCTCACAATCCGGCTGTTCAATTCTCTCGGCCACCAGGGCATTCACCGTGGCGTCCGGCACCAATCCGCCGGCCTGCAGGGTTTTCTCCACCTGCAGCCCTAACTCATCCCGCCGCGCCACCCTTTCCCGGAGCATGTCTCCGGTCGAGATGTGCGGCAACCCAAGCGTGTTTTTCAACAGCTTGGCTTGCGTGCCCTTGCCGGAACCCGGGGCACCAAAAAGAATCAGGCACAGCCGGCTCATCTACGGGGTGTTCCGGCGCCCGCTTAAATTACGCTCCGCCGGCCGCGGATCCGTCCCGCCCGCGGAGTAAAGCCCTCATAGTGGCGCATGATCAACTGCGCTTCAATCTGGTTCACGGTGTCCATTGCCACCCCCACCACGATCAGCAAGCTGGTCCCGCCAAAGTAGAAATTAACGCCCAGACCGTCCAGCAACCAGCGCGGAAAAGTCGCGTCAATCCAGTTGCCGATCCCCGGGAGGCGCTGCAGTTTGATCCCGGAAATCATGATCTGCGGCAGCAATGAGAGCACGGAAAGATACAGACCGCCCACCACCGTGATCTTAGTCAAAATATTGTTCATGTAGTCGGCGGTATTCTTGCCCGGCCGGATGCCTGGAATAAACCCGCCGTACTTGCGCATGTTATCCGCCGCTTCGTTGGGATTAAAAATAATCGAAACGTAGAAGAAGCAGAAGAACATGATCAGCACGGTGTACAGCAAATAGTAGAGCGGCGTCGAACCTGCCATCGCGCCCAGCATGCCGCTGAGCACCGGCGAGTCCTTGACGAACTGCGCGGTAGCCAGCGTCTGCGGGAACGCGAGCAGGGAACTGGCGAAGATCACCGGAATCACGCCTCCGGCGTTCACCTTCAGGGGAAGGTGCGTCGACTGTCCGCCCATCATGCGCCGTCCGATCACGCGCTTGGCGTACTGCACCGGAATCCGGCGCTCGCCGCGCTCAACCAGGACAATGAAGCCCACCACCGCGATCATCATCACCAGAATGATGATGACCTGCAGCGCGTTCCAGTCACCGCTGCTGACCTTGGTCCACATTTCGAGAATGGCGGCCGGTAAGCCTACCACGATGCCGGTAAAGATGATCAGCGACATCCCGTTGCCGATGCCGCGTTCGGTGATCTGCTCACCCAACCACATGATGAAGGCCGTGCCGGTAGTCAGGCTGAGCACCGTCATCAGAACAAATCCGACTCCCGGAGTGGTAACGAAACCCTGCTGCGCGCCTTGCAGCGCCATGGCGATACCGAAGGACTGAATCAGGGCCAGGATTACCGTCAGGTAACGGGTCCACTGGGTGATTTTGCGCCGCCCCAGCTCGCCTTCTTTTTGCAGTCTTTCGAGCGTTGGCACCACTACCGTCAACAATTGCAAGATAATCGACGAAGTGATGTAGGGCATGATGCCCAGCGCGAAAATAGTCAGCCGGCGAAAGCTCCCGCCGCTGAACACATCCAGATAGCCGAACAGAGTGCCTTGGTTCTGCTGGAAGAACTGTTCCAGTTTATTGGTGTCGATGCCCGGGGTAGGGATGTGCCCGCCCAGGCGATACACCGCCAGCAAAGCCAGCGCGAACAGGAGCCGCTTGCGCAGATCCGGAACGCGAAAGACATTGGTAAAGGCTTCGAGTAACTTCATGCCTGTTGACTCCTGGTTTTAAAACCCGGCCGCTTACCCCTCACTCCCGATCACTTCAGCAGTGCCGCCGGCCGCCTGAATTTTTTCCAGCGCCGACTTGGAGAATATATCCGCCTTCACGGTAATCTTGCGTTTCAACTCGCCCGAGCCCAGCACCTTCAAGCCGTCCTTCTTGAGCTTGCGGACGACGCCCAGCTTCAGCAGCGCTTGCACATCGAAAGTGTCGCCTTCCAGCTTCTCAAGCGAACTCACGTTTACGATGGCGTATTCTTTTTTGAAAATATTAGTGAAGCCGCGCTTCGGCAAACGGCGGTGCAGCGGCATCTGGCCGCCTTCAAAGCCGCGCATGCGCGAATAGCCGGAAATCGACTTGGCGCCCTTGGCTCCACGGCCCGAGAATTTCCCGCGGCCGGTGCCCATGCCCTGGCCCAAGCGGCGCTTTTTGTGTTTCTGCCCGGGGGGCGGTTTCAGTTGACTGAGGTTCATGCTGTTGTCGTCCTCTTGCCTATTCGACGATCGTCAAAAGATGCGGGATCTTCTTCACCATGCCGCGGAAGGCCGGCGTATCCGGACGTTCCACAACACGGTTCATCTTTTTCAATCCCAGCGCTCTGACAATCACTTTGTGTTTTTCCGGCGTGCAGATGATACTGCGTATCAATTTGATTTTAATGGTTCCCGCCATGGCTTATCTCACCTTATCCAGCGCCAGACCGCGCATCTCCGCCACTTCGCCCTTGTCCCGCAGCCCTTCGAGCGCGTTGATGGTGGCTTTCACCACGTTGTGCGGGTTGCGAGAGCCAATGGTTTTGGTCAGCACGTTCGGGATCCCCACCGCCTGAATCACCGCGCGCACCGGGCCGCCCGCGATCACTCCGGTTCCTGCCGGAGCCGGCTTCAGCAGAACGCGTCCGCTGCCGAACTGCCCCAGCACCGGATGCTGAATCGTAGTTGCCAGCACGTGAATCCGGCGCAAATTCTTCTTGGCCGCTTCGATGCCCTTCTTAATCGCCGCCGGCACTTCCTTGGCCTTGCCGGTGCCGAAGCCCACGATCTTGGCGCCGGGATCGCCCACCACCACCAGTGCCGAAAAGCTCAAATTCTTACCGCCCTTGACGACCTTGGTGACGCGGTTGATCGACACCACCTGTTCTTTGAGGTTCAGGCTGTTGGCGTCAATGCGCTTGGCTGTAGTTGTCGACATGCTGTGTTAAAACTCCAATCCCGCTTCACGGGCCGCCTCGGCCAGCGCTTTCACGCGGCCGTGATAATGATACCCGCCGCGGTCGAACACCACGGCCTTGATGCCTTTGTCCTTGGCCCGCTCGGCCACCAGTTTCCCGATGGCTTTCGCACCCGACATGTTGCCGCCGCCGCTCTTGCCGGTCGCCGCTACTTTCTCCGACGATGACGCCGCGACCACAGTGTGACCCGCGGTATCGTCGATCACCTGCGCGTAAATATGCTTCACGCTGCGGAATACCGCCAGGCGCGGACGCTCCGGCGTGCCCTTCACCTTGCGGCGAATGCGGGTGTGAATCCGCAGGCGAATCACATTTTTCGAGTCGCGTGCCATGTTACTTGCCTCCCGACGCGCCGGTCTTGCCGACCTTCTTGCGCAACAATTCACCGACGTAACGGATGCCTTTGTTCTTGTAAGGGTCTGGCGGACGCAGCGCCCGCATCTTGGCCGCCACCTGCCCGACAACTTGTTTGTCGGATCCTGTGAGCGTGAGCGGAGTCAAATTATTTGCCGGCTTGTCGACTTTCAAATCGACCCCGTCCGGCAGATAGAACTCAATCGGATGCGAATAACCCAGCGTGAAGGTAGCAATTCTGCCCTTCACATCGCAGCGGTAGCCAATCCCGAAGATGGCCAGCTCGCGCGTGAAGCCGCTCGAAACACCCTGGATCGCGTTGGCCGTGAGCGCGCGCGTCAACCCATGCAGCGCAGCTTTGTCGTCGCCGTCGCGCAGCACCGTGAGCACGCCGTCTTTTTCCGAAAACGTAATGCCGGCCGGCACCGGGACGGTCTGCTTGCCCTTGGGCCCTTCCACCGTCAACTGATCGCCGACCTTGATCTTCACGCCCTTCGGCATGGGAATCAGTTTTTTTCCAACTCTAGACATAAAAACGATCTCCGTGGTTCGGCCCGGGCCCTGGCCCTTGGCCGCTGGCCTCTACCATACGTGGCACAATACTTCGCCGCCGACGCCTTCCTTGCGCGCCGTCGAGCCCGTCATCACGCCTCGCGGCGTGGTCAGGATGTTGATTCCGAGGCCGCCCAAAACGCGCGGCACTTCTTTCGAGCCGACATACACCCGGCAGCCCGGCCGCGACACGCGCTCGATCCGCGAGATCACCGGCACATTGCCAGGAGTGTACTTAAGATAAATACGGATGGACTTCTTGTTGCCCTCTTCGGTCAGCTTGAAGTTGGCAATGTAGCCTTCGTCCTTCAGGATCTTGGCGATGTCCGTTTTCAGCTTCGATGAAGGCACGTCCACTTTCGCATGGCGCGTGGCCATGGCGTTGCGGATGCGTGTCAGCATGTCGGCGATCGGATCGGATGTGGTCATTCCTTGTCGTCCTCCTGCATCTGGTCTACAACCCTACCAACTGGCCTTGATCACGCCGGGAACTTCCCCGGCCAGCGCCAGCGCGCGGAAGCAGATGCGGCACAGCTTGAATTTTCGTAAATAGCCCCGCGGCCGCCCGCAGCGCAAACAGCGGTTGCGATGCCGGCCTTGCAGCTTGGGCGTTTTCTTCTCTTTGGCGATCGCCAGTTTGGTGTCGCGCGCAATCTTCGCAGTAGTCGCCATGAAATCCTTTACTTGCTGAAGGGCATTCCCATGTGCTTCAGCAGCGCCTGTCCCTCCGCATCGGTGCGAGCGGTGGTGGTGATGCAAATATTCATTCCCTTGGTTTTCTCGACTTTGTTATAGTCGATCTCCGGGAAAATCAACTGATCCTTCAAACCCAGCGTGTAGTTGCCGCGGCCGTCGAAGGACTTCGTCGACACGCCACGGAAGTCGCGCACGCGGGGCAGGGCGACGTTCACTAGGCGGTCCAGAAATTCGTACATGCGGTCGCCGCGCAGCGTCACCGCGCAGCCAATCGGCATGTTCTCGCGCAGCTTGAACGCCGCGATCGACTTACGCGCCTTGGTGATCACCGGCTTCTGTCCGGCGATGGCCGTCAGTTCGTTCACTGCGCCGTCGATCAGCTTGCTGTTCTGCGTTGCCTCGCCCATACCCACGTTGAGCGAGATCTTTTCGATTTTCGGCACCGCCATGGGGTTCTTGTAATCGAACTCCTTGGTCAACGCCGGGACAACTGTTTTGAGGTAAAGCTCTTTCAACCGCGCCATAGTCTGATTCCTATTTCTTATCCAACGTCTCGCCGCCCTTTTTGGCGATCCGAATCGTATGATTGCCTTCGACCCGGTACCCCACCCGCGTAGCCACGCCGCCCGCAGTCAAGACCATTACGTTTGAAATCGCGATGGAACTCTCGCGCTCCGCAATTCCGCCCTGGATCTGTTTCTGCGGATTCGGGCGCGTGTGGCGCTTCACCAGGCTCACGCCTTCGACCAGCACTCTGCCGGTCACCGCATCCACCTGCAACACCCGGCCGGTTTTGCCGCGATCGCGTCCCGCGATGATCTTAACGTTGTCGTCCTTCTTGATCTTGACCTTCAACCGCAATTTCGGTTTGTTCTGATGCCGGGGAGGAATTCTTCGTGCCATGGATTAAATCACCTCCGGAGCGAGCGATACAATCTTCATAAATTTCTTCTCGCGCAGCTCGCGCGCCACCGGGCCGAATACGCGCGTGCCAATGGGCTCGCCGATTTCACTGATCAGCACCGCGGCATTCGAATCGAAGCGGATGTAGGTGCCGTCCTTGCGCCGGGTTTCCTTGCGCATCCTCACCACCACGCAGCGCACCACTTTGCCCTTTTTAATCGC
>Ga0207657_10003362_pt1 | contig 17097 bp, 20 predicted proteins | sample KBSC33metaG_FD_184316 | JGI IMG/M metagenome (GOLD analysis project Ga0207657, IMG submission 184316) | Corn rhizosphere microbial communities from Kellogg Biological Station, Michigan, USA - KBS C3-3 metaG (SPAdes) (version 2) | ecosystem: Host-associated > Plants > Roots > Rhizosphere > Soil ... | reverse complement strand
CGCCACGATGCTAGGCCAGTCGAAGACCGCGCACCAGGCGGAGATCGACGCGGCCTGCGAGTCGATCGACTTCTTCCGCTGGAACGTCGAGTTCATGACGCGCGTGTACGCCGAGCAGCCCGAGTCGTCACCGGGCATCTGGAACCGCATGGAGTACCGGCCGCTCGAGGGGTTCGTCTTCGCCGTGTCGCCGTTCAACTTCACAGCGATCGCGGCGAACCTGACCACGTCGTGCGCGTTGATGGGGAACGTCGTCGTGTGGAAGCCCGCCGGCACCGCGATGGTCTCCGCCTACTACTTGATGCGCCTGCTGCAGGAAGCCGGCATGCCGGACGGCGTCATCAACCTCGTCTACGGCTCCGGCGCGACGATCGGCGACGCAGCCCTCGCGAGCCCGCACCTCGCCGGCATCCACTTCACCGGCTCGACCGCCGTCTTCAACGGCATGTGGCGCAACGTCGCGTCGAACATGGAGCACTACCGCAACTACCCGCGCATCGTCGGTGAGACGGGCGGCAAGGACTTCATCGTCGCGCACCCGTCCGCCGACGTCGACGCCCTGGCGACCGCGATCGTGCGGGGCTCGTTCGAGTACCAGGGACAGAAGTGCAGCGCGTCATCACGCGTGTACGCGCCGTCGAACCTCTGGCCGAAGCTGCGCGACCGGTTGCAGGAAGAGGTGGCGACGATCCGCATGGGCGACGTCTCCGACTTCCGCAACTTCATGGGCGCCGTGATCGACGGCTCGTCGTACGAGACGCAGACGACGGCGATCGACGAGGCCAGGTCCGACAAGGAGACGAGCATCGTCGTCGGCGGCGGCTACTCCGACACGCAGGGCTGGTTCGTCGAGCCTACGGTGATCGAGACGAAGAACCCCGACTTCAGGACGATGCGCGAGGAGCTGTTCGGCCCCGTCGTGACGACGTACGTCTACGACGAAGGCAAGTGGGACGACACGCTGCGGCTGATCGACCGCACCGCCCCGTACGGCCTCACCGGTGCCGTCTTCTCCGAAGACCGCGCCGCGATCGACGACGCGAAGCAGAAGCTCCGTTATGCGGCCGGGAACTTCTACGTCAATGACAAGCCGACCGGCGCCGTCGTCGGCCAGCAGCCGTTCGGCGGTGCGCGCGCGTCGGGCACGAACGACAAGGCCGGCTCGATGTGGAACCTGATCCGCTGGGTCAGCCCGAGATCGATCAAGGAGACGTTCACGCCTCCGCGCGACTACCGCTATCCGTTCATGGACGACGGCGCCGACACCGCCGGTACCTAGACCGAGAACGTCCAGGCGACCGCGAACGCGTGCGTCCCGGTGCGGGCGTACGCGATCGCGGTGTGCCGACCCTTGGTGAGCGGAGCCGCCGGCGCGCCGTAGATCGTCCCGCGCGTCGGCGTGAGGCCGCCTCCCTTCTCGAGCAGCTCCACGCCGTCGACCCACAACGCCGACTCGGCGAGGTCGTCGCCCGCACTCAGCGCCGCCGCGACCTGCGGCACCGTGGGGTTGCCCTTCGACCCGGGCTTCGGGCCGAGGACGCGGATCTTCACGGTCCCCTGCTGCGCCGGCCGCCACGCATTGCCGACGAGATGCTGAGCGGACGCCTTGCCGCCGTCGATCACGACCGACCACTCGGTCCCCTGGTAGATGATCTGCCCGGGGCCGGGCGCCGGCGGTCCGGACGGCTTGGCCGCGGATGACCCGCAGCCGACCGCGATCACGGCGAGGGTGAGGAGGCAGGCGAGCTTCGCCACGACCGAAGCGTAGTCAGTGCGAACACCGCACCTACGAGCGCAGGCGTCGCGAGGACGACGCCGGCAACGCGGACGCCGAACGCGCCTGCGACCGCGCCGTCGACGAGGCTCGCCACCGGCCGCAGACCGAGGAACGCGATCGACCAGAGCGCCATGATCCGGCCTCGCTGCCACGGCTCGACGCCCAGCGCGAGACGCGTCGTCGCCGCCGTGTTCGAGCCGAGGTAGCCGAAACCGGCAAGCGCGAGCAGCGGCAACGCGAGCGGCAGCCAGGGCGTGACCGAGAACAGGAGGACTCCCACGCCGAGCGCCCCGAGCATGATCGCCATCCGTCGTCGTGAGCCGGCGACGCGCCCGGCGACGAGGAAGGCGGCCGCCACTGCACCCGCACCGAAGAATGCGACGATCACCCCTGACCACGTGTCGGAGTAGCCGAAGGCATGCGCGAACGCCGGCGACTCGGTGTTGATCGGGTCGGAGCCGAAACCGGCGACCATCACGACGAGCAAGGCCATGACGAGCGCCGGCCGCTCGCGGAGCAGGCGGAAGCTGTCGCGCAGCGAGCTGCGCTCGGCACGCCGCTCTTCGCGGGGTTTCACGAGCAGTAGCCCAGCGACGAGCAGCAAGTACGACGCCGAGTTGATCGCGAACGCCCAGGGGATCCCGAGCGTCGCGATCACGGCGGCGGCGCTCGCCGGCCCGATCGCGCGTGCAAGGTTGAACGTCATCGAGTTGAGCGCAACGGCCTGCGGAACGTCCACCTCGTCGACGAGCGCTGCGATCAACGACTGCTGCGCGGGGATCGACAGCGCGCTGACGATGCCGAGCGCGCCGGAGAACCCGATCACGACCCATTCGGTCGCGGCACCGCCCCACGCCAACGCGGCGAGCACAGCGGTGAGCACCGTTGAGGTGAGCTGCGTGGCAAGCAACAGCTTCCGCCGGTCGAGCCGATCGGCGAGGCCGCCCGCCCACGGCGAGAGCACGAGGACGGGGACGAACTGGGAGAAGTTGAGGACGCCGAGCAGGAACGGCGAGTGGGTGAGCCGGAAGACGAGGATCGACGCGGCGAGGTTCTGGAACCACGTGCCACTCGCCGACGCCGCGTTGCCGACGAAGTACGGCGCGAAGCTGCGCGACCGGATGACCCGCCACGCGGCGCCGGGCCCGACCTGCGCTGTTATGCCCGCCCCGTGCGGTGTAGCTGCGCGTAGATGCGGCGCGCCGTCTTCGCCGGCACGCCGGGAACGCCTTCGAGCTCCTCCTGCGTCGCCTCGACGACGCGCTCGGCCGAACCGAAGTGCTGCAGGAGCGCGCGGCGGCGCACAGGTCCGACGCCATCGAGCTGGTCGAACATCGAGGAGCGGGCGGCGACGTCACGCCGCTGGCGGTGGAACGTGATCGCGAAGCGGTGCGCCTCGTCGCGGATGCGCTGCAGCAGCTGCAGCGCCGGCGACTCTCGCGGCAAGAGGATCGGCTCGCTGCGGCCGGGCACGAACACCTCCTCGATCCGCTTCGCCAGCGAGATGACGGCGACCCGCGGCAGCTCGAGCTCCTGCATCGCCGCGAGCGCGGCCGACAGCTGGCCCTTGCCGCCGTCGATCACGACGAGGTTCGGCGTCGAGACGAACGACTCGTTCCACTCGCTTGAGCCGACGTCGGCGCCGAGCCGGGAGAACCGCCGCGAGATCACCTCACGCATCGCGCCGAAGTCGTCCTGACCGTCAAGCTGGCGGACCGTGAACTTCCGGTAGTGCGAGCGCTTCGCGACCGCATCCTGGAAGACGACCATCGAGCCGACGATCTCCTGGCCCTGGATGTTCGAGATGTCGAAACACTCGATGCGGATCGGCAGCGATTCGAGGTTCAGCGCTTCACGCAGCTCCTCGAGCGACTCGAGCCGGCGCGCGCGCTTCGTCTCCGCGACGAACGTCTCCGAGTCGAGTGCGAGCTGCGCGTTCTGCTGTGCGAGCTCCTGCAGCCGCCGCTTCTCGCCGCGCTCCGGCGCACGCACCTCGACGCGCGTGCCGCGCCGCTCGGTGAGGAACCCCTCCAGTGCCGTCGTGTCGCCGGCGCCGCGCGGCACGACGATTTGCTGTGGGATCGACGGCGCTACGCCGTAGTACTCGAGGCAGAACTGCTCGAGCACTTCGCCGAGCTCCTCTCCCGCCGCGTTCTCGAGGTGGAACGAATAGCGGTCGACCATCCGCCCTTCGCGCAATGGGAACACCTGCACAGCGGCGCGCTCCGGTGAGACCGCGATCCCGATCACGTCGAACGATCCCGCGGCCGGCCGCTCGACGGCCTGGCGCTCCGACAGCCGCTCGATCGCGTGCAGCCGGTTGCGGTACCGGGCGGCGTCCTCGAACCGCTCCTCGGCAGCGGCCTCCCGCATCTCCTGCTCGAGCCGTCGGCGAATCGGCCGGTCGTCGCCGGAGAGGAACTCGATCACCTGGTCGATCACCTCGCGGTAGTCCTCTTTCGAGATGTAGCCGACGCACGGCGCGTGACACCGTTCGATGTGGTAGTCGAGGCACGGGATGCCGCTGTGCCGGCCCGGCTGCGGCCCTTCGCACGGCCGGTACCGGAAGACGCGGTTCAGCACGTCGAGCGTCTCGCGTACCTTCTTCGCGTTTGCGAACGGGCCGAAGTACCAAACACCCCGTCGGTGCCGCTCGCGCGTGAACATGACCCGCGGGTAGTCGTCCTCGACCGTGACCGCGATGTAGGGGAACGACTTGTCGTCGCGCAGCCGGACGTTGAACGGCGGCCGGTGGCGCTTGACGAGGTTCTGCTCGAGGTGCAGCGCCTCGACCTCGCTCGAGGTGACGATCGTCTCGATCGTCTCGACGCGGTTCGCCATCGCGCGGATGCCCTGCCGCGTGTCGCTCGAGCCCGCCTGGAAGTACGAGCGCACACGCGGCCGCAGCGTCTTCGCCTTGCCGACGTACAGCACGTCGCCCGCCGCGTCGCGGAACAGATAGACGCCCGACGCGGCCGGGACGCGCTTCAACTGGGTCTCAATCTGCTCGGAGGCCACCGGATCCTGAGGGTACTCTTGGCCCGTCGTGCGGGGCTTTCTCGTTGCGCTGGCCGCGTTCTTCGCGTGCGCTGCTCCCGCCTTCGCGGGCGGGCCGTACATGTTCATCGGCGCGGCCGAGGACAATGCGCGGACGGCCGACCCGTTGTTCGCCCAGGCCGAGATGCGCCAGGCCAAGCTCGTCGGCTTCGACACGATCCGGTTCACGCAGACCTGGGTGAAGGGCCAGACGACGCTCGGGCCGAACGACCGAATCCTGCTCGGGAACGCGACGGTCGCCGCCCAGCTCAGCGGGATCCGAGTCGTGCTGTCGATCTATCCGTACGGCTCGAGCGTGACGCCGCTGACCGATCAGGACCGCGCGGACTTCGCCGCGTTCTGCGTCGACGTCGCGGACAGCTTTCCGCTCGTCCACGACTTCATCATCGGCAACGAGCCGAACCTGAACCGGTTCTGGCTGCCGCAGTTCGGACCCAACGGCGAGGACGTCGCCGCGCCCGCATACGAGCAGCTCCTCGCCGGTGCGTACGACGCGCTCAAGGCGATCCGCCCGCATTCGACCATCTACGGCGGCGCCCTCGCGCCGCGCGGCGTCGACAAGCCGGGCACGGGACGCGACACGCACTCCCCCACGGCGTTCATCACCGACCTCGGCGCCGCCTATCGGGCGAGCGGACGGCAGGTGCCGATCATGGACGCGTTCGCGTTCCATCCGTACCCGGAGAGCTCGAGCACCGGGCCGAACTTCCCGCACCCGAACGGGACGTCGATCGGGGTCGCGGACTACCCCAAGCTCGTCGCGTTGCTCGGCACCGCGTTCGACGGCACCGCCCAGCGGGGCTCGTCACTGCCGATCCTCTACGACGAGTTCGGGATCGAGACGACCGTGCCGGCGGCCAAGGCGCCGCTCTACACCGGCACCGAGCCGTCGACCACACGTCCGGTCGACGATGCGACGCAGGCGAGGCTCTACACGCAGGCGATGCAGATCGTCTTCTGTCAGAAGACCGTCATGGGGCTCTTCCTCTTCCATGTGCAGGACGAGGCGGCGATGGCCGCGTGGCAGTCCGGGGAGTACTACGTCGACGGCACACCGAAGCTGTCGCTGCCCGCGATCGCCGCTGCCGCGGCGACGGTGCACCGAGGAGTCGTCGCGGCCTGCCCCGGCCTGATGCTGACGCCGAAGCTCGTGGTTCAGGCATCCAAGCCGGCCAAGACGGGTATGAAGATCAGGCTGACGTGCTCACTCGACTGCAACTACACCGTTTCGCTCGATCAGCGGCGCCTCAGCGGCTCAGCCGTCGGCCGCGTCGCCACCACACTCGTCTTCAAGGGCGTGCTGCCGCCGGGCCGGCATGTCGTCGCCGCCCGCGCTTCGGCGCTCATGAACGTTGGGCCGCCCGCGTCGGCCCGGCTCTCCTTCTCGTCGCGCTGAGCGCCACGCTCCCGGCGTGTGGCGCACACAAGCGCGAGCTCACGATCGGCGCGGTCGACGACGCAGCCAAGTGGGCGCCGGACGCACGCCGGCCGATGCGGCTCGCGGCGGACGCCGGCTTGACGACGATCGTGCTCAGCGCCGTCTGGAAGCAAGGCGCATCTGCTGCGGATGACCTCCCGCCGCTCCGCCGTGCCGTCGCCGCCGCGAAGACCGTGGGGATCGCGCCGCAGCTGGCCGTGTACCAGCGCAGCTCCTCCACCCCACTCGACGACACGGCTCGAACTGCATTCAGCGAGTACGCGGTGGCACTCGTCCAGGCACTTCCTTCAGTGCGAACCGTTTTCGTCGGCAACGAGCCGAACCTCAATCTGTTCTGGCAGCCGCAGTTCGACCCGAGCGGCGGCGACGCAGCGGCCGGCGCCTATGAGCAGTTGCTCGCGACCACCTACGACGCACTGAAAGGGGCGGACCCGAAGCTCACGGTCGTCGGCGGCAACCTCGCGCCACGCGGCGGCGACAATCCGGCGGCTTCGCGCCAGACGCACTCGCCCACAACGTTCATCGAGGATCTCGGCACGGCGTACCGCGCGAGCGGACGCACGAAGCCGTTGATGGACATGTTCTCGATCCACGTGTACGGCGAATCGCCCAAGATCCCGCCGTCGTTCCCGCACCCGCACACGAAGTCGATCGGCATTGCCGACTACGACAAGCTCGTCTCGCTGCTCGGGCAGGCGTTCGACGGCACGGCACAGTCAGGGTCGAAGCTCCCGATCGTCTACGGCGAGTACGGCGTCGAGACGGACGTGCCCGCGGCCGGCTACACCGGCACCGAAGTCGTGGCGACCGCGACCCCAGAGACGCAGGCCCGCGACTACCGCCAGGCGATCGAGCTCGCTGCATGCCAGAAGAACGTGCGGGCACTCGACTTCTTCCACGTGCTCGACGAGCAGCAGCTCGCGGGCCTGCAGAGTGGCCTCTACTACGTCGATGGAGCCGCAAAGCCGAGCGCCGAGGCCGTGAAGCGCACAGCGCTAACCTGTGGCTCGTGAACGGCGAGTACGTCGCGTACACCTTCTACCGCATCGATCCGGCCTGGCGCCGCCTGCCGGTCGAGGAGCGCGCGGCGGCCAAGGACGCCTTCGCCGACGTCGTCGAAGAGCACGCGTCACGGTTCGAGCACCTGCGCGCCTACTCGGTGACAGGCGTCCGGCCGGACACCGACTTCTTCCTCTGGAAGATCAGTGAACGCTACGAGGACTTCGGCGAGCTCGGCGCGGCGCTCAACGCGACGCCGCTCGCCGGTTGGCTCGAGACGCCGTACAACTACCTCGCGACGACGCGCGCCTCGCAATACACGTCGGCGCGGAAGGCTCGCAAGGTCGTCCCGAAGGGCAACCCGTACCTCGTCGTGTACCCGTTCGTGAAGGTGCGGCCGTGGTACTCGCTCACCGAGGACGACCGCCAGCGCGCGATGGACGAGCACATACGCATCGGACGGGAGGAGTTCCCGGGGATCCACAACCACACGACGTACTCGTTCGGCATCGACGACCAGGAGTTCATGACGGCGTTCGAGTGCGACGAGCCGGCGGACTTCATGCACCTCATGCTTCGCCTGCGCGACAGCGAGGCGTCGCGCTACACCGAGCGCGACACGCCGATCTTCGTCGGGCAGCACATGCCGCTCCGCGAAGCGCTCGACCGTCTCGACGGAATGGCCGTCAGAGAACCGAGCGCTGCTCGCGCCACGTCGTAACGCCGACGTAGAGGCAGATCGCTCCGACGACGAGGGCCGCCAGGACGTCGCGGCCGGTGATGCCGATGACGACCCACCACCCGACGTCGAGCACGAACAGACCGACGGCGGCGTAGAAGACGCGCGACGACCGCGCCGGCCAGGTCTCGATCTCGCGGCGCCCGATGTCACGCCAGAAGAAGTACGCGACGACCCCGATCACGATGAAGAACGCGAAGCGGAGCAGCGCCGCGGCCGTGACGAGCGCCGTCTCCTGGTTCAGCAGCACGATCGCAAGCGCGACGACCGCAAGGATCCCGAGATTCCGGAGGAACGGGCTCATTTCCCGCTCCGGCGCCGCGCATGTCGGCGCCTGCGCTCTTCGATGAGCTCCGTCAAGCCTACGCTCATGCCGTCATGAAAGCGCGAACGCCCAGGGCGGCGGCGACGAGCGTGGCCACCGCGAACCACAACAGGCGCGCCCGCGGCTCCGTCGGCGCGTAGAGCCAGGGCGAGAGCACGGCGAGCAGGGCGAACGTCCCGTAGGCGTAATGGAGGTGATCCTTCGCGCGACGGTGGTCGGAGAGCAGCAACAGACCCAGCGCAACCTGCCCGACGAGGAGCGTCTGCGCAAGCGCGAGGAGTTGGGCGACCGCCGAGCCCGCGCGCGACCGCCGAGCCCAGAACGCCGCGGCCGACGCGAGGACGCAGACCGCGATCAGCAGGAATGCGTTGATGTGGTGCGCCGTTAGCATCGCCGACGAACGCTACCGGGAGGATCGACGTGATCGAAGAAGGAAAGACCGCACCTGACTTCGCCCTGCAGAGCGACGCCGGCGAGACCGTCAAGCTGTCCGAGCTGCGCGGCAGGCAGGTCGTCCTCTACTTCTATCCCAAGGACGACACGCCCGGTTGCACGACCCAGGCGTGCGGGATCCGTGACGCCTACAGCGAGTTCGAAGAGGCCGGCGCCGTGGTGCTGGGAGTCTCGCCGGACAACGAAGCCTCGCACGTCAAGTTCAGGAAGAAGTACGAGCTTCCGTTTGCGCTGCTCTCCGACCCCGGCCATGCGGTCGCTGACCTGTACGGCGTGTGGGGCGAGAAGAAGTACATGGGCCGCACCTACGAGGGCGTGTTCCGGTCGACGTTCGTGATCGCCGAGGACGGAACCATTAAGAGCGTCATGCACGACGTCAAGCCGGCGACGCACGCCGACGACGTGCTGGCGGTGCTAGCCCGCTAGCGGGACGGTCTTCTCGTCGCGCGCGGCGGCGAAGTCGTCCCCCAGCTTTTCGCGGAGCGTCTGCGCGAGCTCGCCACTCTGCTCGAGCTCTTCGACGATGTCCGCTCCGCCGACCAGCTCGCCCTTGACGAACACCTGCGGGATAGTCGGCCAGCCCGAGAGCTGCGTCAGGTCCTGGCGGATCTGCGGATCCGGAAGGATGTCGATCGCCGTCACGGGCGCACCGGCGCGACGAAGCGCCTGCAGCGCCCGGTCGGAGTTGCCACACATGACGAACGACGGTGTCCCTTTCATGAACAGAGCTACGTCCGAGCTCTCGATGACGTCCTTGATCTGGTCGGTGTAGCTCACGGTCAGGATGCTCCCTTCGTCTTGATGCGCAGCTCGTGGATGGTCCCGTCGCCGAGCGGTGCCGACAGCGCCTCGTAGACGCGCCGGTGCTGCTCGACGAGCGACAGGCCGGAGAGCGACGGCGCGGTGACGACGACCTGGAAGTGGTCTCCCCCGCCGGTGCGGTCGATGACGTCGAGCTCGGTCGCGTCCGGGAAGGCGCTCTCGAGCAGTTCGCGCAGCGGTTGCGTGCTCACACGGGTCAGCGTAGCGAGCGGCCCTCGCTAGACTGCGGATCCGCGCGGATGTGGCGGAATTGGTAGACGCGCACGGTTCAGGTCCGTGTGCCCTTATGGGCGTGGAGGTTCAAGTCCTCTCATCCGCATAGCCAAGCTGAGCCGTTTCGTGGCCCAACCGTGGCCCAAACCTCATTCAATCTCAGGATGACGACTGGTGGGAACTCGAGGGGTTCCGCGATATTGACGAGCTCTACTCAGGCCGCCGGGGTCGTGAGCTGCTGGACTTCCCTAGCGATCTCCCGCAACGCGTTCTCGAGCGCTTCGACACGCGCGGCGAGGTCTTGCATCGCGAGAGGAGTAGGCGTCGTCGATAGCGACGCGCTGCCCCATTGAGGCGGCGCATCCGCATTTGGGAGAAGACGATTCACGCGGTCCATCAACGTGCCCGTCAGCGTGTCCATAACCGGCCTCCGTTTCCCGAGTCTCCCCTCTTCTGGCGGCAATCCTAGTCCGATAAACGGGTCCGTGACTGAGACCGTTACTCGGTAGGGTCGCTCTTGCCGTTCGGCCCCAACCCGCGAAACGGGAGGGAGCCATGGCGTACACGTTTCAGTTGATCGACACGGACGGCGAGATCCTCGAAAGCTTCAAGAGACGTCCGAGCAGCGGTGGGCGGCGGGCGACACAGTCGTCGCGCATGGGAATCGCCGCTACAAAGTCTTGAGCGTCATTCCGGTGGAGCGGATCTCAGAGTTCGTCGACGAGCCGGACGGCGGGGTGCTCGAGGTCGAGCCGCTCTGAAAGCTCCGGTGACGGGTTCGGCTCGCTGTCAGTTGAGATTGTTGGGTTTGAAACAATCACTGCCTGATGCCGCTCGACATGACGCAGTTACTGAGGCTCAAAGGGACGATCGACGCCGTCATTGCAGGCAACTCCGGCGAAAGCGCATCTGCAGCACCCGCACTGGTCTCGACCTACCTGCGGGTTCGCACAGGAAGACACGAGACGACGTAGCTGCGGCAGGCGGCGGGCGTAACCTTTCCACGGTGATACGCGTGCGGTTGAGGATCGTCGCGCTCATGTCCCTTTGCGGGGTCTTACTCACCAGCGGATGCGGATCTGCGCACAAGGGAAGCGAGGTCACTCCCCCTTCACCGCACATACAGCAGTTGTCGAAGCTCGAGGTTGCCGATCGCTATCTCCACGCCTGGTATGTCTCGCACGACTGCTCCAAGATGGTTGCGCTCTCCGATCCGCTCTTCGGCGTTGAGTGCCCGGAGACTCTCGCGAAGTCGCTCCGAGACCATGAGCACCTAGTGCGAGGGACGCGAGTGATCGTTCACGACGGCGCGTGCCCAACGTTGATCGGTGCTGACGCTAAGGATTGCGTCCAGTACACGCTGGTCGGTTACGGCAAGGATTTCGAGCAGAGAAACGGGCAACCATTCGACACCTGTGAGTCGGTGCGAGCAGTGCTCTTTCTCGGCCGAGCTGCCGGGCGTTGGAGGATCACCGCGAGTGGGTCAACCGAGTTCGCTACCACAGAGTGCAGCAGACCCAATTTCCTCGCCCTCTGGAGACGACGCATCGCCTACGCCAAGGGCGAGGCTCTCTCGCGTCTTCCTGCTTCTTAGTACCTGGCCTGGGCGAGCATGCTACGCCAGAAAGGGCGGAACTCGAATCGAGATTCGCGACCGCTCTTGGCGGTTCGAGTTCCGCTCTCGGGTGCGCCACTGTTCGGGATTGACGCCCGACGCGCCCGGCAGTCAAACCAGCTAGTTGACGCCATTCCAGCCGGTCACGATGCTTCGCATCATTGAGTCGCCCCGACGTCCTCTATCTCGTCACGGCGATAGCCGTCGCTCCCGTGTTCGCCGTCGCGGCGGTTAGCCGCATATGGCGGCCGAAGAGCTGGCGTCGCATATGGACACACCTCGGGCTCCAGGGCGCGTTCGTTCTCATCGGTGCAGTAGCGATTTCCGTAGTCGCTCGCAGCGTTTGGCCGGGAATCGCGTTCGGCGCGATTGGCTGTTCGGCGATCTACGCGGGGGCGAATCGGTTGCGGCGTGCACAACACGCCGCACAGAACATCCGAGCCGAACCCGTGATCTATCGCGATCTAGATCCAAGCGGAGAAATATCGGGACGGTGGGCGATTGTTCACCGACTCGCCTGGAGCGTCACCATCGCTGTCCTCGGCGTGATTTGGGGCGTGGCCGCAGTCATGGGCGGCGAAGGCTACGCAGCGGGGCCTGCCGCGCTGGCAATCGGCCTCGCCGTTTGGCGGGTCGTACGCAAGCTGAACCACAGGAAACAAGAGAAGACCGCCGCCTGGCTCAGCGCGTACGTGGACGCGATCGACAAGCGACGGACGGATCGTGCATCGAATAATCAGCCTGGTGACGTGCGTTAAGAACCCGCGCCTAGCCGATAAAAGGGCGGAACGGGAATCGAGAGCTCGGAGCCGGTGCTGTCGATCCGGTACCGGGGCACCTGTCGATCCTAAGCTCACGCCGGTGACGCGAGTGGCTCGACGTCGCGCTGGCAGTGAGGGCAGACGGTCGCGTCGAAGCGCATCCGTTCCTTGCAATGCGGACAGTCGCGGTAGCGCGCAGCCTCTTCCTCGAGTCTCGTCTAAGGGATCAACGAATCCAGCCGCTGCGCACGAGCCGGGCCAGACGCACCCACTCTGGCTCGGGATGGTCGAAGCGGAAGACACGATCCGCAAACGGGAAGTCGTCGCGACCGACAGGGATGACCTCGAGCGGGCGAACCGGCTCGAAGCTGATCCACTCCGCCGGAATGTCGCTCGGGACGAACGTGTCCTTGGGAAGCACATAGACGGCGCCTTCACCCCAGACGGTGCGCGGTTCGCCGCGCACCGCGAAGAAGTACCGCGCCCGCGGCAGTCCCGACTCGGCGGGAAGCAGGCACATATTCCAGCGGCCGATCGCCCGTACCGTGTCGGTCACCGCGAAGAACATCGCCCACAGCGGATCGGGCGTCGCGAACACCGCCGTCACAGGACGATCATGCGCAGTCAGCTGCGACCGCGGTTCGAACACCTCGATCGATCCCGCGTTCGAGCCGTGAAACAACACGTCTCCGTCAGCGGCCGCCTCGACGAGGCGGGCGTGCGCGCTGCCGGGCCGTGGTGCCGGCGCCTCCGGCAGGCGCAGCGGGTTCCCCGGACGCCGCACGAGCCAGTCGTTGACCCCCACGGGCCAATCATGGCCCAGGACGCGGTCGAAACGACGGCCGCGATCAACAAAAGCGTCAGGCATGAATTCGCGGCGTCCGGGTGGGCTGTGATTCAGCTCGCTACCTGCGCGCGAAGTCGATGCCGAAATCGCGCGGGGCAACGAGCGTTCCACGGACCCGAACCGACACGTGCCACTTGCCGCGTCGGAGTGAGGCGAGCGGGATCCGCCAGCGGGTCTGGGTGAGTTTGACGACGCGGAGCGGGACGGCTGTTTGCCCGGTGCGCCGTGCAGTGGCCGTGAGGCGCAACGCGGGGATTGGCTTGCGCGAGTCGAGGTCGACGATGGTGAGGAGCAGGACCTGCCGCGTGGCGGTGTTGACCAGCGTGGCGCCGATGCTCGGTTCGGCTCGGCCGAGCGGGTCGTGGGCCGCGGCGACCGGCGCGCCGACGAGCGCCGCCAGGACGATGACCAACGCGAGCCGAGGCATCCCGCACACGGTAGCCCGGTCGCGCCCGAACGCTCACGATTCCGTGCGAGGCGCCGATACAGCGAGCGTGGCGGTCGAAAGGCTTCCCGATCCGGACGCTCTCGCGGAGGAGCTCGCGCATCTGCAACACCGGCAGCGCGACCTCCTGCGCCAGCATGACCGCCTCACCGAGCGGATGCTCTCCTTCCCGAATGAGTTCGGTCTGGCGTGGGCAAGGTCGCTCGCAATCGAGATCGAGAGCATGAGCTTCCGGATCTCGGAACTGGAAGCGCAGCTCCTGCTGGAGCGTCCGTGACACTCGGGTAGGACGACGCCGGTCGGCCGCGAAGACAGTGCCGGGCATCCGAGGCTCGCAGTCCGCGGGGGAGCCGGATGCCGGCCGCGGCGGCGGCGGCGGCCGAACTCTCCCCCGGTCCGCCGCCCCGCCGCGTTAGCGCAGGACCGCGGCTACGATGCGGCACTCTGAGACGCCTTCTCACGATCATCGTGGTGTCGGCGGCGTCTGCGATCGCGCTGTCGGGGGACGGGTTCGGGCGTACGCCCGTGCCGACTGCCGAGGTCGTCGTGACGCTGAAGTCGCCGCCGCTGGCGGCGTTCGGGCGGTCATTGCTCTCCGCGCGCCACGTGAGCTATCTGCGCAGGCTCGAGTCGCAGCAGGCGGTCGTCTCTGCACGGATCGAGCACACGATCCCGTCCTCACGGATCCGCTGGCGGTACAAGCTCGTCGCCAACGGGCTCGCCGTCGTCCTACCGCGGTCGGAGATCCCCAAGCTCGCGCACGTGTCAGGTGTCGCCGAGGTCTGGCCGAACGTGCGCTACCACTCGCTCGCGGTCAAGCTCGGCCCGCAGCAGATCGGCGCGGACAAGATTTGGGGGCCGAACTTCGAGACGGCGGGCAACGGGATGAAGATCGGGATCATCGACGACGGCGTCGAAGCCGCCCATCCGTACTTCGACCCGAACGGCTTCCAGTACCCCCCCGGGTTCCCGAAGGGACAGACCCAGTTCGCGACGCCGAAGGTGATCGTGCAGCGCACGTTCACGCCGCCGACGCCGACGTGGAAGTACGCCTCGGCGCCGTTCGATCCGACGGGCTCGTTCCACGCGACCCATGTCGCAGGGATCGCCGCCGGCGTCCACGGCGTGCAGGTCGGCCCCAACACGCTCTCCGGCGTCGCGCCCAACGCCTACATCGGCAACTACAAGGCCCTTACGATCCCGACCCCCGGCTTCGGGCTCGACGGCAACAGTGCCGAGATCGCAGCCGCGATCGAAGCGGCTGTCGCCGATGGGATGGATGTGATCAATCTCTCGCTCGGCGAACCGGAGGTCGAGCCGTCCCGCGATCTCGTCGTGAAAGCGATCGAAGGCGCGGCCGCTGCAGGGGTCGTCCCGGTGATCGCAGCCGGCAATGACTTCGACGACTTCCGCTACGGCTCGGTGTCGTCGCCCGCGAACGCGCCCGACGCGATCACCGTCGCCGCCGTCACCTCGACCAACGCGATCGCCGACTTCTCTTCCGCCGGCCCCACACCGCTCTCGCTCCAGATGAAGCCTGATGTCGCAGCCCCCGGCGTCGACGTCATCTCGTCACTCCCCGCGAACCAAGGCGGGCCATGGGGCACGCTCAGCGGCACGAGCATGGCCGCACCGGCCGTCTCGGCCGCAGCGGCGCTGCTCAAGGAGCGGCACCCGACGTGGACGGTCGCCCAGATCAAGTCGGCGCTCGAGCAAACCGGCAATCCCGTCGCCGGCGTGCCGGTCACCCGCGACGGCGGGGGCGTGATCGATCTGCCGCGCGCCGACGTGCCGCTTCTCTTCGCCGCACCGACCGGGCTCTCGTTCGGCGCTCTGCGCCCGGGCATCGCCTCGAGCCGCACCTTGACGCTGACCGATGCCGGTGGTGGCGCAGGCGATTGGGCGGTCAGCATCGTGACGCAGGGCGGCGGCACCGGCCCCGTCACGGCCCCACCCACCGTCACGGTCCCGGGCCAGCTGTCCGTCACAGCCACCGGGGGAGTGACGACCGGCGACGAGAGCGGCTACGTCGTCCTCACCCGCGGCACCGACGTACGGCGCATTCCATTCTGGTTCCTGAGCAGTGCGCCGAAGCTCGGCAGCGAGACGGCGCTGCCGCTGACGCCCGGCACGCGCAAGGGAACGACCGCCGGTGCGCCTGCGCTGGTGACGCACTATCGGTACCCAACCGGCGGCGACGACAATTACCCGGGGCCGGAACGCGTGTACCGGATCCACATCCCCACCGGCGCGGCGAACGCCGGCGTCGCCGTGCTCACCGGGAACGTGTACCCCCACATCACACTCAATGGCTCGGAGGATCGCCTCGCCGGCTACACGGCGCTGCCGCTCGACCTCAACCCGTACCGCAAGAGCTACGGCCTGAGGCGGCGCATTGCGGGGGTCACACTCCCGGCCGGCGGCACCTACAACGTCGTCTTCGACAGTACGAACGCGGGCGGCCGGCCGTTCACGTTCCGTTACTGGGTGAACGACGTGACGCCGCCGAAGCTCAAGGTTGCCTCGACGCGCGGGGCGGTCGTCGTGTCAGCGACCGACGCCGGTGCCGGGATCGATTCCAGCTCGATCGTGGCGATGCTCGACGGGAAGCGGGTTGCGACGCGGTTCGGCTCGGGCACGATCCGCATCGCCGCGACCAAGGGACGCCACAGGCTCGAGCTGTCCGTGGCGGACTACCAGGAGACGAAGAACACCGAAGACGTCGTGAAGATCCTCCCGAACACGAGGACGCTTCGCGCGACCGTGGTCGTGCGCTAGTCGCGGTTGGCGCGCGGGTCGTACGTCGGGAGATTCGCCAGGTCGCGTTCCACCGACCGCTGGAACTCGTCGGGATCGGCGTCGTGCTCGGGCTCGACGACGCGCAGGTGCCGCTTCTTCTGCCGGGGCTTCCGTTGCGGCAGCACCCCGCGACGCGCGAGGCGCGGCCACTCCGCCGCCGCGAGCAGCACGACGGCCGCAGCGAGCAGGACGAGGGCGATCACGCTCACTCCTCACAGGATAGACGGACGTCCGCGAGAATCGGCAGGCGTGAAGACCTGCGCCCTCGCCCTCGCTGCCGGAGCCCTCACAGCGGTCGGCTGCGGCGGGTCCTCGACGGCCACGACCACGGCGCTCCTCCCCATCGTCGTGGAGCGCCCCTCGCCGGACGAGCACGTCTCGCCCACGTTCCAGGTCAGCGGGACGGCCAGCGTCTTCGAAGCGACGCTCGTCGTGCAGACGGTTCGGGACGGCAGGACGGTCGAGCGAAAGACGGTGACGGCGTCGGAAGGCGCCCCCGCGCGCGGGACGTTCCACGTGACGATGCACGCTACGCCGGGCCAGCTCGTCGTCCGCGCGTTCTCGCCTTCGGCGAAGGACGGCTCAGCTCAGCACGAGGTGAAAGTTCACGTGGTGGTCACGCCTTGATCTGCTGCGCGAGCACCCAGAGCCCGGCCACCGTATAGGCGACCATCAGAGCGACGAGCGGCACCTGCATCGCCAGCGCGCGCGCCCTCGTCGACGAGCGCAGCGCCAAGCGATGCGCGGCAAACACAGCGACGACGTGGCCGAACACGATCAGCAGAACCTGGATCCACCAGACGACGC
>Ga0207657_10003359_pt1 | contig 17114 bp, 16 predicted proteins | sample KBSC33metaG_FD_184316 | JGI IMG/M metagenome (GOLD analysis project Ga0207657, IMG submission 184316) | Corn rhizosphere microbial communities from Kellogg Biological Station, Michigan, USA - KBS C3-3 metaG (SPAdes) (version 2) | ecosystem: Host-associated > Plants > Roots > Rhizosphere > Soil ... | reverse complement strand
GGCCTACCTCGGCACTTCGGCCGAAGACGTCGAGGCGGCTGAAGAGAGCCAGCCGGACATCCTGCACCTCATCGATACGGACGACGAGACGGCGCCCGAGGAGCAGCCATGACTGTGCTTCCCGTCGCCGGCCTCCGCTCCGCTCCTCAGTCCGCTCCTCGCTCGCTGACGCTCGCTGCGGTACTCCCTACGATGCTTGCGGAGGACGGCTCCTCATGACTGATGCGCTGGATCGTTTGGACCTGCTCGGCCTCGATGCCGATCTGTCCGACGACAATCGGCTGCTCCGTGACACGGTGCGCAAGTTCGCCGACGACCGGCTCCGGCCGAACATCCGGGACTGGTACGAGGCTGGCACCCTGCCCGCACGAGAGCTGGCCCGCGACTTCGGCGAGCTCGGCGTTCTTGGCATGCACCTGTCCGGCTACGGCTGCCAAGGCTCGACGGCGGCCCAATACGGGCTGGTCTGCGCGGAAGTCGAGGCCGTGGACAGCGGGCTGCGGTCGCTGATCAGCGTGCAGGGCTCGCTCGCCATGTATGCGATCTACGCCTACGGGAGCGAGGAACAAAAACAGCGCTGGCTGCCCCACATGGCTGCGGGCGAAGCAATTGGGTGCTTCGGCCTGACTGAGGCCGACTCCGGATCCGATCCCGGCTCGATGCGCACCCGCGCAGTGCGTGACGGGTCGGACTGGGTGCTCAACGGCTCGAAGATGTGGATCACCAACGGTTCGGTCGCCGACATCGCCGTGGTGTGGGCCCGAACCGACGACGGTATTCGCGGCTTCCTCGTCGAACCGGGGACGCCTGGCTTCGACGTTGCGGACGTGCATCACAAGCTCTCGCTGCGGGCGTCGGTGACGAGCTCACTGCATTTCAACGAGGTCCGGCTACCGGCCGACGCGCAGCTGCCGGAAGCAGCCGGACTTCGGGCGCCACTAGGTTGCCTGTCCGAGGCGCGCTTCGGCATCGTGTGCGGGGTAACCGGCGCCGCGCGCGACGCGTTGGCCGCCACGCTCGACTACGCCGGAACCCGGACCCAGTTCGGGCGGCCCATCGCAGGCTTTCAGTTGACGCAACGCAAGCTCGCCGAGCTCGCCGTGTCGTTGAACCAGGCCGAGCTCACCGCGCGGCGACTGGCCGAGCTGAAGGATGCCGGGCGCCTTACGTCGCAGCAGGTGAGTTTCGGCAAGTTCGCTAACGTCCGGGCGGCATTGGAGATCTGCCGGGAGGCGCGCAGCATCCTCGGCGGGAGCGGCATCACGACGGAATACCCGGTACTCCGGCATGCCCTTAACCTCGAGACCGTGTACACCTACGAAGGCACGCACGAGGTGCACACGCTCGTTCTGGGGCAGGCGCTCACGGGCATAGACGCCTTCCGCTGACCCCGACGCGTTCTGCTGACCCGCCGAGCCGAACAGAACGCAGACCGGCCTCCTGACCTGAGCTAACCCATAGGCTGGCCGGAGTGGATTGGAACCTGCGGACGTGCTCGCGCAAGGGTCACGTGACCTACGCGCCAGACGAACCACCTCTGCGGGCCAAGCTCGAAGCGAGCACACCGTTGGGCGAGGCGTGGCGGTGCCTGCGCTGCGGTACTTACGTCCTCGGCCCACCGGATGGCAGCGGTCCGGCCGACCACGCTCCGATGCTGCTTCGCGGCAAGGCGTTGCGCTCCGCGTTCATCCTGCGCCTGCTGGCCGTCGAACGATGGGTTCGCGGCACCATCATCCTCCTGCTTGGCATCGCTGTTCTACGAGTGGAAAGCAGTCAAGTCAGCATCAAAGACCTCGTCAACCAGGACCTGCGAGCGCTGAAGCCGTTCTTCGACCAGATCAAATTCAACGTGTCGGACTCCGGCTTGGTGCGGGCAGTCGAGAACGCGCTCAATGCGAGCCCGACCACACTGGACCTCGTCGCCGCTTTCTTGATCTTTTACGGGGTCTTGCAACTGGTCGAGGGGGTCGGTCTGTGGCTGCTCAAGCGGTGGGGTGAATATTTCGCCGTTGTCGCCACGTCATTGTTCATCCCTCTCGAGGTGTACGAACTTACCGAGAAGATCACCTGGTTGCGCGTCGTCGCATTGATCGTCAACGTCGCGGCAGTGGTGTATCTGCTGGTGTCAAAGCGCCTGTTCGGGATTCGCGGCGGCCACGCGGCGTACGAGCGCGCGCAACGGCAAGCGTCGCTGCTGGAGGTCGAGGAGTCGGCCGAGACCATCGGTCGATCGACCACCCGTGGTAAGACGGCCGGCGCTCAGGCATGATCGGACGGTGGCTCGCAAGCCGGTCCGTGCGACCGTGACCCGACAGCGGGCGGTCGACCTGGCCGCCGGCGCTCGGGTGAGCTTGGCCCGGATGCGGGACCCCGGGTTACGGCTGCGGCGCCGGCAGCGTCGAGCACGATGGAGCGTGGCCTTGCGCGCCGTTCCGACCGCGGTGCTGGGCGGTCTTGCCGCTCAGGCCATCGTGACCGGCGATCCGATCGCAGGAGCCTGCCTGGCCGCGGTGTCGGCTGGGGGCGCCTGGGTCACGGCGACGGCCTCCCGCCACGCCTGGCACCTGCACCAACTGCCGATTCCGGTGCCGCGACCGGCGCGCCCGCCGCGCGGCTCAGCCGCCCGGCCGGCAATCGATCGACTGGATGCCGACGAGGTCGCGCTCAGACAGCTTCTCGGATTGCTCGGCGAGCCGGCCGCGTACACGGCTGTCGCCGCGGCCGACGCCGCGAACGCCCTGCGACAGTGCGCCGCTCGGGTCGTCGCGATCGAAGCGGCGTCGGCGCGGACGAGCCGCGCCGGCCGGCGGAGCGACCCGGCGGTCGCCGCCCTCGTCACCCGACTCGACGCCGGTGTCGCTGCCCATGGACGGCTCGTGCTGACGGCCGCCGACGCGGTAGCGGCCAGCTCCGGGGTAGCGGACACCTGGGCGCTGGACCGCATCGAAGACGAGACCGATCGCCTGCGCGGCCTGGCGCTCGGCCTGACCGAACTTGATCCCGGCGCTGGCCGTAGGCGCCGTTAAAGGGGCGCGCTGTCCCGCTAGTTCGCGAGCGCGGCGACCAGATCGGACGCGGCCGTATACGGGTCCGTCTCCCCGACCACCACCCGGGCGGCCGACGCCGACAAGGCCGCCGAGCCGTGTACCGCAGTGATCCGATCCCGGACGTGAGCGACGGCGATCGCCTCGATTTCCGCAGCCGCCCGCGCGATTCGACGCCGGTCAAGTTCCCCGTGCCGAATCATCCACTCCCGGTGCTTCTCGAGGGCGGCGCGAAGCTCGCTGATGCCCTCTCCCCGCGACGCCACGGTCTTGACGATGGATGGCCGCCACGCACCCTGTACCGAGTGGCGGCCACCTAGCGACTGCATGTATCGCAGGTCACGCACAACCTGATCAGCACCGTCCCGGTCGGCCTTGTTGACGACGAAGATGTCGGCGACCTCCAGAATGCCGGCCTTGGCCGCCTGGATACCGTCGCCCATACCGGGAGCGAGAAGCACGACAGTGGTGTCCGCGAGCGATGCGATGTCCACCTCCGCCTGTCCGACGCCCACGGTCTCGACGATGATCACGTCGCAGCCCGCGGCGTCCAGCACCCGCAACGCTTGCGGCACCGCGCTGGACAAGCCGCCGAGGTGGCCCCGCGACGCCATCGAGCGGATGAACACTCGGTCGTCGGTCGCATGATCTTGCATGCGCACCCGGTCGCCGAGTAACGCACCGCCCGAGAACGGCGAAGACGGGTCGACAGCCAGCACGCCGACGCGCTGCTGGTTGGCCCGCAGTTCTCTCACTAGCGCGGATGTCGTCGTTGACTTGCCGACCCCGGGCGAGCCGGTCATGCCCACCACCTGCGCGTGCCCGGCCAGCCCGACCATTATGCGTGCGACGTCACGCAACGCCGGCGAGTCGCTCTCGACCAGCGAGATAAGCCGCGCGATCGCGCGGGGGTCAGCTGCGCGTGCGCGCTCGACGAGGTCCGGGATGTCGACGGTCCGGCGGACCCCCGCGGTCACGGGACGCGCAGGAGGAGTGCATCTCCCTGGCCGCCACCGCCGCACAACGCCGCAGCGCCGAGGCCGCCGCCTCGCCGCTTCAGTTCCAGGGCAAGCGTCAGCGCCAGCCGAGCGCCCGACATGCCGATCGGGTGACCAAGAGCGATCGCCCCGCCGTTGACGTTGACGATGTCTGGTGCGACGCCGAGGTCGGCCATGGACTGCAGCGCCACGGACGCGAACGCCTCGTTGATCTCGATCAGGTCGAGATCGGCCACAGTCAGTCCCGCCTTGCGCAGAGCCTGGTTGATCGCGTTCGACGGCTGGGATTGCAGCGAGTTGTCCGGGCCGGCGACATTGCCGTGCGCGCCGATCTCGGCCAGCCAGGTCAGGCCGAGCTCTTGGGCCTTGTCCTTGCTCATGACGACGACCGCGGCGGCACCGTCCGATATCTGCGATGCGCTCCCGGCGGTGATCGTGCCGTCCTTGCCGAAGGCCGGCCGGAGCCGGGCCAAGCTTTCGGCTGTGGTGTCGGCCCGGACTCCCTCGTCCTCGGTCACCTCGAGGGGGTCGCCCTTGCGCTGCGGGATGTTCACCGGCGTGATCTCGTCGGCGAACAGGCCGTTCTTGATCGCCTCCGCCGCGCGCTGGTGGGACTGGGCGGCGAACCCGTCCTGGGCCTCGCGGCCGATGCCCAGCTTCGCGTTGTACCGATCAGTGGCCTCGCCCATGGGAACGTGATCGAACGCGTCGGTCAACCCGTCGTACGCCATCGAGTCGAGCACCTCGACGGAGCCGTACTTGTATCCGGACCGAGACTTGGGCAGCAGATGTGGGGCATTGGTCATGGACTCCTGTCCACCAGCTACCACGATGTCGAACTCGCCAATCCGGATCAGTTGATCAGCGAGCGCAATCGCGTCCAGGCCGGACAAACACACCTTGTTGAGGGTGAGTGCCGGGACCGACATCGGGATGCCGGCCTTGACGGCAGCCTGACGAGCCGGGATCTGCCCGGCACCGGCCTGCAGCACCTGGCCCATGATGACGTACTGCACCTGGTCCGGGCGTACCCCGGAACGCTCCAGGGCCGCCTTGATTGCCACGCCGCCGAGGTCCGCGCCCGAGAAGTCCTTGAAGGCACCGAGCATCCGGCCGATCGGGGTCCGAGCGCCATTGACGATTACTGATCCAGCCATAGCGGAGGACCTCCCGGAAATCGCTGTAGGAAGTACTAACTGTAGACGGCTGACCGTTTCCGCCTGGTGTGAGCCCGGGCACCTGGCCGCCCGAAATCGCTGGTCAGACGTCATCATGTGGCGATGGCACCCACATACCCGTATCGCCGGGTTGACCACGTGGGTATCGCGGTGCCCGACCTGGACACGGCGGTCGCCTTCTACCGGGACACGTTCGGGTTCGCCAGCGTGCACGAGGAGGTCAATGAGGACCAAGGGGTGCGGGAGGCCATGCTCGCCGTCGGTGACGGTGCTACCCGCTTGCAGCTGCTGGCCCCGCTCAGCCCCACGTCGCCGATAGCGGCGTTTCTCGACCGGAAGGGTCCCGGGATTCAGCAGGTTGCGTACACCGTCGACGATATCGAGGCGGCGTCCGCTTCCTTGCGCGAGCGCGGCTTGCGCCTGCTGTACGACCAGCCCCGCCGCGGAACGGCCGGGAGCCGGATCAACTTCGTCCACCCGAAGGATGCCGGCGGCGTGTTAGTCGAACTGGTCGAGCCCGCCGCCGACTCATAGCATTCGGCCACTCGCGAACCCGGAGGCCAGATGGACGAGGTCCGCGCCGCGATCCTGTCCGGAGAGCCGGGCGCCCTTGCCGGCGTCCCAGTCCCCGAGTCCTACCGCGGCGTCGTCGTACGCGCCGACGAAGTCCGCATGTTCGAAGGCCTGGCCACGCGGGACAAGGATCCGCGGCAAAGCCTGCATGTGGAGGATGTGCCGACCCCGGAAGTGGGGCCCGGCGAAGCCATCGTCGCGGTGATGGCCAGCGCCATCAACTACAACACGGTGTGGACCTCGATCTTCGAGCCCGTGCCGACCTTCGCGTTCTTGCGCCGGTACGCCAAGACCTCGGAGCTAGCGGCCAAGCATGATCAACCGTTTCATGTCGTGGGGTCCGATCTCGCCGGCGTCGTGTTGCGGGTCGGCCCGGGCGTGACCCGATGGCAGACAGGCGACGAGGTCGTGGCCCATTGCCTGTCGGTTGAACTCGAGGATCCGCAGGGCCACGACGACACGATGATGGACCCGCAGCAACGCATCTGGGGCTTCGAGACCAACTTCGGCGGCCTGGCCGAGCTCGCGCTGGTGAAGTCGAATCAGCTCATGCCGAAGGCCGCGCACCTGAGCTGGGAGGAGGCCGCCTGTCCTGGACTCGTCAACTCGACGGCCTACCGGCAGCTGGTCAGCCGGCACGGTGCGGACATGAAGCAGGGCGACGTCGTGCTGATCTGGGGCGCTTCGGGCGGGCTCGGCTCCTACGCCACCCAGTACGCGGTCCACGGCGGCGCCATTCCGGTGTGTGTCGTGTCGTCACCAGGCAAGGCGGAGCTATGCCGGCGCATGGGCGCCGAGCTCGTCATCGACCGGACGGCGGAAGGGTTCGAATTCTGGCGGGACGGCGTGCAACAACCGCAGGAATGGCGGCGGCTCGGCGAGCGGATCCGCGAGCTGACCGGCGGGGAAGACCCCGACATCGTCTTCGAGCACCCCGGCCGGGAGACGTTCGGGGCCAGTGTCTTCGTGGCCCGACGCGGCGGCACGGTTGTGACGTGTGCCTCGACCTCTGGCTACTGGCACGAGTACGACAACCGTTACTTGTGGATGAGTTTGAAAAGAATCATCGGTTCACATTTCGCCAACTATCGCGAGTCCTGGGAGGCCAATCGGCTGATTGCCCGCGGCCGGGTCCACCCCACGCTGTCCCGCGTATACGGGCTCCCCGCTACCGGGCAGGCCGCGTTCGACGTACATCGGAATCTGCACCAGGGCAAGGTCGGTGTGCTGTGCTTGGCGCCCGAGGCCGGGCTGGGCGTGCGCGACCGCGAATTGCGCGCGCGACACATCCACGACATCAACCGATTTCGTGAGGATGCTTAGAGCCGCTCCAAGACACGCCAATGGGTGTGGTTCTGGACGGTTGCTCGAAGTGCAACGATGGATTCATGTCTGCCGAGAACCACTCCCCGGACACCTTGCCGATCTTCGCCGAGCGCGGATTCGACACCGCGATGCGTGGTTATGATCGCCGCCAGGTCGACCTTTACGTTGCCCAGCTCGAGGACGAACTACAAGCCACCGTCGCCGCTCGTGAAGCCGCGGTCGCGCAACTGACGGCGCAGCTGGCCAATTCCAACGCGCAGCTCGACTCGTTGCGACGGCAGCTACAGGCCGCGGCGGAGCCGGCCACCGAGGAGAACGTCGAGCCTCGGGTGCGCAAGATCCTCGAAAGTGCCCGGACTGAGGCGGCCAGGTTGCGGTCCGAGGCCGATGCCTATGCGCTCGCCGTCGGACGCAGCGCTGATGAGGCGGCGGAGCGGATCCGGACCAGCGCCCGGGCGGAGGCGGCCGAGGTCCTGGCGGAGGCGAACGACAAGCACGCCGCCGCCGACGAGACCTTCCGGCAGCGCCTCGCGGAAGCCGATCGCTACCGAACTGAGGTGACCGAGCAGGCCGACACGTATCAGGAGGAGGTCACCACTCGGGCCGACGAGCACTACGCGACCGTCATGGCCCAAGAGGGTCAGCTCACCAAGCGAGAGGCCGCCGAACGTGAGCGGCTGAATGTCGAGGCGGCAGCCGAGCGAGCCCGGCTGTACACAGAGGCGGCTGCGGCGCGCGAACTCCTGGACGCGGAGGGCGAGACGCAGCGAGCGGCTGTCCAGGAGGACTTCGAGATCACCTTGCGGGCGCGCCGGACGGCGGAACAGCAGCGATCTACCGAGCAACTGGAGGCCGCCGAGGCCAAGGCCACCCAGCTGGTGTCGGCCGCGCAGGCGCAGGCTAACTGGCTCGTATCCGAAGCTCGCGCCGAAGCCGAGCGGCTGACGACTCAGGCGCGGACCGAGGTCGACCAGCTGCACGCGCACCGCGACAACGTGCTCACCGACCTGTCCGGACTGCACGACCGGCTGCGCGGCGTCATCGACGGAGTCGCGTAGCTAAGAGCCTGTCTTAGTACCGCGGCGCCGACCGGGACCGCTGGACGCCGGGCTCGCGTCGATTGCGCGCGGCCCAGCACGAGGTGTGCCAGTGCCTGCGATCGTCTGCTTCGCGATCCACCGCCGGCCAGACCACGACGTGTGCGCTGCCGGCTGGGATCAGCTGATCGCAGCCCGGGCAGCGGTAGACCTTGCCGGACGCCCCGGACGCGCCTGGCATCGCACGCACCATCCAGTCCTCGCCCCGCCAGGACTCACGGCGTTCGGCGGACGCGCCAAGTTGCCGCCCGTCGCCGGGCGGCTCCGGCCCGGGCTGTGCCGCCCGGCGCCGTCGACTGGGCAGATTACGACGCGGCACAGGACTGACGGTACTTCGCGGGGAAGTCGCCTCAGCTGTAGTCGCGGAAACCCATGCCGGTCTTGCGGCCGAGGCGGCCCGCTGTGACCAGGTGCTCGAGCAGGGGCGCCGGGGCGAAGCCCGGCTCGTGGAACTCCTGGTAGAGCGTTCGCTCGATGGCTAGCGCTACGTCGGTGCCGACGACATCGATCAGTTCGAACGGGCCCATCGGGTATCCGCACCCGACCTTCATCGCCGAGTCGATGTCATCGGCCGTCGCATAGTGCGCCTCCAGCATCTTCACCGCGTCGTTCAGGTATGGGAAGAGCAGCGCGTTGACGATGAAGCCGGCCCGGTCGGCACACCGCACGGCTCGCTTGCCGATGACGGACGCAACCTCCAGCGCGGTGGCTTCGGTATCCGGCGTCGTGGACACCGTGGACACGATCTCGACGAGGCGCATGATCGCCGCCGGATTGAAGAAATGCATGCCGATCACGTCGCCGGGCCGCGACGTCGCCGCCGCGCATTGGATGACCGGGAGGCTCGAAGTCGTCGTGGCGAGGACGGCCCCCGGTGCGCAGATCTCGTCCAGGTTGGAGAACAGTGCCTCCTTGACGGTGATGTCCTCGACCACGGCCTCGACGACAAGATGCGCATCGGCCAGGTCGTCGAGCCGGACCGACGACGTGATCCGTCGGATCGCCGCGTCCCGGGCCGTCGCGTCCAGCTTGCCGCGCTGGACGGCCTTCTCCATCGATCGCGCCACGGCGGCTTGAACCCGCTCGGCTTTCCCCGAGCTGCGCGCGACGAACGTCACGTCATAACCACCGCGGGCGAGGACCTCGACGATGCCGGTGGCCATCACCCCCGAGCCGACGACGCCGACGCGCTCGACCCGTCGCGGAGTAGCCGCTGGCACCCGAGCTGGCACCGTCGCATCCTCAACGACGGTGGGCGAATCCGGCGCGTCATAGGTGTAGAAGCCGCGGCCGGTCTTCCGTCCGAGCAGTCCGGCCGTGATCATCTGTTTCAAGATCGGCGTCGGCGCGTGCAGCCGATTGCGGGTCTGCTCGTACATCGTGTCGAGAATCTCGTACGAGGTGTCCAGACCGATGAGGTCGATGAGCGCGAGTGGCCCCATGGGCAGGCCGCACCCGAGCGTCATCCCGACGTCGATGTCCTCCCGGGTCGCGTAGTGCGATTCGTACATTTCCGCGGCGTGGTTGAGATAGCCGAACAGCAGCGCGTTGGCGATGAACCCGGCCCGGTCTCCGACGGTGACGTCGACTTTGCCGAGCTTCTGCGCGAATGCCTCGACATCGTCGACGACATCATGCTCGGTGACGACGCTGCGGATGATCTCGACGAGCTTCATCACGGGCGCCGGGTTGAAGAAGTGCAAGCCGATGACCTTGCCCGGTCGGTGGGTCGCGACGGCGATCTCGGTGACGGACAGTGACGAGGTGTTGGTCGCCAGGATGGTGTCGGGCTTGCAGACCTCATCCATCCGCGCGAAGATCGCGCGCTTCAGATCGAGATGCTCAGGCACAGCCTCCACCACGAGATCGACGTCGGCGAGCGCCCCCAGATCGGTTTCGCAGTCAATCCGCTCCAGGATGGCCCGCTGCTGCGCGGCCGTGAGCTTTCCGCGAGCCACCGCGCGTGCGGTCGAGTGCTCGATATGGCCGAGGCCGCGCACGATCGCGGCCTCGTCGCGTTCGATGGCAACGACGGGCAATCCGTTGCGCGCAAACACCTCGGCGATGCCCGCGCCCATGGTGCCCAGTCCGACAACGCCGACCTTGGTGAACTCACGTGACATGCGCTGCGCACCTCCTGCGGGCACTCTAGTTGGCGCTCGTTGGCGCTCGTTGCCGTCAGCGGCCCCAGCGGGCGCGTACGACCGTGGCCAGCCGGTCGACGGCACGAGCCGAGCGCCGAAACGTGGTCAGGGCGATCAGTGGTGGAACCCGCTGCCGGGTCACCGAATGAGCCCACGCGAACTCCCGCAGGCCGTCGGCGCCGTGGATCCGGCCGAATCCGGAGTCCTGAACCCCACCAAACGGCAGCGAAGGGGTCATTGCGACGGTGAACACCGAGTTGACCGTGACCATGCCGGTGGCCAGTCGCGCCGCCACCTCGGGGCCCTGTCGCGCGCTGAAGACCGCGGCGCCTAGGCGCAACCGGCTCGCGTTGACTCGCTCTATCGCCTGGTCCACGTCGGACACCCGGGTGATCGTGAGCGTCGGGCCGAACGTCTCATCGGTGATGGCGATCGAGTCCTCGGGAACGTCGACGAGGACAGACGGTGCCACGAATGGGGGCTGAACCGAGTCAGTCCCGCCCAATACGGCCTGTCCGCCGTCCGCCTGGGCGGCAGCGAGATGTGCGGCGATGACGTTCAGCTGGGCCGGCATGGTGATCGGACCGTAGCTAGCGTCTGTCTCCATGCCTGGCCGCAGTTCGCGAGCCTGCTCGACCACCTGCCGCACGAACTCGTCGTAGACCTCGGCCACGACATACGCCCGCTCGACGCCGACGCAGCTCTGCCCGGCGTTGGCCATTGACCCCCACACGGCGCCATCGGCGGCGGCGGACAGGTCGGCATCGGCGGCCACGATCAGAGCGTCCTTGCCTCCGCATTCAATGACGACCGGTGTGAGCGTCGGCGCGCAGCTGGCCATGACCTTCCGGCCGATCGCGGTCGAGCCGGTAAACGCGATCTTGTCCACGCCCGCCCGGCAGAGCGCCTCGCCGGTTGCGCCGAAACCGGTGACGAGCTGTAGCACCGGATGTTCCGGAACCGCCCGGTGGAAGGCGTCCACAATCCAGCGAGCAATGGCCGGCGTGTATTCGCTGGGCTTGAACACGACGGCGTTGCCGGCGGCCAGTGCGTACGAGATGGAGCCCATCGGGGTGTGCACTGGAAAGTTCCATGGCCCGATGACGCCGACCACGCCGTACGGGACATACTCGACGGTCGCTGCGTGGTTGATCGCCAGCAGCCCGGGCCGCACCGCCCGGCGGCGCAACACAGGCTCGGCGTGCCGGGCGGCCCACGCCAGATGAGCCACGGCGACCGCGATCTCACCGATGGCGTCGTCGACTGGTTTTCCGTTCTCACGATGCACGAGGTCGGCCAGCTCGGTCAGCCCGGCGACGAGCAAGCGACGCCAGGCGTGCAGCCGCTGCCGCCGGCCGGCGAAGCCGATCTCCCGCCACCATTGCGCGGCCGTTCGAGCCCGCGCCACCGCGGCCTGAACGTCGTCAGCCGTGTCGATCGGAAAGCTGGCCAGCACCTCGCCGGTGGCCGGATTGAGCGAGTCCAACATCGGCACGGTGACAGCTCCTTCGCAAACGACTCAGAACAAGCGCTGGGACGGGTCGTCAACCCCGCGCAGGGCGTCGTAGTCGAGCACGAGGCAGTCGATCCCTCGATCGTGCGCGAGCGTGCGGGCTTGCGGTTTGATCTCCTGCGCGGCGAGGACCCCCCGAACCGGCGCAAGCAGCGGATCCCGGTTCAGCAGCTCGAGGTAGCGGCTCAGCTGCTCGACGCCGTCGATCTCACCGCGCCGCTTGATCTCGATCGCGACCGCGAGTCCGGCCGGATCGCGAACCAGGAGATCGACCGGACCGATCGGTGTGGGGTACTCCCGTCGGACCAAGCGGTAGCCGAAGCCGAGCGTCTGGATGTGCTCGGCCAACAGCTGCTGCAGGTGCGCCTCCACGCCGTCCTTGACCAGTCCGGGGTCCGGCCCGAGCTCGTGGGTGGAATCGTGCTGGATCTCTTCGAGCGTGATGACCAGCCGTTCACCGGCCTTGTTGGTCACAGTCCATACGCCCGGCGCCGTCTCCAGCCGGCACGGCGGGCTCATCCAGTTCAGCGGCTTGTAGGCCCGGTCATCGGCGTGGATCGACACGCTTCCGTCGGCCTTGATGAGCAGCAGCCGCGTGGCAAGCGGGAGGTGGGCCGTCAGCCGACCCAAATAGTCGACCGAGCACCGGGCGATGACGAGCCGCACGCTCGCCGAGCCTAGATGTTCCCCACGGTTGGCATGCAGATGCCGTCGTCGGGGCAACGGAATCTGCATACAAAGCCGGGGAAGTCAGCGCAGCCCACGGGCCTCCTCGATCGCGTCGACGACCTGGCCGAGGACGTCGGCGATCGCGAAGTCACGAGGCGTGAACACGCGGGCGACCCCGCCCGCACGAAGCGCCCGGGCGTCGGCCTCCGGAATGATCCCGCCGACCACCACGGGTACGTCGATCAGCCCACCCTCTCGCAACCCCTCGACAACGAGCGGGACGACGGACAGGTGTGATCCGGACAAGACGGAGAGCCCGACGACGTCGACGTCCTCTTCGATGGCCGCATTCACGATCTGGCCCGGCGTGAGCCGGATGCCTGAGTAGACGACCTCAAAGCCCGCGTCCCGGGCTCGAACCGCGATCTGCTCGGCGCCGTTGGAGTGGCCGTCCAAGCCAGGCTTGCCGACGAGGAAACGCAGCGGCCGGCCGAGCTGGTCGCCGACCGCTTTCACGCGTTCCCGCACGGCCGACGCGTCGGTCACGCCTCCCGCTCCAGCGACGCCGGTCGGTGCGCGATACTCGCCGAAAACCTCTCGCAGTACGCCCGCCCATTCGCCGGTGGTGACCCCGGCGCGGGCACAGGCCAGCGTGGCCCGCATGAGGTTGGCGTCGGTCTTGGCGGCGTCCCGAAGGGCGACCAACGCCTCCGCAACCGGCGCCGGATCCCGGGCAGCCCGCCACGCCTGGACGGCGGAGATCGCCGCCGCCTCGACGGCCGGATCGACCGTCTGGATCGCGGTATCCATGTCGGCGAGTAGCGGGTTCGGCTCCGACTCCACGAACCGGTTGAGTCCGACGACAACGGTGCTGCCCGCCTCGATATCGGCTCGGCGGCGGGCCAGCGATGACACCAGCGCGGACTTGAGGTAGCCGGACTCGACGGCCGCGACCGCGCCGCCCATGGCCAACACGCGGTCGATCTCGAGTCGGGCACCGTCGGCGATCTCGGCGGCCTTCGCTTCCACGACCGGCGAGCCCGTGAACAGGTCTTCGTACTCCAGCAGGTCGGACTCGAAGGCGAGCACCTGCTGCATTCGTAGCGACCACTGCTGGTCCCACGGTCGCGGCAACCCGAGGGCCTCGTTCCAGGTGGGCAGTTGGACTGCCCGGGCCCGCGCGTCGCGGGACAAGGTCACCGCGAGCATCTCGAGCAGGATGCGCGTGACGTTGTTCTCCGGCTGCGTCTCGGTCAGCCCCAGTGAGTTGACCTGGACGCCGTACCGAAATCGGCGCTGGTTCGGATCCATCACGCCATATCGGTCCCGGGTGATCTCGTCCCAGAGCTCGCCGAACGCCCGCAGCTTGCACATCTCCTCGACGAAGCGCACACCCGCGTTCACGAAAAACGAGATTCGCCCTACGACAGCGCCAAAATCTCTCTCGTCAACCTGCCCGGACGCACGGACTGCGTCGAGCACTGCGATCGCCGTGCCCAGCGCGAATGCCACTTCCTGCACCGGGGTCGCTCCGGCCTCCTGCAGGTGATAACTGCACACGTTGATCGGATTCCACCGGGGCACGTGGTGCACCGTGTAGGCGATCGTGTCGGTGATCAGCCGGAGCGATGGCACGGGCGGGAACACGTAGGTTCCCCGCGAGAGGTACTCCTTGATGATGTCGTTCTGGGTGGTACCGGCCAGCTGCGCGATGTCCGCGTCCTGCTCCTCGGCCGCCGTCAGATAGAGGGCCAGCAACCACATCGCCGGAGCATTGATCGTCATGGACGTGTTCATACGCTGCAACGGGATGCCGTCGAACAGGGCCCGCATATCGCCGATGTGGGCAATCGGTACGCCTACCTTGCCGACCTCGCCCCGCGCCAACTCCGCGTCGGGGTCGTAACCAGTCTGCGTAGGTAGATCGAAAGCAACGGACAAACCGGTCTGGCCCTTGGCCAGGTTGCGCCGGTATAAAGCGTTGGACTCAGCCGGCGACGAATGCCCGGCGTATGTGCGCATTACCCAGGGCCGGTCACGTGACGCGTCGTCGGGATACGGCACGGGCCACCTCCGCGGGGAGTGACCTACCATGCCACGGCCGGTTACTCCCTGGTAAGTATTGTGGCCGACTTCGCATCTCCGGGCGACGGACCAAGTCCGGAGGTAGCGATTCGCCTGTCGATGGTCGAGCATGGAACCGTGACCGCCGACGTCTCGGCTCTGGTCGTTGTGATCCTGGTCGTATGCGTACTGAGCCTCATCACCCGCTGGGTGTTCAAGCCCTCGCGACCGCGCACCGGGCCGGTCGTCGACGCCACGGAGTCGACCGATCTCGGCATGCTGGACGTCTTGGCGGCCGACCTCTCACGGGCCGATGCGATGTCGTTACGTGCGGTGCTGGGGGATGCGGGAATTCGCTCGTCCATCTCGCGCCGGCGCAACGGGGACGTCGATGTGCTGGTGTTCCATGACGATCTGCCCCGGGCCCGGGAGCTACTTCGCTGACCCTGCGTTACCAGGCCCACCCGCGCCGCGGGAGCTCAACCGCCGAAAGCCTCTGACTCGGCTCGCACGACGTCCGCGCCCAGGCTGCGCAGCTGCTCCTCGATGCGCACGTAGCCCCGGTCGATGTGCCGGATCTCAGCCACTTCGGTCACTCCCTCGGCGACCAATCCGGCGATCACCAGCCCCACGCCGGCGCGGATGTCGGTCGCCCGCACCGGCGCACCGGATAGCCGTTCCCGACCTCGGACAACCGCGTGATGGCCGTCCGTGCGAACGTCCGCGCCCATCCGCGCGATCTCGTCGCAGAACATGAACCGGCCCTCGAACAGGTTCTCGGTGATCATCGCGGTCCCGTCCGCGATCGACAGGAGCGCAATCGCCTGCGGTTGCAGATCGGTCGCCAAGCCTGGATAGGGCAGGGTCACGACGTCAAAGCTGCGCGGCCGATTGTGCATCTGCAGCCGGAAGCCGTTCGCGAGCAATTCCACGTCCGCGCCGGAGCGCACGAGCTTGTCCAGCGCCAGCTCCAGATGTTCCGGGCGGGCGTTACGTACCGTAACGTCGCCGAGCGTTGCCGCCGCCGCGAACGCCCACGTACCGGCGACGATCCGGTCGGCGACGGCGACATGGGCGGTTGGATGGAGCTCGTCGACGCCCGTGATCTCCAGGGTGGATGAGCCCTGTCCGTCGATCTGGGCCCCCATGCTCACGAGCATCTTGCACAAGTCGACGATTTCCGGTTCCCGGGCCGCGTTGTCGATGACGGTCGTCCCCTTGGCGAGGACAGCCGCGGTCAGGATGTTCTCGGTTGCGCCGACGCTCGGGAAATCAAGCCAGATCGTGGCGGCGCGCAGCCCGCTCGCCTCCGCGATGATGTAGCCGTGCTCGGTCCGGATGTCCGCGCCCATCCGTTCCAGGCCGGAAAAGTGCATGTCGAGCGGCCGGGACCCGATCGCGTCCCCTCCGGGCAACGCGACTCTCGCCCGACCCGTTCGGGCCAGCAGCGGTCCGAGCACACAGATCGATCCGCGAATCTTGCGCACGAGCTCGTACGGCGCCTCGGACATCGGGCGCTCGGGCACCCGCACTCGCACGCTGTCGACGCGTCCCTGCACCGACTCGGTGACCTCGCAGCCGAGCCGGCCCAACAGCTCGTGCATCGTGCTGACGTCAGAGATCGCCGGCAAGTTGCCGATCGTGGTTTCTCCCGGCGCCAGCAGCGCAGCCGCCATGAGTTTCAAAACGCTGTTCTTGGCGCCGACGACCGATACCTCGCCGGCCAGCCGCGCTCCGCCAGTGACCCTCAGAACCTGCACAGCCCGAGGCTATCGTCATGGGGTGGCTGTGCATCTCACCCGCATCTATACCCGCGCCGGAGACGACGGCACGACTGCGCTGGGTGACATGAGTCGGGTGCCGAAGACCGATGTTCGCGTAGCTGCGTACGCGGATTGTGACGAGACCAACGCCACAGTCGGAGTCGCGCTCGCGCTCGGGGCGCTACCTGGGCCGATCGCCGCCGTGCTGGCGCAGGTACAGAACGATCTGTTCGATGTCGGCGCTGATCTGTGCAATCCGATCGTGCCTGATCCGGCCTATCCCCCACTGCGAATCACGCCGGACTACGTGACCCGGCTCGAAGGCTGGTGCGACGAGTTCAACGCCGATCTGCCGAAGCTGGACAGCTTCATCCTCCCCGGCGGGACACCAGCCGGCGCGTTGCTCCATAACGCCCGCACGGTCGCCCGCCGGGCCGAGCGGCGCGCTTGGGCGCTGTACGAGCGCGATCCCGAGCGAACCAACCGCGAGGCGATCCGTTACCTGAACCGGCTCTCGGACTTGTTGTTCATCTTGGCCCGCGTGGCTAACCCGGACGGGGACGTGAAGTGGCGTCCGGGCGGCGACCGATAACCATCCTCGCGCTCAAGGCCGCGCTGAGTCAGGGCTACATACGCGGCGAGGAGGCCTCCAGCCAGGAGATGAAGCCCTCGAACGCGCCGTCGGCCAGGGCGATGACGATGTCCCCGGTGCCATCTCGGCATTCGACAATCACCGCGCTGGCAG
>Ga0207657_10003357_pt1 | contig 17115 bp, 14 predicted proteins | sample KBSC33metaG_FD_184316 | JGI IMG/M metagenome (GOLD analysis project Ga0207657, IMG submission 184316) | Corn rhizosphere microbial communities from Kellogg Biological Station, Michigan, USA - KBS C3-3 metaG (SPAdes) (version 2) | ecosystem: Host-associated > Plants > Roots > Rhizosphere > Soil ... | reverse complement strand
TCACCCGATCTTCGGTCGGCGGTATGATCGGCAAGCCGTCGCCCCATCCTTTTTCTTCAAAAAAGGCCTGCGCCGCCCAAAGATCGTCCGGTATTTCAAAACGTTCCGCTTCTAGTGCTGCTGTTGTCATGAACAATGCTCCGCTGCTGGGCTACTCACTTCACTGCAGAAAACTCTATTGAGTGTCATTCTGAGCCGAAGGCGAAGAATCTCTCGCTCTGAGCCGATGAATGCGAGATGCTTCGCTTGCGCTCAGCATGACAGCCAAGAAATGCTCCCAATACGGTTCTTGTCCAAATTGAAATCGAATCAATGGTCAGTTCACCCGACCGCGGCCTTCTTCTGCTGTGGGTCGAGCAGAATATCGACTAATTTGTCGAACGCTGCATCCGCTCGTTTGTTCACTTCTTCGAGTTTAACCGTTCCGATTGGATGTTGAACCACGAGCAGCGGATGATCCGGCGCGCCAAAAGCTTCGCGTTCGGATTTGGCCAGTGCGTCGAATGCGTGGGTGATTACTGTGACTGAGAATCGCCCGCGTTTTTGCAGCTCGATTGAGTCGTGGACACTCCACGACGTGCAGGATCCTCAATCTCCAAGACCGCTTAAAACGAAATCGGCCTGAGCTGCCAAGTCGTCCAAAAATTGCTTGGGCGCGCTCTCCTGGGCGGTAAGCTTGCGACGCTTGATCACACCGGCAATCCCGTACTTCTCGCGCAGCAACTGCTCGAAACGCTCGCCCAGCTTGTCCGCGTTCGGTTTGCTGTTATCGAGCAAGCCAATAATCTTGCCGCGCAAATCGCTGAACTTCGGCACGGCATTGACGCCTGCCGCTGAGGTTTGCGCTTTTCCTTCTGGACTGAGAACAATCATCTGTGTCCTCCTCTGACCAATTTTCACTGCCTAGATGCTCGAGGGCCGCACAATCTTCGAACACGCGAGTCGAAATGCGGCAAGCGATTCGATCAATTTTACTTATCCCTTACAGTCCGTAAAACGTCTTCGGGTTCTCGTATAGGATTTTTTGTACGGCCGACTGCGGAATATCGCCCTTGTCAGCGCGCGCTTGTAGCTCCTTGCGAAACTCGAGTTCCATTGAGGGGTCACGATGGGTGTAATCGGAACCCACCATCAAATTGTCTTCCCCCACGCATTTAAGAATATAGGACAGATCTTCGTCGACCTGGCAGGTAATGTAGACTCGATTGTCTTTGAAAACATTCGACGCAAGCTCGATCGTCGGCACGCCGAGCACACTCGTGCTCTCACGTCCCTGTTGCTTAAACTGTTGGCGACGGAGATCGTAAGCGACGAATGGTGCCCACATCGAGCCTGCCTCGATGCAACCGATGCGCAGCTTGGGAAACCGGCGCGGAACTTTATGTAAAATGAGACCCAGAATACCGTTGATTGCCGCCCCCTTCGTGCGCATGAATTGACCGTGGGAAAATTCCCGCGCGGGCGAAAAATCCGGCACGCCGGAGCCCGTGTGAATACAAATCGGCAAATCGAGCTTCTCGGCCTCCGCGTAAAGCGGCTCGAAGTAGGGATCGGCGGGATATTTCCCCGCTTCACGATCGCCCTTCTTCAACACTCCGCAGGCGCCATGATCCTTTGCCCAGCGTAATTCAGACAATGACTCTTCTATATTTTGTAGCGGCGGCATGCATACCCAACGGAGTCTTCCCTCGGATTGGCTGCAGCGCTCGCCCAACCAGCGGTTGTAGCTCTTTCGCATCGCGGTGCTGACTTCAGGTTTTTCAGTGGCCTCCATGAGAAAAAGCGTCGGATAGATCACTTGTATGTCCGTGCCCAGCTCATCCATGTGTTTCAACCGCGCCTTCACGTCGAGCAGTTCACGTGTCTCCACCGTCGTACCGGAGTCCTTATCGCTCCGTACGAAACGAATTTGTCGCTTTCCGTCGATGACCCAGTAACGGGCCGGCGGCAGCTTGGGATCTGGATTCGCCGGATACGTGGTGGTCGGCTTCAAGGCCGACTCATCATCGTTCATGTATTCCCACGTGTCATCGGTCTCGTCGATATGGGTATCCGCATCGATAATTCCCACAATCACTCATCTCCTTTGTCGAAATCGCTCGCGGCTGCTAACATCCGCGCTCTAACTTGTTTAGTACAAACTCACTGCGCCGTCAAAACACGTCGTGGGCCTTGACCTGCGCTTCACCGCCGCGATATAGCACGGCGGTATGGTCCAGCTTATATTAATCTCCGGCACGGTAACCGCCTTGACCCTAGGCGTGACACTGTTTTTGTTGGTGCTCATACGGACGATCAGAAGCTCTGCGGCCGGAACCGGCTCGTCGGCAGTCGGCCCGCTCAACGCCGACGGCGAAAGCCCCACAGAATCATATTCGATGCTCAACGAACCTGTGATTCGCGGCTATGACACGCCGGAGCTTTATCGAGAAGATTCTATTGCCAGATCCGGCAGAGTGACGACTGATAAGCAGTTACGCTGACCTGGGTAGAAGAATTCTATCGCGGTCTTACTCTCATTAAGTTTTCTGCCCGAACACTCGAAAATACATTTCGGTAAGGCTGGGTTCCATCGTTTTCGCGGCGGCGAATTCTCTTTTGATGGAGGCGTCTAATCTCAGCCGTGCTTGCGTCGCTAGGTGCAGCACTTCTGCTTCATCGACTTTGGTCAGCCGACCGGCTTCGACCACGAACTCGCCATCGACGAGAACCGAATGTACCGAGGCACCATTCTCACAAAAAACGATTTGGCCAAGAACGTCGTTGAGCGGAGTAAATGCGGCGGTGTCGCGTTGCAAAAGAACGATATCGGCAAGCTTACCGGGCGCGATTGCGCCGGCATCGATGCCGAATGCTCGCGCGCCATTGCGCGTCGCCATGGCGATCGCTTGTCGCGGCGCAATCCAATCGTTGAAATCGCTCCCTGCCTGATTGTGGATTAGCGTCGCGAGCCGGACCGCGTCGAACATATTCTGTCCGTCATTGGACGCGGCGCCGTCAGTCCCTAGAGCGACACTCACGCCGGCGCTGAGGTATTCTTTGAGCGGCGCAAGCCCGCTCCCGATCCGTAGATTGCTCGCCGGATTGTGCACCGGTGTCGCGCCTCTTTTGGCAAAAAGATTTACATCCTCCGGCTCGACCCAGATGGCGTGGGCCAATGACATCTTTTCATCGAGAACTCCGATTTCATCCAAATGTCTCAGCAAGGAAGTGCCGTAAATCCGCTGTCCCATAACAGCCTGCGGTTTGGTTTCCGCTAGATGAATGTGGATGGGTAGCTTTCGTTTGCGCGCCAATTCCGCGGAGCCGATAAGGAGCCGATCCGTGCAACGCTGCACTGCGGAGGGCCCTGGACAGGCTATCGTCAGTTTTTCGGGCGCATGAAACGTCTCAATGAATGCTTCGCAATCATCGATCCATGCCTGAGTTTCCTTCGCTTCGCTCGCGCTCATGCGTTGGATTTCCGTAGTAACCTGCGACACCGAATTCTCCAGCGGAATTGTCTCTTCGTAGTTTTTGTCGGATAGCGTAAGCGCGACCACGTGACGCAAACCCAGATCGCGCATCGCTTGGATCGCGGCTCCCGCGCCCAAAAACCGGCACGACTGATTACCGAAGAAATGATCGAGCACGGTCGTCGCCCCGTTCTTGAGCATTTCCATGCCGCCGAGCAGCGCGCTCGCGTAAAAGTCTTCCTCGCGCATGTCGCGCAGCGAAGCTCGATAATAGGCGCGCCAAATTTCCAGCGGCCTGCCGGGCATCATGCCGCGCACCAGATTCGCCGGCGAGTGACAGTGGCCATTGATCATTCCCGGAATCGCAATTAGCCGCTCGGCCTCAACGATCCGGTCGAATGGGCCGGCGGGCGTCCACTCCGCTGGCCCGGCGTAAGCGATTCGCTTCCCATCTATGGCAATGGCGCCACGCTCAATGACGTCGTTACTTTCGTTCATCGTGACGATCAGCGCGTTACGGAGCAAGATTTTCATCGGTTACCTCAGTAACAACAAAGGCACGGACTACCGTGCCTTTGCTCTTCCGAAAGCATTTGTCCTCTAGACAAATCCCATCTTGCGGCCCCAGTTCTCCGGATCCTGGAGAAAATCGATGATTTGCTGACTCGATTCTTCACTGAAATAGCTTTTGCTCAAGCCGGTATCCAAGACGTCATCCCAATTGGCGAGCACATGCAATGCGATATCGTTTTTCGCCAGATTCAGCTTTCCTTCGTGTTGGTTCAAACGATCCGAAGCATAATCAAAGACACACAAACAGTGCGTCATCCTGGCGCCCGCGCCTCGTATGCCGATATTGAAACGCAGCTTGCTGAGACCGTCCGTTATCAGGTCTTCCACCAGCATCACGCGCTTGCCCGGCTCCAAAATCCCTTCGATTTGTTTGGTGCCACCGTAACCTTTCGGTTGCTTGCGAATATAAATCATCGGTTTCTTGATCAGATGAGACACGAATGAGGCGTACGGGATGCCTGCGGTTTCACCGCCCGCGACCACATCGAATTTGTCCAAACCGATATTGACCTGCGCCTCGTTTGCCAGTGCATTGACAATGAATTCACGGTCCGCAGCGAATGACAAAAGCTTGCGGCAGTCGATATATACGGGTGAAATCCTGCCGGAAACAAAAACAAACGGCTTATCTTTGTAAACCGCAATGGATTCGGTGGAGAGCAGAATTTCGGCGACTCGATGGGACACTTCACTCATGGAAATACCTTTCGGAGATAGACTACGCTGCGTATAACACGCCGCCAATATTCTTTCCAACAAATCTTCGCCCCTGATCGAGCAGATTTTCAGTCGCGTTCGAAGCTGCTACTATGGGCGGCTGATGAAGCACATTTCAGTTGCTGCGCTCCCGGATCCCACAAAACTCCCGACTGTAAACAAGCGGCGACTCATGCGGGACCTCAACGCGATCGGCCGGATCGGCATCGGTGATCGCGGCTCGGTCACTCGTTTGGTTTTTTCTATTAAAGAGCTCCGTAGCCGCCAATTGCTACTGCATCTGATGCGCCAAGCCGGATTAAAGATTCACATCGACGGCATTGGCAATATTTTCGGCCGTTTCGAAGGTCGTAATCGCAAGGAACCCGCGGTTCTAGCCGGGTCACATCTGGATACAGTGATTCATGGCGGTAAATACGATGGACCCGTCGGCGTTATCGGGGCCCTCGAAGCAATTCGAACCATAAATGAAAATGGTATTTCTGTGCGCGCTCCGCTGGAAGTCGTTTGTTTCGTCGGTGAAGAATCGAGCCGCTTTGGCTTTTCGACATTGGGCAGCAGCCTCGTCGCCGGCGAGGTGGATTTGAAGGATCTGGCCCACGCTGTCGATCCCCAAGGCACCAAGCTCGCCGACGTGCTTTTGAGCTTAGGAATTTCACCGCGAAATCTTCGGCTACTTCAGCGCGACCCGAAAAGCCTGAAGGCTTATTTGGAGCTGCATATCGAGCAGGGGCCGGTGCTGGAAGCCAAAGGTAAGCGCATCGGCCTGGTCACTTCGATCGCGGCGCCGAGCCGATTTAGAGTCGTATTTAAAGGGCGGGCTGATCATTCCGGAACCACTCCGATGGAAATGCGCAAAGATGCCTTGGTCGCGTCGGCGCAATTGATCGAGTATATCGAAAGCGTGTGTCGGAAATATTCGTCGATGGCACAAGGCCGTGTCGTAGGGACGGTTGGCGCGATGAAAATCGAACCGGGAGTGATCAACGCCGTGCCCGGACGGGTCGAGCTTTCCATCGACATTCGGAGCACTTTGGCTCAAGCAAAAGCGCGCGTGGCTCGCATGGTCAAGGAACAAGCTCGCGTGATCGCGCGCCGACGCGGGATCGGCCTTGAAGTTCTCAAGATCCGGGAAGAGAATCCTGTACCACTCGACCCAGGGTTGCTCCGTCTTACCGAAAAGATTTGTAAAAGCAAAGGAATCGACTATGAAATCATGCCATCAGGCGCGGGCCATGACGCGATGCAGATGGCGAAAATCACACCCGCGGCGATGATTTTTGTTCCCAGCCGACGCGGCATCAGCCACAACCCCCTTGAATGGACGGATCCCGACGATATTGCTCTCGGCGCACAGCTACTGATGGAAACCCTGATTCGAGTAGGCAATGAAAAGTTCTAAGGTTCGGCAAAAAAGAATTTTGCACGCATCTCAAATCAACTCGATTTTCGAGCGGTTTAGAAAAGAAATGTCGCGGCGCTACGGTAACCTCGATCAGGTGGTTTTTATTGGCGTCCGCACCCGCGGACCGTATGTTGCCAAGCGACTTGCGCAACTGATCAAGAAATATCACGAGATCACGATACCAGTCGGTGAAATGGATATTACGCTCTACCGCGACGATTTGAATGCGCTTTTGCCTGGCGGCACCATCGATCACACGCGCATTCCGTTTGATATCGCCAATAAAGTCGTCGTGCTTTTCGATGACGTGCTTTATACCGGACGAACCGTGCGTGCGGCGGTAGACCATTTGATTGACCTCGGCCGGCCGCGCATGATTCACCTGGCGGTGATCATCGATCGCGGCGGGCGCGAGTTACCGATCGCCGCAAATTATGTCGGCAAAACGGTCCAGCTGCCGGCTGGAAAGAATATTCAGGTTCGATTGAAGGAAATCGACAAGCGCGATGAAGTGGTGATCGAATAGGCCCGGGAGAGCATCGCCAAGCGGGCGTTGCTATTCGAGGGATAGATAGGCTTCCGAAGTGGTAAGATGAATCGGCTCAAGCACTTTGTGCAAAAACCGTGGTCCCGCGCTTGACGAGCGCCATCACGTCACCCCCATCGCGATGCCCTTCTGCAAACTGCCGCAATGCAGCCAACTGAATTGGCGAATAGTAATCCCGCGACTTCTCCATCAGCTCGTCAATTACGGCCTGCGGTAGCTCGCAGTAGCCCGTCTGGTCATCGCTCTCGGAATATTCGTTCACACAGAGAGTTTCGGGATCAACTCTTTGAACCACTTGCGCGAACAGGCTAATAAAGAAATTAATCTGCTCATCGCTCAAGGGCATGGCAGGAGCCCACGAAAAATGCAGCTGCATCTCTTTCCGAATAGCATTCGCCTGAATTTCGAGGCGCATGTCCGTTTGCAGCAAACTTCCATCGGCGATTTCATAAGCAAACGGCTTATCGATGCTCGAGCGGCTGCGGCGCAGCAATACTGTTTGCTTGCCATCAGTGACGTGGAGATACGCGATATTCATAGGATCGCAGGCGGACCCGCGGGGGCAAACAACATTACCCGTGGACCGCAGTGGTTCAAGCCTATGCCCGGCATGACGATCCATGAAGTCGCGCCAGTCGTCGACCTGTTCTTCTTGAACTTCACCAGCGGCTATACGATATACCGGAGAACGATCAAACGCACTGACATGATGTATCGCGCCGCAGTTGCGGCACCAGATGAATCGCCCGTCATCCATAGTTGCGCTGATGGAGAGCTAATGCTGCGCTGCCGCTAGTCTGAGATGGAAACCGCATCATCACACGCGTGCCCACACCTGGTTTGCTGTTCACTGTCACGGTCCCACCGATTAAATCAGCCATACGGCGCGCCACCGTCAATCCCAGACCGAGACCGGAATGGGCACGTTGCGTTGAACTATCGGTCTGATGAAACGGTTCAAAGATCGAATCAAGTTTACTCTCTTCAATACCGATTCCTGTATCGATAATTTCGAAATCGATACCGGGCTGGTCGGAGCGGGGCTCAAGCTTGATCTTGATTTCGCCTTCGTTCGTAAACTTCACAGCGTTATTAAATACGTTCTGAAAAATTCGTTCGACTTTCGCGCGATCACTGACCAAGCTGAGATCTCGATCGCTCACCTGGATATCGATCTTCAGACCCTTCTCGCGAATCGCTTTTTCATGACGTTTGACCGCCTCGTTGATAACGTCGCGCGGATCGAACTTCTCCAGAGTCGCGTTGGCATCTCCGGCATTGAGCGAAGTCATCCAGAGCACGTTGTCGATCAGCTCGAGGAGTTCTTCGGAGTTGCGGTAGACCGTCTCGAGAACCTTTTGCTGCTCGTCAGTCAATCTGCCGATGACTTGATTCAACAAAAGATAGACAAACCCTACGACCACGCTGAGCGGAGTTCTGAGCTCGTGGGAAATATTCGAGAGAAAATCCGATTTGACTTGCCGAAGCCTAGCTTTGGCGTTTCGCCGTTCCAAGCCGCGTCGAACTAACGAAAGAATATGGTTGACGTCGAAAGGTTTGGAAATGTAATCGAAGGCACCGAGCCTTAAGCCTTCGATAGCGGTGTCCAATGAGCCATAGCCCGTGATAATAATCGCCTCGATATCCGGATCATGTTGCTTTACTTTCTCCAAAACATTGATGCCGCTAAATCCCGGCATTTTTAGATCCAGTGTGACCAAGTCCACTGGAAGCTTTTTCAGCATTTCCAAGGCCTGAGTACCGCGGTCAGCGGTGTGGACATTGTAATAGGGGTTGAGAATCATCTTGAGCGATTCCCGGGGCCCCATCTCGTCATCGACGACGAGGATATTGGGCTTGCTCGTATCCATAACCGTCGGACACCAAGCAATTACAATGCCGGCTGGTAAATACCGAAAAAATAATGTCTTGTTTAAGAAATGCGGGCTAGGGAAGAAACTTCAGGGAACAAATTTGTCCAATTAAGTCGATAATTTCACTTCCGACTCGGACTCGTTTGGATCTGTGATCTTCAGCTTTTCGATGCGATATTTGAGAATGCGTCGGCTGGTACCCAGGAGCGATGCGGCCTTCGTCTGATTGAAACCGGTGCGTTGGAGCGCCTTAACGATCAGCTCTCGCTCAAACTCATCCACCGCATCGCTGAGCGGACGTGAACCGCTCAACACGTCCTCTTTGAGCGTCGCCGTTTGATCGGTAGATCTCATCCCGATCGGTAGATCGCGCAGCATGATGGTTTCGTGTGGCGTCAATATGGTTAGCCGCTCGATCAGATTTTCCAGCTCACGAATATTGCCGGGCCACGGGTATGCCGTAAAAAAATCGACCACCTCGGGCGACAAGCTCTTAGCCGCAATCGAGTGCTCCTGAGCCTTCAACCGCAAGAAGTGATCGAGTAATAGCGCGATATCGTCGCGCCGCTCTCTCAGCGGCGGAAGAAAGAGCGCCACAACATTAAGGCGATAGAACAAGTCGGGACGAAACTCCGCGTTTTTAGCCATCTGCTCGAGGTCGCGATTACTTGCGGCGATGACGCGCACATCGACCTTGATTTCATCCGTTCCGCCCAGACGAGTAAAGGTTTCTTGCTCAATGGCGCGCAAAAATTTTGCTTGCGTTCCGAGATTGAGCTCACCGATTTCGTCGAGAAACAGCGTGCCGCCATGCGCCAGCTCGAATCGGCCAACTTTCTTTTGAGAAGCGTTGGTAAATGCGCCACGCTCATAGCCGAAGAGCTCGCTTTCGATCAGAGTGTCAGGCAATGCCGCGCAGTTCACCACGACAAATGGTTTTGAGCGCCGATCGCTATTGTAATGAATTGCGCGGGCGATGAGTTCTTTGCCCGTGCCGCTCTCTCCGGTAATCAAAACGGTACTCTTCTTGGCCGCCACCATGCTCACATTCTTGAAAACTTCGACGATTTGCTTAGACTTACCGATAACGTAATCGATACCGTACTTTCGACCGACTTCTTCCTTCAAGCGTTCTAATTCCCGCGACAACTGCACTTTCTCAAGCGCGTGTTCGACCCTCAATCGCAGCTCTTCGATATCGAAAGGCTTGGTGACATAGTCGAAAGCGCCCGTGGCTTTCGCAGCAAAGGCGGTGCGCGCGGTATTAAGTCCGGTCAGCATGATCACTTGGCACTCGCCGTTCGCGGATTTGATTTGTTTCAGCACCGCGAGTCCGTCGGTCCCCGGCATCATGATATCCAACAGAATAAGATCGGGGCTTTCTTCCATTGTTTTTTGGATCGCGTCTTCGGCGGACGCCGCCTCGATGGTGCGATAGGTTTTGTTGAAGACGAGCTGGAGCGACTGGCGCACTCCGGGTTCGTCATCGACAATCAATAACAACGGCTGGCTCTTATCAGTTTTCTTGTCCGTGCTCTGCAATCGGGAACTCCATTCTCAATGTTTCTTTGTCATCCTCGGACGGCGCGCGCGTAAAACGGCCGCCGTTTTTTTCCAAAAGATATTTGGCAAGCAATACCCGGAGCGGGAGAATACTCTCGATCGGTCGGGAAGAGGCATTCTCGATATATCGGCCGATCGAAGCCATCTGCGGTTCGTCGCGTAAATGGCTGATCGTCAATACGCCTTTGGACGTGAGTTGCAGCCGGATTTCGCTACCGATTTTGGTCTCGCACAGCGTCGCCAACAAGACGTTCCGGAGAATGTAGGCAAGCTGCGCTTCGTCCGCCCGAATCACGTGAGTAGCGCCGTTTTCCTGCCAAGCAAACTGCGTTTGGCGCTTCGCGCACTCGGCTTGAAGCTCGACCACGATCGCGCGCAATTTGTCGTCGAGCGAGAGATCTCTGGGTTGCGGCTGGCTGAAATCCGCAAACTCGATCATCATCTCCAACAATTCGTCCATCCGCTCGATGTCGCCGCCGACGACTTCTTGGAAGCGCGTGCGAAAGTTTTCGTCCTGGTAGCGATCGCCGAGCAACTGCGCGAAAGTCTTGATCGTGACCATCGGGTTTTTGAATTCATGCGCGAGCTCATGAATCAGCACGTTCAAATCGACGGAACGGCCATGGCCGTTTTTCTCATTCGCAACCGAATAGGGCCGAAAGCCCGGCGCCGGCGATGTGAGTCCCATGGCTGAACGATCGCGCGTGACTTCGGAGTAGTCCGGTAATTCTTCCGATCTTACAGTCGTTTCGCCGAACTCAAAAACCAGATCATCCGCAGTGATCGTCAGCTTGCGCCGCAGCGCAACCGTTCGAGCAATGACAGTTTCCAATTCTTTAAGGTTTCCGAACCACAGGTAATTACGCAATCGGCTACCCGCCTCTGGCGAGATCACCGGCTCACCGATACCTAGAAGCTGACCATAAATACGAGCAAACCATCCGGCCAATGCGACAATGTCCTCTTGGCGCTCACGTAATGGCGACAGCTTTAATGTCAAGGTAGCAAGCTTATAGTATAACGATTCGAGAAATTCGCCGCGATATAATTTTTCGAGCAGATCGCTGCTTGCTGTCGAGAGATAGCGCACGTTCGCCAATTTCTCTTCGATCTCCTGGGCAAAATTAAACAGCGACGACTGTGTCGATGGCGAGCTCCTATCCAAGCCGTGAATGACGAGGGTGATGGGCGCCGGTACGAAGCCCTCGTGAAACGAGAGCTGCAGAGCCTTTTGTGCGAGATATTCCGAATTCGCTTCGCCGGCATCGATCGACAGCCGGAAACCAGGCGGGCCTTCCAGATGACACAGTGCTGAGACAACACGGTCCTGCCCGCAGCCGAGTTCGCCGGCAATCAAAAGAGGCAACCGCGCCGAAGCAAATCGATGAACGATACTGGCCGAACTGCGACTCAAATACGGATAATCAAGGTAGCACCTGATATCGTGGCGATCGTGTGGAGTCTTAGTGGTTTTTGGCACAGCCGCGCGGAGCGCCAGAAGTTGCCCGACTTTCTCGTGCAGTTCGTACGGATTGAATGGCTTGGTGAGAAAGCCAATGTGAGCTTCGGACGGGATGGCACGCGTGGCCGACTTCGAATCTAGCAAAAAAAGCACCGCAAACGGAAATTGCGCCGCAAAGCGTGTGAGACTTCGCGCCTCTAACCCATACCGGGGCGAGATCCCCAGGATCAACAAGTCAACTTCGGCTTGTGCATCGCTAAAAGAAAACCCCTGAGTGCCGAGCGCGCGTTTCGAAACGGCAAATTCACGGCCGAGAATCAGCGCCAGCGTCTCTCGTACGACTTCCGATTCATCAATGACTAAGATTCGCTTCATTCAGCTGAGCGCGGCCATTCGCGGCGGGGCGCACCGGCTTTGCAACCGGCACGTGAACGAAAAAAGCGGTTCCTTTTCCCACTGTGCTTTCAACGGTGACGAAACCGCCGTGTTCTTGAACGATTTGATGGGATACGGCCAGACCCAATCCACTGCCTTCATCTTTACTCGTGAAGAACGGGTCGAAAATGTGCTGCAAATTGTCTTCAGGAATGCCTATGCCCGTGTCGCGAACTTCAACTTGGACAAACTCGCCAACGGGATCTGCTCCACTCCTGGCAACTGAACGTGTGGCAATGCTGAGCGAGCCACCTTGTTGCATTGCTTGGATTGCGTTTAAAATTAGGTTCATAAATACCTGTTTCATCTGTTCCCTGTCAATCCAAACTTTGGGTAGATTTTCACTGAATTCGCGAAAAATAGCTACATTTTTTTCTTTCGCCTGCGTTTCGAGAATGCGCGTTATATTCTCCACGACGTCGTTAATGGCTTCGGGCGCAACGTTCGGTTTTGATGGCCGGGCGAAGCTTAAAAGGTCGTTGATGAGCCCACAGATCCGATCGACTTCTTTGAGCGCCAGTCCTTGGAAGCCCTCGCGGAATTCAGCGTCGTTGTAACGTTCCGGCAAGAGCTGCGTGAACGTTCGGATCGCCACCAATGGGTTCCTGATCTCATGCGCCAAACCGGCTGTCAGAAGCCCCAACGACGAAAGCCGATCAGCGCGGCGCAACGTGTCTTGGGACTGCTTCAAATTTTCGTAAAGCCGCGCATTTTCTATCGCAATCGCGGCCTGGTTGGCCAATGTCGAGAGGAGCTCCAAGTCTTCGTTCGAATAAATCGTCTTGTCTTCTTTGTGTCCGAGATTGAGGATACCGATTAATTTACCTTTGGAGATAATGGGCAAGCTAATCTCAGCGCCTAGTGTACGCATCAATTCAACGGTCTGAGGCATTTGCAGCCCTACAGGTACCCATTCAAGTTCTTCTTTTACAATTGGCTCCCGGCGACGTTGTAGCAAATCGACTAGTGGCCCCTCATTTGAGAGCGCTACTGAATCAGATCTGTCGAACACTAGTCCTATGCTGGCTTCTAGCTGATAATTATCATTCGACCCGCTCTTCAGAAGCAATGATACCTTTTCAATGCCAAGCGACTTTCCGATTGTACGTACAAGATTTTCCGCAAGCGCCCTCATCTCGACGATTGAAACCATATCTTGGCTCGACCGTAACAAGGTATCGCGGTAGTTAGCACGCCGTTTAAAAAAAACTCCTTCGAGAGCTTCTTCAGTGCGGAAGCGGATTTTTGGAAAAACGAATCCAACGAGAATAAAAAGCAACAAAGTGAAGAATGAGAACCTATAATTAATGCTATTGAAAGCAACACTTTGACCCCAAACAACGAGCAGATAACATGGAACCAATAGCAGCGTCAGCAGAGATGCATAAATAATGCTTTTCTTTACGACGACACTAATATCAAGTAGTCGGTATTGAGCAATCGCGTAGGCTGTACTCGTAACGTAGATGGGAATCGCATAGGTCCCATATGGAAACAAGGGGAAAACAGTAATGTCGTACAGATAAAGAAAGTTGTCGATGCCGCCTGCGTATCCTAAAAGAGATCCGAACAATAAATATTTTAGCTGATTTTTACGTAGACCATCGGCATACGTATAAGCACGCCAAATACGAGCAAGTCCCCAAATTGCACATAACCCAAAAAACCCCACAAGAACGATATAACCCCGCTCAGCTCTCATGAGGTACGGGATGCCGAATCTTGGAGCAACATCCGACACAAGAACCCCGCTGATACACAAGAACATCAGGACGAGCGCGACTGCGTACAGAATGGGAAGCAATACTTTTGCGAGCTTGTGCTGCGTTTCGCCGAAGAACTCAAGGACAAAATGCACAAACAGAACAGGAATGAGAGTGGCGCCAATGTGAAGATATTGCCCAGTCCAAACTGCAATCGATCGATCTAATGAGACTACATGTAGCGCCAGTGTCGCACTCCATGCTGTAATCGCGAGGGAATAAAATGAAAAGACCCGATAAAGTCTGGATCGGCAATCTCGGAGCAAAACAAAAACACCAAGAATTGCAGTCGTAATAGCTGTGAGTGCAGCAGATAAAGCGATATGAGTCGCGGGAGTGAAGACGAGGTTCTCCAAGGTCAACTGCCTGAGGTCAGCGCTGGAAGGATTTGAACACAACCGACGCATTCTTGCCGCCGAACCCAAACGTATTGAGCAAGAGATGCCGCACAGGATGGTTTAGAAGCGTCTCACGATTAACCGCCACAGCACATCGCGGATCTGGGTTTTCGCAATTGATCGTTTTGAGAAGGGTGCGCTTACGGATTGACATCACCGCTGCAGCCGTTTCCAACGCTCCACAGGCTCCCTGAGAATGTCCGAGCATTGATTTTACCGACACCACAGGAATTATCTCTAGTCGATTTCTCAACAGGCAGTTCAATGCACTGGCTTCTGTCATGTCATCGGCAACTGTTCCAGGAGCGTGGGCGTGAATGCAATCTATTTCTTCAACCGTAGTTCCTGCATTAGCGATGGCCCCTTCCATAACCGCGCGGCTTTGAATGCCATCTGGGTTCATCATCACTAAACTGTAATTGTCCGCATTGTGGTGCCACCCTGCGACTTCTGCATATATTCTAGCACTTCTGCGACTCGCATGTTCCAAACTTTCACAGACTAAAACTGCCGCTCCCTCGCTCAAAAGAATGCCGTCCCGCTGGACATCGAACGGGCGTGGAGTCCAGTGTGGCTCCGTAGTTACTGTGGTCATCACTCGAGCCGCACAATAAGCACCAAAAATTCCAGGGTGTAATGGAGCCTCAGTGCCGCCGACAAGTGCGACGTCGATATCACCCCTTCTGATATTTTCAAATCCATAGCCCAGAGCTACCGTGCTGGAAACGCAGCCGCTGGAGATGGTATCGCTTGGGCCTTTTAGCCCAAAGTGAAATGAGATCTGCGACGAACTTGCGTTCGGAAAAGTAGTGACTGCGGTAAATGGACTAATCCTCTTGATGCCCTTTTCTTTGAAAATCTCATATTGACGAAAGGCCCACGCTTGTCCTCCAATGGCCGTTCCCGTAAAAACGCCGATCCGTTGGGTAACGGGCTCGAATGAGAGTTCCGAATCGTCTACGGCCATAATTGCCGATGCTAAAATCATCTGAGTTGAACGATCCAGGTGTTTTGCGGTCTTATACGGCATGAAATCAAATGGATCGAAATCGATAATTTCACCCGCCACTTGAGTCGGATAACTATTCGCATCGAAAGAAGATATTTTCTTTGCGCCCGATCGGCCTTCGACCAACGACTTCCAAAACTGCCTTTTCCCAATTCCCGTCGGACTAACAACTCCGATTCCCGTAATCACAACCTTTCTGTGATTACTCATGAGAAAAGCTCCGACTGCTAACTTTTCGGGCTCGTAAACGAACAATCCAGTCACAGAGGCAGTTGGGGATCAGCGCTGGGACCCTCATGCAGTACGCTTCGAAGGTACCTTGAAAATTGGCTTTGTGGGCTCTCTCCTCGACTATTAGCCGGTGCATCAACGAAGGCAAATATATGAGACACAATATCGCTAGCGGCCGACGTCCGCTAGAAATCAATGCCAATCCGAACGCCTCGATGAGATTACTCAAGTAATACGGATTTCTGACAAATCCATATGGGCCGGCTTCAACCCATAAGTGTTGGTGTCTGATTTCTATATGAATGCTGTGAAACACGCCGAGAGTCTTAATCGACCAATTACGACCAACCAGCGAAGTTAGTACAACCGCAACGCCGGTGCTCAGAGCTACAGAGGACATCGGGCCATCGTTGGCAAAAACACCGGTTAGAACCGTTAGGTAAAAGGTTATGTACGCGCTCACGAGAATGGGAAATGAATAACGACAGATGATTTGCCCTCGAAGTTTAGGTCGTATCCAAAACGTCTCCGCGATGCGCGCAGCGGCATACGCAAGTAAAAAAGACTCAGCAAACAATTTCATTGGCAACCGTCGTAGATGGCCGCTGATCCTAGTCGCCACTCCCCCGCTAAGGTTTTGTTTCCGTTTGTTATTTCGAAGTTAAGTCGCCGTTTGAGTTCACGTATTCAAGAGTCCAAGTTTCACCGATAAAAATTTTTATTGCCTCCATTGGCGTTGTATGGCAAGTTCTTACACTGATTTGCAACTCTATATAGGCTTTGAAACTCTCCGTCAAGGGTTATGAAAGGTCGCCTAATGCTTCAGGAACAAAGACTTACCCCCTGGATGTTATTAATCTACTTCGTTTCTACTTATTCGACCGCTATGACGTTTGCGGGTGGTTATGCCATTCCGCCACAGACAGCTAAGGCGGAGTCGATGGGTGGAGCTGCGACTGCAGGAGTAGACGACCCGTCCGCAATTTATTCTAACCCGGCCGCCCTGCCCTACATTCAAGGAAATCAAGCAATGGCCGGGTTGCAGTACGTGAATACGATTAGCAGCGTTCGGAACTCGGGAGTGACATCACGAAATCTGCATGACGATGATTTTATTCCGAATCTTTTTGCAAACTACCAGATTCCTAATAGCGATATATCTGTAGGACTCGGCAGCTACTCGCCTTTCGGATTAGCCACGAGCTACAGCCCTAATGCGTTCACGCGATACGCAGCCACTCGGTCCGAATTGCGGACAATTTACGTCACACCATCCGTCGCGTGGAAACCGCTTTCGTTCTTGTCGGTGGGTGGCGGTGTGAGCTTCGTTCATTCATCTGCAGTGTTATCTAGAGCAATTTTTTTTGGACCCTTCGGCGACGGTAAAATTAGGATCACGGATACAACGAACAGTTATGGCTACAATGTAGGAATGATTCTTCAACCCATTGAGGCGGTGCGCTTGGGGCTAGTTTACAAAAGCAGGGTCAACCTTAAATTTGATTCGGCGGATGTCGCCTTTGTAGATGCTACAGGCGTCGGCGGTACTCTAACGCGTGGCAAGGCCACTGGAATCAATATACCATTGCCGCCGACAATCAATTTTGGAATTCATTGGCAGGTTAATCCGTCCTGGGGGGTTGAGTTCCAATACGACTTTGTTCGGTGGAGTGAGCTTGAGGA
>Ga0207657_10003356_pt1 | contig 17115 bp, 12 predicted proteins | sample KBSC33metaG_FD_184316 | JGI IMG/M metagenome (GOLD analysis project Ga0207657, IMG submission 184316) | Corn rhizosphere microbial communities from Kellogg Biological Station, Michigan, USA - KBS C3-3 metaG (SPAdes) (version 2) | ecosystem: Host-associated > Plants > Roots > Rhizosphere > Soil ... | reverse complement strand
TGGCCACGCCTCGGGCCGTCTACCTGCACGGCAGGATGACCAGGGATTTCATCACGGTCTGGGTACTGCCGATCGCAGTCCTGCTACCGCCCGTTTATGCGATGATCACGCCAATTCCGCTATACCTGCTCACGCAGTGGTGGGTGTACCGGGGCCTGGTGTACCGAAGGGTGTTCACTGTCGCCGCGATGGGCCTGTGCTACGGTGCGGCATCCGTTGTCTTCCGCGCCTTCCCTGACTCCTTCGCCGGTGCCTCGATCGGCACCGGGGTGCACGCGCTGACGTGGACCATGGCCGTTGCCGTCTGCGAGATTGTCGGGGGCAGGGGGCACAACGCGATGATCGCGGTCGCGATCAAGCTCACCGATCCGACGGTCCGCCTGCGCGAGCTGGAGCTGAACCGCGAGGCGCTGCAGGGCGACTTTGCCGAGTTCGATCTGGGAGTCCTGATAACCGTTGTTGTCGCCGTTAACGTTGCGCTTGCTGTTTTCGCCGTGCCCACGGTGCTGCTGGCCCGCCGGTTCATGATGCATGCCCAGCTCCTCGCCCAGTCGCGGGTCGACACGAAGACCGGACTGCTCAACGCGTCCACCTGGGAGCAGGAGGCCGCGACCGAGATCGCCCGGGCCATCCGGACGAAGAGCCCGCTGGCGCTCGCGCTGGTCGATATCGACCACTTCAAGTCGGTCAACGACACCTACGGCCACCTGGCGGGAGACAAGGCGCTGCGGGCCGTCACCGATACGCTGCGCAACCAGTTGCGCGTCTACGACCTGGCCGGGCGGTTCGGCGGGGAGGAGTTCGCGATCCTGCTGCCGCAGGCGCGCGAGGTGGACGCGCTTAACGTCGCGGAACGCCTCCGCGCCCATGTCGCGGCCCTGTCCGTTCCCGTTGAGGACAACGACGAGTCCGGGCCGGTCATCAAGCTCACGATCTCGGTCGGCGTCGCGGCCCTGACCGGCGAGAGCCAAGAGCTCACCGACATGCTCGCCGCCGCCGACGCGGCCCTCTACCACGCCAAGGAGACCGGCCGCAACAAGACGCACATGGTCTCCGCCGGCCCCCAGGCCCCGTAGCCCGCGCTACGCGTCGGTGCCCCGCTGTCCGGCGGGCTGCTCGGCGCACGTCCCTGATATCAGTGATTCTTGCCCGGAATCGGGCAAGAATCTTGCCGAAATGCGCGCGCAGCTAGTAAGAAGTAGGCATGCCAGGCCCCGAAGACTCCCGAGACCCCGGACGAAGCGGGCACCCGGGACGGCCCGGAGCCCCGGCCGACCCATTCCCGCAGGACCTCGCGCGCTACCTGGCCGCCTCGACCGGCCTTCCGCAGCCCACGGCGGTCCGGGTCGTAGCCGACGTGGCGACGTACTTCAGCGAGACCGTCGAGGAGTTCGTCCGCAGGCGTCACATCGAACTGCAGCAACGCCAGCGCAAGAACCACGAGATCTGGCCGCTGATAGCGGCCGAGCTCGGGCAGCGCAGGTTCACGGCGCCAGGACTGTCGGAGCGCCAGCTCCGGCGCATCGTGTACGGATAGCGCCAAGGCCAGCCGAACAGCCAAGGAGGGGTTCACGTGTGCGGAATCGTGGGGTACATCGGCCGCAGGGACGCGGTGCCAGTGCTACTCGAGGGACTCAGGAGCCTCGAGTACCGGGGCTACGACTCGGCCGGGCTGGCCGTCATCCACCGCAACCGCCTGCAGGTGACCAAGACGGCAGGCCGCGTCCAGGATCTCAGGGACCGGGTTGAGGACCGGGCGAGCGGCCGAACCACGGGTACGAAGGCCACGATCGGCATCGGCCACACCAGGTGGGCCACGCACGGTGAGCCGAACGAGGTCAACGCCCATCCGCACACCGATACCGAGGGCCGGATCGCCGTGGTGCACAACGGCATCATCGAGAACGCCGAGCAGCTCAGGGAGGCGCTGATCGCCGGCGGCGTCAAGCTGGTCAGCGAGACCGACACCGAGGCGCTCGCCCACATGATCGCCGCCGAGGCCACCGAGGGCACCAGCCTCCAGGACGCTGTCCGCCAGACCCTGCGCCACGTGGAAGGCACCTACGGCCTGGTCGTGCTGGACACCAAGAACCCGAACGAGCTGGTGGTGGCGCGCAATGGCAGCCCCATCGTGCTCGGTATCGGGGAGTCGGAGATGTTCGTCGCCTCCGACGTGGCCGCGCTGGTCCGTTACACCAAGCAGGTCGTGTACCTGGACGACGCCGAAGTGGCCACGGTGCACGCTTCCGACTTCCGCACCGCCGCGCTCGACGAGCGGGACCGGCGCGGGCCGGGAGAGCGGCAGGCCAAGGAGCCGACCACGGTGGAGGCCGAGGCCGGGGACTACGAGCTCGGCTCGTTCGAGAACTACATGCGCAAGGAGATCCACGACCAGCCGGAGGCCCTGCGCCGGGCGCTGCGCGGCCGTCTCGACGAGCGGTTCGCAACGGCCAAGCTGGGCGGCATCGACCTGGACGCGCGCCAGCTCAGGTCGATCAGGCAGGTGAAGTTCCTCGGCTGCGGCTCGGCCTACTACGCCGGGCAGATGGGCGCGGTGCTGACCGAGGAACTGGCCCGTATCCCGTCCGACGCGGAGCCCGCGTCGGAGTTCAGGTACCGCAATCCGGTCGTCGACCCCGACACGCTGTACGTGGCGGTCAGCCAGTCCGGCGAGACGCTGGACACGCTGATGGCGGTGCAGGAACTGCGGCGCAAGGGCGGGCAGGTCATCGGCGCGGTCAACGTGGTGGGCAGCGCGATCGGCCGGGAGTGCGGTCACGGGGTCTTCCTGCACGCGGGCCCGGAGATCGCCGTCTGCTCCACCAAGGCGCTGACCAACATGGCGGCCACGTTCGCCCTGCTCGCGCTGCTGCTCGGCCGGGTCCGCGACATGTCCTCGGCCTCCGGCCAGCGGATCGTGGCGGGGATGCGCGCCCTGCCCGGGCAGATCGAGCAGGTCCTGGCCGCCGAGGAACAGATCGCCCAGATCGCGCGCCAGTTCGCCGGGGCCGAGCACATGTTCTTCATCGGCCGCGTCCGCGGCTGGCCGGTGGCCCGCGAGGGCGCGCAGAAGCTGAAGGAGGTCTCCTACGTCCACGCCGAGGCCTATCAGGCGGCCGAGCTGAAGCACGGCCCGCTCGCCCTGATCAATTCCTCGATGCCGAGCGTGGTCATCGTGCCCAGCGACGACCTGGTGTCGAAGAACGTCTCCACGATCGAGCAGATCAAGGCGCGCGGCGGCCCGGTCATCGCGGTGACCAGCACTGACCTGCCGTCAGGCCTGGCCGACGCGGTCGTCCGCGTGCCCCGCGGCGAACCCGAGCTCGAGCCCCTGCTGCTGAACGTCCCGCTGCAGCTGCTCGCCTATCACGTGGCGGCCAAGCTGGGCCGGGACATCGACAAGCCGCGCAACCTGGCCAAGAGCGTCACGGTCGAATAGCGCCCGGTCAGTGGAAGGGCTGCGGCTCCTCCATGCCAGCGCTCCCCGGCAGCGGCTGCTCGCACCAGACGACCTTGCCGGCCGTCGTCCGGCGGGCGCCCCAGCGCTGGGAGAGCTGGCGCACGACCTGCAGGCCGCGTCCGTTCTCGTCGTCTCCGTTCGGCGAGCGCAGCCTCGGCAGCGCGCCGGAGGAGTCGATGACCTCGCAGACCAGAGCCCGCTCGTTGACCAGCCGCAGCGTGACCTCGCCGCGCGAGTACTTGACCGCGTTGGTCACCAGCTCGGAGACCAGCAGCTCGGTGGTGGGGATCAGGTCCTCGAGCTCCCACCGCTTCATCGGCTCGGCCAGCACCGAACGCGCCTCCCGCACCGAGGTTAGCTTCGGCGCGAGCGTCCACGAGGCGTAGCTGTCCTCGGGCAGCCGCCGCAGCCGCGCGATGAGCATCGCGATGTCGTCGCGCTGGTGATCGGAGTACACCCCGTCCAGCGCGGCCTTGCACAGGTCCTCGAGCGGCCGCGTCGGCGAGCCAGGGCCGAAGATGCCGCGCAGCCGGGCCAGCCCGTCGCTGATGTCCTGGCCCTTGTTCTCCACCAGGCCGTCGGTGTACAGGACGAACAGGCTGCCGTCCTCCACCTGGAACCGGCGGCTCTCCACCTCGCCGTCGCCGATGCCGAGCGGCGGCGAGGGCGGCACGTCGAGCAGTTCGTTGGTGCCGTCCGGGTGCACGAGCAGCGGCGGCAGGTGGCCGGCCACCGCCACCTCGCATTCCCCGCTGACCGCGTCGTAGACGGCGTAAGCGCAGGTGGCGAAGTGGGGCTCGCGCTCGCCGAGGGTGTGCATGAGCTCGTCGAGCTGCAGCAGCGAGTCGGCGGGCGGCAGCTCGAGCATGGCCAGGGTGTGGATGGCGGTGCGCAGCCGGCCCATGGTGACGGCGGCGCGCACGCCGTGCCCGGCCACGTCCCCGACCACCAGCGCGACCCGCCCCCCGGGCAGCGCGATTGACTCATACCAGTCCCCGCCGACCTCGATCATCTTGCTGCCCGGCAGGTAGCGGTGCCTGACCTCGACCGAGGACGGCGCGGAGAGCCCTGTCGGCAGCATGCTCCGCTGCAGCGTCAGCGCGGTCGCGTGCTCCCGGCTGTACCGGCGGGCGTTGTCGATGAACACGGCGGCCCGGGTCGCGAAGTCCATGCCGATCTCGACGTCGTACGCGTCGAACCGGCGGAACCCCTCCTGCCGGGTGCAGACGAAGAAGCCGAGCATGGTGCCGCGCGCGATGAGCGGCAGGACCACCATGGAGGCGCCGGACAGCAGCTTGGCCACTGGCTTACGCCGCCAGGCCTTGGCGATCTCGCTCGCCTGGGCCTTGGTGATGGTCGCCTCGAGCACCGGCGCGCCGGTGTCCATGCACCGGTAGTACGGCGTGTTATGCGGGTAGCGCAGGATCTCGCCGGTCGGGAAGGTGGCCTCCCAGGCCTGATCCTTCCGGTCGTGGAGCAGCGCGATCCGGCGCAGCGGCACCGACCCCTCCGGCCCGTGCGACGGCAGTTCGTCGTCCCCGGCCAGGCTCTCCAGCAGCAGCAGGCCGGACACGTTGCAGAAGTGCGGCACGATCGCGTCGAGCAGGACGCGGGCCACGTCGTCGATGTCGAGCGTGTCGCCGATCCTGGTGAGCGCGTCGTCGAGCATCTGCCTGCGCATGAGCGCGGGATCGACGAACCGCTCGGAGTTGGGCGCGGGGATGCGCAGCAGCGCCAGCGCGGCCAGGCTGGTCCCGCCGGCCCGCATCGGGTGGACGGTCACCACCGCTTCGGCCGGGGGGCCGTCGCGGGTGTCGATCGTGAGCATGGCACTGCCCTCACGATCCGAACGGATGGCCTCGAGCAGCCCGGCCACCGCGGCCGCGGCGTCACCCGGGCGGCTCGCGTGCGAGTTGCCCGGCGCCTGGTCCTCCTGGCCATGGTTCCCGTGCGAGCCCGAGGTCAGCTCGATCAGCTGCGCGCCGAGCAGCTCCTCGGGTTGGCGCGCCAGGATCTTGGCCGCGTTCCTGTCGTGCTGCACGATGCGCCCGTCGTAGTCGATCCCGAGGATCAGCGTCCGCACGGACGAGGACAGGGCCGGATGCGAGGTTTCCGGGGTGTCGGTGATCCCGGCCTCCTGGAAGTTCGTGCCGGTGCTGGATTCACCGGAGTCGGCTGACTCGCGGTTTGGCTTGGTTCCGTTACCGGCAGCCCGGGGCATCGGGGCACGGCTCGATGCGACATCGCCCTCGGGAGCGCCTGCCCCGAGAGCGCTGCCTTTAGCCGACATGCCGGATGTCACGTGCGGTCTCCTGATGGCATCGCTGCGCTCCTGTCAATTATGGGCCACGGACGGCGCGTTCAGACAGGAGTTCCGATGACTCACCTTTCTCCCGAAACGTCACTTTATGTGGTTTTTCACGCCAATCCCAGTAATGAGCTGGGACTGGCGTGACTGCGGGGCTCGTCCGAAATGCGGATCGTTCCGGCTTCCCGGCCATCCCGGGGCAACTCCCTTGACTTAACGATGTCAGCAAGTTACTGAAAGTAGCCAAATACCCCACCGGCCCCGATGGTGCAAGCTTGGCGGCCGGCCAGCCGCGGGTCACGTCAGGCGCGCCACCGCCAGCGCCGCGGCGAGCAGGATGATCGCCCAGGAAGCCGCGCGCAGCGCCCGCTCCAGCGGCTGCAGCAGGGTGTCGGCGGTGACCGGCTCGGTCCGCCCGTCGGCGTAAATGATGCTGCCCTCCACCCGGTGCGCGCGCCGCCGGATGTTCCTGGCCGGGGTGCTCAGCTGGCGCTGCGCCGCGGACAGCGCGTACGCCCCGGCCGCGGCCAGGACGGGCGCCAGGGCCAGCGTCCCGGTCTGGGCCACATACGCGGTGAGCACGGGGAACGCGCCCCAGGCGAGAGCGAAGCCGAAGTCCGTGTGCATCAGGCCGCCGAACAGCTCCGCGTTGTACGCGATCACCAGCACCGGGCCCGCCACCATGAACGGGATCAGCGTCCAGCCCACCCGGATCACCCCGAACACGCCGAGCACCAGCGCGCCCAGCAGGCCAGCCACCACCACGGCGACCAATACGGCGGACGGGATGGCCGTCCGCAGCGGACGGCCGCGCAGCTCGTCGAGGGCGTGCGCGGCCAGGCCGACCGCGAGGAAGAACGCCAGTACGGTCGCGATCAGGTTGCTGACCAGCACCCGCGGCGCCAGCGCGGCGCCGATCACCACGTAGGACAGGTGCCACGCGGTGTACGGCGGGTGCAGCAGCGTCCACCAATCCCGCCACCGCCCCGGCCCCGCCGCGTAATAAGCCGGCTTCGTCTCACCCGCCTGCACGGGTGCCCCACATCACCAGGCCGCCACCGAGGCTCATCACCCGGGTCCCGACGTCGGTCAGGCCCGCCTTCTCCCATGCCTGCACGGTCCAGGCGACTGGGTACCTGCGGTAGTGCGCGGAGATGTTGGGGCCGAGGAAGCGGCCCACCCGGAACCACTCCCGGCCGCCTAGCAGCAGGCCGCCGGCCGGCAGCACCATCCGGGTGTACGCCCACCAGGCCGGATGCCACAGCGGCCCGGTCGGCACGCAGAACTCCAGGCTGGCCATCGGCGCCCCCGGCTTGAGCACGCGGGCCAGCTCGGCCAGCGTCGCCTGCGGGTCCTGTACGTACCTGAGCAGGTAGGTGAAGGTGAGCGCGTCGACGCTGGCGTCGGGAAGGGGCAGCTGCTCGCCCCGCGCGACCGCCAGCGAGATGCGGTCCCGCATCCCGGCCGCGGCCACCCGGCGTTGTCCCTGCCGGAGCATCGCCTCGGTCAGGTCCACGCCCGCCACCCGGGCCCGCCCCTGCTCGCGAGCGTTGCGCGCGGCCAGTTGCAGCGCCACGCCGGCGGTGCCGGACGCCACGTCGAGGATCACGCCGTCCGCGGGGACGACGTGACCCACCATCTCGGCCCGCCACTGCCCGTTCTGTCCGAACGAGAGGAGCTCAGCGAGCCGGTCGTACCGGGCTGGGAGCCCGTCGAACAGGTCACGCGCGAATCCATTGGGATCGTCGGGCATGAAGGTTCTCCCGTGGCCGGTGCCTATTACCCAACCGTAACGCCGGGACGGGTCGCATGGTTCAGCGCGGCCCATTCAGCTGGGCAGGGCGGCCCTGATCTTCTCCGCGTAGCCTTCCGCCGGGTGAGCTTCGTCGTACGGGTGCCGCGGCCCGAGCCAGAACCGCAGGCCATCGCCCTTGCTCCGGGGAATCACGTGCAGGTGAAGGTGCGGGACAGACTGGCTGACCACGTTGTTGATCAGGATCATCGAGCCGTCGGCGCCCAGGCCGTCCTCGACCGCGCGCTCCAGTCGCTGCGCCGTGGTGAAGAACTCGGGCACCTGCTCGGCCGGCAGTTCGCTGAGCAGCCGCACATGCTGCTTCGGCACCAGCAGCGTGTGCCCGTAGAACAACGGCCGGTGATCGAGGAACGCGAGCAGCCGCTCCGTCTCCAGGATGGTCACGGCCGGCGTCTCGCCCCGGATGATGGCACAGAAGGCACAGGTGGCAGGCATCAGCCGAGAGCCTACCGCCGTCCCAGGTCCCGTCCCCAATATCCCGAACGGTCCAGCCCCCTCGCCCCCGGACCGACCCTTCGCTCTCGCCCGGCGCCCAAGCCCCGCATCCTGGCCGCGGCGCCGCGAGATCATGTGCGCTTAGGACCCGGATTTGACGCCTTACTGCACACGATGGTGGCTTGTCTCCGCCGGTGTGAGCTCGAACCCGGCCGGTATCACTCAGTTACTGGCTCAGCGTGGTGTTCTGGCCGGTGGCGGTGACCCGGAGCCCCTGCTGCGTGACGCTGATGCTCTGGATCTTCACCCCGGCCGGGAGCTTCGGGATGCTGAACGTGAAGTCCGTCAGGCTGCCGAGGACGTCGGCCGGCACCCCGCCGAAGTCGGTGATCTTGACGTTGATCTTGTTGCTGCCGACCTGGGTGACCTTGGCCGTGGCATCGCTGCTGAAGCCCAGGATGTCGACGGTCGCCTTGAGCTGGTTCGGACCGGCGGGGGACAGCGTGATGCCCTGCGGGATACCCCCCGCGTGGGCCAGCGCCGTGAACGTGACCAGGGCCGACGCGGTGAACTGGTCGACCGTGGCGCTGTTGGTCCCGTGGATGTGCATCCCGTGCAGCGTCGCGGTCAGGCTGGCGATCTGGAGTTGCCCGCCCGGTCCCGCGGTCTCGTTGCTCGCGTTGACGTCGACCGTGTTGAAGGTACGGGCGGCCGCCTGGGTCAGGAACGGGAAGCCCTGGATGGTCACGTTCGGCTTGCCGGACAGGGCCAGCGACGACTGGACCTGGCTGGCCATCCGGTCCTCGGCGTAGGCTTTGGCAGCGCGGTCCCCGCCCACCAGCACCAGGACGATGACGAGCAGGGTGATCCACGGCCACCGGCGCCGGCGCCGGCGCACCCGCGCTGGCGGTCCCTGGTAATCCTGAGCGGCCGGGAAGCCCTGGTTGGCGGGATACGTCGGGGCCCCTGGCGGTCCCTGGTTCCCCGGATAGTCCTGATCTTGCTGATACCCCGGGCCGGACGGGAACCCCGGACCGGATGGGTACCCCTGGCCGGACTGGTACTGCTGGTCCGACGGGTATCCCTGGTCGGGCTGGTTTCCCTGGCTGGGCGTGAAGGTCGGCCTGGCCGGTGATCCCTGGCTCGTCGGATACTGCCGCGTCGCCTGAGAGTCCTGTGGGTCCCTGTCCTTCTGGGTCCCCTGCTCCTTCTTCGGCGCTTGCGGCTGCTGCCACCACTCCGGCACGGGCTGGGTGGGATCGGAGCTCATGCGGCGCTCCCCGTGTTGCGGGCCATGATGGCCCTATCCCCGCGATGCCTGCCAACGATCATCATTTCCCCACCTTTGCGGTGTCATCTAGTTACCGGGGATAGCGAGTGAGTCACATGTAGCCTTCAGCGCGAGTGTGGCTCGGGGTTCCAGACCCTCAGTTTCAAGATGCCGTGCCGGACGCTCCAGTATCAGGGTGTCCGCCTCCCAATATGTCAAAACGCACGGTCAACCTGAATGGTTCTCCTGATTCCCGTTTACCCGCGGCGGCCCTACACTTTGTAAGCATGCCACCCGAGCGTTTCGACTGGTCTGACCGTCGCCCGCCGCAGGCCAGTCCGTCCCCAGCCGGGCTCGCGCCCGCCGGGCTAGCCGAAGCCGCGCCCGTCGCAGGCGGGCCTGCCAGCCCATCTGCCCCTCCCGACCTGGAAGTACGGACCAGGCGCTCGGTCCATCAGCTAACCGCGGGAACCACGTACCAGATCGGCCGGGACCCTAAGTCCGACATTGTCATGACCGACTCGCGCGTGTCGTGGCGGCACGGAGAGATGCGCGCCGAAGCTGACGGATGGGTCATAGAAGACCTCGGCAGCACCAACGGAACGTTCCTCGGGGCGCAGCGGCTCGACCGGATCGATATCCGTGAGGAATGCGTGGTGCGGCTGGGCAACCCGGACGACGGCCCCGTCCTCCGCTGCGTACCCCAGGTCGCCGTCGCCCCTGCGGCGCCGCCGGCCGCCGCGCCCCCGCTTGACCACCCCGGCACCGCGCTGTCGATGCCTGCCGCGCCGGCCCCCGCCGCCCCGGAAGCCGAGCCCGAACCCGCACCCCGCCGCGACTCCGAGTCGTGGTGGCAGCCGGCCCAGGAGCCCGAGCCCGCCCCGCGCGACTACGCCCCGCGGCACGGATCAGGCGCCCCGCCCCAGGACTTCCAGCCGCCCGCGGAGTACCCGTCGCCCCGGGATTACCCGTCGCCTCAGCCCGCGGTCGCACCCCAGCCACCCCAGGTAGCGCAGCCGGCCGCTGCGGTCCAGGCCGAGATGCTGCCGAGCGTGGACCGCAGGCCCACCTCGCGGATGCCGCTGCCGGCCAAAGCGATGCGTATCGGCCGGGTGCCCGACAACGACGTGGTCCTGTCCGACCTCAACGTGTCGCGGCATCACGCCGAGCTGCGCAAGTCACCCACCGGCCAGTACGAGATCGTCGACCTCGGCAGCCACAACGGGACGTTCGTCAACGGGCAGCGGGTCACCAAACAGGTACTGACCGAACAGGACCTGGTCAGCATCGGCAGTTCCACGTTCCGGCTCACCGGCGGTGAGCTCAGGCAGTTCGTCGACGACGGCAACATCACCTTCACCGCCCAGGAGCTGGTGGTCAAGGCCGGCAGCAAGGTGCTGCTGGACCACGTCTCGTTCCCGATCCCGGAAAAGTGCCTGCTCGGTGTCATCGGCCCCAGTGGCGCGGGCAAGTCCACCCTGCTCGGCGCGCTGACCGGGATGCGTCCCGCGACCACCGGCACGGTGCTGTATGACAACCGTGACCTGTACCAGAACTACAACGAGCTCAGGTACCGGATCGGCCTGGTCCCGCAGGAGAGCGTGCTGCACACCCAGCTGACCGCGCGGCGCGCGCTGCAGTACTCGGCCGAGCTCAGGTTCCCCGCGGACGTCAAGCCAGCCGAGCGCGACGGCCGGGTCGACGAGGTGATGGGTGAGCTGGGCCTGACCCGGCACGCCAACACCCGCGCCGACCGGCTGTCCGGCGGCCAGCTCAAGCGGGTCAACGTGGCGCAGGAACTGCTGACCAAGCCGTCGCTGCTGTTCCTGGACGAGCCGACCTCGGGCCTGGACCCTGGCCTGGACAAGTCGGTCATGGAGCAGATGCGGGACCTGGCCCACGACGGCCGGACGGTCATCGTCGTGACCCACAGCGTGGACAACCTGGACACCTGTGACCGGCTGCTCGTCCTGGTCCCGGGCGGTCGGATCGCCTACTACGGCCCGCCCGAGGAAGGGCTCGCCTACTTCGGCCAGGCCCGCTGGGCCGAGGTGTTCCAGGCCTTCGACCGGTATCCGGACCGCGACTGGGCCGCCGAGTACGCCGCCTCGCCCGCCTACGCCCAGTACGTGCTGGGTCAGCGGTCGCAGCCGCCGCAGGTGCAGGAGGGGCAGGAACTGGCGGCCACGCCGCCACCGCAGCGGCGCGGCGCGTTCAGCCAGACGGCCACGCTGACCCGGCGGTACGTGCGAGTCATCGCCTCCGACCGCGGCTACCTGACGTTCATGATCCTGCTGCCCATCCTCCTCGGCGCGCTGATCTCCCAGGTGCCGGCCAAGCACGGCCTGGGCGGCGCGCCAGGGACCAACGTGGACGCGGGGACCCTGCTGCTGATCCTGGTCATCTGCGCCTGCCTGGCCGGCATGGCCAGCTCGGTGCGGGAACTGGTCAAGGAACGCTCGATCCTGACCCGAGAACGGGCGGCCGGGCTGTCGTCCGGCGCCTACCTGGTCTCCAAGCTGCTGGTCCTGGGCGTGATCAGCATCCTGCAGTCGACATTGCTGGTGCTGATCGGCGTGTCCTGGCGGCAGTTCCCCGCCCAGGGGGCCTTCCTCACCGGCGCCCCGCTCATCGAGGTGATCCTGGGCATTGCCGTGCTCGCGGTGGCCTCGATGTGCCTCGGCCTGCTGGTGTCGGCCATGGTCAGCACGTCCGAGAAGGCCATGCCCTTCCTGGTGCTGTTCACCATGGTTCAGGTGGTGCTGTCCGGCTACGTGGTGCCGCTGGCGAACAATCCGGGGCTCAAGCAGTTCTCGATGATTGCGCCGTCCCGCTGGGGTTTCGCCGCGCCCGCGTCGACGGTGAACCTCAACGTGCTTACCCCCCCAGGGCAAGGGGTGGTCGACCCGCTGTGGACCCAGACCTCCAGCAACTGGCTCCGCGACATGGGCGTCATGATCGGCCTTGCGCTGATCTTCGCCGTGCTCGCGTACATCAAGCTGCGCAGCCTCGGCCCGCGCCGTCGTAAGTAAGCCGGCCAGCCGGGCCCGTACGCTAGCGAGGTGACCGACCTCGACCTCGACCTCGACCTCGACCGCCGGGCGCGGGACATGCTCAGGCGGTTCCCGCTGATCGACGGGCACAACGACCTGCCGTGGGCGCTGCGGGACCGGGCCCGGCAGCACGGCCACAACGCGAGCCAGGTCGTCTTCAACCTGGAGGCGCCGGCCGGGGATCTGCATACCGACCTGCCCAGGCTCGCGGCCGGCGGTATCGGGGCGCAGTTCTGGTCCGTCTACGTGCCGGCCTCGCTGGCCGGTGACGGCGCTGTTACGGCCGTGCTCGAGCAGATCGACCTGGCCCGCCGGATGATCGTGCGCTACCCGGAAGCGTTCGGGATCGCGCTGACCGCGGACGACGTGGAACAGGTCTTCGCCTCCGGCCGGGTGGCCTCGCTGCTCGGCGCCGAAGGCGGCCATGCCATCGCCGGATCGCTCGGCGTGCTCCGGACGCTGTACGCGCTCGGCGTGCGGTACCTGACCCTGACCCACAATGCCAACGTCGGCTGGGCCGATTCGGCCACCGACGAGCCGCAGGCCGGCGGGCTGACCGGGTTCGGCCGGGACGTGGTCCGCGAGATGCAGCGGATCGGCATGCTCGTCGACCTGTCGCATGTTGCGGTTTCCACGATGCACGATGCGCTGGATATGGCCCAGGCCCCGGTGATCTTCAGTCATTCCTCGGCCCGCGCGCTGTGCGACTCCCCGCGCAACGTGCCCGACGACGTGCTGGCCCGGCTGGCAGGCAACGGCGGCGTCTGCATGGTGACGTTCGTGCCGGGTTTTGTCTCCCAGGAGTGCGCCGATTGGCTGGCGGGCCTGAAGGCCGAGGCCGCGCGCCGCGGCCTGGACCCCAGGGACCTCAGCAAGCTGTTCGGCATCAAGCCCGAGTGGGAGCGGGAGCATCCGCTGCCCCGGGCCACGCTGACCCAGGTCGCGGACCACATTGACCACGTCCGCCAGGTGGCGGGCGTCGAGCACGTGGGCCTCGGCGGCGACTTCGACGGCACCGAGGATGTCACCGCTGGCCTGGAAGACGTCTCTACCTATCCGGCCCTGTTCGCCGAGCTGCTTCGCCGCGGCTGGACCGAACCGGACTGCGCCGCCCTGGCCGGCGGCAACGTGCTGCGCGCCCTGCGCTCCGCCGAGGCCTTCGCCGCCGCTCTGTAGCCTTCGCGGCTGCTCTGTAGCCTTGGCGGCTGCCGCCGCGGGCGCGGGCCGCTAAGCTCACACGCGATGACCTCCGATACCACCTCACCCCCGTCCACCGTGTTCCGCGCGGCCGGCGATCTGCGCCTGCTGACCTGGCCCGCCCTTGACGCGTCCGGCGCCGGCGCCGCCGTCACCGCACGTGCGGGCGGGGTGTCGTCCGGGCCCTACGAATCGCTGAACCTGAGCCTGAGCGTGGGCGACGACCCGGGCTGCGTGCTGGAGAACCGGCACCGGCTGGCCACCGCATTCGGCGCGGCCCCCGGCGACTTCGTCTTCGCCCGCCAGGTGCACGGCGCCGGGGTTCGTGTGGTGACCGAGGCCGACCGGGGGAGCGGCGCCTTCCGGCTCGACGACGCCGTTGACGACACCGACGCGCTGGTCACCACCTCGCCGGAGGTGGTGCTCGCGATCCTGACGGCGGACTGCGTTCCGATCGTGCTGCACGACCCGGTGGCCGGCGTGCTCGCCTGCGTGCATGCGGGCTGGCGCGGCACCGTGGCCGGGGTCACCGCCGCGACCCTGGCCGTCATGCAGGGCCTGGGCACACGCCCGTCCGACGTCGTCGCCGGCATCGGCCCCGCCGTCGGGGCGGACCGCTATCAGGTCGGTCCTGACGTCCACCAGGCCGTCACCCGGTCCTTCGGCCCGGCCGCGGCGCAGTTCATCCACCCCGACCCGTCGGCTCCCGGCCGCTGGCTGCTCGACCTGCGGGCCGCCAACCGCCACGCCCTCCGCCAGGCCGGCGTGCCCGGCGCCCGGATCCACGCCACCGACATCCCTACTGGCCCCGTCCCGGGCCATTTCTTCAGCGACCGCGCCGCGCGCCCCTGCGGCCGCCTGGCCCTGGCCGCCCGGCTGCGGCCCGGCGGTGAGCGATGAGCGGGCCGCGCGGGAGCGTCTTCCGCTACCGTGACTATGCCGTTGACGCCGAGCGCGGGGTGCTGACCTGCCGGTACGAGCTTGACGGCCGCGAGTTCACCGAGCGCGTCACCCTGCTCCCCGGCGAGCAATGGCACACCGAACAGGCCCGCGCCGCCGCCCGCCTGGTGTTCCTGCTGTCCGGCGTCTCGTACTACAAGACCGCGGCGCCCCCGGTCATCGACCTCGGAACGACCGCGCTGACCGCGGCAGAAGAAGCCTTCCTCCGCGAGTTCTACCTCCAGGGCCTGGCCGAGTTCGCCTACCGCAACCACCTCGACCTCACCCAACTGCGAATAGAAGCCCGCCGCGCCCCGGACCCACCGCCGGTACCGCAGGCGCCGTCGTCGCCAAAGCGGACCCTCGTGCCGTTCGGCGGCGGGATCGACTCGATCGTGACGGTGGAGCAGGTCCGGCGGCAGGCCGACGTGGCGCTGTTCGTGGTGAGCAGGCCCGCCGACCGGTTCGACGCGATCGAGCAGCCGGCCGCGGTGACCGGGCTACCGGTCGTCCGCGCCGAACGCGAGATCGACCCGCAGCTGCTGCGTTCGGCCGAACTCGGCTTCCTCAACGGGCACGTGCCGGTGACCGGGATCCTGTCCGCGATCGCCGTGCTGGCCGCGGTGCTCACCGGCCGGGACGCGGTGGTGATGTCCAACGAGTGGTCGGCGTCCATCCCGACCCTGGAGTTCGACGGCCGCCCGGTCAACCACCAGTTCTCCAAGAGCGAGGAGTTCGAAGCCGCCTTCCGCCGCGTGCTGGCCGATCAGGGTTCCGCCCCGGAATACTTCTCCTGGCTCAGAGACCGGACCGAGCTGTGGGTGGGACGCGAGTTCGCGGCGCTCACCCGGTACCACGACTGTTTCCGCAGCTGTAACAAGGCCTTTTATACCGAACGGTCGCGGCGATTCGCCTACTGGTGCGGCCAGTGCGACAAGTGCGTGTTCATCGACCTGATCCTCGCGCCCTTCCTTCCGGCCGGGGCGCTGCGGCAGATCTTCGCCGTGGCCGGGGAGCCGCTGGACGATCCCGCGCTCAAGCCCAAGTTCCGGTCGCTGCTGGGCGCGGGCGCCAAGCCGTTCGAATGCGTCGGCGAGGTCACCGAGTGCCGGGCCGCGGTGCTGCTGGCCGCGCGGCGCGACGACCGGGCGGAGTCCGGCCTGCTGCAGGAACTCGCGGCCGAGGTGGCCAGCTGGCCGGACGCGCCGTCACCGGCCGAGACCGCCGCCATGCTCGAGCCGGTCGGCAGGAACTTCATCCCGGACCGGTACCGGTGAGCAGCGGACCCACGACCGGCCCGCGGCCCAAGCTGTCCTGGTCCGACCTGGCCGGAACACGGGCCGGGATCTGGGGCCTGGGCCGGGAAGGCCACGCCAACCTGCGCAAGCTGCTGGCGCTGGGGGCCGAGCCTGTCCTCGTCGACGACCGTCCGTCCGGGCCGGTGGACGGCCGCCCGGTGCTCGCCACCGCCGACGGCGGCCTGGCCGCCCTCCAGCGCTGCGACGTGGTGGTGAAGACGCCCGGCCTGTCCCGGTACCGGCCCGAGGTGGCGCGCCTGTCCGTGGCGGGCATCCCGGTGGTCGGCGGCCTGGGCCTGTGGCTCGCAGAGGCGGACCTGCGGCGCGTTCTGTGCGTGACCGGCACCAAGGGCAAGAGCACCACCTCCTCGCTGACCGGGCACCTGCTCACCGGGCTCGGCTACCGGTGCATGGTCGGCGGGAACATCGGCGCCGTGCCCTACGACCCGGGCAACGCGGGCGACTTCGACTTCTGGGTCATCGAGGTGTCCAGCTACCAGGCCACCGACCTGCCCTGCTCGCCGCCCGTGGTCGCGGTCACCTCGCTGCACCCGGACCACCTGGACTGGCACGGGGGCGTGGAGCAGTACTACCGGGACAAGCTGTCCGCGTGCTCCCAGCCCGGCGCCGAGCTCACCGTGGCGAACGGCGACAGCGCCCTGCTCCGCGAGCACGCCGGGCTGCTCGGCCCGCGGATCGATTGGGTCAGCGAGCACGACGACCCCGACGCCACGTGGATGGATCCGCTCGGCCTGCCCGGCCGGCACAACCGCCGCAACGCGCTCATCGCCCGCCGCTGCCTGGCCGCCCTCGGCGTGCCGGGCGCCGCCGAGACCACCGCGCTGCGTGCGGCCGCGGCCGGCTACCAGCCGCTGCCGAGCCGGCTCACCCCGGTCGGCACGGTCGGCGGCGTCAGCTTCGTCGACGACAGCCTGTCCACCAACGTGCTGCCCACCCTGGCCGCGCTGGACGCCTTCCCCGGCCGCCGCATCGCCCTGATCGTCGGCGGCCACGACCGCGGCATCGACTACGCCCCCCTAGCCGCCGGGATCGCGGCCCGCGACGCCCCCACCTACGTCCTCACCCTCCCCGACAGCGGCCCCCGCATCCGCACCCACCTCGAAGCCGGCACCCCCCCAACCCCATCCGCCCCAGGGTTCGCAGGCGTGACCGACTGCCCGGACCTAGCCGCCGCGGTGGCGGCGGGATTCCGGTGGGCCCAGCCCGACGGCATCGTCCTGCTATCGCCGGCCGCGCCGAGCTTCGGCGTGTTCAAGGACTACCGCGACCGCGCCGAAGCCTTCGCCCGCGAAGTCCGCGCCCTTTCATGACTACCCTAATG
>Ga0207657_10003353_pt1 | contig 17133 bp, 20 predicted proteins | sample KBSC33metaG_FD_184316 | JGI IMG/M metagenome (GOLD analysis project Ga0207657, IMG submission 184316) | Corn rhizosphere microbial communities from Kellogg Biological Station, Michigan, USA - KBS C3-3 metaG (SPAdes) (version 2) | ecosystem: Host-associated > Plants > Roots > Rhizosphere > Soil ... | reverse complement strand
TATCGAAAGTTATCAGCCAACTCGAGGCCTGCTGAGTCTGTCGCCGGCTTTCAGTGCCGTCCTTGCCTTCAACTCCGTGCGCCCCTAAGTGGCGCCCGCGACCAAGGAAACCGCTCCTTTGTCAAAGCCGTGGCGATCGTAGCTCAGCTGGTTAGAGCATCGGTTTGTGGTACCGAGGGTCGGGGGTTCAAGTCCCCTCGATCGCCCCATTTCTTCAATTTCGGATCACCGGACAGTTTGCTCAAATGACTACGCCCTGGGGCTTGCCCGACTTCGACGCGCATGAGGAAATCCACTTCGTCACCGACGAAAAGTGCGGCCTCAAGGCGATCATCGCGATCCACTCGACGCACCTCGGCCCCGCCGCTGGCGGCGCCCGCTTCTGGCATTATGCAAAGGACGAAGACGCGCTCACCGACGCGCTGAGGCTGTCGCGCGGCATGAGCTTCAAGAACGCGATGGCGGGCCTTCCGCTCGGGGGCGGCAAGTCCGTGCTGCTAGCTGACGAAAGCCGGTCCAAGTCACCCGAAATGCTTCACGCCTTCGGCAAGGCGGTCGAGGGGATTTGCGGCCGTTACGTGACGGCCGAAGACGTCGGCATGAATGTCGCCGACATGGTCGAAATCTCCCGTTCGACGAATTATGTCGCCGGTCTGCCGAATAGCTCCGGCGACGTCGGCGGCGACCCCGGCCCGCACACCTCACTCGGGGTGTTCCTGGGCATCAAGGCGGCGGTGAAGCGGGCGCTGGGCAAGGACAGCCTAGCCGGGCTGCATATTGCGATGCAGGGTGCCGGCAGCGTCGCCACCGGCGTCGCCCTCCACGCCTGCGCGGAAGGCGCCAAGCTCAGCATCGCCGATGTCGATCCCGCCAAGGCGCGAAAGCTCGCCGACGCGACCAGCGGCGCGGTGGTTTCACCCGACGAGATCCTCGGCATCGAGGCCGACGTCGTCAGTCCCAATGCCTTGGGTGCCATCCTGACGGAGCAGAGCATTGCTGCCTTGAAGACGCCGATCGTCGCGGGCGGGGCGAACAACCAGCTCGCCACTCCCGACGAGGGTCAGCGGCTCCATGCCCGCGGCATCCTCTATGCCCCGGATTATGTGATCAACGCGGGCGGCATCATCAACGTCTGCACCGAATATCTCGGTGACGGCGATGCGAGCCTGGTCCGTCAGCGCATCGAGGGCATTCCGGTGCGGCTCGAGCAGATCTGGACGGAGAGCCAGGCGACGGGCCGCGATCCCGCCTCGGTCGCCGACGCCATGGCGCAGCGCCTCATCGGAAGGGCCTAGTCGTCATTGCGAGCGCAGCGAAGCAATCCAGCCACGCACAACTGGATTGCTTCGTCGCTTCGCTCCTCGCAATGACGGAGCACAAGCAATGCATGCTCTAGCCAATCCAGCCCGCTTCCTTCGCTTTGCGCGGCCCGTTACCACATGGCTCCTGCTCGTCGGCTTGCTGCTGGCCATCGGCGGAATTGCCGCCGGCCTGACGCTGACCCCGCCTGATTATCTTCAGGGCGAGACCGTCAGGATCCTTTATGTCCACGTTCCGTCCGCCTGGCTCGGAATGGCGGGTTGGATCGGCATTGCCGCAGCTTCAATAAGCCAGCTCGTCTGGCGCCACCCGCTCGCCGCAGTCGCCGGTCGTGCCGTTGCCCCGGCCGGCGCCACGTTCGCGGCCATCTGCCTGATCACGGGCTCGATCTGGGGCCGGCCGACCTGGGGTACATGGTGGGAATGGGATGGGCGGCTGACGTCCATGCTCCTCCTGTTCTTCCTCTACCTGGGCTATGTCGCGCTTGCTTCGGCGGAACGCGAGCGCGGCGGTGAAGGGCGCATTGCCGCAATCTATGGGCTCGTAGGCGCGATCAACCTGCCGATCATCCATTACTCGGTGCTTTGGTGGCGGACGCTCCACCAGGGTGAGAGCATCGGCCTTTCCGGATCATCGATTGACGCCTCAATCCTCTGGCCATTGCCCCTCACGATGATGGGGTTCACCTGCCTCTTTGCTGCGGCCACCTTGATGCGCATGCGCGCCGACCTCGCCAAGGCGAAAGTTGAAGCGCGGATGCGCCGGATGGGACGCGAATGAGCCCCTGGCCGTTCGTCATCGCTGCTTATGGCGTCACCGTCGCGCTCACATTGGCGCTTCTGCTGTGGAGCTATGCGTCGATGCGCCGCGCCGAAGCCGCCGTCGAGAATCTGAAACGGCAATGAAGCCCAAGAACCAGCGGCTCGTCCTGGTGAGCGCCGCCAGTGTCGCAGCACTGATCGCGGTCCTGCTGGCGATGTGGGGAGTAAGAAGCCAAGCGTCCTTCTTCTACACGCCGGCCGACATCGCCGCCGGCAAGGCCACTGACGGTCAGGGCGCGCGCCTCGGCGGAATGGTCGAGCCTGGCTCGATCAAGCACGACGCCGACGGCGTGACGATCCGCTTCGTCGTGACTGACGGCAAGGCCACTACTCCGGTGGTCTTTCGCGGAATCCCGCCCGAGCTGTTCCGCGAAGGTAGCGGCGCGGTCGCGGAAGGACGCATGCAGTCGGGGACTTTCGTCGCCGACACGATCCTCGCCAAGCACGACGAGCGCTACATGCCCCCTGAGCTCGGCAACCTTGCGGCGGAACACAAGGCCGGTAAGACACTCGCGAAATGATCGCCGAGGCCGGCCTTGCGGCGCTGTGGCTGGCAGCCGGGCTCGCCGCCTATCAATTCGTATTGATGCTGCTTGCGCTCAAGAGCGCGGTCGATGTGGCGCGGCCCATGCGCGCTGTCGCGGTCGCACAGGGTGCGCTGACGCTGATCGCCTTCGCAATGCTGCTTCTTGTGTTCGCTACATCCGACATGTCGGTGAAGCTCGTGTTCGAGAACAGCAACAGTGCCAAGCCGTTCATCTACAAGGTCGCGGGTGCGTGGGGGAACCACGAAGGTTCGATGCTGATGTGGGTAACCATCCTCGCGGTTGCGGGCTCGTTTCTTGCCATGTTCTCGCGGCGGACAAGCGAGCGGACGCTGATGTCGGCGCTCGGCAGCCAGGCGGTGTTGGCGCTCGGCTTCTACGCCTTCCTGCTGATCGCCTCCAATCCCTTTGCGCGCCTGTTTCCGGCGCCGGCGGACGGGGAGGGGCTCAACCCGCTGCTGCAGGACCCTGGCTTGGCCTTCCATCCGCCGACGCTTTACCTCGGCTATGTCGGGCTCTCGGTCGCCTTCAGCCTAGCCGTCGGCGCACTGCTCACGGGTGAGGTGGACAGCAGGCTCGCCCGCGCAATGCGTCCGTGGGTTCTGGCTGCCTGGGTGTTGCTGACCCTCGGCATCACCGCCGGCAGCTACTGGGCCTATTATGAGCTGGGCTGGGGCGGTTACTGGTTCTGGGACCCTGTCGAGAATGCGTCCTTGATGCCGTGGCTGGCGGCAACCGCGCTCCTGCATTCGATCAATGTCCTGGCCGCGCGTGGTGCGCTCAAGGCCTGGACCATGATGCTCGCGGTGATCGCCTTCTCGATGTCGATGGTCGGCACCTTCCTCGTCCGCTCGGGCATCCTGACCTCCGTTCACGCCTTCGCCATCGATCCGGAGCGCGGCACCTTTCTTCTGGTCTTGCTGGCAATCTACGTCGGTGCCGCCTTAACCTTGTTCGCCGTGCGCGGAGCCAACCTGAAGGAGGGCGCGCCCTTCGAGCTCGTGAGCCGCGAGACCGGGTTGGTCATCAATAACCTGCTGCTGAGCGTCATCCTCGGGATCGTGTTCCTCGGAACGCTTTACCCCTTGTTCGTCGAGGCGTTGAGCGGCGAGAAATTGTCGGTCGGCGCGCCTTATTTCAACGCGGTCGCCGGGCCGCTCGCGCTGGTGCTCGCAATCCTCGTCGGCATCGGCCCGCTGCTCAGCTGGCGCCGTGAGCGACGGCCGGTTTGGGGACAACTCAAGCTGCCCGCGCTGCTCGCCGCAAGCGCGCTGGCTGTCACCATCATCCTCGCACCCGGCATCGCCATCCTGCCGCGCCTCGGCCTGACCGTCGCGGCGTTCCTGGGAGCGGCAAGCGTCCTGCCGCTTGTGGGCCGCAACCCGCTTCGTGCGCCACTCGCGACATGGGGCATGGTCATCGCCCATCTCGGCATTGCGATCGCCTTGGCCGGAATGGCCGCGAATGCCGCCTTCTCCAGCGAACGGCTCGCAGTCGCCAAGCCGGGCGACACGCTGGATGTCGGGCCATGGACGGTGCGGCTTGCCGACGTCACGCCGACGGCGGGCAAGAATTTCACCGCGCTCGAGGCCGAGCTGCGCGCAACGCGCGGCGAAGACGTCATCACGCTCAGCCCGCAGACCCATTATTACTCGGACCCGCAGACGGAGACGAATGAGTCCGCGATCCGCACCCTCTGGAACGGACAGCTGTACACCGTGCTTGGTCGCGCCGACGCATCCGGCGGATGGCAGCTCAGGCTGTGGTGGAAGCCGTTCGTGACCTTGATCTGGGCAGGGGGCGCATTGATCGCATTGGGTGGCGCAATTGCCCTGCTCGGCCGCGTCTGGCGTCGTCGTCGGAAGGACGCGACGGCCGATTGGCGGAAAGAGCGTTACGCATGAGCCGCAAGCTGCGCCTGATCCCCATCGTACTGCTTCTGTGGCTCGTGGCCGGCCTTGCCTGGAGGCTCGTCAAGCCTGCCGACACCGCAGTCCCTTCACAAATGGTCGCGCGCCCGGTGCCGGCGTTCGCGCTGGCACCGGCTATTCGCGGTAAGCCTGGCCTCGCGGCCGCCGATCTCGCGACCGGCCAGCCCCGCCTGCTCAACGTCTTTGGCAGCTGGTGCGTACCGTGCATCGGCGAAGCGCCGGTGCTGGCCGAGCTGAAGCGCCGAGGCGCGAAGATCGACGGCATCGCCGTGCGCGACACGCCCGACGCGTTGGCTGCATTTCTCGCAAGGAATGGTGATCCCTATGAACGAATCGGAGCAGACCGGCAGAGCGAGGCGCAGATCGCGTTCGGCTCGTCTGGAGTCCCCGAGACGTTCCTGATCGACGGCAAGGGCGTTATCCGGCGCCAGTATATCGGCGCGCTCACCGCCTCGAACATCCCCGGCGTTCTTCATGAGCTGGAGAAGGCACGGTGAAGCGGCTGATCATCCTCGCGGCGCTGGTCGCAGCGCAGCCGACGCTTGCCGACAGCAACCTTCCGCCGGCCTATTGGGCGAACCGGCAATTGCCCGATGCAAAGGCCGAAGCGAAGGCGCAGGCGCTGATGGAGGAGCTCCGCTGCCTGGTCTGTCAGGGCCAGTCGATTGCCGATTCCGATGCCGAGCTTGCCGGTGACATGCGCGACCTGGTTCGCCGCCGCATCGCTGCAGGCGAAAAGCCGAGCGCGATCCGGGCCTGGCTGATCGAGCGTTATGGCACCTGGATCAGCTACAAGCCGGGCGATGAGCCCGCGGCCTGGCCGCTATGGCTCGCGCCGCTTGCGCTTTTGCTCGCGGGCGCCTGGCTGATCCGCAAGCGTATCGGTCTGAGGTTGAAGCGCTGATGGGCTGGCTGGTTCTCCTCTCGCTCGCGGTCACGACCCTCGGCCTTCTATGGCTGTTCAAGGTTCGCGGCGGGCTGCTGACGGCGAGCGCCGCAGCCCTCTTTCTGGGGGCGTCCGGCTACGCGCTTCAGGGCAGGCCTAATGTGCCCGCGGCGATTGCGTCCGGCGGGGAAGCCCATGACATCTTCCCTTTGACCGACGCTCGTCACGCATTCTTCGGGCATTTCGCACCGGCCGAAAGCTGGCTGCGCATGTCCGAAGCTCTTGCGCGCGACGGTCACAGTGAGGATGCCGTCGGCATCCTGCAAAACGCGGTCAAACGTTATCCCGGCGATCCGCAGCTATGGATTGGACTGGGCAACGCACTGGTCGACCATGCCCGTGGCCTGACACCTCCCGCCGAGCTCGCGTACAAGCGGGCGGCGGAGATGGCTCCCGGGCATCCGGGGGCGCGCTTCTTCTTCGGCCTGGCACTGGCCCGCTCAGGCCAGCGCCAGGAAGCCGTCGCGATCTGGCGGGATATCCTCCAGACCGCCCCAAAGAATGCAGATTGGCGGCCGCTGGTGGAGCAGGGGGTTGCGGCGCTCAGCACCCCGCCAGGCGCCGCCCGCTAGGCCGCTTCGTATTCGAGCTCGAGCGCTTCGGCCACCGCCAGATGGCGGATCTTGCCGCCAGAGACGTTCAGTCCATTCGCCAGATGCTCGTCCTGGCGCATCGCTTCCTCGGCGCCGAGGTTCGCGATCTTCAGCGCGAACGGGAGCGTCGCATTGTTGAGGGCGAACGCGCTCGTGCGCGCAACGGCGCCGGGCATGTTCGCGACGCAATAATGGATGATGCCGTCAACGTCATACACGGGATCGGCGTGCGTCGTCGCATGGCTGGTCTCGAAGCAGCCGCCCTGGTCGATCGCGATGTCGACCAGCACCGATCCGCGCTTCATCGTCTTCAGCATGTCGCGGGTGACGAGCTTCGGCGCTGCGGCACCTGGCACCAGGACCGCGCCGATTACCAGCTCGGCTTCCTTGACTGCATTGGCGATTGCCGCGCGAGAGGCATAGGCGGTCTTGATCTGGCTTGAGAAGAACATGTCGAGCTCAGCCAGGCGGTCGTTGTTGATGTCGTAGATGGTGACGTCGGCGCGCATGCCGGTCGCCATCTGCGCGGCGTTCACGCCGGCAACGCCGCCGCCGAGGATCGCGACCTTGGCCGGAGCAACCCCCGGAACACCGCCGAGCAGCACGCCGCGGCCGCCTTGTTCCTTTTCGAGATAATGTGCCCCGACCTGGACCGACATGCGGCCGGCAACCTCGCTCATTGGCTTGAGCAGCGGCAGCGAGCCGTTGCGCGCGGTCACCGTCTCGTAGGCGATGCAGGTCGCGCCTGACTTCATGAGGCCGATTGCCTGCTCCTTGTCGGCGGCGAGATGGAGGTAGGTGAAGAGGATCTGGTCGGAGCGCAGCATCGCAATTTCCTGCGGCTGGGGTTCCTTGACCTTCACGATCATCTCGGCCGCATCGAACACGGCTTGCGCGTCGGGCAGGATCCTGGCGCCGGCCTTTTCATAGGCGGAATCCGGACAGTCGATGCCATTACCGGCCTTCGTCTCGACGAACAGCTCGTGGCCGTGGGCAACCAGCTCCGCAACCGAGGCGGGGGTCAGGCCGACGCGATATTCGTGGACCTTGATCTCTTTTGGCACTCCAATGCGCATGTGTTCGTTGGCTCCGTCTGATGATTGCGCGGGCCTATAGACGGGGTTTTCGCCGATGTCCCCTCCGATTGCGGGGCAGGAACGGCAGTGCTACGGAGCGCCCGCCGTGGCCGAGGGTCTCGCTCGCGGTCTTAGAGATGCGAGTTCGCGGTCTGTCGGGTCAGAACCTCAACACATGAACATCACCGCGACCGGGGGCGCCGTTAGCGAGGCCCCGCAAGACAGCACGCACGGCCATGCGCACGGCCCCCTCTACAAGCTCGTCATCGGCGCGATCGGTATCGTCTACGGCGACATCGGCACGTCGCCGATCTACGCCTTCCGCGAGACCTTCGCGGGGCACCACACGCTGATCCCCGACAAGCTGCACATCTTCGGTGTGCTCAGCCTGATATTCTGGTCGATGATGATCATCGTGACGCTGAAATATGTGTCGATCATCATGCGCGCGGACAACAAGGGCGAGGGCGGCAGCCTCGCGCTCCTCGCCCTCATCAACCGCACGCTCAGCGGCAAGAAGCGATGGACCAGCGGGATCATCATGCTGGGGGTGTTCGCGACCGCGCTCTTCTACGGCGATTCGATGATCACGCCGGCGATCTCGGTGCTGTCGGCGGTGGAGGGTCTCACCACGGTCAACGCCGGGCTCGAGCCGTTCGTCATCCCGATCGCCATCGGCATCCTCGTCGGGCTTTTTGCCATCCAGTCGCGCGGGACGGCGCGGGTCGGGCTGATGTTCGGCCCGGTGATGATCCTCTATTTCATCACGCTTGCGGTCCTCGGCGTCGTCCACATCAAGAACTACCCGGCCGTCATCACCGCGATGTTCAACCCGTTGAACGCGGTCCATTTCTTCACGGTCGACTTCATGCGCGCGTTCGTCGCGATGGGCTCGGTGGTGCTGGCGGTCACGGGCGCCGAGGCGCTCTACGCCGACATGGGACATTTCGGCCGCAGGCCCATCCGGATTTCCTGGGTCTATTTCGTCCTGCCGGCGCTCCTGCTCAACTATATGGGGCAGGGCGCAATGATCCTTTCGGCCGACCCGGCGACGGCGCTCGCCAAGGTCAAGGACCCATTCTTCTATCTGGCGCCGGACGAGCTGCGCCTGCCACTCGTGCTCCTCGCCACCGCTGCCACCATCATCGCCAGCCAGGCCGTGATCTCGGGTGCGTTCTCGGTCACCCAGCAGGCGATCCAGCTCGGCTTCGTGCCGCGCCTCAGGATCATGCACACCAGCGAGGCGGCCGCCGGCCAGATCTATATCCCGATCATCAACTGGGCGCTGATGACGATGGTCATCCTGCTGGTGCTGACTTTCCGGAGCTCGTCGAACCTCGCCGCTGCCTACGGCATCGCCGTGGTTGGAGCGATGGCCATCGACAGCATATTGATCTCGGTGGTGCTGCGGCAGATGTGGAACTGGAACCGCTTCGTCGTGGTCGGGCTGCTGGTGCTCTTCTTCACGGTCGACTTCACCTATCTCGCCGCCAATCTCCTCAAAATCCCCGCCGGGGGATGGTTCCCGCTACTCGTTGGCGCCGTCGCCTTTACCATCCTCACTACCTGGGCAAAGGGGCGGCAGCTGATGATCAGCCGCATGAACGAGGCCAGCCTGCCGATGGAGATTTTCATCAAGTCAGCGGCCCCCAGCGCGACACGGGTCCCCGGCACGGCGGTGTTCATGACCAGCTCGGCGAGCGGCGTACCGCACGCGCTGCTGCACAATCTCAAGCACAACAAGGTCCTCCACGAGCGGGTGATCCTGTTGACGGTGCGGATCGAAGACGTGCCCTACGTCTCCCAGGAAAAGCGGCTTGAGACGAACGACTACGGCTCGGGATTTTACCGGGTGATCCTGCGTTACGGCTTCATGGAGGAGATCGACGTTCCCGCAGCGCTCGCGCAGCTCAAGGACATCGGTCAGCAGTGCCGCATGATGGACACCAGCTTCTTCCTCGCGCGCCAGACGCTGCTGCCGTCGTCGCGTCCCGGCATGGCCATCTGGCGCGAGAAATTCTTCGCGTGGATGCTGCGCAATGCGGTCAGCGCGATGGAATTTTTCAAGCTGCCGACCAATCGAGTGGTCGAGCTTGGCAGCCAGGTGGAAATCTGAACCTTCCGGCGCGCCCGCGCATTCCGCGCCCATGGCAGACACCATCTCGTGGATCGCGACGATCGCGACCATCATCGCCGCTTCGATGACCGCGGCCAATCTGGGCTCGCGGATTACCGGCTACGGCTTTTGCGTCTTCCTTATCGGGTCGCTCGCCTGGCTCGCGACGGGGCTTGGCACCGGTCAGCCGGCGCTCACGTGGACCAATGTGGTGCTGACCATGCTCAACATCTTCGGCATCTGGCGCTGGCTCGGTCGCCAGGCCAAGGTCGAGGAGGGTGCCAGAACCGCCGCCGAGGCGAGCGAGCAGTCGTCAGGCGAGACGCTTTTCCCGGTCTCCCTGCTGTCGCGAGCGCCCGTTTGCAGCCGAGGCTCAGAGGCAGGCCAATGTATCGACGCGATGGCCGGATGCAGCAGCGGGGCCCTGCGCTACCTCGTCGTGTCACAGGGTGGCGTCGCCGGCGTGGGCGAGACTCTTCGGCGCCTGCCATGGGCAGCGGCGAAGGTTGAGGGAGAGCAGGTGGTCACGGATGCCGATCTTGGCCGTCTTGAACAGCTCCCGCGCGATCAGTGGCCGGCGCGCTGATTGTCACCGCCGAGCTGGCGGCGCCTGACCTTGCCTGGCTCGATCGGCTACGCCGCGCGCATTACCCGCCCGATCGCAACCAGCTCCCGGCCCATTTGACGATGTTCCATGCCTTGCCACCGTCAGGTGAGGGTGAGGTCCGGCGATCTCTGGCTCGGCTTGCCGTGGAGCCGCCCCCGCGTGCATCCATCGAAGGCCTCATGGATCTCGGCGGCGGGGTCGCGTTCCGCATTGCCTCGAGCGACCTCGACGCCATGCGCCGCGAGCTCGCTTCCGAGTTCCACGGGCTGTTGTCGGCTCAAGATAGCGGCGGATGGCGGCCGCATGTCACCATCCAGAACAAGGCGCCGGCGCGGCAGGCGCGGACACTGCTGAGCGAGCTCGGAAGGGAGCTTCGGCCGAGGCCGCTGGGTATCACCGGGCTCGGGCTCCACCGATATCTCGGCGGGCCCTGGGAACGGCTTGAAACCTACAGCTTTCGCGGCCGCTAGGAGAGGTCGCCGATGCCGGCGCAACTGAGGTCGAACGCGGCGAGCCCGGCTTCCAGCACCGAGGCGAGCATCGGCTGCTCCATCAGCTCTTCAATCGCTTCCGCGCTGCCGGAGCTGACGAGGTCCTGTGCTTCCTGCATGGCTTCGTCCCAGTCGGCGGCTTCATAGGTGCCTTGCCCGACCCAACTGAACGCGATGACCTCGGCGAGCTGGTCTTCGCCAAGATCCTCGAACGCCGCGATCAGCTCTTCCTCGACGCTGTCGTTGATGTCGTCCTCCAGGACCGAGAGGGCGCCTTCCTGCTCGTCGTCGACGTTGTCCGGGTCCTCGTCCCGGTCATAGTCGCTGGCGGTTTGCGCCTCATATTCCCGCGCTCTCAGGATGATCCGGCAGAGCGTATCGAGCGGTGTCAGCGGGTCCATCGGCACCTCTTTGTCATGCTCGCTTAACGAGAGCAGCCGTAAGCGGTTCCTCGCGTTGACCGGTCGGCGGGGCGAACCTATATGCCGCGCCTCCGGCGCCCTCAACACGGGTGTTTCTTGAGGCCCTTGGGGCGGAGTAGCTCAGCTGGTTAGAGCAGCGGAATCATAATCCGCGTGTCGGGGGTTCAAGTCCCTCCTCCGCTACCATTCCCAAATGACTTGGAACTGCCAGAACCGATCGCGCCTTGTCGGAAGCTGCCGGCCGAGCTCGCTCCAGGCCATGACGGAGCTCGAGGACGGATATCCGATCCAAGGCGAGACTCCCCCGCTTCGTCGGAATATACTTCCTCAACTCAGGCGTCACTCAGCTCACGGGAACATATCTTGGGAGAGAAGCAACCGGCCCCCTCGCGCGACGCTGCCGCCAAGGCTGCGGCGGAGCGGATCCACCGTCGTGAGCAGTCACTCGATGATGCGCTTCGCGGGAGTTTCCCAGCTAGCGATCCACCGGCCGCTATCGCCCCGCATTCGTCGCGGGAATAGCTTGGGAAACCTATTAAGCATGTCTCGGCGGGCGCGTCAGTCAGACAAGATTTTTGGCGACCGCCCGCAGGCCGGCGCGGACCTTATCGATCACCGTCTCGTCCGCCCGTGTCGAATGGACCATGTAGGCTGAGTAAGAGAATTCAGGGCTATCGGGGACCAATTCCAGACGCCCGTCTTCCAGACAGGGCCGCACGGCGCCCATTCGAAAGTATCCGCTTCCGCCGTGGGCCAAGATGTAGTCCAGCGCAAGCGGACCATAACTGATCGAAACGACCGCGGCGCCAGAATCCGGGAACGCGGCGTGATAACTTGCAGCAAATTCCTCGCCCCAGTCGACCTCCACATGATCCTCGGGCCGCAATGGGCCATCGATCGGTGTTGTCCTAACCCGCACCAGCCGTTCCTCGAACAGTAACTCGGCGACGACACCGGGACGGGCCGGAGCGGCGTAGAGGATCGCAAGGTCGAGGGCGCCTTCCTGCACCTGCTCCATCAGGCGATCGGCCGAATCGATATAGCAGCTGATCGCGATCTCCGGACACTCGCTCCGCATCCACAGCAGCCATTGCCGCATAAGCGGGTTCCATTGACTGAGTTCCGCACCGATTGCGACGACCGTCTCGTGGCCAGGGGCAATTGCGGCCGCCCGACGCGCGCGGTCCCACACCTGGACCAGGGACGTCGCGAAGCGGAAGAACTGCTCACCTGCGGGAGTCAGCCTTGCGCCGGCCTTGTTGCGGATGAACACCTGACGGTCGAGATTTTGTTCGAGGACGCGAATTCGCGCGCTGACCGCCGTCTGGGTGATGTTGAGATTCGCAGCCGCGTTCACGAAGCTGCCGGTCTTCACCACCTCAAGGAAGGTTCGTGCGACATTGATATCCATGTGGGATTCCGCGGTGCTTTGCCGTGCAGTGTGCGCCAACAGGCGCTCTTAACATTACAGCAAAGATTCGATTGTCATCCCGCAGTAATACTCGTTTGCTTTTAGTCAACGCGGCACCCATGTCGTTGGTGGAGTTAGACGAAGCGAACATCCGAATCAGGTCGGCTCCAGTGGAGCGCTGACATGCCGCCCGATTCCCTGGCCGATCCTCCCGCTCCTGAAAATTCGAGCGCGGTTGTTCCTTTCCGGCTGTCGGCAGGTAACGGCAATGGCGGCATGGCGCAGCGCAAACGCAGCCGGCGCGCGGCCCAGAAGATCAGCGCGCTTGGCGAGATGACGGGCGGCATCGCCCACGATTTCCGGAACGTGCTTTGTGTCATCGCCAGCGGGCTGCGCGTGGCCGAGCGAAATTCGGGTGACCTTCAAAAGGTCGACTCCGCACTCGCCGCGGTTCGTGAGGGGATCGAGCGCGGCATGAGGATGACCAACCGGCTTCTCGCCTTCGCAAGGCAGCAGGAGCTCGTGGCGGGTCCCGAAGATGTGAACATATTGCTCGGCAAATTGAAGGTCTTCCTCAAATACAGCGCGGGTCCGGGGATTCGCGTCGTGCTCGATCTCGCCCGCGACCTTCCCAAGTGCCTCGTGGATCCACCGCAATTCAACGCGGCAATCCTCAACCTCGTCGTCAACGCGCGGGATGCAATGCCCGACGGGGGAACGATCAGGATCAGCACGGCGCTCATTGCCGAAGAGGGGGATCGCAAATTCGTTCGCGTGCGGGTCTGCGACGAAGGAGTCGGGATGCCGCCTGCGGTGATTGCACGAATCTTCGACCCCTATTTCACGACCAAGGGCGACGGCGGGACGGGCCTGGGCGTCCCGCAGGTGAACGCGCTGATGAAGCAGGCCGGCGGGTATGTGACGGTGGACAGCAGCGTCGGCAAGGGCACCGTCTTCAACCTCTATTTCCCGATGCATGAGGAACAACCGTCAATGGCGGCGGACGCCTGGCAGCAGCTCGATCGGTGGGCCGATGAAGGCGGAGCCATCCCGCCGCCGCCGCGATACGCTGCGCGCCTTGCGGCGAGCAGCTAGAGAAAGGGCCGAGAGCGTGTTCACGAAGAATCTGGCCCCGGCCGAGCTCGACCTCGTCCGGTCGCTCGAACGCCGCCGGATCGAAGCTACCGGCGCGAACGATGCCGATGCACTTGCACCGTTGCTTCACGACGAGCTCATCTACGTCAACAGCGTGGGCGCGATCTACGACAAGCGCGCCTATCTTCAAGACATTCGTACGCATGCGCTGACCTATGATCGGGACTTCGACGTCCGCGAGACCGAGTTCCGCGTCGTCGACGACGTCATCATCCTTGTCGGCATGATGCTCGGCCACTCACGCCTCGACGGCGAGCAGCAGGTTTTTCATTTTCCCTCGATCGCCGTGTGGCGAAGGGATGGCGGCACATGGCGCCTGCTCGCCTGGCAGTCGTCGTCCGGGAGCCCGGGATTCATGATGCCGACTGCCGCCTCGGGAACGACCGAGCATCTTCGGACATCGAATAGGGGGCAGGGCGGGCAAGTCAGACGCCGTCAACCGGGCCCCAGAGGACGAGAATGAGCAACGACGACACGCAACCCGAAGGGCCCGACTTCAGACAAGGCGTCGAACTCTCGTCAATTGCCGACGGAGCGATGTTGAGCGGCCACATCGACGGTCAGCCGGCCCTGCTGGTCCGCCGCGGCGAGACCTTGTTCGCGGTGGGGGCGAAATGTACCCACTACGGCGGTCCGCTCGGCGACGGTATCGTGATCGGCGAGACGATCCGCTGTCCGTGGCATCACGCCTGCTTCGACCTCAACAGCGGCGAAGTCTTGCGCGCGCCCGCGCGCGATCCGCTGCCGCGGTGGCGCGTCGAGCTCAGCGACGGAATTGCCTACGCCCGGGAAAGGATCGAGCGCCAGCCCCGGCCGGCGCTGAGCTCGGCTCAATTGCCCGAATCCGTCGTGATCGTCGGTGGCGGCCCGGCCGGAAACATGGCCGCCGAAACGCTTCGCGACGAAGGCTATGCGGGGCCGATCACGATGCTGAGCGCCGATACCGACCTTCCCGCCGACCGGCCCAACCTGTCCAAGGACTATCTGGCCGGCAGGGCGCCAGAAGAATGGACGTTGCTTAGGTCGGTCGATTTCTATCGTGACAACAGCATCGATGTCCGGCTGAACACGCGCGTCACGCGGATCGACATCGACCAACGCGCGGTTGAACTCGCCGACGGCAGTCGCCTGAGCTACGGCGCGCTTCTGCTTGCCACCGGCGCCGAGCCCGTGAAGCTCGACGTTTCAGGCGCGGACCTCGACCACGTCCACTATCTGCGCACGCTGGGCGACAGCCGCGCGCTGATTGCAAAGGCCGTGAAGGCCAAAAAGGTCGTGGTCGTCGGTGCGAGCTTCATCGGCCTGGAGGTCGCCTCGTCGCTTCGCGCGCGCGGCCTCGACGTGCATGTCGTCGGTCGGGACGCGATCCCGATGTCGCGCGTGCTGGGTCCTCAGCTTGGATCCTTCATTCGCTCCGTCCACGAGCAGCGTGGAGTGAAGTTCCACCTGGGGCAGACTGCAACCTCGATCGACGAGCAGGCCGTCGCGCTTAGCAGCGGAGAGCGGATTGATGCCGACCTGGTCGTTGTCGGAATCGGGGTTCGTCCGGCGATTAGACTCGCGGAAGAAGCCGGGCTGACCATCGACCGCGGAGTGCTGGTCGACCCGTTCCTCGAGACCAGCGCGCCGGGCGTGTTTGCTGCCGGGGACATCGCGCGCTGGCCGGATCCGCACAGCGGTGAAGCGATTCGGGTCGAGCATTTCGTCGTCGCCGAGCGTCAGGGCCAGGCAGCCGCACGCAACATGCTCGGGCGGCGCGAAGCGTTCGACGCGGTCCCGTTCTTCTGGACCGAGCAGCACGACTTCGGAATCGCCTATGTCGGGCATGCAGAAAATTGGGACGAGATCGTGATCGACGGTTCGATCGAAGACCGGGACTGCGCGATCACCTATCTGCGGAATGGCCGCAAGCAAGCCGTTGCGGTGATGCACCGTGACCATGAAGGGTTGCTCGCCGAAGTCGAGTTCGAGCGTGCGACCGGTCGGCCGCATGCCCCTCCGAACGCTCGCAAGTTTTCGGAGGTCGCCTGAGTCATCGCCCGGTCGATCGCTGCTTCCAACATCCGGCTCAAGCGAGCCTACGACCGTCCCGAAAGCGAGGATGGCAAGCGCATCCTGGTCGATCGGCTATGGCCCCGCGGGGTCAGCAAGGTGGAAGCCAGGTTCGACGAATGGTTCAAGGACGTCGCGCCAAGCACCCAGCTTCGCAAGTGGTTCGGACACGACCCCGAGCGCTGGACCGAGTTTCGCCGCCGGTACCGTGCCGAACTCGAAAGCCATCGCGAAATGCTGAGCGATCTGCGCGGTCTCGCCCGCCAGGGTACCCTGACACTCGTCTATGCGGCGAAGGACGAGGACCGCAACGAGGCGGTCGTGCTGAGAGACGTCCTGCTCGGCCGAGCCGGAACATGAAGGAAGAAACCATGAACGACCTCTATCCGCGAGCCACCCACGATCTGAGCCGGACCCGGCGCGAGCTGGCGCCCGAGGCGGCCGCTGCATTCCACGGGTTCAGCGAGGCGGTCTTTGCCGACGGAGCGCTGCCGACGAAGACAAAGCACATTGTCGCGGTCGCTGTCGCGCACGTCACGCAATGCCCCTATTGCATCCGCGGCCACACTCGCGCCGCGCTGCGCGACGGCGCGTCGCGTGAGGAGTTGATGGAAGCGATCTGGGTCGCGGCGGAGATGAGGGCAGGAGCGGCTTTCGCTCACTCAATCATCGCGATTGATGAAATGGGTCAAACCGTCGCCGCAGCAAACGATCATCCGCAGCACGCGCCGGGACCGGGAGAGCCTCATGGCCACTCGATCTAAACTGGCGAGGACCTGAAAAGCGACCGCCTGACCGGTGCAAAGCAGCGGATCGCAAAGCGTCTCCTCATCGCCTCGCGGGGTCGCGTGCCGCGAGGGTGGGTCCAAGATTCTCGGCAATGCCCGGCTCGTCGAACTTCAGGTGAATCCGCCTGTGAACAAAGGGCAGGAGCATTCCGAGACAACCGCCCCAAAGAATGAGTGAAAGGAACACTCCCGTGGCGGGCGGCCCGGCCGGGAGCTCGCCGTTTCCGAGCAGCGGCAAGACGAATACCCCACCCGAGGCCCACAGTGCGAAGGCGTACGCCATACCGAACAGCCATCCGCCGCGAACATCATTGGCGGCTCGACCCAGCACGCGGGCATAAACGGTTCCTGCGACCCCCATCATCAGGCATCCGATGACGATCGTCATGACCAGGGAGAAGCCCAGAATACGCGCTTCAACCGCCAGCGAGCCGAGTACATGCAGGACCAAGATGGCCGGAGGGGTCGCAAGTAATCCAGCGACGGCACCCGCCGTGAACGGCCGCTGCGTGGGGCCAGGGTTGTACCCGTGCGCAGCAAGGAAGCCGCTCATGAAGCCAATACCCGCGCAAGCGCCGGACAGTCGCTATAGCCTGGCTGATCCCGATGCATTTCGATCAGCCGCCGGTAAGTCAGTCCCACCGCCCGGATGTCGCGATTGAGGTCGGCCAGGCCGACGGGATCGACATTGCCGACTGTCCTGCTGAGGCCGATGTCCCAATCGACCTGGTCGGTCAGGCTGTACCAGGTGAAGCCGACAAGGGGCACGCCGGCCGAGCGAAGCAGCTGCACATTGTGCCACTGGCGCCAAAGCCAGCGCGGGCCGTCCGATGCGTCCATGCGGTTGGTCTCGGTGTGC
>Ga0207657_10003352_pt1 | contig 17135 bp, 17 predicted proteins | sample KBSC33metaG_FD_184316 | JGI IMG/M metagenome (GOLD analysis project Ga0207657, IMG submission 184316) | Corn rhizosphere microbial communities from Kellogg Biological Station, Michigan, USA - KBS C3-3 metaG (SPAdes) (version 2) | ecosystem: Host-associated > Plants > Roots > Rhizosphere > Soil ... | reverse complement strand
TGACCGGCTACTACGGCAAGCCGAAGTCTTATGACTACCGGCCGTATTACGGCACATCGCCCGAGCGCATTTTCGAGCGCCTGCCCTATGCGTGCGGCACTTACGGATACTGCTAGCCGTCAGGCCGTGGCTCGGTCCGCCGACGCCACGATGTCCGGTTCGCCATGGCGCAGCACCGCAGCGTAGCTCCGCACCGCCCGCCACCACTGATCGAGCGCCGCTTCGTCGGCAGGCAGCGCGACATAGAGCGGGGCGGCGAAGCGATCCCATGCGTCCTGGAATTTCGGCGAGACTGCGGTGAGCACCGGCGTTCCCGCCTCGATCGCGCTGCCGAATGCCGCGCTCAACCCTTCGCCCGCAGCCTCGAGCTTGCCGAATTTGCTGAGCACGACCAGTTCGCATCCCGCAGCGATATCCTGCCGCACCGCTTCGCTTGCCGTCACGGCGCCGCCGCCTTCGAGATGACAGGCGCTGGAGCCCTCGCCAAGATCCTGAAAGATCGGATAGGACACGCCGCTGACGATGCTCTGCAGCCGGCCGGCGCTGCAGGCGCGGTTCGGCAAGCCGTGGCTTTCCTCGATGACGCCGGCGACGCGGGCCGACGATTGCCAGCGCGCGACGACAGCGCGCAACAACTCCTGCGCTTCCGTGCTCGAGGCACCCTGTATAGCGGCAATCATCTTGACGGGGCGATCCATGGCAATCCTCCGATGCGCCAATTTTGCACCCTTCATGGCCACATCGCAACCGGCGGGCGACTGAATCGCACCCCTCGGATCACGATGTTTTCTCCGATATCACCGATGAAATATAGCGAACTCAACTGGCGATTCGCGCGCGCGCCTTCTTGCGACAAGGCCTAAGCGCGCCAACCTCAGTCCTGCTCTTCGGCAATCGACTCCAGCAGTTGCGACCTGGCGACGATGATGCGCCTGCGACCGCAATCGACAATGCCGCGTTCTTCCCACGCACTCAGGGTACGGCTGACGGTGTGCAGCGTGGTGCCGGACATTTCCGCGAGATCCTGCCGCGACAACGGAAAGGCGATCTCGATGCCGCGCGCGGTGCGCCGTCCGGCCTGCTGCGCCAGCCGCAGGATGGTGTGCGCGAGGCGGCGCTCGACCTTCTCGGTCGATAGTTCGCGCAGCCGCACCTGCATATCGAGGTAGCGTGCGCCGAGCAGCCGCACCGCATTCATCGCGATCGACGAATGCCGGGTCATGATGTCCTGGATGATCGCCGCGCTCCACCCGACCAGATGGCAATCGTCGACGGCGATCAGCGAGCCCGGATAGGTTTCGCCGCCCGCCAGCGCCGCATAGCCGGCGACTTCGCCGGGGCCGAGATAGCGAATAATTACCTGCTGGCCGTCGAGCGTGGTCTGCGTGGCGCGCAGCCGTCCGATCACGACGATATAGACCGTTGCAGTCGCGTCGCCCTGACGAAGCACGGTTTCGCCGGCGGCGAAGCGCTTGCGGAACGCCGCTCGCTGGATCTCGCGAAGCAACTCGACCGGCGCGCCGCGAAACAGTTCGGTGCGTCCCAGCATCTCCACGTCGGATTGATCATCCATCCCGCAGCTTCCGCGCCGTCCTTCAATTCGGGGCGATTCGACCCGCCACGACATTCCAAGCCCGGTTCAGTTATACGCAATCCAGCCGGCTGGCTGCCAGGTTTCATGCCAGAGCGATTGTCGATGCTGGCCGTCGCCCCATATTGCTGGTTTATTGCGCCAGCGCAAAGTTGTCTGCGGCGGACGGCGGCAGCATGGCAGGACTGAACGAGGCGAGACTGGACGAGGCCGGACTGGAACAGCAATGCTGAACGTCAACAAGACCGACCTGCTCCGCCATCATACGCCGGAGACCCTATCGGATCGCTTCGCGGCCGCCGCTGAGCGCCTGCTCGCCGCCACGGCCGGCGCGCTGTTTGGCCGCAGATATGGCGACCGGGTGATCGTGCTGGAGACGATCGCAGCCGTGCCGGCGATGGTGGCGGCGAGCCTGCTGCATTTGAGATGCCTGCGCCAGTTGATCGACGATCGCGGCTGGGTTCGCACCTTCATGGACGAAGCGGAGAACCAGCGGGCACATCTGATGGCGTTCGTGGCCATCGCGCGCCCGAACTGGAGCGAGCGCCTGCTGATCGTCATCGGCCAGGGCATCTTCTACAATACTTATTTCCTGCTCTCGCTGGTGTCGGCGCGAACCGCACATCGGCTGGCCGGCTATCTCGCGGAGCGTTCGGTGCAGGGCTATTCAGCCTATCTCGCCCGCATCGAATCCGGCGAACTGCAAAATCGCGCCGCGCCTGACAACGCCGTCGCCTACTGGAATCTGCCGCCCGACGCACAGATCAGCGACATGATCATCGCCATGCGCGAGGACGAGGCGATCCACCGCGACATCCATCACGCCTTCGCCGACGCGCTGGTGGACGGCCGCACGATTCCGGACCGTCCCGGCCCGCTGATCTGACAACTAGGTTTTCATATCCTGCAACGGCAGCTTCGCCGTTACCTTCAGGCGGTCGAGCACGATCGACGAGCGGACATGCGCGACGCTGGGGTGTGGCATCAGCACGTTGTTGACGATATCCGACAGGCTCTTCAGATCACGCAGGATGATCTTCAGCAGATAATCCGCGTCGCCGGTGAGCGAATAGGCTTCCTGCACATCGTCGACCCGCTGCACCAGATCGCGAAAATGCCTGGCGTTGTCCGGCGAGTGGGTGGCGAGCGTGATGTGCACGAAGGCGATCACGTTGAAACCGAGCCGCTCGGAGTCGAGGTCGGCGTGATAGCCGGCGATAACGCCTTCCTCTTCCAGCCGCATGCGGCGGCGCGAGCATTGCGAGGCCGACAGGCCGACCGCATCGGCCAATTGCTGGTTGGTCAGGCGGCCGTCGTCCTGCAGCGCCACCAGCATTTTCAGGTCGAATCCATCGATTGATATCATGCGTTAAAGAGCCATTCCATGCATGATCTGTGCGACATATATGTCATATGCCGGCCAATATGCACGTTCATCGCGCACAATATGACGGATAATGACCAAAATCCATCAGGGAGTTTTGGCCATGGGTCCGTTTCCACACGATGCACCTGCCGCGACGATTTCCGCGCAGAACCCCATGGGCACCGACGGCTTCGAGTTCGTCGAATACGCCCACCCCAAACCGCAAGAATTGCACGCGCTGTTCAAGCTGATGGGCTTCACCGCCGTGGCGCGGCACAAGACCAAGGCCATCACGTTGTATCGCCAGGGCGATATCAACTACCTCGTCAACGAGGAGCCCGGCAGCCACGGCTCCGACTTCGTTGCCGCGCATGGACCGTGCGCGCCGTCGATGGCGTTTCGCGTCGTCGATGCCAGGCGCGCCTATGAACGCGCGATCGAACTCGGCGCCGAACCGGCGGACGCCAGCGCCGCGCAGAAGACGCTCGATGTCCCCGCGATCAAGGGCATCGGCGGCAGCCTGCTGTATTTCGTCGACCGCTACGGCGCGAAAGGTTCGGCCTACGATGCCGAGTTCGAATGGCTCGGCGCCGCCAACCCGCGCCCCGCCGGCGCGGGCCTGTTCTACATCGACCACCTGACCCACAACGTACATCGCGGCCGCATGGATGTGTGGACCGGCTTCTATGAGAAGCTGTTTAATTTTCGCCAGATCCGCTTGTTCGACATCGAGGGCCGCGCCTCGGGCCTGTTCTCGCGTGCGCTGACCAGCCCCGACGGCAAGATCCGCATTCCGATCAACGAAGATGCCGGCGATGCCGGGCAGATCGAGGAATATCTCAAGATCTATCGCGGCGAAGGCATCCAGCACATCGCCTGCGGCGTGCGTGATATCTACCGCACCGTCGAGCGGCTACGCGCCGACGGGCTACCGTTCATGCCGGCGCCGCCGGACACTTACTTCGAGAAAATCGACGCGCGGCTGCCGAAGCACGGCGAAGACGTCGCGCGTCTGCGGACGAACGGCATCCTGATCGACGGCGAAGGCGTCGTCGATGGCGGCCACACCAAGGTGCTGTTGCAGATCTTCTCGGCCAACGCCATCGGGCCGATCTTCTTCGAATTCATCCAGCGCAAGGGCGATGACGGTTTTGGCGAAGGCAACTTCAAGGCGCTGTTCGAATCCATCGAGGAAGACCAGATCCGCCGCGGCGTGCTGCCGCTGAAGGGCGCGGCGTAGCGGTCGTGGACCGACTGTTCTGATCCTGCCGGATCGCTATCGATCACATATCGCCGGCTACGTTTCCCGGACGCGATGCAGCGCGCTAGCGGTGCATCGCTGATCCGGGATCGTTCCGAACACCGTCGTCGTTACGGTCCCGGCTCTGCGGAGCACCGTTGCACGGTGCACCGCGTCCGGGAGACGTCGCAACGTTATTTCCCGCTCCACGCCTGCGTAATCTCGCCGATATCCGCCGTCGCCGCATCGCGGATCGTCGACGGCGTGCGCGAGAAGCGCGGCGCCGGCGCCGGTTGCATCACGCCGTGGCGATTGACGAATACTTCACGCGCCGTCATGTGCGGATGCTTGGTGGCCTCCGACATGGTCAGGATCGGCGCGAAGCAGACATCCGAGCCCTCCATAATCGCGCACCATTCGTCGCGTGTCTTGCTCTTGAACACCTTGTTGAGTTTTTCCTTCAGCGACGGCCAGCCCTTGGCTTCCATCTGCGCGTCGTAGTCGGCGTCGGTGAGATTGGCGAGCTTGCGCAGCAGCGCATAGAACTGCGGTTCGATCGAACCGATCGAGACGAACTTGCCGTCCTTGCATTCGTAGACGCCATAGAAATGCGCGCCGCCGTCGAGCATGTTGCTCTCGCGCTCTTCCTTCCATCGCCCCGCCGCCGTCATGTCGAAGAACATCGACATCAGCGAAGCCGCGCCGTCGCACATCGCGGCGTCCACCACTTGCCCCTTGCCGGACTTGCCGGCCTCGAGCAGCGCCGCCAGCACGCCGACGACGACATAAAGTGCGCCTCCGCCGAAGTCGCCAACCAGGTTGAGCGGCGGCACCGGCTTGTCCTTGCCGCCGATCGCGGCAAGCGCACCGGTGACCGAGATGTAATTGATGTCGTGGCCGGCGGCGAGTGCCAGCGGGCCGCTCTGGCCCCAACCGGTCATGCGGCCGTAAACCAGTCGCGGATTGCGCGCCAGCACGACGTCCGGGCCGAGACCGAGGCGCTCCATCACACCCGGACGAAAGCCTTCGATCAACGCGTCGGCGTTGGCGAGAAGGTCAAGCACCTTTGCAATTGAAGCCTTGTCCTTGAGATCGAGTTCGACAACCTTGCGGCCGCGCCCCGCCACCGATTTCAAATTCTTCCTGGCGCCGACGCGGTCGAGCGTAATGACCTCGGCGCCCATGTCCGCGAGCATCATGCAGGCAAACGGCCCCGGCCCGATGCCGGCGAATTCGATGACCCGTACGCCCTTGAGCGGTCCGGTCGCGGGCTGCGTGGCAGGCTGGCTTTGCGGATTCCTGGAGGCCACAGTTTCGGTCACGTTCACTCCCTTGCATATTTTGCCGACGTCTTGATGCAGCGTTATGCAGCACAACCCTGACATCATTATGCCGCGTGACATTATCACGTAGCAATTCTTCAACCTGTTCTGGCAGCAACCCGCGGACCGCTCAAGTCGAATGAATGCACAAGGGGTCTGCCGCCCTGCGGCACAATTCCTTGTCACGAAATCAGCGACGACACCGTGGCACGGATTGCGGCAGATTTTCATTTCGCATTTGCGAAGCGATGCGATCCGCGCACCCCTCACGTGCGGCGGTTTGGTTTGATCGGGTCTGCGAAACTGCCTAGTGTTCGCGCCAGCATTGATCGGCCGGCAGCGGAGTTTCGAGTGATCGACAAGCGTGTGAAGACCACGGCGGATGCCGTGGCGGGAGTTCGGGACGGCGCGACGGTATTGGTGGCGGGATTCGGCGCGGTCGGCGTCGCCGACCATCTACTGGAGGCCCTGCACGACAACGGCGCGCGGGAACTCACCATCGTCGCCAACAATTCCGGCAACGGCGATTACGGGCTGGCGCGACTGATCAATTCGGGGCGCGTGCGCAAGGTGATCTGCTCCTACCCACGCTCCGGCGACTACAGCGCCTTCCTCAATGCCTACAAGGCCAAGAGCCTCGAACTGGAACTGGTGCCGCAAGGCACCATCAGCGAGCGGATGCGCTGCGCGGCGGCTGGACTTGGCGGATTCTTCTCGCCGGTGTCGGCGCACACCAAGCTGGCGGATGGCAAGGAGACGCGCGAGATCGACGGGCGGCTGCATGTGTTCGAGAAGCCGTTGCGCGGCGATGTCGCCCTGATCAAGGCCAACAAGGCGGATCGCTGGGGCAACCTCACCTACATCAAGTCGGCGCGCAATTTCAATCCGGTGATGGCGATGGCCGCCGAACTCACCGTGGTCGAAGTCGACGAGATGGTCGAGCTTGGCGCGATGGACCCGGAAGCGGTGGTGACGCCGAGCATCTTCGTCGATCGCGTGGTTGTGGTGGGAGAAAACGCATGACGTCGCAATCTTACAAACCGTTGACGCGCGAACAGATGGCGTGGCGCGCCGCGCAGGATTTGCCGGAAGGCGCCTTCGTCAATCTCGGCATCGGTATTCCGACTCTGGCGGCCAGTTACGTACCCGGTGATCGCGAGGTGATTTTTCACAGCGAGAACGGCGTGCTTGGCCTCGGCCCAAAGCCTGGCCCCGGCGAAGAGGATGAGAATCTCATCGATGCCGGCAAGAACCTGACGACGCTTGCCACCGGCGGCTGCTATGTGCATCACGCCGATGCGTTCCTGATGATCCGCGGCGGCCATCTCGATATCAGCCTGCTTGGCGCATTCGAGGTGTCGGAGACCGGCGATCTTGCCAACTGGACCACCGAGGATCCCGCATTTCCGCCGGGCGTCGGCGGCGCGATGGATCTCGCGGTCGGCGCCGGGGAAATCCGCGTGCTGATGGCCCATACCCACAAGAGCGGTTCGCCGCGCATCCTGCATCGCTGCACGCTGCCGCTGACCGCACCTGGCGTCGTCAAGCGCATCTACACCGATCTGGCGGTGATCGACGTGACGCCAAAGGGCCTCGTGGTGCTGGAAATGATTCCGGGCATGACGCTGGAGCATTTGCAGACGCTGACCGAGCCGACGCTGCAACTGGCGGGAAGCTGGCAGGCGCTGGAGCCGCCGCAGGCCCGCGCGGCTTAAACATCTCAAGGGACCGATGCTTCAGGTGCCGTGCTTCTTCGGGGCGGCGCGATCGTCGCGCAGCGGCTTGTCGTCGTCGAACAGGATGCGCTCGGCGGCGCCGTCGAGGTCGTCGTACTGGCCGCTGTTGAGCGCCCACATGAATGCGCCAAGCCCCGCGACGCCGAGCGCCAGCGCAATCGGAACCAGATAGAGGAAATCGTTCATCAACTCCTCCCGGCAACAGGCTGCGCAGTGGTGAGCCGTGCGACGTGCGGGGCACGCTGCGGGCGACCAGCGCCGCGCAGGCGCAGGGCATTGGCGATCACCACCACCGATGATGACGACATTGCCACCGCCGCCACCAGCGGCGTCACATAGCCCATCACCGCGATCGGCACCGCGACGATATTATAGATAACCGCCAGACCGAGATTTTGTTGCACCAGTTGCGCTGCCGCGCGCGCGATCCTGATGGCCTGTGGCACCGCCCGCAGGCTTTCGTGCAGGAACACCAGATCGGCGGCGTTGCGGCCGATATCCGCCGCAGACGCCGGCGCCATCGACGCATGTGCGGCGGCGAGCGCGGGCGCGTCGTTCAGGCCATCGCCAACCATCAAGACCTTGCGGCCCGAGGCTTCGATGGCGGCGACGCGATCGACCTTGCCGCTCGGCGATACATCGGCGAGGTGGCGCGCACCGAGTTCGCTGGCGATGCGGCGGACGGTTGCGTCGCGGTCGCCCGACAGTACCTCGATGGCAAAGCCGTCACGCGTCAGTTCGGCAATCGCATCGCGCGCGCCGTCGCGCAGGCGATCTTCGAATGCGAAGCTGGCGAGTAGTTGGCCGTCGCGCGCCAGCACAACGTCGGCGCTGCGCGAGTCCGCGCCGTGCACCATGGTCGATGCCAGCGCCCATGCCGCGCGGCCAAGCCGATAGGTATGCGGCCCGATGCGCGCTTCCATGCCCGCGCCGGGGTGTTCGGATACATCGGTTGCAGACAGCGCTGGTAAATCCACCACACGTGCCGCCGCCAGCGCGCGTGAATACGGATGACGAGAATGCATCGCCATCGCTGCGGCGATTCCCAAGGCCGAAGGATCGATGGCGTCCGCATCGAGCAGCCGCGGCTGGCCGAGCGTCAGCGTTCCGGTTTTGTCGAACACCACGGCGTCGATTTCCGCCAGCCGCTCCAGCGCGCCGCCGTCCTTGAGCAGGATGCCCTGCTCGAACAACCGCCGTGCGGCGACCACCTGCACCATCGGCACCGCAAGGCCGAGCGCGCAGGGACAGGTGATGATCAGCACCGCAATGGCGATGGTGATGGCGCGGTGCGCGTCGCCGGTCGCGATCCACCAGCCGATGCAGGTCAGCAGCGCCACGCTGTGCACCACCGGCGCGTACAGCCGCGCGGCGCGATCCGCGATACGACGATAGGCGGAGCGGCCGGATTCCGCCGCCTCCATCAGCCGCATCATCTCGGCCAGGAAGGAATCGTTGGCGACCGCGGTGGCAACAATCGTCAGCGGCCCGGTGAGGTTGAGCGTTCCGGCCTGCAGCAGCGTGCCGTCACGCGCCGGCACCGGCACACTTTCGCCAGTCAACAGTGAACGATCGATGTCCGACTGTCCGCTAATGACGCGCGCATCGACCGGGACACGTTCGCCGGCTGCGAGCAAGATTGTCATGCCGGTCGCGATTTCGTTGACCGGGAGATAGTCCCGCGTGCCGTCGGCTCTCTGGACCAGTGCGCCGCGCGCCGCCAGCTGCGCCAACCCCTTCACCGCCGTGCGCGCGCGTTCGCGCATCAGGTGATCGAGCGTTCGCCCGATCAGCAGGAAGAACAGCAGCGAGATCGACGCATCGAAATAGGCATGCGGCCCATGGTGAAAGGTCTCGTAAAGGCTCAGTCCGAAAGCGAGACAAACGCCGATCGAGATCGGCACATCCATGTTGGTGTGGCCGTGACGCAGCACACGCCACGCCGAGCGGAAGAACACGCGCCCGGAATAGGCCAGCGCCGGCAGCGCGATCAATGCCGACAGCCAGTGAAACAGATCGCGTGTCGTCGGATCGGCGCCCGCCCAGACCGAGACCGACAGCAGCATGATGTTGCTGGCGGCGAAACCCGCGACGGCCAGCGCGCGGATCAACTCGGCGAGTGTGTTGTCCTTGCCGTCGGCTTTCACGTCGTAGAGATGCGCCTCGTAGCCGATGCCTTGCAGCGTTTCGATGAAAGGCGGCGGTGGCGCATCGGCCTGCCAGCGGATTGTGGCGCGCTTGCTGGACAGATTGACCCGCGCCGCTTCGATACCGGGCAACGCGTTCAATGCTTTCTCGATGCGATGGATGCAGCCGCCGCAGTGAACGCCGGGCACCGACAGATCGGTCTGGCGGATGCCGTCGCCGACCATGCGGCTGGCCAGCAGAATCTCATCGGCGCGACCGCTGGCGTCGATGCCGAGAGCCATCTCACTGCCGGGCGCGCAACAACTCATCGGATGCTCCGTCCCTCCACTGTCGGGCTAGATTGGCTGCACCGAACGATAAGCGTGCCAGGTGCCATGCCCCAGCACAGGAAACACCACGATCAGACCAAGCAAACCGGTCGCGACGCTGAACAGCACCAGTACCAGCATGATCGCGGCCCACGTCAGCATGGCCGGCAGGTTGTGCCAGACCAGCGCCAGGCTTGAACCCATCGCTGTGAGCGCGTCAGTGCGTTGTTCGAGCTGCATCGGAATCGAGAATGCGCTGATCGCGAACGAGAACGCGGCGAACAGCGCGCCCACCGCACCGCCGACGATCAGCATCGCCCAGCCGGTCGGCGTCGCGAACAGCATCGGCGCGATATGCGCCAGACCGGGAAACGGCACCAGCCCAAAAAACAACGCATAGATGATAACGGCGGCCCGCATCCACACCAGCATCAGCAGGCAGAGCAGCACGCCGGTGAACATGATCTGCGGTCCCGAGGCCGGGCGCACGAAGATCATTCGCATCAAGCTGACCGGCTCGCCCGCCGCGATCGATCGGCTTTTGGCATAAGGACCGACTGCGAGGATCGGGCCAACCACCATGAAACCTGCCAACGCCGGAAACAGGATGTAATCCAGCCCGAACCTGAACAACCCGCCGACGATGATCGCCGACAGCAGGAAGATCAGCGTGCCATAGGCAATACTCGCGCCCGGCGACGTCCGGAAATCCTGCCAGCCCAGCGCCAGCCACTGGAAGGCGGACGCAGGCGTCAGGTTGCGGCTCCATCGCTTGGTGATTGGCAGCGGAGCGACAACCGGAGGAATGATGATGTCTGACTTGGCCACGTTAATCCCTCATCGAAGCTTGTTGATCGACACCGTCATGGAGAACAGGATGATTGCGCTGCGCTGAACGATCCGCGCGCACCATCACCCGCGCCGGTCCGTATATGCGCCACGCAATCCGGCTGCGACGTCACCGCGACGTAAACCAGATGCCAGTTGGCGCCGATCACCAGCAGCAGGCCGGCGATCACCAGCAGCCACACCGAGAGGCGGCCGCGCCGCGTCATGGTGGCGTTGCCGCTCATGGCTTCGGACTCCGCAGATCGACCAGATAGAGCGCGAGCATCTTGCGATCGAGCGCGGACAGCCGGTTTTCCCAGGTCGGCATGTGGCCCTGGCGGCCGCCCCACACCGTAGTTTCGATGGATTGCGCATCGCCACCGTAGATCCAGAACGGATCGGTCAGGTTCGGCGCGCCGACCTCGGGATTGCCCTTGGCGTCGTCGCCATGACATGACGCACAATTGGCGGCGAACAGTGCCTTGCCAGCTTCGACCTTGTCCGCGGGAAGATCCTTCGCCGCCGGATTGGACAGACTGCGCACGAAGGCCACGACCTTGTCGATGTCGCCGCGCGGCAGTACGCCGTCGCGCCCGAACGCCAGCATCTGCGAGACACGGGTTTCCGGATGCGTCGAATTGATGCCGACACGAATGGTTTCGGCGATGGCTTCCGGCGTGCCGCCCCATAGCCACGACTGCGTGGTGAGATTGGGGAAGCCCTTGGTCCCATGCGCGTCACGGCCATGGCAGGCCGCGCAGTTATCGCCGAACAGCGCACGTCCGGACTCGCGCACCACTTCCATCAGCTTCGGATCCTTCTGGATATCCGCGTAGCTTTCCGTCTCGATACGACCGGTCCAGTCGGCGCGTTCCAGCGCCGCCTGCTTGATGACGTTATTGACGTAGGCACGCTGGTCGCTGCCCAGCAGCCCCTTGGTATAGGTGGTGCCAATCGGCCAGGTCGGCATCAGGATCCAGTAGACCACGGAAAACAGAAAGGCCGCACCCAGAAAGAAATAGATGATGCGCGGCACCGGCGTATTCAGCTCGATGATGCCGTTCCATTCGTGCCCGGTGGTCAGGTAACCGGTGTGCGGATCGCGTTCCTCTTTCGCCATGTCCTGTCCTCAGCCCCGGTACGGCTTGTCGTCATCGTCATGAAGAATGGCCTGCGCGGCATGCTCGAACGGCTTCTTGTTCGAGGGCCAGTAGGCGTAGACGACGACGATCAACGACAGCGCCAGCAGATAAAACAGCCCGAACGATTTCGAGAACCAGACGAGGAGTTCGTGATCGATGGTCATGGTCATTTCTCCGCCGATGCAACCGGCTTGTGCGCCGCATCCGTCAACCGCCCGAGGATTTGCAGGTAGGCCACCAGCGCATCCATCTCGGTCAGCTCGTTCGGGCGGCTATCGAAAGCGCGAACCGCCGTCGCGTTGCCGTAGCGTTTGACGACGCCTTCTGCCTGCGGCGAATCCGGCGCGGCCTGGCCGTACGCATCCGCCGCCGCGTTGACGATCATGTCGTCGGTATAAGGCACGCCGACGGTGCGCTGGGCTTTCAGATGATTGCTGAGATCATCGGTGCGCAGTTCGTTGCGCGACAGCCAAGCATAGGCCGGCATCACCGATTCCGGCACCACGTCGCGGGGATTATTCAGATGGGTGACATGCCACTCGTCGGAATATTTGTTGCCGAGCCGCGCCAGATCCGGGCCGGTGCGCTTCGAGCCCCACAGCATCGGGTGATCGTATTTGGATTCCACCGCCAGCGAATACGGCCCGTAACGCTCGACCTCGTCGCGCAGCGTGCGGATCATCTGCGAGTGGCAAGCATAGCAGCCTTCGCGGATGTAGATGTTGCGGCCTGCCAGTTCGAGCGGCGTGTAGACCCGCATGTCCGGCGCGTCCTCCACGGTCTGATGGATGGTGAACAGCGGCGCGATCTCGACGATGCCGCCGATGCTGGCGACGCCGATGATGCCGAGCACCAGGCCGATGGTCTTGCGTTCAAGCCGATAGTGAAAACCAAACATTGCGCTCACTCCCCAGCCTGAAGAACGGCTGCGCCGGCAAGCACCGGCCGATCCGCCGCCGTGTCCGGTGCCGCCTGCGGCGCCGTGCGGATCGTCATCCAGATGTTATAGAGGCCGATCACCGTGCCCAGCAGGAAGAACAGGCCGCCGACGGCGCGCGCGATGTAGTACGGGTGCATCGCCACCAGCGAGTCGACAAAGGAATACGCCAGCGTGCCGCTCTCATTGTAGGTTCGCCACATCAGCCCCTGGATGATGCCGGAATTCCACATCGCGAACACGTAGATGACGGTGCCGGCGAGCGCGAGCCAGAAATGCACTTCGATCAGCTTCGCCGAATACATCGCCTCGCGCTTCCACAGCCACGGCACCGAGGCGTAGATGGCGCCGAAGGTAATCATCGCCACCCAGCCGAGCGCGCCGGCATGCACGTGCCCCACGGTCCAGTCGGTGTAATGCGATAGCGCGTTGACCGGGCGGATCGCCATGAACGAACCTTCGAAGGTGGTGAGGCCGTAGAACACCGCCGCCACCATCATAAAACGCAGCACCGCGTCATCACGCACCTTGTGCCAGGCGCCGTTGAGCGTCAGCAGCGCGTTGCCAGCCGACACCCATGACGGGATCAGCAGCATCACCGAAAACGTCATGCCGAGCGACTGCACCCACTGCGGCAGCGCGGTGTAATGCAGGTGGTGCGAGCCGGCCCACATGTAGAAGAACGTAATGCCCCAGAAGCTGATGATCGACATCCGGTAGGAATAGATCGGCCGGCCCGCGCGCTTCGGCATGTAGTAGTACATCATGCCGAGGAAGCCGGAGGTGAGGAAGAAGGCAACGGCGTTGTGGCCGTACCACCACTCGGTCATCGCATCCTGCACGCCGGAGAACAGCGAATAGCTCTTGGCGCTGCCCCACGAAATCGGCACGGCGAGGTTGTTGACGATGTGCAGCATCGCCACCACCAGGATGAAGGCGAGGTAATACCAGTTGGCGACGTAGATATGCGGCTCCTTGCGTCGCGCCAGCGTGCGCAGGTAGAGCACAAAATAGGCGACCCAGACGATCACCAGCCAGATGTCCGCATACCATTCCGGCTCAGCGTATTCCTTGGATTGCGTCACGCCCATCAGGTAGCCGGTGGCGGCGATGACGCAGAACAGGTTGTAGCCCAGCAACACGAACCACGGGCTAAGCTGATCCGGCAGCCGCGCGCGCGAGGTGCGTTGCATGACATAATAGGATGTCGCGATCAGCGCATTGCCGCCGAAGCCAAAGATGACGCCGGACGTATGCACCGGGCGCAGCCGGCCGAAGCTGGCCCACCCGGCGTCGAACGTCAGGTTCGGATTGACCAGCAGCCACGCCACCCAGTCGCCGACGAACATGGCGACAACGGCCCAGAGCATCGCCAGAATGATGCCGACCTTGCTCGGATCGTCGTAATAGCTATCGAGCCGACTTTCCGGGGGCTCCGGCGCGTAATAGCCGGAAATGACGCCGAACGTCCCGGCGATCGCCACCACCAGGACGAGCGCGCCATGGACGCCAAGCGGATCGTGGCGGCCGCCGGCGGCCATTGCCAGCCCGACCACGGCAAGCGCCAGCAAGATGATGAGTGCGAACTGCCGTTCGTTCCTGGTGAGTTGGGCGATCATCAAGCCAGACCCCTGTTCCGCCGCGCAGCCCGCGCAGGTCGCATCAATCCACATTAAGACGGCGCCGGCTAGTGACGTCGTTGCGGCAGATCAACTCCGCGACTTCGTTTTGGCCGGCGATGACGGACACTTTATCCTGGGCGCAGCCTTGTTCTTTGCGCAGGCGCAAATTTGCACCTCTGCCTCTTGAAATCTTTCATCGATTTCGATGGAAATTGCGCAAGCAACGGTCGCCGCCGCATGCGCCGCGCCGACGGTATTCCGGTTATTCAGCCAAGTTCAGAGAAGCGGCGACCGCCGCGTCACACGGACGGCATTACCGTGCCTTCGACCTCGCCGAAGCCGATGCGATAGCCGTCGCCCTGGCACCAGCCGCGAATGCTCAGGGAATCGCCGTCTTCAAAAAACGTGCGCTTCGCGCCGCCCGGCAATTCGACCGGCTCGGTGCCGTTCCAGCTGATCTCGAGCAGGCTGCCGCGCTGGTTCTTCTCCGGCCCGGAAATGGTGCCTGAGCCGAGCAGATCGCCGACATTCATGGCGCAGCCGGACGAGGCGTGGTGCACCAGCTGCTGCACCGACGACCAGTACATGTATTTGAAGTTGGTCGTCGAAATCGTGACCGGCTTGTTGCTCTGTTCGATGCGCAGGTCGACGTCGAGGTGCAGGTCGTAATTGTTGGCGCCGGCCTGTTGCAGATAGGGTAGCGGCTGCGGTTCCTGCTTCGGGCCTTGCACGCGGAATGGCTCCAGCGCCTCGCGCGTCACCACCCAGGGGCTGATCGAGGTGCCGAACGCCTTGGCCTGAAACGGCCCGAGCGGCACATATTCCCACTGCTGGATGTCGCGTGCGCTCCAGTCGTTCAGCAGCACGAAGCCGAAGATCATCTCGGTAGCCTGCGCTTCGGTCAGCCGCGTCCCCATCTGCGACGCACCGCCGACGACCACACCCATTTCCAGTTCGAAATCCAGCCGCTTGCACGGCCCGAAGCTCGGCACCTCGGCGTTCGGCGGCTTGAGCTGACCCTGCGGCCGGATGATCGGCGTGCCGCTGACGACCACGGTGGAGGCGCGGCCGTTATAGGCAATCGGGATATGCAGCCAGTTCGGCTGCAGCGCATTGTCCTTGCCGCGAAACATCACGCCGACATTGGTGGCGTGTTCTTTCGAGGAGTAGAAATCGGTATAGCCGGCGACCGCGTACGGCATGTGCAGTTGCACTTCCTTGCGCGGCAGCAGCGCGCGCTGCCGAAAGGCTGCGTTGTCGCGCAAGGTCGCGTTGTCGTGCCGCAGCAGCTCGCTGATCTGCGCGCGCGTTGCGGACCAGATTTTCGGGCCGAGGGCCATGAAGGCATTAAGGGAGTCCTGCGCGAAGATGCCCGGCTCCCCTGCCTTGAGCAGCCCTTCGGCTTCAAGCATCGCCAGATCGAGCACGAAATCGCCAATCGCCACGCCCACACGCCGTTGCGCGGAATCCGGCGTCGAGAATACACCATAGGGCAAGTTCTGGATTGGGAAATCGGATGTGGCATCGACATCGATGAAGGACTTCAGCTTCGGATCGTTGGGGTGGGTCAAAGAAATCTCCACTTGATGATGCGTCATGCCCGGACTTGATCCGGGCATCCATCATCCGGACGGATGGATTGCCGGGTCAAGCCCGGCAATGACAAACTGAACTACGGCTTGTTCGGATCAAACTTCTTCTCAAGCCCATTCCAGCAATCCGCGTAGTTATCCTGCAACGTGCCGGAGGTCGCCGCGTGTTTGGTGACGCGTTGGGGGTAGCGGGTCTCGAACATGAAGGCCATCGTGCCGGTCAGCTTGACCGGCTTCAACTCGCCGTTGCTGGCGTGATCGAACGCCTCGCGATCCGGCCCGTGCGGTAGCATCATGTTATGCAGGCTGATGCCGCCAGGCACGAAACCCTGCGGCTTGGCGTCGTAGACGCCATAGATCAGGCCCATGAACTCGCTCATGATGTTCATGTGATACCACGGCGGGCGGAAGGTATTTTCCGCCACCATCCAGCGCTCCGGGAAAATCACGAAATCGATGTTGGCGGTGCCGGCGGTTTCCGACGGCGAGGTCAACACCGTGAAGATCGACGGATCGGGATGATCGAAGCCGATGGCGCCGATCGGCGAGAACGTCCGCAGATCGTATTTGTACGGCGCGTAATTGCCGTGCCACGCGACCACGTCGATCGGTGAATGCGGCAGTTTGGTCGCGTAGAGCGCGCCGCCCCACTTTACGAACAGTTCGGTCGGCGTATCCTTGTCCTCGTAAGCCGCGACCGGCGTCAGGAAGTCGCGCGAATTGGCGAGGCAGTTGGCGCCGATCGGTCCGCGCTCCGGCAGCGTGAAGGCCCCGCCGTAGTTTTCGCACAGATAACCGCGCGCCGGCCCGTTCGGAATCTCGACACGGAATTTGACGCCGCGCGGGATCACGGCGATCTCGCCCGGTTCGATGTCGATGCGGCCGAACTCGGTGACGAAGCGCAGATTACCCTGCTGCGCGACGAACATCATCTCGCCGTCGGCATTGTAGAAGTGCTGATCGACCATCGATTTGGTGATGAGATAGACATGCGCGGCCATGCCGGCCTGGGTATTGGCATCGCCTGCGGTGGTCATGGTCTGCACGCCCTGCAGGAAGGTCGTGTCCTCTTTCGGGATCGGCGCCGGATCCCAGCGCAGCTGCTCGACCATGATCTCCTGCTCATGGCACGGCGCGGTGCGCCAGAGCCCGGCATCGACCTTGGCAAAGCGTCCCGAATGCTTCACCGACGGGCGGATGCGGTAAAGCCATGAGCGCTCGTTGCTGCCGCGCGGCGCGGTGAAGGGCGAGCCGGAAAGCTGCTCGGCGTAGAGCCCGTAGGCGCAGCGCTGCGGCGAGTTGC
>Ga0207657_10003351_pt1 | contig 17136 bp, 18 predicted proteins | sample KBSC33metaG_FD_184316 | JGI IMG/M metagenome (GOLD analysis project Ga0207657, IMG submission 184316) | Corn rhizosphere microbial communities from Kellogg Biological Station, Michigan, USA - KBS C3-3 metaG (SPAdes) (version 2) | ecosystem: Host-associated > Plants > Roots > Rhizosphere > Soil ... | reverse complement strand
TGGCCGCGCTGAGACGCAGATGGGTTACCACATCCACCAAGGGCCGGGCGATGGAGCGCGAGGATAGCGCGCTGATTCCGAGCATCGCGGCCAGCGCTAGGAATCCCGCCACCAGGAATAGTTTTCGCAAGACGGTTTGCAGCGGCGCACTGGCGGCGTCCACATTTTGCAGACTTCGCAGGGAATAACCGTCGTTGCCGCTTCCGCCAGGCCGCGCGAGGGGAAGCGAAAGATATTGCCGATCTTGTATGCGAAGGTTGCAATCCGCGGAGGGAGAACACGCCGCGACCGCAGCCTCTATCTGAGCCGGCGCCAGGTCTCTCATCTGAGCGGCGATCACCGCGCCGTCGTGCAGCAGCACTGCGGGCACGCCGAAACGGGAGATATCGAAACGGCCACCCACGGTGAGCGTCGCAACTTGCGAGTCCGCTTCACGTATGGGAACGGAAGTGACTTCATAGAGGCGGCCGTCGGCCAAGAAAAACCCTTGCTCGGGCGGATGCAAACGCATGAGATTGACGGGAGCGAATCCGCCGGCGTAGCGGACGACGGCCGCCAGCGGCTCGCCGCGGGCGCCGGACACCATGATGAAATCGAAGCTGAGCGAATCGCAGATTTCGCTGAGCTGATCCTGCACGGTATTGCGCGCCTGTTCGGTTGCCCCGCCTTCGGTGGCCAGTAGCTGCAGGCCGGCTTTGAGACTCGGATTTTCGCCGATGCCTTCTAATAGCTTTCGATTCCGGCCCTCATTACGGGCCTGTTCACGGGCCAAGGCCATTTCGTTATCGCGTACAGAGGCGCGCAAGCCGTCGCGGACGGTCTCCATGACGGCGGCTCGTATGGCCCAAAAACTAACCGCGAGAAGTATCGCGATGGGAATGAAGGAACTGAGGAAGGTGCGCGTAGCGAACCGCATGTTTCACCTTTGCGCGACGTGGTTGGCGTCAGTGGACGCGGCGTAGGGGAGGGTGAAGCTCACCTCGGCATCCTGCTTTCCGCCAAGGGTCACGGTCTTGCGGAATGTTCCCGCAGTCTTGTGCCAGGCGACAACAGTATAAGTTCCGGCAGGGACGTCTTTGAGCGCGAAGACGCCATCTTTATCGACGCGCACCGCCCAGCGGCTCGGAGCCACTACGATGCTCGCCGCCATGTTGGAATGCAGGTGGCAATAGACCGCCACCACTCCGGGAACGGGAAATGTGACCAGGCGGCTTTGCCCCTCGGGATAGTTGCCTAGGTCGAAGCTTTTGGCCTTGGAGAGGGAAAAAACGTTGTGAAAAATAGGATCAAAGTTGGGGAAAGATACAGCGGAGCCGGCGGGAATCACCACGAGGTCCGGAACGAACCGCCGGTCCTTCTGCTCGATGGAGGCTTTGGCGGATTCGGTTATGGGGGATTTGGGAGCGCCTTCGAGATACACGGCTACGTGGGAACGTTCATACGCGAGCGGGTCCGCTTCGGCGTCCCCTCCCAGCTCAACCGCCACGCCGCGTTGATACATTCCCGCGGAGGCGGTGACGTTGTGGCGCGACAGCTTTCTCTCGATAATTATGGTTCCGTGAATATCCGCGCCGGCGAGCACGGCGGCGGCGACAAGGGCGCACGATGCTAACTTGATCCACATACTAATCCCTTAGATCGGTCCTCTTTTCCGTAAGGATTAGGGGCGGAGGTTGAGTAAGGTGTTTTGCTTAGAGGTTTGGATCGGACGAGTGCGGGGAATCAGGAATGACGAGGTTCTATTGAATAATCGACCTCGAACATGCGGTAGACCGCTTCCCGCATGCCGCAGCGCTCATAAGCCGCTTGCGCGCGCTGGTTGTGGGCTTCAACGTAGAGTCGCAGACCGCAGACGGCGCCGCTTTCGCGTGCGAGGGATTCGACGTGCGAGTAGAGGGCTTTGAAGACGCCGCGACCGCGCGATTCGGGAAGCGTGTAGACGCTTTGAATCCACCAGAACGCGCCGTTGCGCCAGTCCGACCATTCATAGGTGATCATCATCTGACCGGCGGGCTGGCCGTCGAGCTCGGCGACCAGGTAGAAGCCGCGCGCGGGATCGTCGAAAACGGCGCAGACCCCGGCGCGCAGGGTGTGGGTATCCAAGGCGTGGGCTTCGGTTTCAAGGGCCATGTTAGCGTTACCGCTCACCAAAAATTCGGTGTCTTCGAGAGTGGCGGGGCGGATCAGGATTTCGGGCATCGTATCGACACATGGTATCGACTTATCGCGCCCTTGACATACGGACATAAACGTCCGAGACTTGGTGGATGAAGGGGCCGAGTTCCTTCGGAAGGTGAAGCGGATAGGAGCGCACCGCGGAATCGAGGTAAGGTTCGAAGCCAAGCGCGGCAAAGGGAGTCACGGGACGCTCTATTTCGGAGGCTCGCGAACGATACTCCAGGATCTGAAGAAGGAGCTTCCGCCGGGAACTCTTCATGCGATGCTACGGCAGATCGGCCTCGCGGTGAAGAATTTCGAATAGGAGAAGAATCATGCGAAGCTTCGTTTATCCCGCATATTTGAGTCCCGAAAAGCGTGGCGGTATCACCGTGCAGTTTCCGGACCTGCCGGAGGCAATCACGAGTGGCAAGAACCACGCCGATGCGTTGCTTCAGGCGGCCGATTGTTTGGAAGAGGCAATCGCGGGCCGCATCGCGGATGGACTTGACGTACCGGCACCCACGGTGAAGCGCCGCAACCACGTTCAGGTGGCTCTGCCCGCGACGATGGCGGCGAAGGCGGCCCTTTACCTGGCAATCCAGGAAGCCGGTTTCACGAATAGCGAACTCGGACGCAAGCTAGGACTTGATGAGAAAGAGATTCGCCGTATGCTGGATCCACGGCATGCCACGAGGTTATCGAGAATTCAAATGGCGCTCGATTTCCTGGGAAAGCGGCTGGTGGTTTCATTGGATGACGCCGCATAGGGGCGCGGTCTGCGGTCCGTACGTATTCGTAGATGCTGGGCGCTTCGCGCCGAGGGCAGTGACCGTTTTCGCTACGGTGAAATGTCGTCTGTCCCCTTTTACGCGTAGATACCCGGCGCTTCATGGCCCAGCGTTTGTACATACTCGTTGTACGAACCGGGATAGACACGGGGTTCGCGATCGCGGCCGCTCTCGCCGCCGAGTTCGAGCACGCGGGAGCCGAGGCCGCGCAGGAACATGCGATCGTGCGAGACGAAGATCATGGTGCCTTCGAAATCCTTGAGCGCGTCGACCAGCATTTCCTTGGTGGCGAGGTCGAGGTGATTGGTGGGTTCGTCGAGCACGAGGAAATTGGGGGGATTGTAAAGCAGCCGAGCCATGGCGAGGCGCGATTTCTCGCCGCCGGAGAGCGAGCGAATTTTCTTGTCGACATCCTCGCCTGAAAACTGGAACGCGCCGGCGAGGGTGCGCAGCGAACCCAGGCCGTCCTGCGGAAAATCCATCTGCAACTGCTCGATGACGGTGAGGTCAGGATTGAGCACGTCGAGCGACTGCTGCGCGAAGTAGCCCATGCTGAGGCTGGCGCCGAGGCGGACTGTTCCTGAGTCGGGCGCACTCGCGCCGGCGATCATTTTCAGCAGAGTGGTTTTGCCGGCGCCGTTGCGGCCCATCACGGCCCAGCGCTCGCCTCGGCGGATGGTGAGATCGAATCCGTCATAGATCACGCGCGCGCCGTAGCGTTTGTGCAGGTTCTCCATTACGGCCACCTGGTCGCCGGAGCGCGGCGGAGTGCGGAATTCGAATTTGACCACCTGGCGGCGTTTGGGCAGCTCGATCTTTTCGATTTTGTCGAGAGCTTTGATGCGGCTCTGCACCTGCGCGGCTTTGGCGGCGTGGGTACGGAAGCGGTCAATGAAGCGCTGCTCCTTGGCGAGCATGGATTGCTGGCGCGCGAAGGCCGCCTGCTGATTGGTTTCGCGGATGACGCGCTCGCGCTCGTAGAAATCGTAATTGCCGGAGTAGACGATGATCTCACCGGCGTCGATTTCGGCGATCTTCGAAACGATGCGGTTCATGAATTCGCGATCGTGCGAGGTCATGAGCAAGGCTCCGGGATAGGACTTGAGGAACTGCTCCAGCCAGATGATGGATTCGAGATCGAGGTGGTTGGTGGGTTCGTCCATCAGCAGGACGTTGGGGCGTCCGAGCAGGACGCGCGCCAGCGCCACGCGCATTTTCCAGCCGCCGGAAAGCGCGCCCACATCGCCATCGATTTGATCGTCAGCGAAGCCCAGGCCGTGCAGCACTTCGCGGGCCTGCGCTTCGAGCGTGTAGCCGCCGAGGTGCTCGTATTCCTCCTGCACTTCGCCGAAGCGGGCGAGGGTGCGGTCCATGTGCGCGGCTTGGGCGGGGTCTTCCATGGCGTGCTGCAAGGCTTCGAGCTCATGGTGAAGATCGCCCACGCGGCCGCTGCCGGCAATGGCTTCATCGAGGACCGAGCGTCCCTGCATCTCTTCGACGTCCTGGCGAAAGTAGCCGATGGTGAGCTTCCTGGGCAGCGAGACGGAACCTTCGTCGGGCTCCTCTTCGCCAACTACCATGCGGAAGAGCGTGGTTTTGCCGGAGCCGTTGGGTCCCACCAAGCCGACCTTCTCGCCGGGATTCAACTGGAAGGACGCTTCGACAAAGACTAACTGCTTGCCATACTGCTTGTTGATATTCGAAAAAGAAATCATGGGGAGAGAGCGCGGACTGAAACTCCAAGTTAGCAGAGGGTCAAAATGCGCGGTCTTGCGGCGGCTGTGAAAGGATGTCGAGCAGCGGCACGGTGACGATGGCGACCGACACGTAATCGCGGCGGGGGACCTTAGTTGCTCGGCAATTTCGAGCGGATCAGAGACTCCACCTGAGCCCAAACTTTGGGATCGCATTCAATCTCGATATGAGAGTTCATGAACATCTGGGCGTACCAGGGAAACCCCTCGCAGCTGACGCGCTTGGTTTTGTAGTCGACTTGGAAATTTCCCAGAATCTGGGTTCGCGAACTATCGGCGGCCGAGATCTCCCGGCGCCCATGGAGCAAGCCATTTAGCTGATAGAAGTTCACCGCTTGCCCGACGTTCGCGGGGATCACCTTATCGTCCTCGCCTAGCTTCGAAACGCTGTCGACTTGAATGGTAAGCAACACGGGGATGCCATCGTGGCCGAGTCTTCGCGCGAGCGTAACGCCCTCTGAGGCGCCCCAACTGTGGCCGTAAATGACGATGCGGGCCGCGCGTTTCTCGCGATCCGACAGCTCTCCGTCGCGGTCGGCGTCAAGCATTTCGAGAACCTCGCGGTGGGCTTCGCGGCCCTGGCGATTCTCAAATATCTTCACCTGCATGCGGGCCGGATATTGGTTCCGGAGATGAGCGGCGAGCTGGACTTCCTGATGAACGGTGTCGTTGCTCCGGACAAACCCGCCTACAAATCCAACCACAATGACTCCCGGTGAGTGCATGGTTGAGGTGCTTTCGGCGGCGTGCGCGGGAGTAATCGAATTCGATAGCAGGAGTCCCGATAGCAGGAAACCCGATTTCAGGAAAGAACGGAGGGGCATCCGTGGGGGTAATATCCAAGCGGGTGACGTCCAAGCGGGTGACAGCCGAGCGGGGGACATCCACGCAGGTAACAGCCGCGGGATGAACGAAAAATAATTGGCAAACATCGAGCGAGGCTTTCAGCCATCTTGAAAGCCAGCGGGCGGCTGCGCTTTCATACAGGTGCAATCTTACCACCGCGGAGCAAACGCATTGGCTTGCGCTTGCGGGGCGCACGAGCGCCGCCCGCCTTCGGTAACTTGGAAGCGAGAGATGACATCTTTTCGAGCGAGAGGATACATCAGCTCATGACGAAAAAACTCATTTTACCCGCGCTGCTGCTGCTGGGAATTTCCGGCGCGGCATTGGCGGCGGATCTCGACGGCAAATGGACCGCCGAGGTGGAAGGAAGAAGGGGAACAGTCACTCAGACCCTGATTTTGAAGACGTCAGGGAGCGAGTTGACCGGCTCCTTCGATGGCGGGCGCGGCGGGGCCGTGGATATTTCCGACGGCACGATTGACGGCAACAAGGTTTCGTTCAAAGTGATTCGCGAGTTCAACGGCAATCAGTTCACACAGCAATACACGGGCACGCTTTCGGACGCGGGCGAGCTGAACCTGTCGGTCTCGCGGGGTGGAGCAGCCCGTCGCGGCGGCGGTGGTGGCGGCGGTTTTGGCGGCGGCAAAGGAGGACGCGGTGGACGGGGCGGGCAGAGGAACCTGGTGTTCAAGAGAACAGCGAATTGACGGGTCGCAACCGGGATTGACGCGCGTGCGTCATGATAGGTCTGTGCGGCTTGCATTTCTTTTGCCGATTCTTCTCTTCGCCTGTTTAGCCCAGGGGCAGCAGGCTCAGCAGGAGGCTCCGCGTTCGGCGGGCGGACCGCCTGCGGATCAGAAAGCGATTTTTCAGCGTGGCCTGGATATGTATAAGGCCAAGGAATACAGTAACGCGCTGCGGGCGTTCCGCGAATCCGCCGAGGCCGGCAACGTGGAGGCCATGATGTACGTGGGCACGATGCAGGCATCGGGGCAGGGGACTCCGGTGAGCCCGGTGCAGGCAATGGTCTGGTTCACTAAAGCGGCCGCCGCCGGTGATGGCCAGGCGATGTGCAACATCGGCATCCTCTACTATCGCGGCGTGGGCGTCCCGCAAAGATACGATTTGGCGCTGCGCTGGTTCCGGCAAGGTTCGTTAGCAGGCAACGCACAGGCGATGTTTAACGCTGGGGTTCTGTACCGCGATGGCTTGGGCGTGCCGGTGGACTTCAGCGCCGCGATGGATTGGTTTCTGAAGGCCGCGACCGGCGAAAACAGTCTGGCAATGAACAGCATTGGCGTGATGTATCAGAAGGGCCAAGGCGTCCCTGTCGATTATCGCGAAGCGCTGCGCTGGTTCCGGAAGGCGGTGGAATTCGGCAATACAACCGCTCCCTATAACATCGGCGTCCTCTATGAGCGCGGACTGGGAGTGCCGGTAGATCGCGAGGAGGCGCACCGCTGGTATGCGAAGGCGGTGGCGGGTGCGCAATCGGACGATCAGGACGGCGTGCAATAATTCGCGCGGGCCGAGACGCGACGGGCCGCCGACGGCACGGTGGTAGGGGCGGACACAGGCACAGGCGCGGCCGCCCCTAGGTTGAGTTAGGCGTGGGCCGCTTTTGCGGATGTATCGTAAATCTTCGAGTGCGTCTTCCCGCTGGCGTCTACCTCGAATTCAAACATCGCGGTAATTGCATTCAGCTTGATGAGTTTCGCGGAGGTCGTCGAATAGCTGAGCATACCAGTGTAGTGCACGGCACCAGCCTCGACGAAGCGTCCCACGCCCATTCCGCGCCAGGTCACGAATTCGCCGTCGAGCGTCGCGAATACGCCTTCGCCGACGCCTTCCAGGCTGCCATCGGGCTTGGTGGTGGCAGTGTAGGTTCCCATGTTCATGCCTTCGACACCCATCAGTTTCGAGCTCTCCTCAAACGACACTTCAACCTTGAAAGTCGGCTGGGTGGAAAGCACTTTTCGGATGCCGCGGTGGCCGTTGCCTTCGCCAATGTTTTTACCAAACATGATTGTTTCTCCTTTTCGTAGACTCCCCGTATCCCCGGAGACGGGTGCATAAGATATAACAGCGCAGATCGCCGAGTGCAAACGGCCTGGCGAGAGCGCGCCGGTATAATGTTGTTACCGCATGATCAAGAATCGAAGTACCAGCGCGCCACGGCTCCTTTTGTGGGCCGTAGTGGCTGCCGTCACCGCCGCGCCGGCGTGGGCGCAGCATGAGATTGCCATTGCCGTGGATATCGAAGCCGGCCTGCACGTGTATCGGGCCTATTGTTTTACGTGCCATGGGCCGGAAGGAGCATCGGTGCCCGGCGTCGACTTCCGCCGCGGCGAGTTTCGCCACGGGTCCACGCGACAGGAAATTGCGGCGACGATTCGCAACGGCATTCCCGGCACCGCCATGCCGGCCAACAATCTCGATCAGGACGATCTACGCAGGGTGATGGCGTACATCACCTCGCTGCATGATTTCCAGGCGAGCACAGTGAAGTTGGGCGACGCGGCCCGCGGCTCCGAGCTATTCCATGGAAAGGGCCAGTGCCTGACCTGCCATCGCGTGGAAACGCAGGGCTCGCGCGTGGGGCCGGATCTCAGTGAAATCGGCGCGACGCGGTCGGCGGATTTCCTGCAGCGGACGCTGCTCGATCCGACCGGCGCCATGCTGCCGCAGGATCGCTTCGTGCGCGGCGTGACCAAAGACGGGAAAGTGATTATTGGCCGTCGTCTGAACGAAAACACCGATACGGTTCAACTGATCGATGAACACGAGAATCTGGTGTCGCTGGCGAAGGCCGAGCTGCGCGAGTACTCCAGCTTGAAGACTTCGCCCATGCCTTCTTATAAAGACAAATTCAGCGCCGATGAGATGGCCGACATTCTTGCGTATCTGGTTTCCTTGAAAGGGTCGAATTAATAATGGTCAGAATCGAATTCATGACGCACCTTCGCGCACTCGCTTTACTCTCGATGCTGCCCGCGGGTTTGAGCGCGCAGGTCACCTTCGACCGCTTGCTCCACGCCGATAAGGAGCCGCAAAACTGGCTGACTTATTCGGGCAGCTACGCCAGCAACCGGCACAGCTCGCTCTCGCAAATCAATACGGGCAACGCGAAGAACCTGGAATTGAAATGGATCTTCCAGGTCCAGAACACGCCCTTCGAAACCACGCCGCTGGTGGTCAACGGCATCATGTATCTGACGCAGCCGCCGAACGACGTGGTGGCGCTTGACGCCAAGACTGGCGCGATTTTTTGGGTGTACGAATATCGCGCCAAGCCGGGCCGCTTGTGCTGCGCGGCGGTCAATCGCGGACTCGCCATACTGGGCGATACGCTCTACATGGCCACGGTGGATGCGCATCTGGTCGCCATCGATTCGAAGACGGGCCGCGCGATCTGGAACGTGCAGGTGGCCGATCCGCAGGATGGCTACTCGATGACCATGGCTCCATTGGTGATCAAGGATAAAGTGCTGGTGGGCACTGCGGGCGGCGAGATGGGGATTCGCGGGCGCATCGTCGCCTACGACGCGGCGACCGGCAAAGAGGACTGGCGGTTTTATACCATTCCCGCGCCGGGTGAGCCGGGTCACGAAAGCTGGATGGGCGACTCGTGGAAGCACGGCGGCGGATCGGTGTGGCTGACTGGTTCCTATGACCCCGAATTGAACCTCACGTACTGGGGCGTGGGCAATCCATGGCCGGATTTCGACGAGAGCGTGCGTACCGGCGACAATCTCTACACCACTTCAGTAGTGGCGCTTGATCCCGACACCGGCAAGCTCAAATGGCATTATCAGTTCACTCCCGGCGACCATGCCGACTACGACTCGGTGCAGATTCCGGTGCTGGTCAATGCGAACTGGCGGGGATCGCCGCGCAAGCTGATGCTGTGGGCAAATCGTAATGGATTTTATTATGCGCTCGACCGCACTACCGGGCAGTTTCTGGCCGGCAAACCGTTCGTCAAGGAAAATTGGGCGAGCGGGCTGGACGATAGCGGCCGTCCTATACGGACCACCAAGAAGAGCGATGACGACGTGACTTATCCGGGCATTCAGGGCGGGACGAATTGGTATTCGCCGTCTTATAGCCAGCGGACGGGCTTGTTTTACGTAGGCGCGTGGGACAACTATTACTCGACGTTCACCAAGAGCTCGGAGACTCCGCTGCCGTGGCGCCGCGGGGCTATTAACACGTGGACCGACGATGCGGGCCACGGGTCGATCATGGCGATCGATCCCGCCACCGGCAACAAGAAGTGGGAATTCAAGATGTACGACGTGACTGACAGCGGCATCCTGACCACCGATGGGGACGTGCTTTTCTCCGGCGGCCGGGAAGGTAACTTCTATGCGCTGGACGCGCGGTCGGGCGCGATGCTGTGGAAGACGCAACTGGGCGGGGACGTGGCGTCAGGGCCGATTACTTATCAGATTGATGGGAAGCAGTACGTCGCGGTCGCGGCGGGGCACGGGTTGTTTGTGTTTGGGATTCGATAGAAGATGATTCAGATCGCGCTAATTTCATGAATGATTCGAGCGTTCAAGCCAATTAAAGCGATCCCTATAGCGGTTGAAACAATCTGTACAGACCCAGTGAGCATCTTGTTCGGCCTCAACCGGGCTCGGAACAAACGTCCAACCTTCGCGAGTCATTGATGTACGCGACTTAGCTACGGTATGCGCAACGTAGCCCTCTGAGTAGTCGCCTGCGCGGGCCTGCTCGCGAATTTGTGCTTTGCACATTAAGCAATGGTCGTGCGTCCAATCGGACGAGATGCGTTTCCACTCTCTGCGCTCAAAGGTTAGCCCTCGCAGAAATTCTCCAGACGCTCGCTGAGATTCAGTTATACCTTCAGGCATTTTCTTCGGCGTGCGATACCAAACGGTGACACGACACCCAAACTTTCAGCATTCTACAGCGGCACCCTAATCTCCAGACTCGATCCCTGCCCCGGCCGCGAGTCCAGCATCAGTTCGCCGCCGAGCATGCGCACGCGCCGCTTGATACTCACGGGACCTGTCCGAAGCAGTTCCAGCTCTTCCAGCGTAAACACTCCGCTGAAGGGAAATCCGCCGCCGTTGTCTTCGGCGCGGACTTCCAGCTTCCCGCCGTTCTTGCCCAGCGTGAGGGCGACGCGCGAGGCGCCGGAGTGCTTATGAATGTTGTTCAGCGTTTCGCGCACGATCTGTAATAGCTCGAGCGACACTTCAGTCTGCGCGGGATCGTTAAACTCGGCGCTGGTGAAGGTGGCGGCGATGCCGGTATCGCGCTGGAACTGCTCCGTCATGCGGCTCAGCGACGCGCTCAGGGACACGCCATCCTCCACCGGTCGCATGCTGCGCACGAAGCTGCGCAGCTCCGTCACCTGATCGCGGCACAACTCCTGTAGCTGATGCAGCTCGCTGGTTGCGGCGGGGATGTCGCGGGCCAGCAGCTTGCGCACGATCTCCAGCCGCATCTGGAAGCTGATGAAACTCTGCAATGGGCCGTCGTGGAAATCCGCCGCGATGCGCTCGCGCTCGGCTTCGCGCGCGCCTTCGGACTGTGCGCGGATGATCATGTTGTAGCGCAGAGTATTGGACATCCGCTGCTCCAGGTAGCGCTTGTAAAGCGAGAAGGCGACGGCCATGGCGGCAGCAGCCCAATTGGCCCACACGAAACCTGCGCCGGGCGCCGTCAGCAGCAGGATCAGGATCATCGCGCCCGCCGCCACTGCCAATACCAGTGCGAATGGCTGCAGCAGCGCGGCCGATACCAGCAGGAATCCGTAGACCAACGCGGACGCCCAGTCGACCGGCAGCAGCCACTTGCAGAAGGTGAAGAATGCGAAGTCGATCACCAGCGCCACTACAGCGCGGGGGGGCGCGTCGAACTTGGTCTCGAACAGCGCGCTTACCGCGAAGATGGCGTAGGCGATCAGGAATGCCAGCGACGAAGACACGCGCGCGCCGGTGAAGGGATACCAGGCCAGGCAGGAGAACGCCAGCACGACTCGTGCAACGCGGATGGCGGCACGGCCCTGATAGGGAATCATGATGTTACCGGCGGTAGAGGTAGAGGCGATGGCTGCGGCCTTCGCCGTCGTCGTCAATATCGATGACTTTAGCCGCGGTCCACTGCGGAAATTCGAAATCGTGGGCCACAATGCGCGCGCCCTTCTTGAGCTGTTTCTCGAAAATCGGAGTGATTTTCTGGATGGCCACGGGTAATAAATAGATCGTCAGCAGATCGTAGGAAGAATAGTCCTGCTGCAGGAGGTCGCCGTGGACGATTCGCGCGCGGGATTCGAGGCCCAGGATCTTGATGCGTTGCGCGCTCTGTTTATAGAGGGTGTCGTCCAGTTCCACGCCGGTGGCGTCGGCGTGATATTTGCGCGCGGCCATGATGACGATGCGGCCGTCGCCCGAGCCCAGGTCGTACATCTTCTCGCCCGCCTTGAGCTCGCCCAGTTGCAGCATTTTGTCGACGATGGTCTGCGGGGTCGGGAAATACGGCGCGATTTTAGCGTCGCCCGGCGGCTGGGCTTCGGAAGGCTGGGCTTTATCCTGCGCCCACAGGCCGAGCGTGAGCGCCAGAGCCGCGGGCGCGGCCAGCAGCAACCATGTAGCGTTCCGGCGCATTAAGGTTCAATATATACCCGCACGCGATTGCTCGAAGCGCCATCTACGTCCAGGTACAATTCCGCAGGTCCGTAATTGCTGATCTTGGGGACGGCGATTTCGACCAGATAAAAGCCCACATATCCCGGCGCGAGCTCGGCGCGCCTCACTTCCACCGGCTCGCGGTCGAGGTAGACATGAACGTTGCCCGCCACGAGCGGCGGGTTGTCGAGCGGCGCGGGAACGCCCGTCGGCCACTCCGGCGTCACGCGCCCCAATCCGGTAGCCAGGATTTGAATGCGGGTGCCGGAGTGCGCCGCGGTCATCGCATCCAGCATCACGCCCTTGTCCGCATCCAGCAGCATGGGTGAGCCGTCGCGCGCCACGAAGATCACCGGTGCGGCGGCGGCCAGCGGCAGGGGCGGCAGATTTAGTGGAGCGCCGCCCACACTGGCGGCTAGCGGCAACGCAGCGCCGCGCGACTCGAAAGGAATCTGGATTTGCGATTCCGCGCCGGTGGCGGCCAGCACCGGCGCGGTGATGCCTCCGGCCTGCACGCTCTCCACTTGCGCGCCCAAAATACTCACCAGGGAACCCGGCGCTACCGCTCGCTTGATCATGTCCGCGGCGCTCACCACGCTGGGATCGCGCAGCCGGTGCGGCGCCAGCGCCGCATAGACGCCGTAACCGTCGAGAGCGGTCCACAGCAGATTCCCCTGTGCGTCAAGCTTTACATCCATGGCGGCGACGTCCGGCAGTCCGGCGAGAGCGGTCCAGTTTTGGACGGTTCCCAGGGCGCTTAAATCCGCATACGCCAAGAACACTCCGCGATCGGTGGCCGCATACAACGCGCCGCTGGCGGGATCGGCTGCGACTCCATGTGCCGCCGCATCCGGCAGATTGGCGGTGAAATTATCCCAGAACGCTCCGCCATTGATGGTATGCAGCACGTGCACCGGCGCGCTGGCGCGCAGCGGATCGGAAGGAGCAGCGCCCAACGCCGCCAAGGCCACGCGCGGATCTTGTGGATCAACCCAAAAGCGTTCGACGGCTCCTGAACCCGCGGGTCCGGCACTGGGAGAAAACGTTTGCCAACTCAGTCCGCGATCCGCCGAAACCAGGATCGCGCCGTCCTGCATGCCGCTATAGATGAAGTCGCCGGCAATGGCGACGGCGGTCACGTTCGCGCTGCGAATCGAGGAGAGCGCTTGCCGAAGCTGGGTTTCCTGTACCAGGTCCGTGTTGCTCGCCGGTATCCAGGCCTGCTTGTTGCCTGGCGGCCACGCGGCGGCGGTGTCATTGTTCAGCGCGATGCGCGCGCCTTGATAGCCCACAGGAAGATCCAGTAAGCGGGTGGCTGGCAAATTGGGCAGGTCTTCGTTGAGCCCGCTCCAGGAGCGTCCTCCATCCACCGATCGAAATACGCCGGCCGCGCCTGCCGTCACGATTTCATCACCGTTGCCGGGGGCGATGGCCAGATCGGCTACTCCTCCGCCAATCAGGGACGCTCCGCCCGACGACGCTCCGCGATAGATGGTCGTGTTTTCCCAATGGGCTCCGCCATCCTCCGAGCGATAGACGTATTCGCCGAACGCATACACGCGGCTATTGTCGCCCCGGAAGGCGCGGGTTTGCGCAAAAGCCTCCGGCAGAATTCCTACCGCTGCGTTCGTCCCGGTGGGAGGCACCAATGCATTGCTTGGCTGCCATTTCTCCAGATCGTCGGTCTGGTAGACGCGGCCCGATGCGGTCTGGACATACAGCATCCCGTCCGGCCCATACCAGACTCGTTGGCAGGGCCCCGACGCCGGTCCCGCTAACGCCTCATCGAGGACCAAGCTGCCGATGTGACGCCAGTCGGGAGTCAAGTTTGCCGCCGCCACGGGAGCGCCAGTCTGCGCGTGCGCAGACGACGATACCAGAACGACGGAAAGTACTGTGGCGAAGCGCCACGGTGCTGTGGACAACTTATACATCCAAACCGTCCATTGTATCCCGGTCTATCGGCTGAAACGCTTCGAAGCTTCTGATTACAGAGGAAATTCCCAAAATAAATCTCCGCGGACCCTCACTTGCCATGAAGTTTAGTGCTACACTGTCCGAAATAGTATTTATGCTGCGCTTCGTGTATCCCGGCAGAACGGTTGTGCTGTCGCTGGTGTTTGCGGCGGTTGCAGCGGTGTGTTCGGCGCAGTTCAATCCTTTTGACACAAGTGCTTACGCGGCGAAAGTGATTTCGCAGACGGGGCAGGTTTCGGTGGTCAAAGACACCCAGCCGTGGGCGCTTTCGGTGGGCGATTCGGTACAGATTCGGGACCTCATTCTCACCGGACCCGACGGCCACGCGCTGCTCCAGGTTTCCGATGGTAGTACTTTTGAAGTATTTCCGAACTCCCGCGTGGTGTTCCGCAAGAATCCGCCCAACTGGAAAGACCTGCTCGACGTCCTGGTGGGCCGCGTCCGGGTTCATATAGAGCACTTCGGCAATGTACCCAATCCTAATCGCGTACTGACGCCGACCGCGGTGATTTCGGTGCGCGGCACTACCTTCGACATCACCGTCGATGACGATGACGAAAACACGCTGGTCGAAGTGGAAGACGGCCAAGTGGAAGTGCAGCACGCTCTCCTGCCCCGCGGAAATTCCAAGCTGCTGAATCCCGGGGAGTCGTTGCGTGTGTATCGTAACGAACCCATCGCCGCGCGCGGTATAGACAAAGGCAACCTGGCGCGGATTATATTGCGCTCTATGGCAAACGCAGCAATCACCATGGCTACGCGCATGCCGAGCTCGGGCGGCGTCGGCGGCGGCGCTACCACGGGCGGCGTGGGCGATACCCAGAAAGTGCCTCCACCACCACCTCCTCCGCCTCCGGCTCCCCCGTCGGCTCCATTACTTTAAGCGGGCAATGGCGTTTTAGGCGAACCGTGGCGCTTGAAGCGAATCGTGGGATTTTAGGCGAACCGATTTGGCTTAGGCGAGCCGCGGCTTGGTCCCCCGTGCGAAACTAGCGGTTAGCTATGAAGTACGTGCTGCCATTCTTGATTCTGCCGCTGGCGCTCGCGCTGCCGGCCGGCGCGCAAGGGGTTTCCGCGCCCTGGGACATCTCGCAGACCCTCACCTCGCTGGCCGAGCAGTCGCAGCGGCTCCTGCCCATTCTGGAACAATTGACGCCGGAGAAGTGGGAAGCCAAGGGCGCGCCCGCCACTTACACCGTGCAATGGCGCAATGCGCGCAGCGAAGTGGGCTATTTGCTGGGCGCGGTCGAGGCCATGAAGAAGCAGCCGGAGAAGCTCACGGTGGGGCTCGATACGCTGTTCCGCTTGCAGGCGGTCGAAGCGCAGGTGAATTCGTTGCTTGAGGGGGTGCGGCGCTATCAGAATCCCGCCGTGGGCGACCTGCTGGTGAGCGTGGTCTCCGCTAACTCCGGCAACCGCGACAAACTGCGGCAATATATTACCGACTTGGCGCAGACCAAGGAAGAGGAATTTCAAGTGGTGGATCGTGAAGCGCAGCGCTGCCGCGGGACGCTGATGCGCCAGCCTCCGGCGCGTCCGTCTCCAGCCGCTCCGAAGCCGGCAGCGGCGACGCGCGCGGCACCGGAACCACCGCGGAATGCGAAATAGGCGAGGGAAAACCCATGAGTGAGACCACCACTTTCCAGTGCAGCATCTGCGACGAGCCGTCGACCGAAATTTGCGTCTACTGCACGAAGGACACCTGCACCAATCACCTGTGCGAAAAGTGCAAGCGCTGCAGCGACTGCTGCCAGTGCGATTTCCGGCGCAACCAAGACTAGAGGCCGCGATTAAAGGTCACACGCCGCCGCAACCGCTTTCATCTCGCGCGTCGCGGTAATGGCGTTACATTTCGCTGGCGGATTACGGTTTTTTACAAAATCGAAAAACAATCGCTTGCATCCCGATCCCTCTGACGTGCTCTCGGTAATTTAGACCAGATAAAATTGAGGATCTTCAGGTCGGCGCGGGAGAAGAAGCGACGAAAGGAGATTCTGAGATGAAGAAGGGGCGGTTTACAGAAGAGCAGATCATCGGCATTCTTAAGCAGCACGAAGCCGGCCGGAAGGTGCCAGAGCTGGCGCGTGAGATCGGCGTGAGCGCGGCGGCCATCTATACCTGGAAGTCGAAGTACGGAGGGATGGACGTCAGCGATGCGCAGAAGCTGAAGGGACTGGAAGATGAGAACCGGCGGCTGAAGCACCTGGTAGCGGATCTCAGCCTGGACAAGGAAGTCCTGAAAGCGGTGATCCAAAAAAACGGGTGGAGCTTGCCGGCATGAGGAAGGACGTGGCGTTCGCCTGCGAACGGTTCCAGGTGAGTGAGCGCCGGGCCTGCAAGCTGCTGGGAATGGATCGCGGCAGTTATCGTTACGAGCCGAGGCCGGACCACAATGGGTCTCTGCGGGAAGCCCTGGTCGCGCTGGCCCGGCAGAAGCCGCGGTACGGATATCGACGCCTGCACGCGCTGCTGACCAGGCGGGGTCATGCGTCCAGCGTGATGCGCATTTACCGGCTGTATCGAGAAGAAGGGTTGGCGGTGCGGCGGCTCCGGCGGAAGCGGTTATCCCGCGTGGCCGCAGTCACACACGTGGTCCGATCAAACCAGGAGTGGGCGCTCGATTTCGTCTGCGACACGCTGGCGACGGGTCGAGGGATTCGTGTTCTAGCAGTTGTGGATGCCTTTACCAGAGAAAACCTTTCCTTAGAAGTCGACACCAGCTTATCGAGCCGTCGTGTGACGCGGTCGCTCGAAAGTGTAATCCAACGTCGAGGAACACCGGAAGCGATTCGCTGCGACAACGGCCCGGAACTGACCAGTCGGCACTTTCTGAGCTGGTGCGAGGAGCGGAAGATCCAGCTGATCCACATTCAGCCGGGTCGGCCAATGCAGAATGGCCACGTGGAGAGTTTCAACGGCCGGTTGCGGGATGAGTGCTTAAACGCCAAC
>Ga0207657_10003350_pt1 | contig 17139 bp, 16 predicted proteins | sample KBSC33metaG_FD_184316 | JGI IMG/M metagenome (GOLD analysis project Ga0207657, IMG submission 184316) | Corn rhizosphere microbial communities from Kellogg Biological Station, Michigan, USA - KBS C3-3 metaG (SPAdes) (version 2) | ecosystem: Host-associated > Plants > Roots > Rhizosphere > Soil ... | reverse complement strand
CGCATTCGAAACGCATAGGCCCCCCTGTTGCGAATCCTTCAGCCCTTACACTAGCAATCGCTTAACGTTCGTGCGATTTCCTTTTTCTAACCACGGTCGAGCACGGGGGCTTCTCGACGATGAACAAGGCGTACAGCAACAAAGCGTTGCCGATGGGGACTGTGCTGCGCGAGTGGCGCATCGAGGAGGTTCTCGGCGTCGGCGGGTTCGGTATCGTCTACAAGGCGCAGGGAATCTATTTCAACGAACTCGTTGCGATAAAGGAATATTTCCCGAGCTCGATCAGCGAGCGGGATTCGTCCGACACGGTCGTGCCGATCGATTCCGACTCCGAGGAAGTCCACGCGCTCGGGCTCAAGAAGTTCGTCGAGGAAGCGAAACTGTTGTGGAATCTCTCCACCCCATCGCGCCATCCGAACATCGTCAGCGTCCGCAGCTTGTTCGAAATCCACGGCACCGCCTACATGGTCATGGACTTCGAGGACGGCATTTCGCTGTCGCGGATGCTGAAGCAAGGACGGCGCTTCAACGAGCGCAGCCTATGGAACATCCTCCGTCCGATCGCCGAGGGTCTCGACCGGGCGCATCGCGTCGGCGTCCTGCACCGCGACATCAAACCGCCCAACATCCTGATCAACGAAGATAATCGCCCGGTCTTGATCGACTTCGGCTCGGCGCGCTTCACGACCGCGGAGGCGACCAGCACGACGGTCACCTTCCATACGCCGCCCTACGCCGCGATCGAGCAATATGTGAAAACCTACGACCAGGGGCCGTGGACCGACATCTATGCGCTCGGAGTCGTGATGTACGAGTGCATCACCGGCGAGAAGCCGCCCGAAGTGCTCGAACGGCTCCATGCCGGCCTGGGCACTCCGCTCGCCAGCGGAAAGTGGCCTGGTTACACCAAGAAGTTCCTGAGCGCGGTCGATGCGGCGATGGTGGTGAAGCCGGAAGACCGGCCGCAGTCGCTCAGCGACTGGCTGGCGATGTTCGGCAAGATGGCGGACGACAACAGCGACACGATCGACGGCGACGACGAGGCGACGCGCTTCATCGCCAAACAGGTCGAGACCGAAGAGATCGTGCCTGTCCCGCCGGTTCCGAACCTCGACCCGAAGGCACCCGTCGACACTGGCGTTCCCGACGACCCCAAGCAGGCAAAATTCAAGCGCGCGGGCCAGGAAACCGGGGCCGGCAAGAAGGTCCCGCCAGCCCCGGCATCGGAGCAGGACGAGAGCGTTCCAAGCCGCCGCCGGGTCGTCGACATCGCCGGGAAGTCGGAAGCCAAGGGGGCCGACAAGGCTGTCCCGGCGGCGAAGGAAAAGGGGAAGCGGCCCAGTCCCGCGGTCATCGCCGGAGCTGCGGTTGCCCTGCTCGCGATCGGCGGTGTCGGAGCGCTGGCACTGCGCGGCGGCGGATCATCCAACGCCAACGGGGCAGGATCGGAGTTCAATACGGCCGCGCCGAGCACGACTTCGACCATCCTCGACCAGCCGGCCGGAACGGACGCCAACCTGGTTGAAAATGGCGGCGAGAATGTCGTGAACGCGACCACGCCGGTGGCGACGGCCCCGCCGGACAAGAGCATCGAGGCGCTGCAGAAGGAGCAGGCGAAGGCCAAAGCGGCCGAAGCCCGCCTCGCTGCGCTGCAGAAGGCGCAGAAGGCGGCGCAGGTAAAAATTCCGGAAATCACCGCGACCCCGACGAAGGGCGGCAAGGCTGTGACGCCCGCAACCCAGACTGCGAGCTCGAGCTCGGGCGGCGTGTCTTCGTCGAAGCAGGCGCAATTCTATTCGGTGGTCGACGATGCGCGGTCGATGGCGAAGCGGGTGATGCGCTCGGGCAATGCGCAGAATGCCGCGCTCGCGCGCAACTACGACGGCAATTTGAAGACGCTGCGCGATTCGTTCCGCGGGATCCAGTCGGACAAGGATGCCGACCGGCTGATCAAGCAGGCGACGCTAACGCGTTCCTACGTCGAGTTCCTCACGCGCCAGGCGAAGTAGAAGTCAGGAAGCGAGGCGGGCGGCAGGCGCGGCGGTCTCGTCTTCGCCGGCGGGCCGGACGACGTGCGTCAGCATCACCTTCCCCAGCTGCAGCACCGATCCGACCGGAAGGATCGTCGCGCGAGTGATGCGCTCGCCGTCGACGTAGGTGCCGTTGGTCGAGTTGAGGTCAGTGACCAGCAGCTCGTCGCTGGCGAGGGCGATGATGCAATGCTCGCGCGAAATACTCTTGTCGGGGATCACCAGGTCGGCCGGGGCAAGCCGCCCAACCTTCACGCTCGGAGAATCAACGATGAGCGTCATCTCGCCAAGGTCATCGTCGAAAAGCTCGAGCACGTGAACGTCGCTTTGATGATCGACTTCGCGCGGACTGGCCTGCTTGACCGGTGTGGGCCGCGGCACCGAGCGACGCTCCACGCCGCCGGCGAAAATGATTTCGTCATTGCCCGGCCGAAGCGGCTTGCGCTCGGGTGCCGAAACGCGGCTGTGCGCGGCGACGCGGTCCGCTGGTGTCGGCTTCGGCGCGTGCGTCGCCGCATGTCCGTCCTCCCCTGCCCGCGCTTCGATCAGATGCTTGAGGTCATCGACGAACGTCCGCCAGCGAAGGTCGGTGATGTCTCCGGTCCAGTCGCACAGGTCGGCGGCATGGGTCAGCTCGAAGATGATCGGCCGGTCGCACGGCTCGATGATCGCCGGAGCAAGCTTGTTGCGGCGGTCGGCCTGGGTCGCTTCGGCCCGGACCCAGCGCGATGCGACCGAGCGCGGCGACCATAGCACAACGACCGCGGCGGCTTCGCGCAGGTTGCGTTCGATTACTTCGTCGAAGGTCTCGCCGGAATGAAGGGCCGCGTCCCACCAGACGCTGAATCCCTCGTCCGCAAACGCTTCGGCGAACATGCGCGCAGCGGCCCGGTCGATCCGGGCATAGGACAGAAAGATATCAACCCCCGACAACCAAAACCCCCTTTATTGTGCTCCGTTTGCAGCAGACGCGCAGAGTTCTGCGACTCGAACCCGCATAGTGGTTAAAATCGATTAACTTAGGCCGATTGTCGAGGATGAATTCGGAACCGTCCCGCTTTCGAACAATCACGGGCGGCTTCGTACAGGCGCTCACGCAACCGTTTGAGGCAGTTCGGCGAGGCTGCTAGGCGGAAACGGCAATGGCCACGAACCCCAAAAGCCGGCCCAAGGGTCGCTCGATCCGCAACCTGCGGATGATCTGGGGCTTCGCCTCGCGCTACCCCGCTCAGATCGCGATCGCGCTCCTCGCGCTTGCGGTCGCGGCCGGCGCAACGGTCTCGATTCCGTGGGGGTTCAAGCTGGTCATCGACAAGGGCTTCGGCTCGGGCGTCGGCAACGTCCACGCGATCGCACCGTGGTTCGAGAGCCTGCTCGGCATCGTCGCGGTCATGGCAGTGGCGACAGCGGTTCGCTATTTCTTCGTTTCGTGGCTCGGCGAGCGCACCGTCGCCGACGTCCGCCTCGCCGTCCACCGCAACCTGCTGCGGTTGTCGCCCGGGTTCTTCGAAGAGAATCGCCCGGCGGAGATCACGTCGCGGATGACGGTCGACACGACGATCATCGAGCAGGTCGTCGGAACCACTGTGTCGGTCGCGCTGCGCAACGTCGTCATGGGCATCGGCTGCGCGATCACCATGTTCGTGCTCGCGCCGAAGCTCGCCGGCCTGATGCTGCTCGGGATCCCGGTCGTGCTCGGACCGATGCTCATCCTCGGCCGCCGGGTCCGCTCGATCTCGACCCGCAATCAGGACCGCATTGCCGACGTCGGCACCGTCACCACCGAAGTGCTCGGCTCGATGAAGATCGTCCAGGCGTTCAATCAGCAGGGGCGCGAAGCCGCGCGCTTCACCGATGCGGTCGAACGCGTGTTCGCGACGGCCAGGCGGCGGATCGCGCTGCGCGCGGTCCTCACCGCCCTGATGATCTTCCTGATGATCGGCTCGATCGTCCTGGTGATCTGGCAGGGCGCGGTCGACGTCGCCGGTGGGCGGATGAGCGGCGGTTCGATCGCCGCCTTCGTGCTGTGCGGCGGCTTGCTCGCCGGCGCGTTCGGCAATTTGTCCGAGGTCTATGGCGACCTGCTGCGCGCCGCCGGCGCGTCCGAGCGGCTCAACGAATTGCTCGAAGCCGAACCTGAAATCCGTGCTCCGGCGAGCCCTGCCGCGCTTCCGACACCGGCCCGCGGCGAGCTCGAGTTCGACCATGTGACATTCCATTATCCGACGCGGCGCGAGACCTCCGCACTCAACGATTTCACGCTGACGATTAAGCCGCGCGAACGGCTCGCGGTCGTCGGGCCGTCAGGCGCGGGGAAGACGACCATTTTCCAGCTGGCCGAGCGGTTCTACGATCCGCAACAGGGCCGCGTGCTGCTCGACGGAGTCGATCTTCGCGACGCCGACCCGGCCGACGTCCGGCAGCGCATCGCGATGGTGCCGCAGGACACGGTGATCTTCGCTGCGAGCGCGCGCGACAATTTGCGCTACGGTAATTGGAACGCGAGCGAGGATGCGATCTGGCAGGCGGCGCGCGACGCTAATGCCGAGCAGTTCCTGCGCGCTCTGCCCGACGGGCTGGACACGTTCATGGGCGAGGGCGGCGCGCGGCTGTCAGGCGGCCAGCGGCAACGCCTCGCGATTGCCCGCGCGCTGCTCCGCGACGCGCCGCTGCTGTTGCTCGACGAGGCGACCTCGGCGCTCGACGCAGAGAGCGAACGACTGGTGCAGGACGCGCTCGACCGGCTGATGGAGCATCGCACGACGATCGTCATCGCGCACCGCCTGGCGACAGTCCGCGCCGCCGACCGCATCGTGGTGATGGACGAAGGCCGGATCGTCGAGGAAGGCACGCACGCGACGCTCACCCGGCGCGACGGGCTTTATGCGCGGCTAGCGCGCCTCCAGTTCGAGGGTCGCGCGGCCTAGGAGCCCTTGGCCGGCGGCTTGCGCCGCGAACTCGTGCGCCGTGCCCCTGGTTTGCGCGTCGTCTTCGCACCGGTGCCCGCCGATTTAGCCCGGCTCGAGGTTGCCTTGGGCTTGGTTGAGGTCGAGCGCGAGGCCGTCGATTTCGCTGCACTCGCCCGTGCCGGAGCCTTACGCGCCGGCGACTTGCGCGCCGCTGGTTTGCGCGCCGTGGTCTTGCGTGGCGCGCCGCCTTTGCTGCTTGTGCTGCGCGAAGAACCGGCACTCGAAGCCGCATCGCTCGCGGACCAATTGCCGCTCATGACTCGCTGCGCCGCGTCGGCGACCGCTTCGGCGATAAGCGAGCCGAGCTTCGCAGCGCTCGACGCGACATTGCTCGCCGCCTGTTGCGCAGTATCGGCGGCGTCGAGGCCGGCGTCGCGGATCGCTTTGCGCGCTTTCGGGCTGGCGCTGATCGCGGCCGCTGCGGCGGCGAGGCCTGCAGCGAGCATTTCCTTGCTCATCGCCGCCTTGGCGATCTTGTCGACGGTTGTCTGAGCCGAGTTGCTCGACCTGGAAGAACTTTTTTTCGCGGGTCTGGCCATTTTAATGTCCTCCGTAACGGGAAAAGACAATTGATTGCCGTAACGGTTCCCTAATGACCGCAATGGCGCTCAGGACCAAATCAAATTTCGGTTCGTAAAAAATGTAAAGGGCACCGCCGCAGGTCCTGCAGCGATGCCCTTCGACATGGTCAGCGGCCGAAGGTGACGGCCGTTCGCTCAGCTCTAGGCGTTACGAACACCCCTCTCCGACCTCCCTGCTGAACCATGAGACATCGGATCACCTCCTTTCGCTGCGTTGAAGCTGGGAGCGAAGATGAGTCTTTGTTGGGCCAAGTGCAAGACTTGTAATGATGTGAAGATTCGGCATTATCTTTTGCCTTCCGCGGCGGGCGATCTCAGCTGCGGCAATCCTCGACAACGCGCGCAACTTCGGGCCACGCTGGCACGACCAGCGCGGGCATGTTCGCGACGCTCACCCCGATGCGCCCGCGGCTGAACGCGAGCGAGTCCAGCAGCGGGTCGTTCGACACGAGGTCGATGCTGATGCGGTTGGTGAGCGGATTGAAGCTCGCCGGGACCGCGCGAACCGCCGAGCTCGTCCAAATGATCATCGTCGCAGCGGCACCGGTTGCGGGCTTGGCGATCATCACGCGCCGAGTCGACTTGGTGCAGCGCAGCGTCAGCTGCGGAAGCGAAGATGGATTGAGAAAGCTGGCCTCGCTGCCAGTCGCGTTGGTCGAGTAAACCCAGCTGCCCGCGATCGGCCTTGCAGTGCCGAGATCGGCAACAGCGGACTGCGCCTGGAGCAACGTTGGGGCGCCCAGCGCGAGCGCTGCAGCAAGCGATACTCGCACGACGATCAACTGCCCAGCTTGTCGACTTTGGCCTTGAGCGCGTCGAGCTCTGCCTTCAGCGCATCGACCTCGCTGTTCCCGGACTTGGGCGGCGCCGGCTTGGTCTTGGGAGCGAACGCCTGGGCGGCATCCTCGAACATCGCCATGTTGCGCTTGGCGATATCGGCGAAAACGTTGCCGGAGAACGCGTCGCGCACAGCGCTCTGGTTGCGCTGGAACGAGTCCATCGCGGCTTCGAGATATTGCGGCACGAACGTCTGCATCGAATTACCGTAGAGTCCGATCAATTGCTTGAGGAAATTGAGCGGCAGCATGGTCGTGCCGCCGCGCGATTCCTCGTCGACGATGATCTGCGTCAGCACCTGGCGGGTAATGTCCTCGCCGCTCTTCGCGTCGACCACCTCGAACTCGCGGCCTTCGCGCACCATCTCGGCCAAGCGGTCGAGGGTGATGTAGGCTGAGCTTTCGGTATCGTAGAGCCGCCGGTTCGCGTACTTCTTGATCGTCACTTTTCCGCTAGACTTGGCCATGAACCGCTCCCGAGACCCGAAGGCCGATCTACTACCGGAGCATAGTGCACCGCAACATGAACGCGCTGCGCAAAAAGCGCCGCGCCCGTTGCCATTGTTTTTGGAACTGGTGCGCGAGGTGTCGGAACGCGATCCGGAGCTCGCCCGGGCGGCGCTGGTCGGGCTCAAGCAATATGAGCAGATGCCGCGCGGCGCGGCGCCGGCGCTTCGTCCGGAAGTCGCGCGAGTCCGTGGCGCCTGCCTGCGCGATCATGGCGGGGAAGGCCCCGCAGCGGTGTTGATCCCATCGCTGATCAACCCGCCGCGAATCCTCGACCTCGACCCGGAGGTGTCGCTGACCGACGCGATCGCCGGCATGGGACGACGCGTCCTGCTGCTCGACTGGGGCGAAGCGGACCAGCGCCGGGAGCTCGACGTCGCCGGTCACGTCGAGCAATTGCTGCAGCCTTTGCTGCGCGGCATGAGCGAGCCGCCGGCGCTGGTCGGCTATTGCCTCGGCGGAACGATGGCGATCGCGGTCGCCAATCTCGCGCCGTGCGAGCGGGTGGTCACGCTCGCCGCGCCGTGGACCTTCGCGCTCTATCCGGAAGCGTCGCGTTCGGCGCTCACCGGGATGTGGAGCAATGCGCAAAGCGCCTCCCAGGCGCTCGGTGCGCTGCCGATGGAAGTGCTGCAGGCGGCTTTCTGGTCGCTCGACCCGGCGCGGACGGTGAGCAAGTTCGCTGAGTTCGGGCGGCTCAATCCCGCAAGTCCCGAAGCGCGCCGGTTCGTCGCACTCGAGGACTGGGCGAACCAGGGCGAGCCCCTGCCCTACCCGGCGGCGCGCGAGCTGATCGAGGATCTGTTCGGCCGCGACGTGCCGGGCTCGAACGCCTGGCAGGTCGGCGGGCAGATCGTCGACGATCGTCCTTCAGTGCCGGCGCTGCACATCCTCGCCGCGCGGGACCGCATCGCCCCCGCCGCGACTGCGCCGTCGGGAGACAGGATCGCTATCGAAACGGGCCACGTCGGAATGATCGTCGGCTCGGCGCGCGCGCAGCTGCACGAAGCGCTCGCGCGCTTCCTCGATCCGGCTTGCCGCTAGGGCCGCCTCCGGCTAAGCGGCGGCCCCACGCACCCGTAGCTCAGCTGGATAGAGCGCTGCCCTCCGAAGGCAGAGGCCACAGGTTCGAATCCTGTCGGGTGCGCCACCTGCCGTTGCGGCGCGACCCTACAAGAATGCGGCGGCCAGTGCCCCGGCAACCACCGCCACCGTCAGGCCCAGCCCGATGATCGTGTTCCGCATGTTCCCGAACGTGCTGTCCATGGTCGCAACTCCCCTCTTCCCGATCGGATGAATACCACGGGTCGGCCCAGCCGCTCAGGTGAAATGCTGACATTGCAGGAACTTAGCCAAATGGCTCGCTGCGCAGGCCGTTACGGGCGGGAACCGCTGCGTCACGCACCCCGTTGAACCGCGGCATGGCCACCCACGCCCGCAAGCCGAACGGCCCGCTGCTTCGCCCGCCGCCCGAAGCCGAAGCCTTCTATTCGGAAGTGCTGCAGCTGATGGCGGAATCGCGCATTCCATTCCTCGTCTCGGGCACGTTCGCACTCGCCAGCTACACCGGCATCGACCGGCCGACCAAGGACGTCGACGTCTTCGCCAAGGCCGGCGACGCGCTGAAGCTGCTGCATTATTTCAAGGAGCATGGGTTCGACGTCGAGATCGTCGACGAGCGCTGGCTGTCGCGGATCACCCGGGGCGAGCTGTTCGTCGACATCATCACCAACATGCCGACGGTGACCACGCACGTGACCGACGAATGGTTCGAGGGCGCGCCGACCTCGGAGCTGTTCGGAGCGAAGGTCAGACTGGTGCCGCCGACGCAATTCATCTGGTCGAAGATCTTCGTCCAGGACCACCATCGCTTCGACGGTGCCGACGTCGCCCACATGATCCTGAAGAAGCACGACCAGATCAACTGGGAGCAGTTGCTGAAGCATATGGAGCTCTATTGGGAGGTGCTGCTGATGGCGCTGCTCAATTTCCGCTTCGTCTATCCGAGCGAGCGCCACATGGTCCCGCGCTGGCTGATGGAGGAGCTGCTCGAGCGGCTGCGCGACCAGGCCGAAATGAAGGGACCCGGCAAGAAGGTCTGCCGCGGCCGCATCTTCAGCCCGCGCGACTATGCGATCGACATCGAGAAATGGGGCTTTTCCGAAGCCGTCGGCAATCTCGAGGAGCAATATGCCCGGCACTGACGGCAAGCTCCGCGTCGCGGCGATCGGCGACCTCCATGTGATGGAGGACAGCATCGCTCCGTACCGCGAGTTGTTCGCCGAAATCTCCAACGAGGCCGATGTGCTGGTGCTTTGCGGTGACCTCACCAATTTCGGCAAGACGAAGGAGGCCGAGATCCTCGCCGAGGACATCCGCGCCTGCGCGATTCCGGTCATCGGCGTGCTCGGCAACCACGATTACGAATGCGGCCAACCAGAGAATGTCACGGCGATCCTTCAAAGCGTCGGAATGAAGGTGCTCGACGAGCAGGCGGTCGAGATCGAAGGTGTCGGCTTCGCCGGCGTGAAGGGCTTCATGGGCGGCTACGGACGCGGCGAGCTCGCCCCGTTCGGCGAACCGATCGCCAAGGCGTTCGTCCAGGAAGCGCTGGACGAGGCGCGCAAGCTCGAGAACCAGCTGCGGACGCTGCGGACGGAGCGGAGCGTCGCGGTGCTCCATTATTCCCCGATCACCGACACTATCGAAGGCGAGCCCGAAGCGATCTTCCAATATCTCGGCTCGCAGCGGCTGTGCGACCCGATCGATCGGTTCGAGCATGTGAAAGCGGTGGTCCACGGCCACGCCCACCATGGGACGTTCGAGGGCAAGACGCCGCTCGGCAAGCCGGTCTACAACGTCGCGCAGTTCGTGCTGAAGCCGCTCACCGGCAAGCCATATGCGGTGATCGAAGTCTAGGCTGCCGGCCAGCTTTCCAGGATATCGACGAAGCGCGACAGCCACGCGTTTGTCTGGTGGCCGTCGACCACGCGGTGGTCGATCGTCAGGGTCACGTAGGCCATTGGCCGGATGAGCATCGCATCCTGGCCGTTCACTTCGCGGACGATGACCCGCTTCTCCAGCTTGCCGACGCCGAGGATCGCGGCCTGGCCTTGGTGGAGGATGATCGGCGCTGCGAGCAGCGAACCCGAGACACCGTGGTTGGAGATGGTGAAGCTGCCACCCGAGACGTCGGAGCGGTCGAGCTTCCCGTCACGCGCGCGGCGCGTCAGCTCGTCGAGCCTCGCGCCGATCTGCTCAAGATTGAGCGAGCCGGCGTCCTTGACGACCGGAACGACGAGGCCCTTCTCGCCGAGCGCGGTGCCGACGCCGATGTCGATGGTCGGCGAGATCGCGATACGATCCTTTTCCCAGCGGCCGTTGAGCGCCGGAGCGACAGCCATGGCTTCAGCGGCGGCTTTGACGATGTACGCGGTGTAGCTGAGCTTGGTGCCGCGAAGCGCGAGCGCCACCTTGTGGGCGGCGACGGCGGAGAAGTCCGCTTCGAACACAGCGGTGACGTGCGGCTGCTCGGCGACCGCACGCGCCATATTCTCGGCGATGGTCAGGCGCATGCGGTTATGGGGAATGTCGTGAGCGGCGAAGCGGGGCGGCTGGGCAGTTGCCGGTTCGCCGACGGTAACGGTCATCGCCTGTGCGACTGCGCGGTCGACGTCCTCTCGGGTGACTCGGCCGTTGCGGCCGGTGCCTTCGATGCGCGACGGGTCGATGCCGTGCTGCTGGCACGCGCGGCGGACCGAGGGAGAGAGACGCTCCTCCCTGTTCCCCGGCGAAGGCCGGGGTCCAGGAGCGGCGGCAGCCGCTTCACGTTCCAAAGCCGCAGCAGGCTTCGCCTCCTGGACCCCGGCCTGCGCCGGGGTACCAGTGCTGATCCGCGCCAACAGCGCTCCGGGGACCGCTTCCGCGTCGGTGTCGAGGACGATCTCCGCCAGCACGCCGGCGGCCGGCGCAGGCACCTCCTGGGTAACCTTGTCGGTCTCGAGCTCGACCAGCGGGTCGTTCTCCGACACCGCGTCGCCGACGGCCTTGAGCCAGGCGCGCACCACGGCCTTGGTGCCTTCCTGCTCGTCGGGAACGCGGACGTCGATCAACTCAGAACCCCACCAGCCGCTCGATCTCGGCGCGAATGCTGGCCGGCGAGGGCAGCGCCCATTCCATCAGCTTCGGGTGATGCGGGCTGGGGATGTCGGGCATGGTGACGCGGGCGACCGGCGCGTCGAGGTCGAGGAAAGCCTCGTCGGCGACCACCGCCGCAATCTCCGCGCCGAAGCCGCCGGTGCGCAAATCCTCGTGGACGATCAGGCAGCGGCGCGTGCGGCGCACGCTGTCGAGCACCATGTCCTTGTCCCACGGCTGGAGCGTGCGCAGGTCGATCACGTCGGCGCTCAAGCCTTCGGCGGCGGCCTCGCAGCGCGGGACCATCGCGCCCCAGGTGACGATGGTGATCTGGTCGCCGTCGCGCGTTTTCTTCGCCCGCCCGAAAGGCAGGACGTAATCGTCGCCCGGCCAAGGCCGCCGCGCCCAGCTGTCGTCGAGCATCGCGCGATGCTCGAAGAACAGCACGGGATCGTTGCCGCGAAGCGCGCCGCGCAGCAGCCCGACGGCGTCCTCGGCATTGGATGGCACCGCGACCTTCCACCCTGGATTGTGCACGAACTCGACCTCGTTGGTCATGGAATGCCACGGGTCGCCGCACTTGAAGAACCCGCCCGGCACGCGCAGCACCATCGGCGCTGCGAAGCGGTTGTGGGTGCGCCAGCGCATCGTACCGCAATCGTGGATCTGCTCGGTCGCGGGCTCGGCATATTTGCGGAACTGGATTTCCGGCACCGGCATCAGCCCGGCGAGTGCCATTCCGACCGCGCGGCCGACGATGCCTTCCTCGTTGAGGCTCGTGTCGAACACGCGGTCGCGGCCGAACTTCTCCTGCAAACCGAGCGTCACCGCGTGGACGCCTCCCTTCGGGCCGACGTCTTCGCCGAAGACGAGCACGCGCGGATTGGTCTCGAGTTCCTGCTCGAGCGTGCGGCGGATTGCGGTGACCATGTTGATGCGCTGGCCGTCGGGCTGGGCTTCGTCGATTGCAACCGGCGGCTCATAACCGCTGTTCCACAGCCCGCCGACCTGCTGCAGCTCGCCTTCGTAGAAGACGTGGGCGGTGACGTTTTCAGGCGCGCTGACTCCGCGCGCCTCGGCTTCCGCGACCGCGGCCTGTACCTGCCACGAAGTCTCGCGCTCGAGCTCGGCCCAGGCCTCCTCGCCGACCTGGAGCTTGGCCGCGTGCGCCTTGAGCCTGGGCAACGGATCGCGCGCCCATTCCGAGGCGACCTCGGCCTCGGTCTTGTACGTTTGCGTGTCCTGGAAGCTGTGCCCTTCGAGGCGCGGAACGGTCAGCCGCAGCAGCGCCGGTCCCTTGCGGGTACGCACGTGCTCGACCGCGTCCCGGGTGAGCTTCGCCGCGGCAACCGGGTCGCTCCCGTCGCCGTTGAAGATCGTCAACCCACTAAAGCTCGCGAGATTGGCCGCGATGTCCTTGCCAGGCGTCTGATATTCCGAGGGAACCGAGATCCCGTAGCCATTATCCTCGACATAAAACAACAGCGGCAATTGTTGCGTTGTTGCAATAGTTAGAGCAGACCAAAATCCGCCGGTGGCGCAGCTCGCGTCGCCGCCGAGGACCAGCGAGATCGCGTCGGGCGGTCCTTCGTTCAGCACTTCTCGCTTGTAGGCGATCGCCTGCGCCCAGCCGGCCGCCGGCGTGTACTGCGCCCCGACCCCGCCGCACATTGGTAAAGCGTGCGCGCCGCCCGGATTCGGGTAGTTGAACACGACCCCGATATCGCGCCCGTCGGAATAGCCGCCGGCGAGGCCCATTCCGGAGCCGAGCGCGTCGGCCAGCGGCACGCCAAGCGCCAGCAACAGCGGCCGCGAACGATAATAGCCGAACACGCCGTCGCCGTCCTTGAGCTGCAGGCCAAGCAGCACCTGCGCCATGTCATGGCCGCGCGCGGAGAATTGATAGAGGACCTTCTTGGCGGGAACGAGCTCCTGCTCTTCCACGCGGTCCATCTCGCGGCTGGTCAGGACCAGCCTCGCGACCTCGCGCCAGTCCACGTCGGCGGACACTTTGCCCGGGTCGCGATCGGCCATCGTCGGTTACGCGTCCAGCGCGCCGACGACGGCGGCGATAAATCGGTCGATCTGCGCGTCGCTCATGCCGACGACGTTGAACCGGCCCGAATCCGCCATGTAGATCGCATCGTCCTCGCGCAGCTTCAGCACCTGCTCCTTCGACAGCGGGAGCATGGAGAACATTCCGAACTGCCGGCCGATGAATCCCAGCCGCGGGTCCGCGGCGGCAATCCGCTGGCGGACGGAATTGATCCGGTCTCGCATTCCGGCAAGCTCGACGAGCCAGCGGGCGCGGAGTTCCGGGTCCTCGAGGATGATGTGCACCGCCGCGGCGCCGTGATCGGGCGGCATCGACCACATCTCGCGTGCCCGCTGGAACACGTGGCCCATCGCGGTCCTGGTCGCCTCGACCGAACCGGTCTTGACGAACAGGCAGCCGACGCGGTCGCGGTAGCAGCTGAAATTCTTGTCGCAGCTCTGCGCGACGATCACTTCCTCGCACTGCGAGAGGATGCCGCGCAGGCCGGCGGCGTCCTCGTCGAGGCCGCGACCGAACCCCTGGTAAGCGATGTCGACCAGGGGCAGCAGGCCGCGCTCGCGGCACACGTCGGCGACTTCGGCCCACTGGACCGGGTCGAGGTCGGCGCCGGTCGGATTGTGGCAGCAGCCGTGGAGCAAAGCGACGTCGCCGGGAGCGCCGCGCGACAAGGCTTGGAGCATGTCCTCGAACCGGATCGCCGCCTGCCCGCGCTCGTAATAGGGATATTCGACGATCTCGAGCCGGACCGAATTGATGATCGGCGGATGGTTAGGCCAGGTCGGGGTCCCGACCAGGACCCGGGCCGCGGGGTTGATCGTGGCGATCAGCTCGAAGCCCAGCCGCAGCGCGCCGCATCCTCCGGGGGTCTGCAGGCCGGCGATGCGGTCGTCCGAAGCATGCTCGCCGAGCACGATCGGGCGCAGCAGCTCGGCGAACTTCTTGTCGCCCGCGCTGCCGAGATAGGCCTTTGTGACCTGCGTATCGACTAGCCGCTGCTCGGCTTCCTTCATCACCTTGAGAATCGGCGTGTTGCCGGCGCCGTCGCGGAACACGCCAACACCGACGTCGATCTTCTCGGGCCGCGAGTCTGCGTCGCACAGGGCGATCAGCTGGAGCAGCGAATCGCTCGCCACCGGTGGAAGATCGGCGAGGCCCCTCGCCTTCGCGTCGGTGCGGGTCAGCATGAGGACGCGGATAGCGACTTCAAGCGTCGTAATCCACTGCGACACCATCGCCGAGCGGGACCGACTGGCAGGTGAGCACGTAGCCCTCGGCCACCTCCTCGTCGGTGAGGCCGTAATGGACCGCCATCTCGACCTTGCCCTTGGTCACCTTCGCCCGGCAGGTCGCGCACACGCCGGCCTTGCAGGCGAACGGCGCCGGAAGCCCCGAAGCACGCGCGCTGTCGAGGATGTTGCCGGCGGTGAACGGCACGCGGCGGGTGCGGCCGTCGAGGGTGACTGCGACGGTCACGCCCGCGGCCTGGGTCTGGAGCTGCGCAATCTCCTTCGCGACTGCACCGGCCGGACGGTCGGCGGTGAAGCGCTCGATATGGATCCGCTCCTTGGCGATATTGCGGTCGAGCAAGGCGCCTTCGGCGGCGTCCATCATCGGGCCCGGGCCGCAGATGAACCAGCCGTCGACCTCGGCCCGGTCGGGCACCAGCGCGCCGATCGCCTCGTCCAGCCGCTCGCGGTTGAGCATGCCGTTGAACAGTTCGATGTCCTGCTCTTCCTGGTCGAGAAAATGGTAGATTTCGAAACGCCCGAGATGCTTGTCCTTCAAGCCTGCGAGCGTTTCGAGGAAGATCACCGAGCTGCTGTCGCGGTTGCCATAAAGCAAAGTGAAGCGGCTCTTCGGCTCTTCGCGCAGCAGGGTCTTGATCAGCGACATGACCGGAGTGATTCCCGAGCCGCCGGCGATCCCGACGAGATGGCGCGACCTTGCGGGGTCGAAATCGGTGGTGAAGCTGCCGTGCGGGACCATGACGTCGACCGTGTCGCCGGGTTCGAGGCTGTCCCCGACCCAGTTGGAGAACAGCCCGCCGCCGATGCGCTTGACCGTCACCATCCAGTCGCGTTCGGCCGGGGCAGTGCACAGCGAATAATTGCGCCGCACTTCCTCGCCGTTGATCGTGGCCCGAAGCGTCAGGTGCTGACCTGCCTTAAACGCAAATGCCTCACGCACCTCGGGCGGGATGTGAAAGCGGATCGAATAAGCGTCGGCGGTCTCTGGGACGATCTCCGCCACTTTCAGCCGATGGAAGTGGACGCTCATCTACCAGGTCGCGTCGGGGTAGGTGCGCGGCAGGAACTGCATCACCGCGAGCAGGTGGCCGAGATGCTCGCTGTGGTGCCCGCGCCGCCCGCCGAGGATCGGGCGCTGGTCGGCTGGCGGCTCGAGCTGCGCCTCGGCCAGCACCGCCGCGATGGCGGTGCGATAGTCGTTCTCAAACTCGCGGGGGTCCGGGGCGATGCCGGCGTCGATCGCCGCCTGGAGGCCGTCGTCCACCTCGAACAGCTCGGGCACGAAGCGCCAGTTCCAGTCGAGCCCCTCGGCCATGCGCCGCGTACTTTCTTCGGTGCCGTCGCCGAGGCGGATGGTCCACTCGGACGCGAGCTCGCGGTGATACGCGATTTCCTTCACCGCCTTGGTCGCGAACTCGCGCAGGAACTGGTCGCCCAATTGCGTCAGCCGCTGCAGCAGCATGTGCTGCCACGTCGTGTACAGCAGGTGGCGGGCGATGGTCTGGGCGAAGTCGCCGTTGGGCTGCTCGACCAGCAGGCAATTTTTGAAGTCGAGCACGTCGCGATGGAAAGCGAGCTGGTCGCCGTCGCCGGCTTCGTTGAGCAACAGCGTCGCCTGGCCGACGAGGTCGAGCGCGAGGTTGGCGAGGCTGATGTCGACCTCGAGCGCAGGCCCGTGCCCGCACCATTCGCTCAGCCGCTGGCCGAGCACGAGCGCGTCGTCGCCGAGGCGGAGAAGATATTCCGTGCGGAAGTCGAGCTGTTTACCGGCGGAGGCCGGGGTCCAGGGCGCTGCGGCAGCAGCGCTTGCGCGCTCCTGGGCCCCGGCCTTCGCCGGGGAACGCGGCGTCATATGTGCTTCACCTCGTCGGGGATGTCGTAGAAGGTCGGGTGGCGGTAGATCTTGCTCTCGGCCGGCTCGAACAGCTCCCCCGCCTCGTCAGGGTCGCTCGCGACGATTTCCGCCGAGGGCACGACCCACAGGCTCACGCCTTCCATCCGCCGCGTGTATGTGTCGCGCGCGTGGCGCAGCGCGAGCTCCGCGTCAGGAGCGTGAACGCTGCCAACGTGGCGATGCGAAAGGCCGCCTTTAGAGCGGACGAAGACTTCCCAAAGCGGCCAGTCATGACCCGACATCCTTGATTCCTATCTCGTCACCCCCGCCAAAGCGGGGGTCCCGCTTAACGTTCCACGGCTGCGAAGGCAGCGGGATTCCCGCTTTCGCGGGAATGACGAACAAAGGTCAAGCGGCCTTCCTTGCGCGGCGCTTCGCCTCATGCGCGGCGGCAGCCTCGCGGACCCAGGCGCCATTGTCCCAAGCCTCGCGGCGCGCCTTCATCCGTTCCTTCGCGACCGGACCTTCGCCGCGGACGACCGAGTAGAATTCCTCCCAATCGATCTCGCCGAAATCGTAGCCGCCCTTTTCCTCGTTCCAGTTGAGGTCGGGATCGGGAACGGTGAGGCTGAGGAAATCCGCCTGCGGGACGGTGATGTCGACGAACTTTTGCCGCAACTCGTCATTGGTCTCGCGTTTGATCCGCCAGCGCATCGACTGGGCGGTGTTCGGCGAATCTTCGTCCGGCGGGCCGAACATCATCAGGCTCGGCCACCACCAGCGGTTGAGCGCGTCCTGCGCCATGCGCTTCTGCTCGGGCGTGCCGTTGGCGAGCGCGATCATGATTTCGTAGCCCTGGCGCTGGTGGAAGCTCTCTTCCTTGCACACGCGGACCATGGCGCGGGCGTAGGGGCCGTAGCTCGTCCGCTGCAGCGGCACCTG
>Ga0207657_10003347_pt1 | contig 17140 bp, 17 predicted proteins | sample KBSC33metaG_FD_184316 | JGI IMG/M metagenome (GOLD analysis project Ga0207657, IMG submission 184316) | Corn rhizosphere microbial communities from Kellogg Biological Station, Michigan, USA - KBS C3-3 metaG (SPAdes) (version 2) | ecosystem: Host-associated > Plants > Roots > Rhizosphere > Soil ... | reverse complement strand
GCGAAGCTCGAGGGCTGATCATCCTCGTCGTAACTGAGATGGGAGCGACGGATGTTCTTCAGCCAATCCTTGCAACCGTTCGCAACGATCCTGAACACCCAGGCGTCGAACCGCCCGCGAACTTCCGCGAGATGCTGGTACGCCTTGATGAAGGAAAGTTGCAGGATGTCCTCTGCGACATCCGGGCTACCGGTCATGCACAGCGCGTGTCGATAAAGCGGATCACTGTAGCGGGTGATCAGCAGGGTGAAATCGTCGCGGTTCCCCGCGAGCACGCGCTGGATGATGCGTTGATCCGAATCTTCCTGATCAACGAGCTGTTCGGGCTCTGTCGTCCTCACGACGATAGAGTAACGCGGTTTCCGCGCTTGGGACAGGGTAGCCGTCCCTCCGCCCGCCACATTCCGGGTTGCCATGCCCCGAGGACGAGCCGTTTGCGCCGCCAGTAACAGCCACCGTCCCGCAACCCTCGGTGCATGCGCTCACGCATGGCTCAGTCGCGGAACGCGTCCCAGCCGCGTTCGCGCACTGCCTGTGAATGCTCGCCGAGCCGTGGCGGCGCACGCCGAGTGCTGCCTTCCACGCTCGGCGGCAACCCGGACAGCGCCGACGCGCCACTCTGCGCCAGCGCCTCGGGTACCGTGCGCACTACCCCGCACGGGACACCAGCCGCATCCAGCATCTCGACCCACTCGGCCGCGGGCCGTTCTTTCAACCTTCGTGTGATCGCCGTCACGATGCGATCGCGCGCCGCGATCCGTCCAGCGTTCGTGCGCAGTGCGTCATCACTCGCCAGTGCATCGAGACCGAGCGTCCGGGCGCACGCCAGCCACTGCCCGTCCGTCCCCACCGAGATCACCATCGGCCGGTCCGACGCATCGAACAGCTGATAGGGAACCAGGTTCGCATGAGCGTTTCCCCAGCGCTTCGGCGGCGCGCCGGAGACGAGCGTGTTCTGCGCCACGTTCACGAGCGCTGCGCGTGCACTGGACTCCAGCGACACCTGCACCAGGCGTCCGAGTCCGGTCATGCCGCGCGCCACGAGCGCGGCGAGGATCGAGATCGCAGCATCCTTTCCCGTGATCACGTCCACGAGCGCGACACCGTGCTTCATCGGTGCGCCATCGGGTTCGCCAGTGATGGACATCCACCCGCTCTCAGCCTGCACCACGAAGTCGTAGCCGGGTCGGGTCGGCGCCGTGTCGAAGCCGCTGATGGTGCACCACACGAGCCTCGGGTTCCGCGCCATGAGATCCGTCGCGCCCAGGCCACGCCGCGACAGGGTGCCGATGCGGAAGTTCTCGACGACCACGTCGGCCTCCTCCGCCAGCCTCCGGATCAACTCGACGTCGGACCTGTCGGCGAAGTCGGCTGCCAGGCTCAGCTTGTTCCGATTGACGCTCAGATAGTAGGCGCTCTCTCCCCGATCGTCGAACGGCGGGCCCCAGCCGCGAGTCTCGTCTCCGCCGTCGGGCCGCTCCACCTTGAGCACGGATGCTCCGAGATCGCCCAGTATCATGGTACAGAGCGGTCCGGCCAGCACTCGGCTGAGATCCAATATTTTCATTCCGCTGAGCATTGTGTGTCCCGTGTCTGGCTTGCTGCTGGCGCGTAAAGTGCCGGAACAGTGTCGTGAGCCGGCAGGTTCGGCATCGAGCGCCCGCTCTCGTGCTTCGAGTTTCGCGTCAGCAAACCTTGCGTAGCTGTCGAAAAATCATATACTTGCCGCCGTTAATACGGCCCTTTACGTCCGGGCGGCGAAGTTAGTGCGCCGGCGTACGGCCTTCAATGAATGGGGAGAACCCCGTTCGAGCACCGAAACGGACCGGTCACATGGTGGATAAGGAGCAGACGACCGAAGACGCCCCGGCGACCCCGCCGGCACCGCGTCGCGGGCCGGGACATCGTGGCGCCGACATGCGCGACACGGTTGCCGAGATGGCCGAGCGCGCGCAGCTGATCAGCCAGGAAGCTGGCAGCAAGGTGTCATCGGCCATGAAGGACGTCATCAGCGCCGCGGCCGGCCTCGCCGGCTTCGCCATCGAGAGCGCCCGCGACCTCGTGCAGTACATGGTTCGACGTGGCCAGATGACCCAGGAGGAGGCCGACAAGCTGATTCGCGAAGCCGAGGAGGCCCACTCGAAGAAGCCGGCGAGCGAGAAGGCGCGCCCGACAGCGTCGAAGGTCGCGGCCGAACGCGCGGCGATCGAGAAGGCGGCGCGCGACGCGGCAGCGGCAGCGGCCGCAGCGTCGGCCCCGCCCCAGCGTCCCGGCTCGTTCTCGCTGCGCACCGGCGGTCCGCGCCCCGCGGCCAAGCCGGCGCCCGCACCCGCACCTGCTCCGGCCAAGGCCGCGGCGCCGGTCAAGCCGGCCGCGAAGGCACCGGCGAAGACCACCGCCAAGGCACCGGCCAAGGCCGCCAAGTCAGCCTCGAAGGCACCGAGCAAGGGCTCGGCGTCCAAGTCCAGCTCGCGGTCGTCCGCCAAGGCGGGCGCCAAGGCCGCCGGCAAGTCGGCCGGCAAGAGCGCCAAGGCACCCGCCAAGAAGAAGCGCTGACCCGTGCGGCGCCGCGCCGCACGCTTCGCCCGCTCGACCGCCGGCGCGCTTGCCCTCGTGGCCTGCGCACCGGCGGTCGTGCCGCATTACGACCCATCGGCCTCCGAGCGCGCGCGACTGCACGCCGAGATCATCGCGATGCTCGCCAACTCCGCCGCGAACTGGAACCGCGGCGACCTCGATGCCTTCGTTGCCGATTATCTCCCCGGAGCGGAGACGACGTACATCGGCAGCCGGGGCGTGCTGCGCGGCCCGGAGGCGATTCGCGCCGCGTACGCGCCACGCTTCGCGCCCGGTGGCGTGCGCGATTCGCTGTCCTTCGAGCTGCTGGACGTGGATCCCCTCGCGCCCGAGGTGCTCAACGTCATCGCGACGTACATCCTCGCGCGCCACGTGAACGGGCGCGACTCCGTCACCGCGCGCGGCCCCACCTCGCTCGTCATGCGCCGCGTGGACGGCCGCTGGCGCATCGTCCACGATCACTCGTCGTAGCGCGGTGCGTCGTACCCTCTCCGCCCGCGCGCCGACCCGTCTCGACTTCGGCGGCGGATGGACCGATGTCGCGCCGTACGCGGACGCGTGCGGCGGCGCCGTGTGCAACGTGGCCATCACGCGCTACGCCACGGCCACGGCCTCGCTCGACGACGACGCGGATTCAGCGAACACCCCGACTCGCGACGCCGACGACGCGCTCGTGCGCGCCGCGGTCCGCTGCTCGCCCCTTCCCCACGCGAGCGCGAGCGTCAGCAGCGACTTCCCCGTCGGTGCGGGACTCGGCGGCTCGTCGGCGGCCGGGGTGGCGCTCGCCGGCGCACTCGCCGCGCTCGCGGGTGCACCGCTCGCCGCATCCGCTCTCGCTGAACGCAGCCGGCGCACCGAGGTCGAGGAGCTCGGCGTCGCCGGCGGCTTCCAGGATCACTACGCGGCCGCCTTCGGTGGCGCACTGCTGCTCACCTCCGACTCGCCCGTACGCGTGGAGCGCATCGCGCTCTCCGATTCCTGCGCCGGAGCGCTGGCGCGGCGGGTCGTCCTCGTCTACACGGGGCAGTCGCGCATCTCGGCGCGCACCATCGCCGCCGTTGCCGACGCCTGTCGCGCCCGTGATCCGCGCGTCTGTCGCGCACTCGACGAGTGCAAGCGGCTCGCCCTCCTCATGGCCGACGCCCTGCGTCACGGCGACATTACGGCGCTCGGTGAGCTCGTCGGCGAACACTGGAGCCATCAGCGTTCGCTGCACCCATCCATCACCACTGATCGCATCGATGCCATCCACGCTGCCTGCACGCGCGCCGGCGCACTCGGCATGAAGGCACTCGGCGCGTCGGGCGGTGGCTGCGTGATGGCCATCGCGCCCGACGGGCGCGAGGACGCGCTTGCTGCGGCGCTCGCCCCGCTTGGCGAGCGGATTCAGTTCGCCGTGGACCAGCAGGGATTCCAGTTGCTGCCAGCTTCGCGCGGTGAGGAAGCGCGTCCATGAGCGCCATCGCCCCAGGTGACGCGCGCGCGCTCACTCGTGCGCTCGTCGAGATCGACTCGCGCAATCCGTCGCTCGTCGCCGGCGGGCCGGGCGAGCAGGCGTGTGCGGCGTTCCTGCGCGGTGTGCTCGACGCGTGGGGATTCCGCACCGAGCTGCAGGAGGCGGCGCCCGGGCGCCCGAATCTCATCGCCCGCATCGGTGATGCGCGTGGCGGACGCACGCTCATGTTCAATGGCCATCTCGATGTGGTGGGCGTCGAGGGAATGATCCACTCGCCATTCAGCGCCGCCGAGCGCGATGGTCGGTTGTACGGACGCGGCTCGGCGGACATGAAGGGCGGCATCGCGGCGATGTGCGCCGCCGCCCACCTCGCCGCGGCCAAGGGAATCGCCGGTGAGATCCTCGTCGCTGCCGTGGCGGACGAGGAGTACGAGAGCCTCGGCACCCGGGCGCTCGTCGCACAGGGCGTGCGCGCGGACGCGTGCATCGTCACCGAACCCACGCAGCTCGCCATCATGCCGGCGCACCGCGGCTTCGTGTGGCTCGACATCGAGGTCGCCGGCCGCGCGGCACACGGGAGCCGGTGGGACATCGGCGTGGACGCCATCCGCCACGCCGGCCTGCTGCTCGCCGAACTGGATCGCCTCGACAGTGACGTGCTGCCGCAGCGTGAGCATCCGCTGCTCGGCCGAGCGTCGCTGCATGCGTCGCTCATTCAGGGTGGGCTCGGATACTCCACCTACCCTGACCGCTGCGTGATCGGCCTCGAGCGTCGCACGATTCCCGGCGAGACCGTAGCGGATGTCGTCGCCGAGATGGAGCGTGCCTGCGACGTGGTCCGCGCGCGGCGACCGGGATTTTCCGCGCAGGTGCGCCCGGGCGGCGCTCAGGGCCCGAGCGACGTGAGCGTGGATGCGTCCATCGTGCACGCGCTCGGCGACGCACTGCGCGCGTCGGGGGAGCAGGTTCGCATCGAAGGAATGTCGGCGTGGACCGATGCCGCGCTGCTCAATGACGCGGGTATCCCGGCCATCTGCTTCGGGCCGGGTGACATCTCCCTCGCCCATGCGGCAGAGGAGTACATTCCACTCGATGAGATCGACCGGGCGAGAGACGTGCTGACCGCGCTCGCCCGTCGCTGGTGCGGCTGACGCCGCCGTCCCTCCCGCCGCCGATGCCGCGCCGTCCCAAGGTCACTCAACTCACCGCCGCCCAGTACGACGCCCTCGAGCGCGCAATCGCGCACGGCCGCCGGCTCGCCGTGTGGCGACGTGGCACCGAATTCGTCATCGTCGTGGACAGGCTTCGCGTCTCCGGTGGCCGCGAGGCGCTGGAGGCGCATCACCCGACGACTGGTGACCAGTTGACCCTGTACATCGACGAGCTCGAGGGGATCGAGGTGGTGGGATGACTGCGGATTCGGCCGACATTGCCGAGCTGCCGCTCGTCGCCATCTACGCCGATGAATCGTGCCTCGGCAACGGCCGCGACGGCGACAACCCGGGCGGCGCGGCGGGGGTGATCGAGTACGTCAACGCGGCGACCGAGCGGCTGACGCGCTGGGACTACTGGGTTGCCGAGCCGTCGACGACCAACAACCGGATGGCGCTGCGCAGCGCGATCGAGGCGTTCCGCGTCATCGGCCGCAAGGGTGGCCGCTTCCGAGTCCTCTTCACCAGCGACTCGCAGTACCTGGTGAAGGGGATGACGGAGTGGGTGCATGGCTGGGCGAGCCGTGGCTGGAAACGGCGCGAAGGCCCGATCGAGAACCTCGCGCTCTGGCGCGAGCTCGTGGACGCCGCGGCGCCACATCGCGTGCAGTGGCAGTGGGTACGGGGCCACGCCGGCCATCCGCAGAACGAGTATGCCAACGATCTCGCCGTGAATGCAGCGCGCACGCAGCAGGGCTCGGACGGTGCGCGCACGTCGCAGTTCGAGTCGTGGCTCGCGACCCAGCGGGAAAAGAAGCGCGTCACGGTCGAGCCGGCGCCCTTTCCATCGGCGGCTCCCTTCCGGCCAGCGCGTGCGGTGCCGCGATGACGAAGGTCGAGCGGATGTACCGGCATCTCGTGCGCACGGTGCGCACGAAGTACACGCCGCTGCTCACCCAGCCGTTCGAGGTTGGTGAGCTCTATCAGACCATCCTGCCCTACCGGCTGCACCGCCGTGAGCTGGGGCTGGAGACCAACCAGGACTACGAGCTCACGCTGCTCGAGCTGCTCTCCGGTGCGCACGGGTATCTCGTGGTGGACGATCGCATGCGCGACACCCTGGCGGCGCAACTGATCGCGGCCGAGCCGGACCTGTCGCTCATCCGGAAGTTCGCCTCCGAGCACGTGGCGTTCGCGCCTGAAGCGCTTCACCGCCTCGAGGCAGACGCGCGCGCTACCGGCGCGCAGGCCGTAGTGCGCGGCAGCACGCCGCAGCGACCGCGCACGGGTCCCACGCGCACCGGCAGCGGCGCCATGCCGGCCATCTCCGCGGCACCGACCGCCGGCCTGCCGAACGAAACGCATTCGCGGCGCACGCCACCGCCGGTGGAGGTGACGAGCGGCGAGCTGTGCATGTTCTGCAAGGGTGAGCTGCCGGCCGGCCGGCAGATCAGCTTCTGTCCGCACTGCGGCCAGGATCTCACCCTGCTCCACTGCCCCGCCTGCGGGGGCGAGCTGGAGCGCGGCTGGAAGTTCTGCGTGACCTGCGGACGAACAGCGGCCGACGGCTGACTCGCGAGCTACGCGGCGCGTGGCTTGCGACGGTCGGGCCCGACAGCAGCTTCCCAGCACCACGCACGAGCGAACCATGACCATTTCTCTTCTGACCACCCGCCGCGCTACGGTCGCCGGCGGGCTCTTCCTGCTCGCCGCGGCTTGCGCGCCTGGCGTGTCACCGTCGCCGAGTCCGGGCGCAAACCCGGTGAACATGCCGCGCGCGGGAGCGCCCGGTCCCACGCCATTGGTGCCCGCCGCCTGGCCGGTGCGCACGAGTGAAGCGGTGGATCTCTGGCTGCACTCCTACGCGATGCTGTCGCCCGATACCATGTACCTGCCCTACTTCTCGCGTGGATATCGGGATCGCATGACGACGATCCGCCGCGAGCGAAATGTCAGCTCGCAGCTCGACGCCAATCGCGCGACGTTGACGGCGCGGCTCACCGCGAATCCCGCGCTCGCGACGCGTGGCCAGTTCGTGCCGCTCTACTTCCAGTCCTGGGAGCAGCTCCGACAGACGGTCGAGCTGTTCGTGCGCACGGGCGGGAACCCGAACGCCAGCAACGATCCGACGAGCCGCCTTTGGGTCGCGGTCCTCGCCGACGCGTTTCCGTCGGCGGCGGACCGAGAATGGCTGCGCAGCTTCACGCTCAGTGCGGAAGATGAGCGGGTCCGCTTCTACCACGACTACTGGGTAGAGCAGCAGCGCCAGCGCGCTGGTCTCCTCAGCCACGTCGATTCCCTCTGGCAGCTCCGCTGGCGGCCATCGCTCCAGCGCTTCCTCAACAACTCGCAGCAGCAGAACGGCGAGATCTACCTCTCGCTCCCACTCGGCGGCGAGGGACGCACGATCCACTTCGGCAAGCAGGAGAACGCCGTCGCGGTGGACTTCCCCGACTCGCGCGACGACTCCGACATCGCGCTTTACGTGTTCGCGCACGAGATCGCCGGCGCGGTGGCCAGCGCGGCGATTGCCGACAACACGACGCCCGCCGATCAGCGGAGCGGGGCGACGGCGAAATTCGAGCAGTCAGCAGCCGTCCGCGCGGGCGCTTTGTTGCTCGAGCGCACCACCCCCGAGGCGGTGCCCGGCTACATGCGCTACTACCTGAAGGAAGTCGGCCGCACGCCACCGACCGAGCCACGCACCGCATTCCTCTCGGCGTTCACGATTCCGGATGCGGTGCGCGATGCGATCGGACGGCAGCTGGATGTGATCCTGGGAGGGATCTGACGGTTCACGGGTTACCGTTCACCGTTCGTGGTTGTCCGTCGTCGCTATCTTTCTTCCATGCCCGACCGCTCCGACAACCTGCCTGCCAAGATCGACCGCGCCGCGGTGGACCGGGTGCTGGCGCGCGCGGTCCAGCTCCAGTCCGAGGGTAGCGCCGAGCCACAGGGTCAGCTCACCGAAGCGCAACTGCTCGACCTCGCGAAGGAAGTCGGGCTCGATCCGGTGAACCTCCGTCAGGCGCTGGCGGAAGAGCGAACGCGCGTCGCCCTCCCCGAGGAGACTGGCGTGCTCGCCTCGCTCTACGGCGGGGCGGCCGCAAGCGCCCAGCGTACCATACGCGGTACGCCGGCGCAGGTGCTCAAGGCGCTCGACGACTGGATGCAGCGCCAGGAGTCGCTCGTCGTGCAGCGCTACCACAGCACTGAGCGCATCGTCTGGGAGGCCAGGCGAGATCTCGTGGGAACAGTCCGCCGCGCCGTGAGCGGGCGTGGCCACGCGCTCGTCCGTGCAACCAATGTGTCCGCCACCGCCATCGCGCTCGACGACACTCGCGTGCTCGTGCGGCTCGACGCGCAGCTCGGTGGTTACCGTTCGCTCCTCGCGCAGCAGAACGTCGCGATCACGGGCGGTGGCATCGTCGTCGGGGGCGTCCTCGCGGTGCTCGGCTTTCCCCTCATCGCGGCGGCGGCACCGGCGGTCGTCTTCGCTCCAGCCGGATTCGCGCTCGCGCGTTCATCCCAACATCGCTCGGTAGAGCGCGCTCAGCTCGCGCTCGAGCAGGTGCTGGATCGCCTCGAGCGCGGCGATGCCGGCAGGCCGCCCACGCTCCTCAGCATGTTGTCCGCGGTGGTGCGCGGCTAGCGCACCACCACGAACGGCCGCCGCATCGCCCGGTCGGCCAGCCAGCCGAGCCCGCGGTTGCTGAGGATGACGAGAAAGCCGAACAGCGTCAGCGACTTCACCTCGCGCCGCGAGATCTTCACCACCTCGCGCCGCGCCAGTGCGTGCGGGACGTGGGTCAGGTCGCGCAGCGTCGCATAGGCGAACAGCAGGGGCAGCACGCAGAAGAGCCTGATCGGCACCGCCCGGCGCGGGATGAGCAGCAGGTATGACCGCGCTCCCTCCAGATCCTTCCACGCCAGTTGCACCAGCGTCGCCAGCGCGGCTCTCGTCGCGCGCAACCGCTCCGGTGCCAGGATGTGCGCATGACTGCTTCCATGCTCGCGCAGCAGCTCCTCTGGCACGTAGATCGAGTTCTCCTTCTCGGCGTCGGTCGCGACGTCCTTCAGGATGTTCACCGTCTGCAGCGCTTCGGCAAAGCTGCGGCACCGCTCACGCAGGATGCGGTACCGGGCTTCGCTGATGCTCGGTTCGTGCTCGCGCCAGAGATCGGTGAGGAGGTAGCCCACCGTCCCTGCCACGTAATAGCAGTACTCCCGGTACTCGTCGAGACTCTGGATGCGGATTCCGTGCGGGTAGAGCAGTACGAACTTCCGCATGCCGGCGATCATCTCGCGCACCCACTTCGCCACGTGCAGGCGCGTGGCCGGCGTCAGCGAACGGAAAAGCACGAACACGAGGTCCGAGTTCCGCGTGAGGCGGACGTGCGCCGCCTCGCCGGTGAGATTCGCCACGCGCGCAGGGAACGCGTCAGCGGCGGCGGCATCGTCGAAGCAGCGCTCCAGCTCGTCGAGCAGCGCCGCCTTTGATTCGGCGTCGAGCGTCGGCTCGTCTTCCAGCGTGTCGGCGATTCGGCAGAGGAGATACGCCGCGAGCACCGCACGGCCGAGCGCGCCGGGCAACACCCGGATGCTGAGGGCGAAGGTGCGCGATACAGCGGGCAGGATCTCGCGCGCGAAGCGCTCGGCGTCCGCCAGGCGCTGGCGGTCGCTCACGGTCGGTTCGGTTGGCATCGCCTCCACGCGCGTTAGACTTCTCGGCACGGGTGAAAGATACCCCGGCGGGCGACGTCGGGCATCGCGCCGCTGGAGCCCGGTCGCTACCGCCACCTGATTGGTCATGACCTCATCCGTCCGCCCCGACGATTTCCGTGGCGTCTTCCGCATCGACGCCGAAGCACGCGCCGTCTACAGCGAGGCGGCGGGAATCGCGAGCGTCATGCCCCACGCCGTGGCTGTACCGGTGGACGCGGACGACGTCGTGACGCTCGTCCGCTGGGCAGCGCGTGAGAAGGCACCGCTCATTCCGCGCGGCTCGGGGAGCAGCATGGCCGGCGGCGCAATCGGCGATGGCGTGATCGTGGACCTGAGCCGGCTCACGTGGCTGGACGCCGTGGATCGCGAGCATCGCTCCGTGCGCTGTGGGCCTGGCGTACTCCGCAACCAGCTGGACGCCGCCGCTCGGGCGGCGGGACTTCGCTTCCCGGTGGATCCATCGAGTGGCGCCTTCTGCACCGTTGGTGGCATGGCTTCGACGAATGCCGCCGGCGCGCGCACGCTGCGCTACGGCTCCATGCGCGCGTGGGTGACCGCGCTCGACTGCGTCTTCTCCGACGGCTCGCGCGCGTGGGTCCGGCGCGGTTCGCCGCCGCCCGACGTCGCGGCGGTGAAGCGCTTCCTCGCCGAAGCACCGGCGCTTGCCGCAGCGGAAAATCGCTCGCCCTCGCGGCACGCGGGGGTGCGAAAGGAGTCGTCGGGCTACGGGCTCGCCGCGTGGGCGGAGTCGGGCGACCTCGTGGACCTCCTGGTCGGGAGCGAGGGGACGCTCGTCATGATCGTCGGCCTCGAGTTGCGACTCGCCCCCCTGCTTCCGGCTACGGCAAGTGTGCTCGGCGCATTCGCTTCGCTGGAGGCGGCCGTGGAGGGCGCCGGTCGTGCCCGGACCGCCGGCGCGAGCGCATGCGAGCTGCTCGACCGCACGTTCCTCGACGTCGCCCGCAGTGGCGGCGCGCCGGTGCCCGTGCCGATCGAGGCCGAGGCCGTGCTGCTCGCCGAGGTGGAAGGACGGGACGCCGCCGAGTGCGGGGCCCATGCGCGAATGCTCGAAGTCGGCTTCCGCGCCGCGGGCGCGACGAAGGTCGTGCTCGCACTCGACGAGGAAACGGAGCAGTCGATGTGGGAGCTGCGCCATGCCGCGAGCCCGATCCTCAGTCGCCTCGACCCGTCGCTCAAGTCCATGCAGTTCATCGAGGACGGCTGCGTACCGCCGGAGCACCTCGCCCAGTATGTGCGCGGCGTGCGTGCGGCTCTCGAGCGGCAGGAGATCCGCGGCGTGATCTTCGGCCATGCCGGCGACGCCCACGTGCACGTCAACCCGCTGGTGAACGTGGCCGATCCCGGCTGGCGCTCACGCGTCGTCGCCCTGCTGGACGAGGTGGCCGCCCTCACGGCGCGACTCGGCGGTACGCTGTCGGGGGAGCACGGTGATGGCCGGCTGCGCGCGCCGCTCCTGCCGCGCGTGTGGGGCGGCGAGGCGCTGGCGCACTTCGCCGCCGTGAAGCGCGCCTTCGACCCCGAGGACCTGCTCAATCCAGGCGCCAAGCTCGCCACGCCAGGCGAGCACGCCGTCGAACAGGTCAAGTACGATCCCGCCCTCCCACCGCTGCCCGGCGGCGCGCGAGCGGTGCTTGCGGTCGTGGAGCGTGACCGTGCCTACGCTCGCTCGCGACTCGAGCTCCTCGCCGAGTCGCACGCCGGGTCGCACGCCGCGGAGCAGGGCGCCGTCGAGTCATTCGCCAACGACCGCGCCCCGCTCGACTGACCTGCGGCCGGATCCTACCTTTCCTGCATTCGCTTCCTCTCCCACCCGCCGCGCCCTCATGACCGCAGCCGTCTCCGCTTCGCCGCGTCTCTACCACGAGCCGATCATCTCAGTCCTCGCCCGCCCGACCTTCGCCGCGCCGGAACACCTCGGCGTCGCCTGGATCGGCGACAGCACCGACGGAGAGCGCCTCGCGGAGTTCGCCGGCCGGCTCTGCTACATGAGCCAGCACAACCCGGCCAACCGCTCCACGCGCGACTACCTCGAGAACATCAAGAAGCAGGGGCATGGGAGCGTGCTCGAACACGCCAATTACTCGCTGCTCCTCGAGGGCGTAAGCCGCTCGCTCACCCACGAGCTGGTGCGGCACCGCGCAGGCTTCGCCTACTCGCAGCTCTCGCAGCGCTACGTGGACGAGAGCGAGGCAGCGTTCGTCGTCCCGCCGGCCATCGTGGGTGATGAGGCGCTCGAAAGCGTCTGGCGCGCCCAGATCGAGGCGGCGCAGTCGAGCTACGTGGCGCTCGTCGGCCAGCTCATGGAGCGCTACGGCTGGGTGACCGACAAGGTCCACCGTCGCAAGATGGCCCGCGAGGCCGCGCGTGGTGTGCTGCCGAATTCCACCGAGACCAAGATCGTCGTCACCGGGAACGCACGCGCCTGGCGGACGATGCTCGAGCTCCGCTCGAGCGAAGGCGCCGAGCTGGAGATCCGGCGCGCCGCCGTCGCGATCCTTCGCGTGCTCCAGGGAGAGGCGCCGGCGTTCTTCTCGGATTTCGAGATCTACGTCGCGGAGGATCGGCGGGAGGCAGCACGGGTCGGGTACCACAAGGTCTGAACGACGACTGAGTGCTCTTCAGAAATTCCCGAAAAAATTTCATTGCGCGAAATTTCCGTCGTCCCTATCTTCGGCGGTCGTCGTGCGTGGCGTGCGTCTTGCCCGCGTGCATGATCGATCGAGCGACCGCACAGCGACACCGCTCTCCACCGCGGGACACCAGAAAAAACCGGGATGACGCGCATCGGTTTCGCGTACAACCAGAAGCCCGACCCCGTCGACATCGCCGCGGCGCCCGAGCCGCCGAACGTCGACGAGGAGCCGCCCAGTAGGGGATCGACGGCAATGCTCGTCGCGCCGGCGGCCGTCGCGCCCGACGACGAATACGCCGAGTGGGATTCCGTCGAGACGATCGCCGCCGTCGAGCATGCGCTCTCCCGCCATGGCCAGGTGATCCGTCTCGAGGCCACCGACGACTTCCCCCAGCGTCTCCGCGAGACCCGACCCGACATCGTCTTCAACATCGCCGAAGGACTGCGCGGCCCGAATCGCGAGGCCCACGTCCCCGCCATCTGCGAGTACTACGGCGTGCCGTACTCCGGCAGCGATCCCTTCACCCTCGCGCTCTGCCTCGACAAGGCCCGCACGAAGGAGATCCTCCGCGCCCACGACGTCCCCACGGCTGACTGGTTCCTCGTGCGCTCGGTGAGCGACGTCACCACCCTGCTCGCGCGAACGCTCCAGTTCCCGCTCTTCGCCAAGCCGGTGCACGAAGGCTCGTCCAAGGGCATCACCGAGCGGAACTTCGTCGCCTCCATCGATCAGCTCCGTCCCGTCGTGCTCGACCTGCTGGAGCGCTACCAGCAGCCGGTGATCGTCGAGCGCTATCTCGCCGGCGCCGAGTTCACCTGCGGCGTGCTCGGCAACGGCAGCGAAGCGCGGGTGCTTCCCCTCGTCGGGATGAACTTCGGCTCGCTCCCCGAAGGCGCGCTTCCCATCTACGGCTTCGAGGCCAAGTGGGTCTGGGACCGCGCCGACCGTCCGCTGCAGATCTTCGAGTGCCCGGCCCGCATCCCCGATTCGCTGCGCGCCGAGATCGAGCGCGTCGTGTTGCGCACCTTCAACGCGCTCGGCTGTCGCGACTGGTCGCGCGTCGACGTGCGGCTCGATGCCGAGGGCCGCGTGAACGTCGTCGAAGTGAACCCGCTGCCGGGCATTCTCCCCGACCCCGCCGACAACTCCTGCCTGCCCAAGGCGGCGCGCGCCGCGGGCCTCGACTACGATGGGCTCATCGGTGCCTGCCTGCAGGCCGCGGCCGCGCGCAGCGGCGTACCGCTCGAGCGCAACGAGCGGGAGGCGGCGTGAAAGTCGGCATCCTCTACGACGGCGCGAGCGCCACTGCGCCCGATCAGCTCATCACCGGCACGGTAGACGCCGTGGCCGCCGAGCTGGCGAGCGAGGGGAATGAGATCGTTCGCATTCCCGTGCACGACGACGCGAAGTGGATCGAGCGTGTCCGCCGCGCCCGTCTCGGGCTCGTGTTCAACCTCTGCGAGTCCATCGACGGCGTCGCCGCGATGGAGCCGCCCGTCATCTCCGCGCTCGAGTTGCTCGGCCTGCCGTACAGCGGCAGCTCGAGCTGGACCACGGCGCTCTGCCTGCGGAAGCACGTCGTGAACGGCGCGCTCGAGCGCGCCGGCTTGCCGGTGCCCAGGTTCGCCGTCGTGCGCCGCGGCGGTGACATCCCTTCCGTCGGCTTCCCCGCCATCTGCAAGCCGGCGGCGGAAGACGCGTCCATCGGTGTGGAGCAGCGCTCGGTGGTCCGCACCACGCGACAGCTCACCGAGCGCGTCGGCGCGATGCTCGAGCGGTGGGACGAGGTACTCGTCCAGCGCTACATCGAGGGACGCGAGATCAACGTCGGCATCCTCGGCGATGCCGTCCTGCCGATCGCCGAGATCGACTTCGGCCGCATGCCCAAGGGGATGTGGCGCATCGTCACCTACCGCTCCAAGTGGGAGACCGGTTCCGACGAGGACATCGGCTCCGCGCCGCGCTGTCCGGCGCGGCTGCCGGCCGCTGTCGCCACCCAGGCACGAAAGGTCGCCATGGCGGCGTGGCGGCTCGTCGGCGGCTCGGGCTATGGTCGCGTGGACATGCGCATCGACGAGCAGGGCCGGCCGTGGATCCTCGAAGTGAACTCCAACCCCGACATCGCCCCCGACGCCGGTCTGGCGCGCATGGCGCGCGTGGCCGGTATCGAATACGGCGCGCTGGTGCGCCGCGTGTGCGAGATCGGCCTGCAGCGCAAGCGCGATGAGGTCGACGTCGCCGAACGCTGGGCGATGGCGCAACGACTCTCCGGTGTGACGGCGAGCGAGCTCGCCGAGCTGGATCTCTTCGCCCGCGAGGCCTGACGACGATGCGGTTGGGCCCGATCAGTCGCCGCGACCGGCCACGCCTCGCCGAGCTGCTCGCGGCCACCGGCGCGTTCAGCCCCGACGAAGTCCAGGTCGCGCTGTCGTTACTCGATGTGTCATCCCGCACGAGCGACAGCGAGCCTCGGGACGTGCTCTCCCCCTCGCAGGCCTCCGAGGCCGACTACGAATTCCTCGGCGCGTTCACCGAGGACGACCAGCGGTTGCTCGGCTACGCCTGCTTCGGCGCCACACCGGCCACCGACGGCACCTATGACCTCTACTGGCTCGCCGTCGATCCCGCCGCGCAGGGGCGCGGCATCGGGAGTGCATTGATTCGCGCGGTCGAGGAGAAACTTGTCGGCCGGGGAGCGCGTCTCCTCGTGATCGAAACGTCGTCACGCCCCGACTACGAGGGGACCCGACGGTTCTACGCCCGCAGCGGCTACGCGGAAGCCGCTCGCGTGCGCGATTTCTACGCTCCGGCAGATGACCGGATCGTACTCACTACACGCCTCACCACACGGTAGCGCGGAGCAGCAGGCGATGAGCGACTGGCAGAAGATCCTGCGTGACGACAGCATCAGCACGCTCGACGAGCTCAAGGCATACGTGGCGGAACGATTCGGCGCCGAAGCCGCCGAACGGGAGATCGACGTCGAGGCCCTCGGCCCCGCGTTCGACAACTTCCAGATGCGCATCACGCGCGAGTCCCTGTCGCAGATCAAGGAGATCGGCGACGCCAACTGGAACCAGTTCATTCCCACCGTCCAGGAGCTGGAGATCGTGGACGGGGTGATCGACTCCCTCGACGAGGACGGCGACTCGCCGGTGCCGAACATCACGCACCGGTATCCTGATCGAGTGCTCTTCCTCGTCAGTCCTGTCTGCGCCAGCTACTGCCGCTTCTGCACGCGGCGGCGCAAGGTGGGCGACCCGGAGAAGATCCCGCTCAACCAGTACGAGTCCGCGTTCGAGTACATCGCCGCACACCCTGAGGTGCGCGATGTGATCATGTCGGGCGGTGACCCGATGATGCTGAGCGATCGGCGGCTGGAGTACATCCTCCAGCGGCTGCGCGCCATCCCGCACGTCGAGATCATCCGCCTCGGGAGCCGCATCACTTCGCACCTCCCGGAGCGCATCACGCCCGAGTTCTGCGACATGGTGCAGAAGTACCACCCGATCTACATGAACACCCACTTCAACCACCCGGACGAGCTCACCCCCGCGTCGGTGGCCGCGCTCGACCGGCTCTCGCGAGCCGGCGTGGTGCTCGGCTGCCAGACGGTGCTGCTGAAGGGAGTGAACGACGATCCGAAGGTGATGATGAAGCTGATGCACGAGCTGCTGAAGGCGCGCGTGCGTCCGTACTACATCTACATGGCCGATCAGGTGGCCGGCGGCGAGCACTTCCGCACCACGGTGCAGAAGGGCCTCGAGATCATGAAGGCGCTGCGCGGCTGGACCTCGGGGCTCGCGGTACCGCAGTTCGTCATCGACGCACCGGGCGGCGGCGGTAAGGTCCCGCTTCTCCCCGAGTACGTGGAGGAGATCAACGATGACGAGGTGATCTTCCGCAACTACGAGGGGAAGCGCTTCACCTACAAGCAGCCGAAGGTCGCGGTACCCGACGTCGCGCCGGCGGTCGCCGCCGAGGCGGCGGACATCGTGCCGATCGAAGCCGGCAAGACGGTGACGAAGCGCGCCGCGCGGAGGAAGTCGGCCTCCGCGTGATCAGAGTCGGCGCCTGACCTCAGCGAGGGCTGCGGGATCGATCCCGTAGCCCTCGTCTGTTGTCGGGAAGGTTCGTGAGCGGACGTCGGCCGCCCAGCGCTCTACGGCATCGACGAACAGTTCGTGTGCTTCGGCATACCGCCGCACGAACTTCGCCTTCCGCCCCTCGCCGTAGCCGAGCAGGTCGTGGTAGACGAGCACCTGCCCATCGGTCGCTGAACCGGCACCGATGCCGATCACTGGGACCGTCAGTCGCTCGGCGATCAGCGTTCCCACCTCCGACGGCACCGCCTCCACCACCACTGCCGCACATCCAGCCTCCTCGAGCGCTGACGCGTCGGCGATGATGGCGAGCGCCTGCTCCACCTCCCGCCCACGGGCGCGATAGCCGTCGGGTGTCGTCACCGATTGCGGGAGGAGGCCCACGTGACCGATCACGGGGATTCCGGCCTCGATGATCGCTCGCGCGCGCGGCAGCATCGCACCGGCCCCTTCGAGCTTCACCGCGTCACACCC
>Ga0207657_10003344_pt1 | contig 17148 bp, 5 predicted proteins | sample KBSC33metaG_FD_184316 | JGI IMG/M metagenome (GOLD analysis project Ga0207657, IMG submission 184316) | Corn rhizosphere microbial communities from Kellogg Biological Station, Michigan, USA - KBS C3-3 metaG (SPAdes) (version 2) | ecosystem: Host-associated > Plants > Roots > Rhizosphere > Soil ... | reverse complement strand
TGGATCGTGGTCGCGGACGCGTCGCCGGCGATGTCCTTCGTGCGGTCGGCGACGTAGATGAGCGTGAATGCGACACCCGGTGTGACGGTCAGGAGCTGCTTCTCGTTCGAGCCGCCGCCGCCCTGCTGGGTCGTCGTCACCGTGATCTGGTGGCTGACGCTGTTCGGCTGGACGTTCGGGTTCTTGAGGAGCAGCGCGATCTTCAAGTTGAGGAGACGGTCGTCGTCGATGCCCTCGGCGTGATCGAGACCCGGCTGCGAGCCGCTCCCCGACGCGGTGACGGAGAGGAACGCGAAGTGCGCAGAGGCGCTCGCCGTCGCGACGATGACCTCGAAGCGCCCGGTCAGCGAGACGTTCGTGAGGAAGAACGTGCTCTTGCGCGGCTGGTGCGTCTCGCCGCCGCCCTGCGGCAGGCCGAGCTCGGTGATTGCGCCGTTCGGCTGGTCGCCGGTCGTGCCGTCCGACGCCGCGGAGGGCACGTCGATGGAGATGGTCACGCCGGAGCCGCCGACGAAGGTGACGCGGTTGCCGTCGCCCTGGCAGTAGGTGGGATCCGACGCCGGGACGTTGGAGTTGACGCGGCAGACGGTGACGACGGGCACGGTCTCACCCGCGAACGCGATGCCGAGAGCCGTGTTGACGCGCGCCTGGACGAGCGCGATCAGTGCGGTGATGAGCGTCATGTTCGTCTGCGACTCGATGAAGACCGGCACCTCGCGCCCGTTGACGTGCAGCGTGAGGTCGATCGGGTCGGTGTGGCCGTCGACGTACGGCGACGGGAGCTGTCCGTAGTCGAAGGGCGTTGGCGAAGCCGTCAGGCCAAGCTCCTGGAAAGCACCGTCGATCCAGCGCGTGTTGATCTCCAGCGTCCGGTCGACCGAGGTCGTCGTTCGCGCCGTGTCGTACGTGTACTTCACGGTCGGTGTGTCGAGCGAGAACGCGGACGGCGCGGCGCTGGCCTTGACCGCCGGCGTGAAAGCGAGCTCCATCGACGACCCCGTGGGCGTGAACCTCAGCTTGCCGTCGCCGGTCATCCCGATTGCCGCGGAGACGCTGTTCCCGAGCCCGAGCGACGAGATGGCCGTGTTGAGGGCCGCCTGCAGCGCGAGCATGAAGCCGCGCGGGGTGCCGCCGCCCTGGACGACCCCGGTCGGGTCGAACGCCTGGATCGACGTCCTCGTCACGATGCCCGTCGCCGAGAGCTTGCCGGTGACCGTCGTGACGCTGACGGTGCTGAAGGTCAGGTGGTACGGGGAGGCGACGGTGCCGTCGCCGGTGACGGTCACGTTGCCTGCGCCGACGTTCGCGAGCTGCTCGAGTGCGGCCTTGATGCCCGAGGCAGACGCGCCCCAGCTGATCGCCACAGTGGTGTACGCGACGTTCGTGGAGCTCGTGATCGTGAGCGTGAACTTGCCGGCCGTTCCGGGCACGGTCACGTCGAATGGGCCGGAGCCGCTGACCGTGAGCGGGACGGAGACGGTGAAGGACTGGTCGTCGGGCGCCGAGCCGTAGAGATGGCTGCCGGCGGAGATTGCGACGGACGCGAACGAGAGGATCCAGGCGCCGCGGCCGAGCGTGCCGACGACGAGAGTGTCGGCCGGCACGTCGTACCGGACGTCATAGGCGTACGTCGGCGGGAGCGTCGTGCCGAAGGGGCGCCAGATGCCGAGCGCATCCGTTGTGCTGGCGAAGAGGCCGCGGTCGGTGCCAACGACGACCCCGCCGACCCGGTTCGTCCCGCCCGGGATGTACGTCACCGAGGTGATCTCTCCGACACCGAGCGCGAGGAGGTTCCCGGTGATGTCACGCCAGTTCGCAGCCGTCGCGCCGCCGTCGGTCGTGACGTAGACATGCGTGGGATCGACGACGAACGCGTTCGTCCAGTCGTTCTGGTTCGCGACGACGCCGATGGCAGCCACCGTTCCCGGATAGAACGCATTGAGCGCGATCCCGCCGGTGTCGCGGCGGATGTAGAGGCCGTTGTCGGTCGTGACGTAGAGGACATTCGCCTGCGGCGTGAGCGAGCTGTCGAGGCCGCCGGCCGCGATCGCATGGACGAACAGGCCGTTCGCGGAGGTGATACCGGGCAGCGCCACCTGCTGCAGCATGCCGCCCGTGAAGTCGTAGATCTGGTAGGTGCCGATGACGAAGCGGGTGTCGTCGACGGCGTTGACGGCAAGCGGCGTGAAGAACGTCTGCGCGGCCGGGGTGAGCGTCACGTCGAAGGTGTAGATCGTCGGGTTGCCCGCGGTGTTGACGATCAGGTTCGGGTTCAGGAGCACCGGGACGCCGTTCGAGTCGACCGGCGAGATGATCGTGCAGGTGCCGCCGGTGCAGGTCTCGATCGCGAAGCCGAGGAGCCGCTGCGACGAGAGGTAGCGGTACGAGGTGCCGCCGCTGTAGTCGCCGACCGCGACGTTGCCGCCGTCGCCCTTCGCGATCTCCCGCCAGCTGTACGGAAGCGGCGAGTCGGTCACGTCGAGCTGCTGCGCGGCGCCGACGTCCTGGAACCCGCAGAAGACCTGGTGGTTGACGCCGTCGTACGCGCAGGAATGCGCCTCGCCGATGAAGAGCGCAGCGGACGAGTGCCCGTTCGCGGAGAACCAGTCGCCGCTCTGCCAGCCGCCCGGATCCGACCGCATGTAGAGCCCGCCGTCGTCGGCCTCGAAGAGGCGCGGATCCGGGCTCCCCGACGTCGTGTGGTAGTCGAACGCGAGGTCGCGCGAGTCCGCGTGCGGCGCAGTCCCGTGAACCGTCGACACGAGCGTGAGCGGGCGGCACATCGTCCCGTGGTTGGCGTGCGCGTCGCCGTTCGAGTCGCAGCGGAAGAGCATGGCCGAGCCGTCCTCGGCCCCGATCGAGTTCGGCGCTCCCGGCGCACCGCCCTGCTGCGCCATACCGCCGAGGTAGACGACGTCCGACAGGAGCGGGCTCGCCGCGATCGAGAGCAGGCGGTGGCCGTACTGGGTGAGATCGGCGAAGCCCCTGCCTGCCGCGCAGACGGGGCCCGGCGTCGCAGCGACCGAGGTCTCGCACGATCCCGGCAGGTCCATCCGGGCCCACGCGACGGCGAGCGCCTGCCCGGCCTCGAGGTTCACGAGCCCGACGGCGGCGAGGATCCCGCCGGCCTCGGCGGCCGCCGTCGTAGCCGAGAGCGCTGTCGCAGCAAAGTTCGCCTGATCCGCCGCGAGCTTCGCGAATGTTGCAGCCTGGAGGTACTGGCCGAGGCCGACGAGGGCCGTCGCCTGCTGCGCGAAGGAGAGCGCGATCGCGGCGTACGCCGTGACGATCGCCGCGGCGCCGGCCGACGCGGGGTTGGCGGTGATCCCTGCGGTCGCATCGATACCGGCGGTCGTTGCGAGCGTCGCCGCGTTGACCGCGTACACGGCAGCCGAGATCGCGTGGGCCATCGGGGCGGCGAGGTCGTAACGCGCGAGGACGGCCAGGTGATCGGCGTTGTCGACGGCCGCATAGACGGCGAAGCCGGAGGCGCTGTGGTGCACGGCGATCCGGATGTTGTCGGTCGTCGCGCCGAGCGGCGTCCCGGCGGCGCCCTGATTCGCCGGAACCGGGCCACCCGGGACGCCGAACGTGCGATCCCCGACGAGTGTCCACGTCGCACCCTGATCGGAGCTGACGAAGACGCCGCCGGCCGCGCCGGCACCGCCGACGGACGCGAAGATCACATTGACATCCGTCGGGTCGCGCTCGAGGTCGAACGCGTTCCCGAGATCGAGGCCGGCGACCCCGGACACGCGGTAGAAGCTCGTGCCGTTGTCGATGCTCCGCCAGATCCCGCCGCGCGCACCGCCCGTTGCGTCGGTCGGATCCTTGGTCGCGACGACGATGATCTGGCCGCGCGGCGCAAGCCCCGTGACGTCGAGCCCGCTCAGCTCCCTGATGCCGAGCTGCTGCCACGTCGCTCCACCGTCGAACGAGCGGATCAGACCGGTGAGCGCGCCGCCCTTGTCGTAGAAGTTGCTGAAGTTCGCGAAGCCGGCGACGAGAGTCGTGTCGGTCTCGTCGGTGTTCGTGCCCGTGGGGTCGATCTCGATGGTGCCGATCGACATGGTCGGCCCGAGGTCGAGCAGCGGCGTCCAGACGACCTCGCCGTCGGCGTTCTGGGCGAGGTGCAGGTTCGTCGTCCGCCAGATGCCGCCGTTCGTGCTGCCGATCCAGGCGATGTCGTCGCTTCCGGGGAGGATTGCGATCGTCTGCACTGCGCCCGCGACCGGCGTCTGCGGCAGCGTGTTGCCCGACACCGGATGGCCAAACGCATCAGCCGGCTCGAGCTGGCCGTAGTGGATGTGCGGCCCGAGGTTCTCGAACTGAGGCGCGCCGAACGGGACGACGGTCGCGTTGAAGGTCGTGCCGGACGTCTGCATCCCGGTCGTGATGAAGCCCGGCGTGAGGCCGGCGCCCACGAGCGCGTCGTTGATCTTCGCCTGCAGGTCCGCCACGAGGTCGTCCGGCGTCGTATTCGTCGTCGTTGCGCTCGCGGAGAGCGCGACGGCGATCGAGCCCAGCGGCGTCGTGTTCCGGAGCTTCGTCGCGTCGGCAGCGAGCACGGTCACGTCCTTGGCCGCAAGCGGGCCGTGGAAGGTGATCGTGTACGTGTTGCCCGTCTGCGTGACGTCGAAGTCGCCGGCGACGAAGGTCGTCGCGCCGATGTGGAGCGCCTGGAGCGCGTCGTGCACCTGCTGCGCCGTCGCGTTGTAGGCGATGTCAGCCGTCGTGCCGCTGTCGGCCTCGATCGTCAGCTTCAGCGTGAACGTTCCGGCGCTCGCGTTCAGGACGAGCACGATCTGCTGCTCGTCCTGCGGCTTCACCGCCGATTCGGCGACGGTGAGCGGCGGGACGTCGGACGCCGCGAGGCCGTTGGAGAAGGCAACGAGATAGACGATGGCCGTGCCGATCGTCGTGCTCGAGACCGCGATGTTCCCGTTCAGGCCGGGCTGCCCGTCCGCGCCCGTGATCTGGGAGAGCGCCGCGAGCACCTGCGCCGCGGTGTCGCCCGGGTGGATGACGCCGGACGTCTCACTCGCGGCGAACGTCCCGTCACGGTTGCTGTCCCACGTGATCTTGAAGGTGCTCGACGGGTCGGCCAGACCGTTCGTGATGGTGATGGTCTGGATCTCGCTCGCGGGTGTCGCATCGGAGCCCGCCAGGATCGTGCTGGTGCTGACGCTCGCGACGCCGTCGCGGCCGGTGACGACGACGACGGACGGCCCGTTGTAGATCGAGCCGGTGAAGTTGACGTTGCCGAGGAGCTTGCCGTTTTGCAGTGCGCCCACGAGACCGGTCTTGTCGGCGACGATCGGCGAAACGTCCTTCGCAGCCTGCGTGCCCGTGAACACGACCTTGAAGATCTGGGTCCCTGCGACGCTGTAGAGCGGCGTCACCGTCAGCAGGGCGCTGTCGTAGTCGCCCGAGCCGATCGCGGTGTTGAGCGCTGTGACGAGGTTCGCGCGCAGCGTGGCCGTCGTGGCGGAGAAGGCGATGGTCTGCGGCCCGGTGGCACCGAACTGGAGCGTGAACGTGCCGCCGTTCGCGTTGTAGACGCCGATCGTCTGCGTCTCGTTCCGGGCGACGAGGTTCGTCCCGTCGGCCACGAACTCGTCGTGGTTCGACGTGTCGCCGAAGACGATCCGGTAGACGTTCCCCTCGGGCCGGACGATGCGGGTCGCCGTGGCGCCCGTGAAGCCCGCTCCGGTCAAGAGGCCCGTCAGGCCAGTGCCGTCGACGCTCGCGGAGATGCCTCCGATATGCGTCGAGCCGAGATCGAGGTCGAAGGTTCCGCCGCTGCTGCGGATGGTCAGCACCTGGATCTCGTGGCCGGTGCCGTTGCCGTCCTTGATCGTGCGGACGGTCGCCGACTTGCCGCCCTCCTCGCTCGTCAGGATGTCGACGCGCGGGCCGGGCTGGAAGACCGTCGGCGCGACCTGGCTCGGATCGGACGGGTTCCCCAGATCGATGCCGAACGAGGCGGTCGCGAAGAGGCCTGCCAGCGGGATGACGCTGCCGTTCGTCGTCACGTCCACGAGGCCCGCGAGCGTCGTGCCGAAGTCGAGATCCCAGCCGCCGGCGGCAACGAGCGGCTGCGCGTCGACGGAGAACTTGACGGTGAAGGTGACCGGTCCACCCGACCCGGCCTCGACGTCGTGCCTCGTGACGGTGAGGCTGCTGTCGCCCGTGAGGGTGCGCAGGAAGCCCTGGAGCTCCGTGCCGGTCGTATCGGGATGCAGCTTGTCCGTCAGCCGCATGACGCCCTCGCTGTCCGGGTACGCGAGCCAGAACGTCGACGCGCTCGTCGGGACGATCACGGTCTGCATGCGCTTGCCGGAATCGAGGAGGCCGAGCGTCGTGTTGATCCCCGGGACGCCGAGGTCGACGCCGAGCTCCGGCTCGTCGACGGTGCTGTTGAACTGGATGCGGAAGATCCCGTTCGAGGCGGTGACGGCGACGTTCGCGCCGACACTCGCGTCGTTCAGCGCCGACGCGATGCTCGACGCGAGTGTTGCCGGAGTCGAGTTGTACGTGATGAAGCTGGTCGAATTGCCCTTGTAGCTGAGCTTGAAGATGCCGGCGCTCGCGTTGACGACGAGCTCCTGTACCTCGTGTGTCGAGCCGCCACCGGTGACGACCGTCGTGACCTTCGCCTTCGGCGTCGTGATCGCCTCGACCGGGGTCCCGAGCCCGAACCACGGGTCGAGCGTGAAGTCGAACTTCAGGACCTTCGTGGTCGGGTCGTAGGTCGCGGTCAGCGCGTTCGGCGCCAGGCCGACGGACACGGCGATCCGGCTCAGGAGGCTCTGGATGCCGTCGAAGTTGAGGTCGCTGAGGTCGACCTTGCCGTCGTTGTTCGAGTCCGGATGGAGGATGTCGCCACTCTTGAAGAGCGGATCCAGCACTTCGTGCTTGAACACGGTCGCGTAGTCGAGCGCCTGGCCGATCGTGAGATTCGTGAACGGGATGTGCGCCGACTGCAGCACCGAGGACTGCGCGATCGATGCGAAGAGGTCAGCGACCTGACCGAGCATCCCGAGCAGGTCGCTCGACCCGGAGCCGCTGAAGGCCGAGACGAGGTTGGAGACGCCGGTGCTCAGGTTGTCGGTGAAATCGACCTTGACGTCGGCGGGCCCGGACGAGCTGCCGAAGATGCTGCCCGTCGTGGTGAGGTGGAACGACGCAGAGCCGAGCGGCGCGGTGCCGCCGCCGGGCTGCAGGATGTTGATCCCGGCCGAGACGGTGGCGTTGATCGTGGCGTCGAGATGCGTCGTGTCGTCGATGTGGACGAGCTGCGACAGCGACGTGCTCGTGACGGTGCTCGCCGTGACGCGACCGTCGCCGGCCGGATCCAGGAGCTTCAGGTCGATCGCGCCGCTGAAGTTGAGGTGCGATCCCGTGTCGAACGACGCCTCGAGGACGCCGAGCGTGATCTTCTTGCCGTCGAGATTCGAGGTGACGTTGAGCGTCGCCTTCAGATGGGTCGGGGTGTCGGTCGAGTCGGGCGCGAGGAAGGCCGTCGTCGTGCCGACGACCCAGCCGATCGTTGCGCCGACGTCGAGCGTCGCCGCGACGGTCGCCGTGATCGGGTCGATCTTGAGGCCGATGCCCTGACCGACGTCGCCGAAGTCGAACGTGGCCGTCGTCGACGGCGGCGTCTTCGAGAGCGTCGCCTTCAGGAGCAGCTCGAGCTTGCCGTCGCTCCCGCCGCGATACCCGTCGGCGATCACGATCGACGAGAACGAGCTCGAGGTGAGACCGGTGAGCTGGGAGACGAGCTGCTGGAACGTCGTCGGGACGCCCGGGGTCTCGATTCTGGTCTTGGCGTTCGTCGCGAACGTCGTGAACCGCGTCACCCAGTCGAGCAGCGTCGCGAGGCCGCCCGTGTCGGCACCGAGCATCGGGAGCGTGTTGTTCAGCTGCGCGAGGTTCGCCTGCAGCTTCTGTGCCAGGGCGGTGAGCTCGTCGAGGACTCCCTTGATCGAGCCTTCGGCGCCGCCGGTGAGGTCGGCCTGGATGTGCTCGACCATGGCCGACGCGGACTGCGTGATCGTGCTGGTCCCGACCGTGAAGGTGGTCGCGGCCGGATTGACCGTGAGCGAGGTGATGTCCGAGGCGCTCAGCTGCGTGAGGTCGAGCGTGTCGGAATCGGCGTCCGGGGAATCGAGCGTGAAGCTGTAGAAGCCGCTCGCCGGCGTGTAGGTGTCGTTGCCTGCGCCGCCACGGATGATCAGCTGCCCCGTGAAGGTGGACGGCAGGGACTGCACGATGATCGCGTCCGCGCCGCCGTCGGCGTCGATCGTGAGATCGGTCACGCCGGCCGGATCGGTGAGCCTCAGATCCTCGCCCGACCCGATGTCGACGAGGATGTCCCCGCCGTCGTCCGTGACGGTGATGGTGTCGGCGCCGGAGGTCCCCGTGAAGCTCTTGGACCCCGAGGTGCTGTCCGTCGTCGGCTCGAGCCCGACATAGGTGATCGTGTCGCCGTCACGGCGAATCGTCCCTGAGGTCGGCCCCGAGATCGTGAAGGCCGTGTTCGCGAAGTGGCCGTTCGCGAGGACGAGCGAGTCGTAGCCCCCGTCGCCGCCGTCGACGACGCCGCCGACCGAGCCTTGCGCGTCGAAGACGAAGGTGTCCTTGTTCCCGGCAGCGCCGACGAGGTTCTCGAAGCCTGCGAACGAGACGCTGCCGATGTGGCCGCTTCCCGGGCCGGTGACGTCCCAGGTCGCATCCGACGCCGGGCCGTTGAGCGTGTCGCTCCCCGCGCCGCCGTCGAGGGCGATCGAGATGGAGGAGCCGTCGATGGTGAAGGAGTCGTCGCCTGCACCGCTCGTGATGGAGAGACCGCTTACGTCTGCGAGCGGGCGGCTGGTCGTCACGCCGTCGACGGTGACCGAGATGGTCGTCGCGTCGGCGGAGACCGAGATCGTGTGCGCGGACGCATCGAGGGAGATGGTCCACGTTGAGGGCGCCGCCGGAGGCGAGGGGCCGCTGCCCGGGTTCGCCGCGGGGTCAGTGGACGGAAGCGTTGCGCTCTCGGGCGTCGAGACGAGATCGACGAAGTCCGCGGGCGTCGAGGAGGTGCCTGCGGAGCCGGTGCTGCTACCGGAGGAGCCGCTCGAAGCCGCGGAGGGAGCTGCAGCTTGCGCGCTCGTGTCTCCGCCTGATGTGGCCGACGGCTCACTGCCGCCGCTCGTCGTGGTCGCAGCGACCGACGCTGCGCCAGAGTCCGGCGCGCTGACCGAGTCGCCCGCGTCACCCGTCGTCGCGGTCTCGCCGCCCGATCCGGCGACGGTCGACGTCGACGACAGCGAGATCTCACCGCTCGATGCGGTCTCCGTGGACGCGGAGACCGTCACGGTCGTTCCGGCGCTGATCGGCTGTGCGGCGGCGAGCGCAAGGGTCGCGAGTGACGAAGCGGTCGCAGCAGGCTGGCTCGTTGCCGATGCGGCCGTGGCCGTGGCTCCGGCGGCAGCCGTGCCCGGCACGAAGCGGGCGAACGCGCGACCGTGCCCGAGTGTGATCACGAGCGTGCCACCGCCGGCGAGGAGCACGATCGGCTGCACCATCCCGACCGATGAGCTCGTGGAAGCCGTCGCCAGCTCATCCGTCGACACGAGGCCGTCGCCGTTCGGGTCGACCAGTCGAATTGCGACGACACCGCCGACGCCTATCCCACCGGCAACGGGGGTGGTAGCGCCGTCGGTCTCAGCCGTTCCGGCCGCGTCCAGGACAGAGGCATCGAAGCCGATCTCGATCACACCACCCTCGACAAAGCCTGCTGTCCCGGGATGCGCAAGATCGAACGCCGTCGCGAGATCGATACCGACGGCCGCACCGAGCTCGACCACCGGCGCCTGTGTCCCGGCTGCTGCGGCGTCCGTGTCGATGCTCGCTCCGTCGAGCACGAGCGGGGCCGATCCACGAACGCAGCCCGCGCCGTTGCGGCAGCTGCGTGCGTCGCCACGTCCCTGGTGCAGGCGAACGAGCACGAGCAGCGTCCCGTTCGAGCCGCCGAAACCCGTGTCGAACCGAAGACCGCTGATCGAGTCCGGGAGTGTCGCCGAGACCTTGTTCAACGCGGCGACGAACGCTGAGAGCGTCGGCGCCGACGGCATCTGAGCAGCGAGCGCAGAGAAAGCGTCCGCAAGCCCGACGAAGCGCGACACGCCCGGTGCGTCGGAGCCCGCGAGCGGGACCGGCACCCCGAGCTCCGAGGTCGCCGTGTCGAGCTGCCCGACGAGTGTCGCGAGTGCGACGAACGCTCCGCGCAGCGACGTCTGCACGGCCGCCCCATCGCTTAGAGCGACGTCGATGCGTTCCGGCGCTGCGCCTTTGATCGTCAGGGTTCCGCCTGCGCTACTGGAGAACGTCGACTCGGTGGGATGAGTGATCGTCCCGGTCACCCCCGAGAAGTCAATGGTGTCGGCACCGTCACCTGCGCGGCCGACGACCGTGACGTCACCGAAGCCGTCTCCGACGGCGACGCTGTCGTCGCCCGCGCCACCGTCGACGTCGACCGCGAGGTCGGTCGCTCCAGCAGCACCTCCGAAGCTGAAGGCGTCGTCGCCGCTGCCGCCGACGAGATGCAGCCGCTTCACCGAAGCGGCGGCGCGCTCCGTCGTCGTGCCGTCGATCGTGACCTGGATCGATCCGTCCACGAGAGACACGACCACCGAGTGCGAGCCGCCGTTCGGAAGCGCGACCTCCCAAACGTCGGCGGTGACCGGCGGCGCGGCGGCCGGTGCTGCGGCCGCGCTGACGTCGTTCGAGGCCGATCCCGACGACGAGAGTGTTTCCGGAGCGGACGCCGTCGACTCCGTCGTCGTCGCGGCCGGCGCGATGAGCGTCGGAGCCTCGACCGGAGTGGTGGCCGTCTCGGAGCCAACGGTCGCCGTTGTCGTCTCCGCCGGCGCTTCCGGAGCAGATGCGCCGGACGAGCTCGTGTCGGCGGAGGACGTGTCGCCCGCAGCCGAAGATGTGTCACCGGCCATGAAGAGGGAGTAGCCCGACGTCTCGCGGGCGGGCATCGTCGGCGCGGGATCGGTCTCACCCGACGCGGCAGCATCCGGCGTCGGGACCGGCGTCGAGACCGACGGAGTGGCGACGTCCGTCGCGGGGACGGACGACGATGCGTTCGCCACCGCCGTCGGAGTGCCGATCGAGTCGGAGACGACCGGAGCCTTCGCAAACGGATCCTTGTGCGTCGCTGCTGAGGACGACTGGGTTTGCGGCGCCGTCTGCGAGTGCGAGTCGCTAACAACGGGCAGCTTCCGGGTGACGCGCTTCGCACCCGTCGCCGAAGGAGCTGCAACCGGTCGATGGGACGTCGTGCCGGTCGTCGGCTTCGGCAGCGCGGGGAGCGGCGCGAGCACATGAACCTTCGGGACCCGGAGAAGCGGGAGCGGCGTGTTGGGGAGCGTCAGTGCCGGAAGCGCGAGCTTCGGCGTGGGGATTGCCGGCTGGCGCAGCGCGCCTGCGATCGGGACGACGTACAACGACAGGAGCACGACGAGGCCGATCCCGGCCCACCAGTATCGGATCCCCCGAAAGCGCATCGCCGTCATGCCGAACGGCTGCGCAGCCGCCACAGAAGCGTAACTGTCCGTCGAACTCCCCTTTGCCCCGACCTCCCGCCCTCCCCAGGGCGGCTATGCGCCGAACAGTCCCATCTCGACTGAACCAAGTCAATAGGCCGCGAGACCTATCTTTTCGGAGCTGGTACGTCAGCCAACGGCTTGCTGCAGTCGCGTCACCTCGGTCCGAATCCGCCCGCCGAGTGCGCCCACCTGGCGAACACGCGCGTTGTACGCCTTGATCGCAGCGATCTGCTCTCGCTGCGATGCGACGCTGCCGGCACTGCGTGCGGCCAGGCTGAAACGCCGGCTCAGCATCGGCACTTGTGACAGATCCCGTGAACGAAGGCCGGCACTCAGCGTCAGCCCCGCCCGTCGAGTGGCGGCGAAAGCTCGCTCCTGTGCGTGCAACTCGGGTGCCAGGACGGGCGGCGGCCGGAGCGTACGCAGCTTCGAAAGCACACGCGAGAGCGCAGCGCAGTACCGCTCGACCGCATCAGCCTGGGCGCCCGCCGCCGCGGTAGCGCGAGCGAGGTAATCGGCGCGCGCCTTCGCGATCTTCGCGGGCGCCCCGCGAACCTGGTGCGGTGTCGGGAACTTCACCGCGGCAAGCTCCGTCGAGAGCTTCCGACTCGCCTTCACCGCTCCGGCGAGCGCCTCTCTGAACTCCGGTGAGAACGTCGCTATTTGCAAGACCTCGTGCGCAACGTCGCCGTCGAGCGCAAGGAGCCGGACGATCAAGCGATGAAGCTGCGTGGCCTCGGGTGGAGGCTCGAGCGCGCGCACCCGCCGCTCGACTGTTCGCAACGTGCGCTCCGCTTCCGCGAGTTGAGATCTCACCCGCGGGCCGCCGTTGCCGTTCGTGAACCCGCGATACGCTGCGAGGAGTCGTGTGAGCCGGAACCCGAGGCTCTGCTGCACGCCGTCGACCTGCTTGATGTATGCGGAGACACGGCGATGCGACGCCGACTCCGATGACCCGCGTGCCTGGATCGTGACCGTAACCGCCGCGGCGACGGCTCCCGCCGCGGCAACGCCGAGAACCACCGTGCGCCGGTCGATCTGTCTCACCGCAACAGTTCCACCGTCGACACCGTGCGGTCGCCGTGACGGAAGACGAGCTTGACGAGCCCCTTGTTCGGCGCGAACCACATCGTCCGCGTGCCGCTGCCGAACTTGAAGCCAGGCTGCGTGAGCGTGCTCGTCAGAACGAGCGCGTCGTATGTGCCTGCGGGGACCTTCACTTTCTGGACGCCGACGATCCGGGTCGTGCCGTTGACGCCGTAGATGGCGAAGTCACGACTTCCGGGATCGGACGACCACGTCAACCCCGGAGACGCGTACGCGGGTAGCACCGGGTTGAAGCCGAACGTCATGAGATCGAACGGAGTGAAGAAGTGCCGTCGCTTGGCTACCGGCAATGCCGACGGGCCGAGCGGCGGCAGCTTGGCAAGCGATGCCGCCTTCGTCGCGCTCGCGACGCTCGTGACACCGTCGAGCCGCGAGGTGAACTGGTACGCGCCTGCAACCTTCAGCGGTCCAGAGACGCTCTGCACCTTGAGGATCGCCGTCCCGTTCGCCGCCTGGTCGACCGTGTAGCTCTCGATCACCGGCTTCTTGAAGTACTTCGAGTTCGTCCATCGGTACGTCCCCTTCAGGCCGACCTTCGTCGGGAAGTACTGGACGTCGTTCGGCGGCTTCTGCGCAGTCTGGTTCGTCGTCTGCAACATCACCGTCGTCACCGGTGCGCCGACACCCCCCGCATGCTGGAAGACGACCTTCACCGGTCCGACGCCGTAGACCCACCACGTCGTGCGTACGCCGCTGCCATACGGATCGCCCAATGCGCCGGCCTGAGTGATCTGCGACCGCACTTTCGCCGCGAGCACCGGTGCCGGAAACGCGGGAACCGTCACCGACTCGACGCCGAGATAGTCGTTGCTGCTCGAGACGTCGTTCTGCGCGGCACCCGTCGCCGACCATGCAGTGCCCGAGAGGAGCGGCTCCGCGAGAACGGGCGCCCGCGCTCCCCAGATGACGTTGTAATAGGAGCTCGCAAGGCTGTTGCCACACGATGCGAGTGACTGACACAAGATCGGGAACGCGGCCGGCGGCGGGTTGCTCGACCAGTCGGTGTTGACCAGCCCGAAGTTCGTCTCCTGAAACGCCACTGTCCCGACGCTCGCCGGCGCTTCGGGTGGATTGCCCGCGCCTTCGGTCGTCCAGGCGAGCACAAAGCTATTCCCGGCCTGACTCTTGACGGTCACCTTTTCGTTCGTCGGCGTCGTGTTGTATGCGCTGTCGGTCCACTGGTATGTCCACGTCGCGTCGGCGGCGTGCGGCAGCCAGCCGGCCGCTCCTGCAGACGACACCGTTACGAGCGCGGCCACGACAGCCACGAGCAGAACCCACCCCGACCTCACAGACGGGAGCGTAGCCATGCTGCGCGGGAGTGCAAGGGGCCGATCGGCCCATCCGCCCGGATTTCGAAGTCCTATATGGCGAGCGCCTCGGCGAGCCGACGGCAAAGCTCCACCGTTCCGGCTGCAGCGACGCGTGAACGGCCCTCGAGATCGAGCTCCGCCTCGACGAATGCGCGAGGATCGTCGAAGAGCTCGATCGAAAGACCGGCCTCGCGAACGAGCAACTGCGCCGCCGCGATGTCGACTGCGCGTGCGCCCTTCAGCGAGCACACCGCATCGACCCGTCCGGCGGCGAGATGACAGAGCGAAAGCGCGAGCGAGCCCATGATCCGCAACCGATACGCGAGCTCGGCGATCTTCGGCGCATCGCGCGCGATCAACGAGGTGAGCGTCGCCTCGAAGCTCAGGATCTCGATCGTGTCCTTCGGGCGAACGGTGAGGCGCCCGCCGTTCAGCGTCGCGCCCTCGCCGCGTCTCGCGACCCACTCCTCGCCCGTCCCGAAGTCGTAGACGTAGCCGAAATGGACGTCTCCCATCGTCGTCCCGTCGGCGACGGCAATAGATACTGAGAAGAAGGGGATGCCGCGCTTCGCGTTGAGGGATCCGTCGATCGGGTCGATCACCACGATCGTGCTGCCGTCGCCCAGCTTCCCGGCTTCCTCCGAGACGATCGTGATGCCGTCGATCGCGCGGAACCGCTCGAGGATCGCGTCCTCTGCAGCCTTGTCGATCGCAGTCGTCTCGTCGCCGCCGAGCCCCTGGCCGACGACCGGTTCGCGCTCGGCGCGCGTCGGCAGCTCGGCGAGCACGCGCTGCACGTCCCCGACGGACGCGCGGCAGACCTCGAGCCAATCCGTCACAGCCGCAGGAACAGCAATCCGCTCGTGAGCTTCGGGTAGAAGAACGTGCTCTTCTGCGGCATCACGTCGCCGCGCCGCGCGATCTCCCACACGTCTTCGATGCGCGTCGGCCGCAGGAGGAACGCGGCTTCGGCCTCACCGCGATCGACGGCGGCAACGGCCTCGTCGGCGTGCGGCGTGTACGAGACGCCCTGCGGCGCGAGCCGGTCGACAACCTCGGGGTCCAGGCCGTCGGCGTCGAGCAGCTCGTACTGTCCGCGGCGGTAGAGGACGAGACCGGGTAGCTCTCCGTCCGGGGCGTCGATCGGCGTTCCGCGGACTCCGTTGACGGATTGCGCGATGCGGTGCGTCGGGAAGATCGTCAGCCCTTCCTGTCCTGTCGGCACGATCACGACGAGCATGAACGCGGACGCCTCCGTCCCGTCCTCCTCGTGAAATGCGAGCGCGGTCTCGTACCGGTGGTGCCCGTCGGCGATCAGAAGTTGCGCATCCTGCAGCTCCTCGGTCAACGCCGCGCCGAACTCGGGCTCGAGCCGCCAGAGCTGCGCAGCGACGCCGCCTTCTTCCACCGCGAGATCGGGCTCGCCGAGGCCGCCGATCTCGATCGTCCCGTCCCAGAGCAGGAAGATCGGCTCGAGCTGCGTGCGCGTCGCCCGCAACAGGCGCAGCCGGCCTTCCTTCGGCCCGGCGTGGGTGCGCTCGTGCGGAAGAACGACGCGACTCTCGTACGGCTCAACACGGAGCGCGGCGACGAATCCCTCGCGCGTCCGCTCGATTCCATCCGGTCCGGTGTACCGCTGTGCGAGCCACCAGTACGCCGGCTCCGCTTCCTCGACGAGGACGCCGGCGGTCCGCCACGCGGCGAGATCGGCTGCGGCCTGCTCCTCCGAGTCGGGAAGCGTGAGGTGCACGACGTTGTACGGGCTTCGCGCGAGATAGTCCGCGCGTGCAGCCTCGGAGATGACGTCGTACGGCGGTGCGACGAGGTCCGCGAGGTCGTCGGCGGCGTAGCGCAGCGCGGTGAACGGGCGGATCTCGGCCACTCGTTCTCGACGATAATCGGCCGATGCGCATCAAGGCAGCAGTTCTCGAGGAGTTCGGGGCGCCGCTCGCGGTCCAGGACATAGAGCTCGCCGAGCCGAAGGCAGGCGAAGTGCTCGTCAGGCTCGTCGCCTGCGGTGTCTGCCACACGGATCTCTACACGGCGTCCGGCGCCGATCCGTCGGGGTACGCACCAACGGTGCTCGGCCACGAGGGCGCCGGCATCGTCGAGGCCGTCGGAGCGGGCGTATCGTCGGTCGCGCCGGGCGACCACGTCGTGACGCTGTTCTCGCCGCAGTGCCGCGAGTGCCGCCACTGCCTCGACGAGCGGACGAACCTCTGTCTCGCGATCCGCGAGCAGCAGAACCTGGGCTATCTGCCCGACGGCACGACGCGGCTCGCGCGCGACGGCGAGCCGATCCGGCACTTCATGGGCACCTCGACGTTCGCGGAGTACACCGTGATGCCGGAGATCGCACTCGCGAAGATCACGCCCGACGCCCCGCTCGACCAGGCGTGCGTTTTCGCGTGCGGCCTCTCCACCGGGCTCGGCGCCGCAATAAATACGGCCAAGGTGCAGGCCGGCTCGACCTGCGTCGTCTTCGGCGCGGGCCTCGTCGGCCTCGGTGCGGTCGCCGGCTGCAGGCTGCAGGGCGCCGAGCGAATCGTCGCCGTCGACCTCTCGGCCGACCGCCTCGAGCTCGCGCGCGGGCAGGGCGCAACCGACGTGATCGCCGGCGGCCCCGACACGGTGCAGCGGATCCTCGACCTGACGGACGGGTTCGGCGCCGACTACACGTTCGAGGCCACGGGGCTCGTCGCGGTGATGCGGCAGGCGGTCGAGTCGGCGCGTATGGGCTGGGGGCTCGCGACGGTCTGCGGTGTCGCCGGCAAGGGCGAGACGCTCGACGTCGTCCCGCGCTACCTGATCACCGGCCGCCGTGTCGCGGGCTCGTCGTTCGGCGGCGTCAAAGGCCGCGACCAGGTGCCGCAGCTCGTCGACCGCTGGCTCGCGGGCGAGATCGACGTCGCACCGCTGATCTCACACCGGCTGACGCTCGCAGAGGTCAACCGCGGCTTCGAGCTGATGGAGGCGCAGGACGGCATCCGGTCGGTGATCGTCTTCGATTCGTAAAGTGGTGCCGTGACCGCGATCGCCCAGCTCGAGGAGAACCGCACCGTGGAGGGCGTCTACGCAGTGGCGAAGAAGCAGCGCCTGCACACGAAGAACGGTGCGCCGTA